>Ga0207705_10002055_pt1 | contig 15646 bp, 13 predicted proteins | sample KBSC13metaG_FD_184314 | JGI IMG/M metagenome (GOLD analysis project Ga0207705, IMG submission 184314) | Corn rhizosphere microbial communities from Kellogg Biological Station, Michigan, USA - KBS C1-3 metaG (SPAdes) (version 2) | ecosystem: Host-associated > Plants > Roots > Rhizosphere > Soil ...
TCTGGATGATCGTGGTGACGTCGATGACGCCGTGCGGGTGCGTGTCGCGGATCGTGTGGCCGCCGGTCTGGTAGCGGCCGTTGCCCGTGTCGAACAGCGTGGTCGGCTTGATCAGGCCCTTGTCCAGCGCCAGCGCGACGGTGAACGGCTTCAGCGTGGAACCCGGCTCGAACGTGTCGGTGATGACGCGGTTGCGCAGCTGCTCGCCGGTCAGGTGCGAGCGGTCGTTCGGGTTATACGTGGGCCAGTTGGTCAGCGCCAGCACTTCGCCCGTGTGCACGTCCAGCACGACGGCGGCACCGGCCTTGGCGTGGAATTTTTCGACGGCGTCCTTGATGCTGTTGTAGGCGATGTACTGCAGCTTGGAGTCGACCGACAGCGTGAGATCCTTGCCGTCGTGCGGCTCGCGCGACAGGCCCACGTCCTCGACGATGCGGCCCAGGCGGTCCTTGATCACGCGCCGGCTGCCGGTCTGGCCGACGAGGTTCTTCTGCTGCGCGAGCTCGATGCCTTCCTGGCCCACATCCTCGACGTTCGTGAAGCCGACGATGTGCGCCATCACCTCGCCCTGCGGGTAATAGCGCTTGTATTCCTTGCGCGTGTCGAGGCCGTCGATGCCGAGCTTTTCGATCCTGGCGATCACGTCCATCTCGACCTGGCGCTTCAGGTAGACGAAGGTACGGTCGGAATCGAGCTTCTTCAACAGGTCGGCCTGCGGCATGTCGAGCAGCTGCGCCAGTTCGCGCAGCTTCTGCGACGACGACTCCTTGACGTCGTCCGGGATCGCCCACACGGCCTTCACGGGCAGCGACGACGCGAGCACGATGCCGTTGCGGTCGAAGATCTTGCCGCGCGTGGCCGGCAGTTCGAGCGTGCGCTCGTAGCGGCTCGCGCCCTGCTTCTGCAGGAACTGGTTCGAGACGCCCTGCAGCCACAGCGCGCGTCCGGCCAGCGCGAGGAACGCGGCGAACAGCACGAACAGGACGACGCGCGAGCGCCAGTCCGGCAGGCGCACGGCCAGCACGGGACTCTTGGAAAACGCCACGCCCTTGGCGGCGGCGACGCGGGATGCGTTGGTGCCGGCCTTCATTTACCGCCTTCCGTCAGGTACTGGGTGCGCGCCGGGGACAGGGGCGCCATGTTCAGCTCGGAGCGCGCGATCTGCTCGATGCGCTCGTTCTTGCCGAGGGTGGACTGGTCGAGCTGGAGCTGCGCCCAGTCGATCTCGAGCTGGCGCTGCTGCTGCAGCAGCTTCTCCTGGTCGATGAACAGATGGCGTGCCTGGTAGCGCGCGTTCACGACCGACAGCGCGCAGCCGACCAGCAACGTGGTCAGGACGACGTTGATCTTGCCGCTCATGCGGACCCTCCGAGGCGTTCGGCCACGCGCAGCACCGCCGAACGGGCGCGCGGATTGGCCTCGACTTCCACGTCGGAGGGCTTGGTCTTGCTGATCAGCTTCATCAAGGGCTGGGGCAAATCGACGGCACGGATCGGCAGCCGGCGATCCGGCTGCTCGACCTTGGCCTTGGACGCCAGGAACTGCTTGACCATGCGGTCTTCCAGCGAGTGGAAGCTGATCACGGACAGGCGCCCGCCGGGTGCCAGCAGTTCGAAAGCGGCCTTCAAACCTGCTTCAAGGTCCTCAAGCTCTTGATTGATGAAAATCCGGATAGCCTGAAAGGTGCGGGTTGCCGGATCCTTGCCTTTCTCCCGGGTTTTGACCGCGTTTGCCACGACTGCGGCAAGCTGTCGTGTGCTTGAAATTGGTTCGATTGCCCTGCGAGCAACAATCGCCTTTGCAATCTGAAAAGCAAACCGTTCTTCCCCATAATCCCTGATCACCTTTTCCAATTGTTTTTCCGGCACCTCGGCCAGCCATGCGGCGGCGGAGATGCCCCGTGTCGTATCCATCCGCATGTCCAGAGGACCGTCGTTGCGGAAGCTGAAGCCGCGGCTCGCGTCGTCGACCTGCGGCGAGGAAATGCCCAGGTCCAGCAGGATGCCGTCGACCTGGTGCACGCCTCGTGCCGCCAACGCTTCGCGCATCGTCGCGAAGCTGTCGTGCACGATCGAAAAACGCGGATCGTTCAACTGCTCGGCCGTCGCGATCGCCTGGGGATCCTTGTCGAAGCCGATCAGGCGCCCCGTGGGCGCCAGCTTCGACAGGATCAGCCGGCTGTGACCGCCGCGGCCGAACGTGCCATCTATATAAGTACCGGCAGCGCGCCCGCCTTCGAGGGCGAGGGCATCGACTGCTTCATCCAGCAGCACCGTACGATGCTGCAAACCGGGCACCGGCTGAGTTACATTCATGCGGCGCCTTAGAAGGAGAAATTGGAAAGGACGTCGGGCATGCCGCCCGCGACGGCTTCGGCCTCGTTTTCTGCCAGCTTGGCGGCGTCCCAGATCTCGAAATGGGTCCCCATCCCGAGCATCATCACCTCTTTCTCCAAACCAACTGCATTGCGCAGCTCGGGCGAAATGAGCACCCGACCCGCGCCGTCCATCTCGACATCGCAGGCGTTCCCCAGGAAAATGCGTTGCCACGCCCTTGCCGACATCGGCCAGGCGGCGATCTGTTCGCGATGTTCTTCCCACACCGGGCGCGGGAAAAACAACAGGCAACCATGCGGGTGTTTCGTGAGCGTCATACGGCCTTCACATTGCTGCATCAAGGCGTCCCGATGCTTGGCCGGTATTGACAGCCGTCCTTTTGCATCGAGATTGATCGCTGACGCGCCCTGAAACACGTTGTACCTAGTCTTGAAGAGTTATCAGTTTGATTGTTTTTTAGGCGCCGGGAGACCCACCGATCTCCCACAAAACTACACTTTTTGCCACTGTTCCCCACTTTAGAGGAAGCGTTGTCTGTGGTCAAGCGAATTCACGTTTGGAAAACGCGAAAATTGCCAATGAAACCAATGACTTAGCGAACTTACTTGACGGAACCTCAAGTAAAAATGTTGAGCAAAATTAGAGACTTAGGTAGCACAATGCATGTGCTACCTCATCTGCACCCATGTGTTTTACCTTTGATAATCCGCAAACGTTGACTCCAGGTTGGCTGCTTTATGGCAACACGCGCACATGGGAGAAAATTGCGGATCGAAGCGCGGCGGTTTAGGATAGGGACAAGGCGTTACCCGGCCGTTTCCGACTCGCTTGGCGGTTTTTTCGGGGAGCCGGCAGTATAAGTGAGTCCGTACTACCGCGCAGGAGAAGCACTGTGAGCAGCACGCCCATCACCCTCGCCAGGACGCGCCCCGTCTACGACCTCAACGACGTACAGGACGCGCTGGACCGCAGCCGCGGACGCTCGCCCGAGCTCGACACCTTCTATGAACGCATGCTCGAGACCGGCGCCGAACGTTTCGTCACGACCCCCTCTTCCGTCGAGGCCCTCGACCCGCTGTTCGAGGAATGCCCCAATTTCGATGAAGTGCTGGACGACCTCGCGCGCTACCTGCGCCTCGCCCACGCGGGCGATAAAGGGTTCAACGTCATGCCGATCCTGTTGCTGGGCGGCCCGGGCGTGGGCAAGACCCATTTCGCCAAGCGCCTGGCCAAGGTCATGCAGACGGACTGCGAACTGATCAGCATGAACGCCCTGTCGGCCGGCTTCGTCATCACGGGCAGCTCGGCCAGCTGGCGCGGCGCCAAGTGCGGCAAGGTGGCCGAACGCCTCGTGCGCGGCCAGTTCGCCAACCCGGTGATCGTACTGGACGAGGTGGAAAAGGCGTCGGGCTCCTCGCAATCCGACCCGCTCGCGGCGCTGTATCAATTGCTGGAGCCGGAAACGGCCTGCGCCTTCCGCGACGAATTCATCGACGTCGACATCGACGCCTCGCAGATCTTCTGGGTACTCACGGCCAATTCCACGGAGGGCATCCCGCACCCGCTGCTGAACCGGATGGCCGTGTACGAAGTGCCTGCGCCGACGCCGGAGCAGGCGGCCGGCATCGCGCAACGCATGTATGCCGGCCTGCTGCGCGAACTGAACCTGACGGCGTTCGACCCGTTGCTGGGCGACGTGGTGCTGGACCGGCTGGCGGGTGTGTCGCCGCGCGACCTGCGCAAGACTTTACTCGATGGGCTCGGTTATGCCGTCGCCGATGGGCGGGCGCATGTCGTGGCTGGGGATATCCGGGTCAAGGCGACGCCGGGCAAGGGGCGGATCGGGTTTTGAACCTGTCCCGACGCCGCCCCCACTGGCTTACTTCACGTTGAAGGCCACCACTGCATCGGCGTTCTGGATGTACAGGACGCCATTGCGGGTCAGCGCCAGCTTGCCTCCGGCCGGATAGCTCCACACCGTCTTGTGGGTGGTCAGATCGATGGCATAGGTCGCCACGTTGGTGCTGACGAACAGCAGGTTCTTCGTGACGAGCGGCTCGGCCACCCAGCCCGTTTCCGCGGCTTGCGGCGGCGTCCAGAACCATTGCAGCGCGCCGTCGGCCTCGGCCCGGACTTCGATGCGGTACGGGCTCATGTTCGGCGCGTACACGAGACCGGAAGCATAAGCCGGCGTCAGCGGGTAAGTGCCCGGGATGCGCCAGTCGACATAGCTCTTGGTCGTATTGAACCTGAGCAGTTCATTGGTGCCGCCGTACGTCGCGGCATTGCCGTAACGCGCAACGAACAGGCTGCCGGGAGCACCCAGCACGGGCGCACCGCTCGCCTGGTAGGTGTAGGTATTGCTGCCATCGCGTGCCGTGTTCAGCACCTTCCCTGTCTTGCGGTCAATGATCTGCAACGAGCCATCGAAGGTATAGACGTTATTCGCGTCCACGGCCGGGATCGGGGTCGAGCCCGTTGTCGTACTGGCCGTGAATAACTGGTCACCGGTCGAAGAGATGCCATACAGCCCGCTATATCCACCGCTCGTGTAGACGGCATCGTCCACCGCTACCGGGGCGACGTAAGTATAACTCCACTGCGAGCCCATCGGTGTGCGGAACCGCACCGCCCCGCTGGTGGCATCGAAGCCGAACATCATCGTCGGCTGTAGGCCGGCTGCCATGTAGACGATGCCGTTGGCGACCGCAGGCGGATTGACCCACGGGGACGTCATCGAGCTGACGTCGTACGACCAGACCTCGCTGCCATCAAATTCCTTGCGTGCCTTGAGCTGGTTGTTCCCGGCCGCGTAGAGAATGCCGTCGGCCGCCACGAGCGTCGCAATATTGGTCGCGTAATAGTTGCTGGACTGACTGAGCGCGCCCATCTTCCAGCGCGGCAGCAGTTGCTCCGGCTTGATCTCGACGGGCACATAGCCCGTATGGGCGGCGTTGCCCTGGAACGTCGTCCAATCCTGCACATCGGTCCAGGGCGTCAGCGCCGTCAGGTGGTCGCCCGGCCAGGCCGTGCCGGATCCCTGCACGGTCACGTCGTAGGGCACCGTCATCGACGACACCGCCTGCGGGGTGGCGCAGGCCTGGTCGGCGCACAGCTTCAGCGTGATGTCGCCGGTGTAGTGACCAGGCTTCGTGTCACTGACCGTTTCCAGGGCGAGCACATAGCTGCCGTCCGTGCCCGCGGTCACGGCAACTTGCGGGCCGATCACGCCGGCCTTGTCGCTCGCGTTGACGAACAGCGTCCCCGTCGGCGTGAAATTGGGCTTGACCTGCACCTCGAAGGCCACGGTGCTGTTCTGGGCCGCGAAACGCGTGACGGTGCCGGACAGCAGCTTGACTTCCGGCGTGGCCGCCACGGGTGGCGTCGGCGTCGTGCCGCCGTTATTGTCGTTGTTAGTGCCGGAGCCCCCGCCCCCGCTGCCACCGCCGCAAGCCGTCAGGATCAGGCAGGCGAGGCTGATTGTGGTCCGGCCGCGCAGGGCCGGTCCCAGTGACTTTCTCATGATTTCCCTAGTGGCTGCGTGGCAGCCCAGTTGCATGCACGACGCGATTGCGACGCGCGATTGTTGTTGTCGATTCCGATGCTCAGCCGCAAGGCCGGCACAGAACCGGGAATCATGCCATCAGCGGCGCACTTACAAACTATCCAATTATCACTTTCTACATATTTGTTGACGGAAAGCCACATTTCGATCAGAACTCTTCCCAGTCGCCGCGCTTTCCGGCATTCGCCAGACGCCTGGCGTGGACTGCACCGGCTGGCGTGCGCGCCTCAGCGGGCGCCTTGTTCCGCAACGGCGAGACATTCGACTGCAGTTGCCCGGACCGTGCAGACATAGGCGAGGCGCTCTGGCCCTGGAGGTCGTCCAGCCGGAACACCGCAACCGCCTGCGTCAGCCTGGTCGCCTGCTCCCGCAGCGCTTCCGACGCGGCGGCGGCCTCTTCCACGAGTGCGGCGTTCTGCTGCGTGGCCTGGTCCATCTGGACGATCGCATCCTGCACCTGACCGATACCCTCGGTCTGCTCGCGGCTTGCCGCGCTGATCTCGCCCATGATATCCGTCACCCGCCCGATGCTCGCGACGACTTCCCGCATCGTGGCGCCGGCCTGGTCCACCAGCCGGCTGCCGGTGTCCACCTTCTCCACCGAGTCGTCGATCAGCGCCTTGACTTCCTTCGCCGCCGCCGCGCTGCGCTGTGCCAGGCTGCGCACCTCGGATGCCACCACGGCGAAGCCGCGTCCCTGCTCGCCGGCGCGCGCCGCTTCGACGGCCGCATTGAGCGCGAGAATATTGGTCTGGAATGCGATGCCGTCGATGACCGCGATAATGTCGACGATCTTGCGTGCCGACGCGTTGATTGCGCCCATCGTGTCGACCACCTCCGTCATCACCGTCCCGCCTTTCGCCGCCACCTCCGATGCCGACACGGCAAACTGGTTCGCCTGGCGCGCATTGTCCGCATTCTGTTTTACGGTCGACGTCAATTCCTCCATCGACGAGGCGGTTTCCTCCAGCGAGGATGCCTGGGCCTCGGTCCGCGCCGACAGGTCGGCGTTGCCGGAAGCGATCTGGTGCGAGGCGCTGGCGATCGTCTCGGTGCCCGTGCGCACTTCGCCGACGATACCGACCAGTGCCGCGTTCATGTCGCGCAGTGCACCCAGCAACTGACCGGTCTCGTCCGTCGTACGGACGTCGATCGTGGCGCGCAGGTCGCCGGTGGCCACGGTGCGCGCCACGTTCACCGCCTGCTGCAGGGGCACGGTAATCGAACGCGTAATCCAGACGGCCACGACCACGCCGAGCAGGAACGCCAGCGCCGCCAGCGCCAGCAGCCACGCGACGGTGGAGCGGTAGGTCGCGTCGGCACCCGCCCCGCTGTCGAGCACGCGCTCGTCCTGGAAGCGGATCAAGGCGCGCACAGCATCGAAGTACTCGCGCTGGTCCTTGCGGACCCGGGTCAGGAGCCAGGCCGTCGCTTCTTCCTTCTTGCCGGCGGCGACCATGTCCATGAAGGTCTGTTGCGACGCGCCATACGTGGCCCTGGCGTCGAGCACGGTCTTGAGCCTGGCCTGGCCTTGTTCGGATTTGATCAGCACCGCCAGCTTGTCGAGATGGGCGGTATTTTCCTGCCTGTTCTCGAGAACCGTCTGCCGTTCCTTCTCCACTTCCTCAGGTTTATCCCACAGCAGCATATTGCGCATGGCGCGGGCGCTGCGGTTCACGACATCGAGGGTTTCATAGGCGAGGACGGCGTTTGGATAGTCTTCATGGACGATTTGCGCCGTGCCGCCATTCAATAGCCGCAGGCTGGCAATGCCAAACCAGACGCATGCCATCAGCAGGACGATCAGCAGCGCGAATGCGCCTCCCAACCGGGTACCGATTTTCCAGTTTTTCATATTCATTCCAATGTATTGTTTGAAACCGACATCACGGACGAGCAGCTTACGTGATTGCTTTCCAGCATTGTTTGATGTCGGTCGATGAGACTGTCGCTCATGCAGTTTGCCAAGAAAATTCTTAAAGGCAACTATATTACATGAGCGAAAATATTGATGGCATTACATTAATGATATGTATGCTATTGACGCGCCACGGCCATGTCCTCGGCCCGCAAATAATTCACGAGCTCGTCCCGCTCGAACGAGCCGTCCCAGTCCGTTTCGCCGAGGAGTTGGGGCAGCGCGGCATGCCTCAGCAATGAATGAAACCTGTCCTTGACGAGTTGCGGGCGGATGTCCTGGATGCGCACCCGGGAAACCTTGCGCGACAACTCGATGACGATCCCGTACAGCACCCAGTCGAGCTGCACGAGCAACATGCTGGCCGACTGGATCGCGCGCGGTGCAATGTTTTTCTCATAAAGGCGGGCGACCGACGACTGCCTTGCGGCGGCGTCCTCGGACTCGTCGCCGGCCAGTTCTTCCGGCCACCACGCCAGCACCTGGCTCAGCAGGCATTCGAAATCGGCATTCTCAGGAAGGGTGATTTGCCCAACAAACATAAAACTCTCGATAAACCGGGCTGTGCGCTGGCATCGTGATCGATGCCCATGATAATTAAAAAGTAAAAAATCTTGCCAGCAGTATATCGAGAAGAGTGAACGAGAAGCTCTCACAATTTCACATTAATCACATCGCCTACAATATTTCAGCCAAAAAAGCGAAACATGCTGGCCGAACGGCGCCGTCATTCGTCCACCTTGGCGTCCTCGCTCTTCGCCGCTGCCATCGCTTCCGGCTCCAGTTCCTCCGCTGCCTTGTTGAAACGGATGAACACACCCCAGCCAGACAGCAGCACCCCGGCCGCGACGAGGACGGACGCCGCATGCGGCAACAGTTCCGGTTCCTCGTGCAAGGCCTTGAACGTGCCGACCAGTCCCTCGATCGAGAGCGCCACGACGACGACGACCATGAACCGCGACAGGTAGCGGCGCACCCGCGTGGGCGCGCTGATGTGGGCGTCGCGCACCACTTCTTCCTCGGTGATGGTCTGGGCGATCTGCAGCGAGACGACGGCGATGGCCAGCAGGCCGATCGCCTCGATGGCCATCTCGGCGCTCTCGTCGCCGTCGCCGCCGATGGTGCCGATCGCGGTCCAGCCGGTCTTGATGGCCAGTACCGTGATCAGCACGGAGACGAGCACGAACAGGATACCCAGCAGCGCGTGCGCGGCCGAAAAGAAACCCTTCAGGAATTTCAAGGCGCCCCCGGTCGGATGATCGATGTCGATCCGATTGTGCACGATCCGCGCGGGCGCGGCCGCACGAGAGGCGCCGGTGGCGTCAGTGATGTTCCGGCACGGCCCACGCGCGCGCATGCGCGACCGCGCGCGACCAGCGCGCCATCATTTCGTCGCGGCGCGCGGCCGGCAGTTGCGGCTCGAACCTTCGTTCGCTGCGCCATCGGGCCGCGATCTCCTCGCGCGACGACCAGAAGCCGACGGCCAGGCCGGCCAGGCAGGCGGCGCCGAGGGCCGTCGTCTCCGTCACCTGCGGCCGCACGACGGGCACGCCCAGCAGGTCGGCCTGGAATTGCATCAGGAGGTCGTTGCGCGCGGCGCCGCCGTCCGCACGTACTTCGTGCACGGCGCAGCCGGCATCCTTCTGCATGGCGGCCAGCAGTTCCGCGCTCTGGTAGGCGATGGCCTCGACGGCGGCGCGCGCGATGTGGGCGGCCGTCGTGCCACGCGTCATGCCGACGATGGTGCCGCGCGCATACGCGTCCCAGTGCGGCGCGCCCAGGCCGACGAAGGCCGGCACGAGCATCACGCCACCGCTGTCCGGCACCGACAGCGCGAGCGCCTCGACGTCGGACGACTGCTTGATGATGCCCAGGCCGTCGCGCAGCCATTGCACGGTGGCGCCGCCCATGAACACGCTGCCTTCGAGCAGGTAGTCCGTGTGATGGCCGATGGTCCAGCCGACGGTGGCCAGCAGGCGGTTGTGCGAAGCGGGCGGCACGTCGCCGGCGTGCATCAGCATGAAGCAGCCGGTGCCATACGTGTTCTTGACCATGCCGCGCCCGTGGCAGGCCTGGCCGAAGGTGGCGGCCTGCTGGTCGCCGGCGATGCCCGCGATGGGGATCGCGCGCCCGAACCAGGCAGGATCGGACTCGGCCACGATGCCGGAACTGGGCACGACTTCCGGCAGCATCGAGGCCGGCACGTCGAACAGGGCCAGCAGTTCCGGGTCCCAGCGCAGGCTGTTGATATTGAAGAGCATCGTGCGCGCGGCATTGCTCGTGTCCGTGACATGGCGCCCCGTGAGCTTGTACGTGAGCCAGCTGTCGACGGTGCCGAACGCGAGATCGCCGCGCTCCGCCCGCGTGCGTGCGCCCGGCACATTGGTGAGCAGCCATTGCAGCTTGGTCGCGGAAAAATAGGCGTCCAGTTCGAGACCGGTCTTGCGCTGGATCAAGGGCGCCTTGCCGGCCGCGCGCAGGTCGTCGCAGAGTTCCGCCGTGCGCCGGTCCTGCCAGACGATGGCGTGGCACAGCGGCTCGCCCGTGCGGCGGTCCCACACGACCGTCGTTTCCCGCTGGTTGGCGATGCCGATGGCGGCCACGTCGGCGGCGTCGACGCCGGCCTCGCGCAGCACCTCGCGCGCGCAGGCAAGCTGGCTGTACCAGATGTCGAGCGGGTCGTGCTCGACCCAGCCGGGCCGCGGAAAATGTTGGGGAAATTCATGCTGGGCGATGCGCACCACCTGGCCCTGGCGGTCGAACAGGATGGCGCGCGAACTCGTGGTGCCCTGGTCGAGGGCAAGGATGTAGCTCATCGTTGTCTCCCAGGGCGCTGAATAATGTGTAAAGCAGGCCGATAGGCCGGATTCTGTGTGACGCCCTTGCGGACGCCATGACAGCCATTCCTCTAGGCGCCGAATTACTCCGGCGCTCAAGCTTCCTACCCGCACGCTCCGCGAGCAACCTCAACGCGTGCCTATTTGGAATTGCTCCAGGTGGAGGTTACCGCGTTTCACCGTAACTTAATACGCTCGTCTCTGTGGCCCTATTCCTCGCCTTATACCTGGCTTGCGCCCGGCTTTCGGCGGACGGCCGTTAACCGTCACCCCGCTCTGTGGAGTCCGGACCTTCCTCCCGCCCACGACCTTGCGGCGTGGACCAGCGGCTGTCTGGCCTGCTTCACGGCCGCCATTGTACTCCATGCGCGAGGGTCAGTCCGCAAAGCTGCCTTTTGTGAAATGTCGTGTCGCTATTTCAAAAGCCAGCCGTGACCGGCTCCCCTAGAATGCCCGGATTCCATGTTGATAAGGACGACCTCACCATGACGCACCCCTCCCGCAGCGGCGGCCAGATCCTGGTCGATGCGCTCCAGGTCCACGGCGTGGACACCGCCTTCGGCGTGCCGGGCGAAAGCTATCTCGACGTGCTGGACGCGCTGCACGACTCGAACATCCGCTTCGTCATCAACCGCCAGGAAGGCGGCGCGGCGTTCATGGCCGATGCCTACGGCAAGCTGACGGGCAAGCCCGGCATCTGCTTCGTCACGCGCGGCCCCGGTGCGACCAATGCCTCCATCGGCGTGCACACCGCGTACCAGGATTCCACGCCGATGATCCTGTTCATCGGCCAGGTCGGCACGGATTTCATGGACCGCGAGGCGTTCCAGGAAATCGACTACCGCCGCATGTACGGCCAGATGGCCAAGTGGGTGGCGCAGATCGACCGCGCCGAACGCATCCCCGAATACCTCGCGCGCGCCTTCCAGGTGGCGACGAGCGGCCGTCCGGGCCCGGTCGTCCTTGCGCTGCCGGAAGACATGCTCGTGGCGCGCGCCGAAGTCGCCGACACCCGCCGCTACCAGCCCACGCAGGCCGCACCAATGGCCGACCAGATCGCGCAACTGCGTGCCATGCTGGCGCAAGCGAAAAAACCATTGCTGCTGCTGGGCGGCGGCACATGGACGGAGCAGGCGTGCGCCGACGTGCAGGCATTCGCCGAAGCGAACGCGCTGCCGGTCGCCTGCGCATTCCGCTTCCAGGACCTGCTGGACAACGAGCATCCGCACTACGTGGGCGACGTCGGCATCGGCATCAATCCGAAGCTGGCCGCGCGCGTGACGGAGGCGGACGTATTGATCGCCTTCGGCCCGCGCCTGGGCGAAATGACGACGAGCGGCTATTCGCTGCTGGCGGCGCCCGTGCCGCGCCAGCGCCTCGTGCACATCCATCCGGACCCGGAAGAACTGGGCAGCGTCTACCAGGCCGAGCTGATGATCGCCAGCGGCGCCCCGCAAGCGGCGAGCATGCTGGCGGCGATGGAACCGGTCGATGCGTCCGCGTGGCGCCACACCGTGGAAGAAGCGAAAGCGGAGCTGCGCGCCTGGCAGGAACAGCCGCCGATTTTCAAGGATGGCGCCGCGCCGCTGGACCTGTGGCAGATGGTGCGGGACCTGCAGATGGCCCTCCCGCGCGACACGATCGTCACGAACGGTGCCGGCAATTACGCCACGTGGGCGCACCGCTTCTGGCGCTACGGCGCCATGCGCACCCAGCTCGCGCCGACGAGCGGCGCGATGGGGTATGCCGTGCCGGCCGGCGTCGCCGCCAAGATCGTACAGCCGGAGCGCACCGTCGTGACCTTTGCCGGCGACGGCGAATTCATGATGACGGGCCAGGAACTGGCGACGGCCGTGCAATACGGTGCCGGCGTCATCTTCCTCGTGTTCAACAACGGCATGTTCGGCACGATCCGCATGCATCAGGAGCGAGAGTACCCGGGCCGCGTGTCGGGCACGCAATTGCACAACCCGGATTTCGCGGCGCTGGCGCAAGCCTATGGCGGCCACGGCGTGGCGGTCGAGACGACGGCCGATTTCGCCCCGGCCCTTGCGCGCGCCATCGAGTTTACGCGCACGCACAAATTGCCGGCACTGATCGAGCTGCGCTACGACGGTAACCTGATCACGCCGAACGCGACGCTGGACACGATCCGCCGCAACGCGCAGGCGGCCAGGGCCGGCTGACCCGCCCGGTCAGGCGACGGCCAGGCCGCGCAGTGCCGGAACGACGTCGTGCAGCCGCGCCACTTCGAAGGTGGGCAACGCCTGCGTATCATTGGCGAGGCCGGCCGGATTGAACCAGCAGCTTTCGATGCCGAAGCGGTTGGCGCCGAGGATGTCGGCGTCGAGCCGGTCGCCGACGATAACCGTTTCCGCGTGCGAAAAGGCGCGCGCCATCCTGACCGTGTAGTCGAAGAAGCGGCTGTCCGGCTTGGCGTGGCCGCACGCTTCGGACGTCGCCACGAACGACACGTGCTCGCGCAGCCCCGCACTCACGATGCGACGGTGCTGGATCTGCTCGACGCCGTTCGTGATGATGCCCACTTCGCCGATGCCGGCCAGGGTGGCGCACAGCTCGCGCGCGCCGTCGATGAGGACGACGGTCTCGGACAGCGATTCGAGATACACGCGGCTCGCGCTTTCCGGATCGAGGTCGAGGGCCATCGCGTGGAAAGTCTTGCGGAACCGTTCCACTTTCAGGAAATCCTTGGACACGATCCCCTGCTCGAAGCTCTTCCACAGGGCCGTATTGATGGCCTGGTAACGCGCGAACAACCCGTCCGGGATCGCATCCAGGCCCAGTTCGCGCAGCGTGCGGTCGAACGACAGTTGTTCGGAAGCCTTGAAGTCGAGCAGGGTGTCGTCGAGGTCGAAAAGAAATAGTCTGTGTTTCATGATGCGGATGGTGCGCGGACGGACGCCGGCCGCACCGGAACGGCGATTTAGTCCTTCGGAAATAACAGGATACCAGCGGCAGCGTTTATGTGCCGAGGTTGCTGCCCTGGCCCGGCTACAATATGGTCGAGCTGAATTGCTTTCCGGTTACTCAGCAAGGAGAACCGGGCCCGCTCTGGTAGAATACGCGCGACCCTATCCGGCCTATCCGCCGCCCTCCCGAATACACAATGTTTAGTTTCTTCAAAAAGAAAAAACCTGAAGCCGAGACGCCGGCTGCGGTCGAACCCGCAGCGCCCGCTTCAGTTGTTACGCCTCCAGTGGCCGATACGCAGCCCGAAGCAGCCGAGCAGCCTGGTTTCCTGCGCCGCCTGTTCGGCGGTGGCGAGGACGCGCCGGCCGTGCCCGACACCGACACCGACGTCCCCGCCCCGCTCGAGGCCGCCGCCCCGTCGGCCTACGAAGGCCAGCTGTTCCCCGAGACGGCCGAACGTCCCGTCAGCGCAGCGGAAGCCAAGCGTTCCTGGATGTCGCGCCTGAAGTCCGGTCTCGCCAAGACGTCGAGCAATCTTTCGCTGCTGTTCGTCGGCGCGCGCATCGACGAAGACCTGTACGAGGAACTCGAATCCGCGCTGCTGATGTCCGACGCCGGCATGGACGCCACGCAATACCTGCTGGACAACCTGCGGCGCAAGGTCAAGGAAGAAAAACTGCTGGACGCCGCCGCCGTCAAGGTGGCGCTGAAGGCCTTGATGGTCGACCTGCTGCGTCCGCTGGAAAAGCCGCTCGAACTGGGCCGCCACGAACCGCTCGTGATGATGATCGCGGGCGTCAACGGCGCCGGCAAGACGACCACGATCGGCAAGCTGGCCAAGCACATGCAGCACCACGAGCAGTCCGTGCTGCTGGCCGCCGGCGACACGTTCCGCGCCGCCGCGCGCGAACAGCTGATGGTCTGGGGCCAGCGCAACAACGTCACCGTGATCTCGCAGCAGTCCGGCGACCCGGCGGCCATCGCGTTCGACGCCGTCCAGTCGGGCAAGGCGCGCGGCGTGGACGTCGTCATGGTCGACACCGCAGGCCGCCTGCCCACGCAGCTGCACCTGATGGAAGAGCTCAAGAAGATCAAGCGCGTGATCGGCAAGGGCATGGAAGACGCACCGCACGAAATCCTCCTCGTCATCGATGGCAATACGGGCCAGAACGCCCTCGCCCAGGTGAAGGCGTTCGACGACGCGCTGCAACTGACCGGCCTCGTGATCACCAAGCTGGACGGCACGGCCAAGGGCGGTATCCTGGCCGCCATCGCACGCACCCGCCCGGTGCCGGTGTATTTCATCGGCGTGGGCGAAAAACTGGAGGACCTGCAACCCTTCAGCGCCGACGAATTCGCCGAGGCGCTGCTGGGATAAACGCGCGATGATCGAATTCCAGTCCGTCTCCAAGAAGTACTCGGATTCTGCTGACACGCTCGCGCTCGCCGACGTGTCGCTGAACATTGCCAAGGGTGAGCTGGTGTACCTGGCCGGCCCGTCCGGCGCCGGCAAGTCCACCCTGATGAAAATGGTTGCCGCCATCGAACGTCCGACGTCCGGCCGCGTGATCGTGAACGGGCAGGACGTCGGCCGCATCCGCAAGGCGGGCATCCCTTTCCTGCGCCGCAACCTCGGCCTGATCTTCCAGAACCAGCGCCTGCTGAACGACCGTCACCTGCTGGCCAACGTGATGCTGCCGCTGATCGTCACCGGCGCGCCCAAGGCCCAGGCCGAGCAGCGCGCCCGCGCGGCGCTGGACAAGGTCGGGCTGCTCGACCGCGCACTGGCACTGCCGATGGCATTGTCGGGTGGCGAACAGCAGCGCGTGGCGATCGCCCGCGCCATCGTCAACCGCCCGCAGATCATCCTGGCCGACGAGCCGACCGCGAACCTCGACCGCGCCGCCGCCGACAAGGTCATCGACGCATTGCACGCCTTTCACTCGGTGGGCGTGACCTGCGTCATCTCGACCCATGACGAACAGATCCTGGACAGCGCCGCGTGCGTGATCCGCCTCGAACATGGCCAAGTGGCGGGAGGTGCGGCATGAACACCTGG
>Ga0207705_10002056_pt1 | contig 15641 bp, 10 predicted proteins | sample KBSC13metaG_FD_184314 | JGI IMG/M metagenome (GOLD analysis project Ga0207705, IMG submission 184314) | Corn rhizosphere microbial communities from Kellogg Biological Station, Michigan, USA - KBS C1-3 metaG (SPAdes) (version 2) | ecosystem: Host-associated > Plants > Roots > Rhizosphere > Soil ...
AGAGGCACAGCAGCGCAATACCAAGCAAGCGTTACACGTGCTTGCCGGCGGAAAAGCGGCTTCATGGCGAGAGGCTGGAACAGCTGAGACCGCCGGCGAATGGCGGTCGATTTGGTGACCCCTACGGATAGGTGACCCTCGTACGAAAACAACCCACCACGTCTCAAGCTATTGATATTGCTGGATTGGGTAGTGAGCATGTGTACCGGTTCGTCCCGCCAATGTTCGCTAAATCCGGCACAAAATGTGGGACTAAATGTGGGGCTGCGAAGGTTACTTTATGCCGCTCACCGCGCTCAAGGTCCGCCACGCTCCGCCCGGTCGCCATGCAGATGTGCACGGGCTCTATCTCGTCGTCCGCGACACCGGCTCGCGCTCCTGGATACTGCGGGTGCAGCATCGAGGGCGCCGTCGCGACTTCGGCCTCGGCTCCGCGACCGAAGTATCGCTGGCGGAAGCGCGGATCGCGGTCGCCGATTATCGGCGCATGATCCGAAACGGGCTCGATCCCGTCAAGGGACTGGGATTACGCCGCAAGTCCGGCCCGAACTTCGAAACCGTTGCCCGCGCCTGCTATGAAGCAATGAAGGGTGGGTGGAAGAACGGCGAGCATCCGTCATGGATGCCGAGCCTCGAAAATCATGTGTTCCCGATTATCGGCAAGAGGCGGATCGACGCGGTCGATAGCGCCGCCGTGCTGAGCGTGCTGGAGCCGATCTGGCTGACGATCCCCGAGACGGCCCGTCGGATCCTGCAGCGCATCGGCACGACGCTCGATTATGCACATATCAAAGGATTTGTGCCCGAGGAGATATCGCTCAGGTCCGTGACCCGCGGCCTCCCGCGTCAGAAGCATCAGGTCACGCACCTTGCAGCAATGCCTTACGGGAAGGTGCCGGCATTCATGAAGAGGCTGGCCGCGCTCGAAAACAGCGTCGGACGCGATGCATTGAAGCTCACTGTGCTGACCGCAGTTCGCTCTAACGAAACCCGCTTTGCAACGTGGGGCGAGTTCGACCTGGAGGCGGCAACCTGGTCCATTCCCGGAAGTCGCATGAAGATGAAGCAGCCGCACGTCGTACCGCTGTCGCCGCCCGCGCTGGCGCTGATGCGGCGCTTGCGTGACGAGCGGATCGCGCTCGACGGCAAGCTCGATCCAGAGCAGCTCGTGTTTGTCGGGCTCAAGGGGAAGGCGATCAGCGATGTGACGATGATGAAGGCCATCCGCGACATGAATATCACCGGCGTCACTGTTCATGGTTTTCGCAGCAGCTTCACCGACTGGACCGCCGAACAGACCGAATTTCCGAAAGAAGTCGCGGACAAGGCGCTGGCGCATCGCATCCCGAACGCGGTCGAGGCGGCTTATCGGCGCACCGACTTCTTCGAAAAGCGCCGCGCTCTAATGGCAGAATGGGCAGCATTCGTGATGAGCGCCAGTTAAAGTGCCGCCATGATGGCGGCCGAGATCACCCCTCCTGATGATCCTCGACGCTGTAGAACATCGGATTGCGCAGCCAGACATTGACCGCCGACTCCCGCCATCCGGCGCAGCGTGCGGCAATCTTCACCTGCCGCGGAAAACTGCCAGTCTGAATTTTGCGATAAAGGGTCGAGCGACTGAGGCCTGTCCGATCGAGCACAGTATCGAGGCGGAGAATTCGATCCGGGGCATTGGACATGATGAACATCCTATCGCAGCGACCAATTGGCTCCCCTGCGACAAGAATTGAGATGTCATCGAACGCCCGCAAGGGCGCGGAGTCCGAGATGCGCCCGACAGCACCGGAGAGGCCCCACCAGGCCCCATAGAGTCATGACGAGCGGATGGTCTTTTGTCTCTAGGTGTCGGAGTTTTCGCGGCGGCGCAGTTCGTTTTCGACAGCTTCACGAATGAACACCGCTATGCGGCGATTGCCCACCAGCGCCTCGATGCGCCGGATCGTCTCGGCCGGCAGCCTGACCGTTGTCGGCTTCATTCCAAGCGGCGGGCGTCCCATCATCTCGTGACTATCCGCCACCGAAACAATCTCCAAGGCTATCGTCGTTTGCGCCCTCTTTCAGCCTATACACGATGTCGTTTATACTGTAAACGATAGCGTATACTCGATTGATCAGCTGCCATACCGCGGCACGCGACCTCTGCGGTCGCGTGCCGGTCGTAGGCAGCGATTCGCTTATTGGGAGGCGCAGATGGTTGAGATCCACTCCGCTACTTCGCGCAGGGCGCTGCTCGGCTTGATCACTGCCGCGCCGACCGTTGCGGTCGCCACATCCGCTTCGCCGTGGGCGAGCACGCTCACCGCACTCTATGAAGAATGGAATGACGTGCCGGCGATCCTGCGGAGAACCAAAGAAGGGCGGAGCCTCAGCGAGTTTCGCTATCACAATGCCGAGAGCTTTTTCGTCAGCATTGAGAACGGCTTGGTTCGAGACCGCTCAGACCTTCTCTATCACACCGGCATCGTCATGCAGTTGGGGATCAGCGCGCACCTGCTCGACGTCGGCTTCGACGATCGATGGTGCGCCCGCTATATCGGGCTCAAGGTGGCGAAATCGCTCGCCTACGCAAACGCCACCGGCTTCCATTGCAACGATGCTGACACGAGCCTGCTCGCGGCGATCCTTACGCCCTACGGCAATTGGCGGAATCCGATGATGCGGGAGCGGGGCTGTGACGACGGCCCGTTCACGGCCGCGCAAATTCGGCACCTCACGCGAGCGTTGCTGGAGCGGGTGCGCGACGTGACCGGCCATTCCCAACGGTGAGGGCGGTTCGCACATCGGACGAGCGTCAACTCATCGCGGCGCTCGAAACGCTTCCTTCTCTCACGCGCACGGTATTCCTGCTCAACTGTCGAGATCATTTTCCGTATGTCGAGATCGGTTGGCGATGCGGCATTAGCGTGGATGAGGTGACGGTCCGAATGAGCGATGCTTTGCTTGCAATGGACCTCGCAATGGACAAACGGCCAAGGCTGCCCGGCCGAATTCGGCGCGCCTTGCGTCCATACCGCAATACGTGGGCGGCCGCTCGCGCGCGGGAACAGGATCGACAACTCGCGCCGCGGTTGCCGCCCGAGCGAAGGCCGGCCCGGCGCCGCGTGCTCGATTGGCTCGCGTGGGCTTACGAACTTCTGTTCGGCTAATCATTCGCTTGTGCCTCGGCCTCGAATGCGCGCCTGCCGCGCCGGCGCCACTGGACGAGCGCTTCCTCGCGTTGGTCGCTTCGAAGCATAATCGCTGTGGCGAGAAACGCACCGTACAGCACTGCGCGATCGTCGTCGGTCAATTCGACCAGACCGGCTTTGGCGACAAGGCCGCCGAGCTCGATCAAGTGACGCGTTCTTGTCCGGCGCTTCACCTGCCATTCGCGTGCGTCATGATGCGCCCGTTTCGCCAACAGCCGGTTGCGCGCCGCCGTCGCGCGGCCGAGCGCCATGTGCATGGCTCCGAGTACCGCGCGCATTGCTCCGCGCCGACGAGCGAAAGAAAGCGGCGCCGCGCTTGCGCCAATCCTCCCGGATCGTGAGATCGTCACGGTTCGTGGCATCGAGCAGCGCGCCGGCAAGCACTTCGATGTCGAGCGCATTGGCGCCGGTCGCCATCGCCAGTTCGCCCAGCTGGCGTATGTGGCGCTCCTTAAGCAGCTTGGCCTTCTCGTCGAGCGCTTTGAGTTCCGAATCAAAGTCACGGGGTTTGCGCATGGATCGTCCTCGGTTGCGACGTGAGGACGGCCCAGTTATCGAGGCAGCCAATCAGCGGCAATGACATGAGATTTCCTGGGAAATCCGAGTCCCGAGAAAGACCCAAGTCTTTTGAGGGCGCGCTTATACGTCGTACCGACGTGCGCTAGACAGGTACTGTAAGGCCTACGACCTGAAGCGTACCCGCTCGCCGCACAATGGCGATCTACCACTTCTCGGCAAAAGTGATTTCCCGCGCGACCGGATCGAGCGCGCTCGCAGCTGCCGCCTATCGTTCCGCGTCGCGGCTGCACGATGAGCGGCTCGGCCGTGATCACGACTTCACCAAAAAAGCGGGCGTCGTTCACTCCGAAGTGATGCTTCCCGGGAACGCGCCAGAAAATTTTGCCGATCGCGCCACGCTCTGGAACACGGTCGAAGCGGCGGAAGTACGCAAGGATGCGCAGCTTGCCCGCGAAGTCGAGTTCGCAATCCCGCGCGAGCTGACGCAGGAGCAGGGCATCGCGCTGGCGCGTGACTTCGTGCCTCGCGAGTTCGTCGCGCGCGGCATGGTCGCCGACCTCAACGTGCATTGGGATATCGGTGCCGACGGTCAGCCCAAGCCGCACGCGCATGTTATGCTAACGATGCGCGAGGTGAACGCCGACGGGTTCGGCGCAAAGGTGCGCGACTGGAACCGCACCGACCTATTGGAACGCTGGCGCGAAGCCTGGGCCAATCATGTGAACCAGCGTCTCGCCGAACTCGACGTGGATGCTCGCATCGATCACCGCAGCCTCGAAGCGCAGGGCATCGAGCTAGAGCCGCAGAACAAGATCGGACCCGCTGCTTCGCGAATGACCGGGCAGGGGCTCGCCTCGGAGCGCGTGAGCGAGCTGCTCGCAATCGCACGCGAGAACGGCGAGAAGATCATCGCCCGGCCGACGATCGCGCTGGAAGCGATCACCCAGGGCCAGGCGACCTTCACGATCCGCGACCTCGCCCGCTTCATCCACCGCCACAGCGACGGAATGAAGCAGTTCGAGCGCGCGATGAGCGCAGTGCGTTCGTTGCCCGAGCTGGTCGCGCTTGGCAAGGACGGCCGCGGTGAGGAGCGGTTCACCAGCCGCGAGATGATCCAGGTCGAGGCGCGTCTTGAGCGCACGGCAACGGCACTGGCGGGACGCGCAGCGCACAGCATTCCGCCGGCGGCGCACGATTCTGCGGTCGCCGCCGCCGGAATGCGCGGATTGGTTTTGGGAGAAGAACAACAGATAGCGCTTCGACACGTCACCCGCGGCGGCGATCTTGCCGCGGTGATTGGTTATGCCGGAACCGGGAAATCTGCTCTGCTGGGAGTCGCGCGGGAAGCCTGGGAGAGCGCTCGCTGCCAGGTCCAGGGCGCCGCCCTCTCCGGTATCGCCGCCGAGAATCTGGAAGCGGGGTCGGGCATCGCCTCGCGCACCATCGCCAGCCTTGAACATCAATGGGCGCAAGGACGCGAGCTCCTGACCGATCGGCATGTGCTGGTGATCGATGAAGCCGGCATGATCGGTACCCGCCAGATGGAGCGGATCATCTCCGAAGCTGAAAAGCGCGGAGCCAAAGTCGTACTGGTCGGCGATCCCGAGCAGTTGCAGGCGATCGAGGCGGGCGCCGCGTTCCGCTCGATCGCCGAGCGTCACGGCGCGATCGAGATCACCGAGGTTCGCCGGCAGCGAGAGGACTGGCAGCGCCAGGCGACACGGAAGCTCGCCACCGGCCGGTCGGGTGAGGCGATCGACGCCTACGAGCAGCGCGGCATGGTGCACATGGCCGATACGCGCGAGCAGGCACACTCTGAGCTGGTGGACGGCTGGGACCGTGCGCGCCAGGCCGAGCCGGAGAAAAGCCGGATCATCCTTACCCATACCAATGCCGAGGTCCGCGACTTGAATGCTCTGGCGCGTGCCCGGCTGCGCATTTCCGGCGAGCTTGGCGATAACGTGACGGTGAGTACAGCCCGCGGCCAGCGGGAGTTTGCCGTCGGCGACCGGATCATGTTTTTGAAGAATGAGCGCGGGCTTGGTGTGAAGAACGGATCGCTTGGCCGGATCGAAAGCGTCTCCGCTGCTCGCATGGCGGTGACCCTCGACGACGGCAGGTCAGTGGCCTTCGATCTCAAGGATTATGCCCACATCGATCACGGTTATGCGGCCACGATCCACAAGGCGCAGGGCGTGACCGTGGATCGGGCGCATGTACTCGCGACGCCCGGCATGGACCGGCATAGCGCCTATGTCGCGCTGTCGCGGCACCGCGACGGGGTTGAGGTTCACTACAGCAGCGACGACTTCGCTGATCGTAGCAGCCTCGTGCGCACACTGTCACGCGAGCGGACCAAGGACATGGCCTCGGATTATGTGCGGGGCAGTGACCGGGACGCAGCACGAGCGTTCGCCGGGCGGCGCGAGATCCGGTTCCCGGATCGCGCGGACCATGGGTCGGCAGAAGCGGAGCTCCGCCTAAGCCGGCGCCGGACATTCGAGCGCCACGCTCGCGCCGTGTCGGCGATCTTCAAAGCGCGGGAGCAGGGCCAGACTGCCTCGCCCGAACAGGTGAATGAGCTTCGGCAGGCGCGGCGCGGGCTGGACGCGATCCGGCCGCAGGCAGCGCTCGACATCGAAAATGCCTACAAGGGCGATCAAGTGCTCGCGCATGAAGCGGCCGGCGGGCGGCTCCGGCGAGCCGTCCAGGCGATGCAGCTCGAAACACAGCTGCGCACTAACCCCGACCTGCGCGCCGACAGGTTCGTTCAGCGCTGGAAGCAACTCGACCGGCAGATGACCGCCGCCTACCGCTCGGGCGACATCGGCGCCGAGCGCCGCATCCGCGACAGCATGGGCGCGATGGCCAAAAGCCTTGAGCGCGATCCCCAGCTCGAATCAATCCTCGCCCAACGCAAGAGCCAGCTCGGGATCAACTTCGAAATGGGCCGTGAACTACGGCGCGAGCTCGCCGCCAGCATCGGATTCGATTGGGGACGAGGGCGCGGGTTGGGAAGGTAGGATCGGCTGAGCGGTTCGTGCGCTTCATTCGTGGGAGAGCCGGGCCAGGCTGCACTGTCAAAAACAGGCGCGCCATAATCCAATTGCGCAAGCTGCAAGTTGACAGCACGTCGCGCCGAGTCGCCCGACGAAAGCTGCGGGCTCTGACGCGGATACGAGCGCTAAGTTGTTGCTCTGTAAAGTAGATTTTAATCCATAGAAAGTGCTTGCGCAGCACGAAAACTGATATACGCTGCGATTTGCAGGGGGTTCTGTAAAGCAACGGTAGCTCGGTCCGTTGTGGGGTGACCCGCAACGTGATCGCTGAATTGCGGACTCGCAACTTAGGCGAGGTCGAGCATGCGTGCATTCATTGCGCGTCGTGGCCGCTATTCGTGCGGCTCGCGCACTCAGGTACAATCGCGTTCTTCTGTGACACATAGTCGATTGCGCGGCTTTGTGCTCGCGGCATCGGCCCTCATCGCACTTGCGCCCGCGGCGGCGCAAGAAACGGTCACCTTTACCTACGACAACAAAGGCCGACTGGTGACCGTAAATCACGGTTCAACCGGTCCGAATGCCGGCGTCAACGCCAGTTACACCTATGACAATGCTGACAACCGCACCAACGTCACGGTCTCCGGCGTTGCGCCGCCGCCGACCTGTGTGGGTGTTAGCTTCGCCGTCGGCAATGCTTCGGCCAATGAGGGCAGCAACCTCAGCTTCACGGTGACGAAGAGCGGTACGACCAGCGATACGTGCACCGTAAATTATGCAACCGCGAACGGCACTGCGGTCGCTGGCACCAATTACACCACAAAGTCAGGGACGCTCAGCTTCGCTTCGGGAACTGCGTCACAGGCTGTGACGGTCGCAACGATCGACGATCACATCGTCACCAGCGCGCTGACGATGAAGCTCAACCTGTCGAGACCCAGCGGCAGTGCAACAATCACGACTGCTCAAGGCACCGGTACGATCAATAACATCGACACTGGCGGCACCACCACCATCCAGCTGACCAGCGGCACGAGCGAGAACCTTCGAACCATCGCCAATGGCCACGGCTACACCGGCTCGAGCAGCGCCAACTACACCTTCGTGGTCGGAAGCGGAGTGACGGTTACCGGCTCTGCCGGAAGCGGCATCGGTGTCGACACCGGCAGCTGGCCGGCGGGTGTGACGCTGGCACTGCAGGTCAGCGGCATTGTCCGCGGCGGCGGGGGCAACGGCGGCAATGGTGGTGTCGGGATGACCGTAGGAGGTGCGGGCGGGTCTGGTGGTGACGCGATCCGCTGCACTGTGCCTATCTCCATCGCAGTCAACAGCGGCGGTGCCGTCCAGGCCGGTGGCGGTGGTGGCGGAGGCGGAGGCGGCCAGACCGTCAATATGGGACCGGGTGGAACTGGGACGGTCGCTGGCGGCGGCGGTGGTGGCGGTGCTCCCAACGGCGTTGGTGGCGCAGGAGCGACTGGCACACAGAATACATCCACCGCGGGCTCTGCCGGGACCACTTCCGGCGGGGGAGCTGGAGGAGGCAATGGACCTCCAGGCGGTGCTGGCGGAGCCTACGCTACCGCTGGTGCGGCAGGAGCAAACGGAACTGTGTCCGGCGGAGCTGGAGGCACCGCGGGCTACGCGGTCCGCAAGAATGGCACCAGCTGCACCGCCTCAGGTGCCGGCACAATCACAGGAACGGTCGGGTGAGCGCTCGCAGGGGAGCCCGTGCAGCTCGCACTCAACACAAAACATCTGCCTCAGGGGGCAAGCCGAACATGCATAAGACTAAGAAGAAGCACCTGACGATCGGCGCGGCGTTGGCAACAACTGCGCTCAGCGGGACGGCTTACGCACAGGCGGCGGGCGGGTACGCTCCTCCCATCGATGTGCCGCCGGTCCATTCGACAGTCGACCAGTTCAACGTGGATCTTGTCACGCGGAATATTGCTGCGCAGAATTGGGGCTCGATCAGTATTGGTCCGGGTGGGCCAGGAAGCTTAAATGTTATAATATCGAACAGCAACAGAGTTGGCAGTCCACTCAACTCCGGACTTGCCATCAACGGGTCTACGTATTCAGTCTATATTGCGGGCTCGACGACTTCCTTCACTCTTAACGGAACATTGGGCAGCGGTACATTCACCAATAACCAAGCGAACGGCGCGACCCTCTCCTATAATTCTTCAAATAGCCAGTACACCTTCACGAGTTCGAACGGCACGGTGTTCGTGCTTGGCATTTCCGGGATTTCTTGGCCTGTTTCGCTGACCTATCCCGCGGGCGAAACGCTCACCTGGAATTACGACACGAGCACTTCTCCGCCGACATTGCGATCGGTCACCAGCAACTTGGGCTATCAGTACCGGCCCACCTACACCGGTACCTACCCCTATCAGCAAATAGCCAAGATGGTCCTATTTAACATGGCCTATGAGCCGTCCTGCGGGGCTCTCGCGGTCAGTTGCACTTACACAAATAGTTGGCCGACAATCGATAATGTTGCGGCGACGATCAACGGAAATCCGATGACAAAGTGGGCAACTACGACCAACGCGGATGGCACAGCCACTGTGACGGAGACGATACCGGTCACGTCGACCCAGAACGAAATCGTCACTTATCAGGAAGACGTCAATGGGCGCGTCACTTCCGTTACCGATGGAAACGGTGTCTGGACTTATAGTTATCCCAGCCCTCCCGCTGGAGTAACTGCCGTCTCTACGGGGAATGGATCGAGCTCTGATCCGGTGCGTCAGATCCGAACGGTCGCGTGGGACACAACAACCGGCCTGATCACGACCGACGTTGGTATTCCTGGCAACGGGGCCAGCGGGGACGTCACGAGTTTTAGCTACGACAGCTATCAACGGCCTTCGACTATCACGCACAACGGCGTGAAGACGGCATACACCTATGACGACAACGGCAATGTCACGCAAACCGTCACGACTGACACGAACAATGCGAACCCAATAACGATGTCAGCGGTGTACCCAAGCTCCGGGTGCAACACCAAGACCTGCAACCAGCCGACGAGCACGACCGACGCACGCGGGAATACCAACAACTACACCTATGATCCGAATAGCGGCGGCGTTGCCTCTGTGACCCTTCCTGCAGCCTCGAACGGGATTCGGCCACAGACCCGCTACACCTACACGCTGACCAATGGGGTCTATCTGCTCACCGCTACATCAGCGTGTCAGACCACTGCGAGCTGCTCTGGCACCGCCGATGAGGTCAAAACGACGATGGGCTACGACACCCATGCCAATCCGACGACGATCAGCAGTGGCAGCGGCGACGGCGTGCTGACTGCGACCAGCACCATGACTTACACGCCCAACGGCGACGTGGCTACCGTCGACGGGCCTCTGCCGGGGACCGCCGACACGAGCGCCTTCTATTACGATAACGATCGCCACCTTACCGGTACGATCGGCCCCGCACCCGGCAACGGTCAGCCCATGCGTTCAGTCGCAGTGAGCTATACTACCGGCGGCTTGCCATCTGCCACGAGCAACGGCACTGTCACGGCGCGATCGAGCTCCGCCCTCTCCTCCATGACGGTCCTGCAGAAGTCTCAGGCCAGCTACAACCTGCAGGGACTAAAAATTCAAGACACCGTATACGACAAGAACAATAGCATCGCCGATATAGGCCAATACAGCTACACGCCGGAGCGCAGGCCGCTGTGCGTTGCGATCCGCAACAACTCCAGTACGTGGAACTCCCAGCCGGATGCTTGCGTCCAGACCAGCACTAATACCGACCTGATCACCAAATCCACCTATGATGATGTTGGTAATCTGCTTACCGTCCGCAACGGCTATAATTCGGATTCACAAGTACCGGATACCGCCAACACCTGGACCGACGCGGCGATGCTTGCGACCCAGAAGGACGGAAACGGCAATACCACCACCTACAGCTACGATACTTTCGATCGCCCGATCAAAACCACATATCCCGATGGAAGCACCGCGCAGGTGACCGCCTACGACGGCAATGGCAATGTCCTGACCTCGGTTAATCGCGCCGGGCAGACGATCAGTTTCAGCTACGACGCGCTCAATCGGCTAGCGGCCAAGACGCTCCCCGAAGGCACCACCAATTACACATACGACAACCTCGGCCATGTCCTAACCGCCAGCGAGCCTGGCTACACCCTGACCTTCGCCTATGACGCGCTCGGGCGGCAGACAAAGGACGGCCAGGGCTGGGGCGCGATCACCCGCACCTTTGACCTCGCCGGGCGGGCGACACAGGTGCAGTGGTCCGGGGATGGCTTCTACGTCAATTATGATCGCCTGACCACCGGGGAGATCAGCAAAGTGCGCGAGAATGGGGCCACCTCGGGCGTCGGCGTACTCGCGACCTATGCTTATGATGCCCTCGGAAATCGCACGGGCCTCACATTCGGTAACGGCGTTAGCCAAACTTATGCCTATGACACGGTCTCGCGCCTAACGACCCTCACCAACAATCTCGCCGGCACCGCGAATAATCTCACTAAAACCCTCGCCTACACTCCCGCCTCACAGATTGCCAGCACAACCAGCTCTAACAGCGCTTACGCTTGGAACGGAGCGGTAAACGTCAACCGCAGCTACACGCCCAACACCCTCAATCAATATGCGAGCGTAGCGGGCAAGACGTTCAGCTACGACGCCAACGGCAATCTCACGTCCGACGGCGCCAACAGCTACGCCTACACGTCCGACAACAAGTTGAAATCGGCGACTGTCGGGGGCGTGGTCTCGACGCTCTATTACGATCCCCTCGGGCGCCTTACCGAATATGATAACAGCGTCTCGACCCGTTTCCAGTATGATGGGGCGGAGGTCGCGGTAGAGATGGACGGCTCGGGCAACATCTTACGTCGCTATGTGCGCGGCGATGCCCCGGATGAGGTGCTGGTGTGGTATGAGGGAAGCGGAACCAGCAATCGCCGGTTCCTGTCCTCCGATGAGCGCGGCAGCATCATCTCCGCGACTGATAGCTCGGGCAATCTCGTCGGGATCAACACATACGACGAATATGGCATCCCCGGCTCGGCCAATATCGGCCGGTTCCAGTACACTGGACAAATGTACCTGCCCGAGATCGGCATGTATAACTATAAGGCACGCATGTATTCGACTACGCTCGGCCGGTTCATGCAAACTGACCCGATCGGCTACGGCGACGGAATGAACTGGTATGCCTATACCCACAACGATCCGGTGAACGGAACAGATCCTACCGGTTTGGACGACAGTCCCATTGTGGTAACCGGTCGTCGGCCCGATCAGGTCTGCAGCGGGGATGGTTGCTGGTTCAGTGATGACGGCGCGCCCTCGACCAGCCCCGAAGGGCCGGGACCAGGTTATATACCCACCATCAAGGTACCCAGCATCGACCCGGTAATTTGTGCGCAAGGCCTGAAGGAAGCTAAAAAGGACATGGCGGGGGTAAATCGTGCGAAAGCGGCGTGGAGCACACTACAGCAGGCCGCAACCGCAGGCGGAATTCCCACTGCACTGTTGGCGGCAATAGGAGTGAGGGAAACGGATTTCTTTCCGATGAATGAAGGTCAGCACATCTCACCCGATGGTTCGTCAGCGGTCGGTCCAACAACTGGGGGAGGCCGCGGAGTTTTTCAAATAGACATCATCCAGAATGCGAAGGTGCCGGGAATTGAGGCCACAGCCAATGACCTGAGCAAGGCTGCAAATTGGGTGTCAACTAAAGAGCTTGGTCCAGACATGAGGTATTTCACAGGCAGATTTTCTAATTTTTCTGCGCTAGACATTCTCCATGCCACCGCAGCAGCTCACAACCTTGGAAAGGGAGGAATTTCAGGGAACCCGTCGACAATAGACAAAGGCAGCGCGCACAACAATTATGGACAGAATGTTTTAGACATAATGTCCTGTTTCGCAGGGATGAAATGATCATGTACTTTAGGTTGGCAATCGGTTCGTTATTGTTTTTCGCTACCGGGTGCGCGGGCGCGTCGATTAAAAACAACGACAGGAGTGATGCCCTAGTAAGTTATGTTATTTCAAGCGGGTTGGTGGACGTGAAGTCCAGCTCTGATTTTGCGTACAGGCTCATTCCGCCTGCTAAGGCGGCACCGGCTATGGCCGTCGTATACCTCACAAACAGGAGCTGGTGCGGAACGGGGGGGTGCCACCTTTTGATCCTTTCTCTTGAGCATGGGAAGTACAAGATCCTGAAGAACATCCCGGCAATCCAAACACCGGTGACAATTTTGGGCCGAGTCGCGGACGGATATCCTATATTCGGCGTCGAGATACGGGGCGGCGGCATTAAAGAATATCGGGCGGCCTTGAGGCCAAAGAACGGAGTCTATCCTGAAACTATCAATGGAGCTGTTCCAATACGGTCTTCGTCTCCTACGGGTCGCATGCTGATAAGCAGCAGGATGGCGCAATGCAAATTCAGCCATGGAACCAGTACCTGCTAGAAAGTTGCGAATTGTGATGGGGAAGAGAATCTTAGCAATTGATTGCATCACACCTCTTTTGTTGGGATATCTGGCCATCAGCCTGCCGGCGCCTTTGTTGGCGTTTCCAAGAGTGGGGTTCAAGACTGTCTTTACGCTTTCAGGCACATGCGAAAATCTTTCTGTTCCCGGGAAGGATTATAGCAGCATGTGCACTGGAATTCTGTTCCACATGGTTTATCGGAACGGCAGAGAATCATTTGCTTTTCCCGCAAAGGGAAAAGCTCTGATCTCGTTCAGCGGCTTTCCGGGTCCGAGTTCGCGAGCCGCTACCAGCCTTAAGGTTGACCACATCACTACTGCAAGCGGGGCCAATGCCTTAACCGATGCACAGATAGCCACCGGTTCCTGCGAATTAACAATCCCAAAGCCAGAAACATTCGCGATTAAGTGTAATGCGCGCTGCAAGAGCGGTGCATTTGCCGCATCATTCGTGTCCGATGGGAAAAGACCAGAAAGACAGGACTTTTGAGCGGTTGCTCGGGCTTTATCAAACCAACGTGACAGGTCTAGCCAGGCAGTGATATCGTCCTTGGATGAGCCGCAAATCCAGAGCAATTCCGCCAAGCCCTTCTCGGCGTTTCACACGCAAAAATCTATTTCGCCGATCAATAGCTTGGGATCGCGCTTCTGCTTGGAATTGCTGGCTCGCAAATGCGACTCGGAGGAGTCGGCGCATCGGCGTTGGCTGGGATGTCCGGGGCGGGGCGGTCGCTCCGTGTTCCGACTCGACTCGACGCGGCGAAGCTTCTGCCGATGAATCTCCCTCGCGAGAATGTGCCGATCGGCGGCGATTGCGATATGGGCTGGGAATGACCCCAGCGGAGCGCGATGTGGAACGTCGGCTTTTCAGCGGACGGTGAGGATCAGGCGACGGCATTATGGCGTCCCGAGCCTGGCACCAGAGCCGCCGAGGTGTTGGCCCTGGTCGAAGAGAGACGTGTGGTCCGCTGGGCGGATTGCCGGCACATCGTGAATGGACGTACCGCGCTCGAGCTGCTGCTGGCGAGCGGGCTGATCGAGAAGGTCCGGCACGGCGTTTACCGCCTGCGTGGCGCCAACGAGGACGTGGACCAGTGCCTCAGGGGCCGCAAGGCGCTGGGTCGGCGCCAACGGCAGCTGCACGAGCTGCTGGTCTCCCCGATGTTGATGCCCGAGCTTCAAGCGCTGATGGGGGTGAGCCGCCAGGCGGTTCACCAGCTACTGCAAAGGATGATGACGGCTGGCCTGATCTGCCGCGTCCGGTCGACAGGAGAGGCCCACTGGCTTTACGTGCGCACCGACAGCCGCGTTACCGCCGAGATGCTGGAACGCGAGCCTAGGCTGACCGCGCTTGAGGCGCAATTGCTGTGCAACCTTCCAACCAGCGGCGGAACGTCGCGCTGGCTGATCCGCGAGGTGCTTCCCTCCTATTTACCTGCCCTCCATCGGTTGCTGGCCAAAGGCCTAGTCGAGGCGGTGGGCCGGAAATGGCATTCCTTAATCCGTCTGACAGACAAAGGGCGCAAGCACTCAACCTACGCGCCTGACGCTGAGCATCTTCCCGTCCGGTCGGAGTTTGATGCGGCATTCAAGCTGGAGACACGGGCGTTGATGCTTGCGCTTGACGCGCTGGGCGAAGCCAATGCACACGATCTCTCCGCTGTCGCTGGCATCAAGCCGCGCGGCAAGGTCGGGACCGGCCATTATCTCCAACGCCTCGTCACGTGCGGCTACGTCCAACAAAACAAGCGTACTCACAGCAGCGAATTGCCGACCTATCAGCTGACGTCGGAGGGTCGGGCGGCGATCACTGCGTTGGGGGAGCGGATCGACCCGAATGAAGCTCTGAGGCGTCTAGAAGAGGCGAGAATAGAGCGCTCCAGGCGCACACGAGAACGCCTCGCGGGAAGAAGAGGACATCTCACCCGCCACACGGTTGAGATCATTACCCTCCTCTCAGGCGCAACGCCGTTGCGCCCGAAGGAATTGGCCAAGCTTCTGACGCGGCCATATAAGGATCCGGAGTCGCTCTACCTCGCGCTCGGCAAGCTCCGAAAGCGCGGTCTGGCGGACCGCGCTCCCGATCAGCCTCTATGGTATGCGACCGCAGCCGGTCGTGACCTAGCAAGCCGCATTCAATGATAGCCCCGCCATGGAGACAAATTGCAGCCCGGCGGGTGCGCCACTGCTTCTTGTCTAACGACGGGCGGGGCGGCTCCAAAGGCTGCAATTTGTGTGGTGCAGAATGTGGGGTGCCGCACGTGGCCACAACCAAAAGCTAGTGCGTAAGGCTACTTACCGGTTGACTCTGGTGACCCCTACGGGACTCGAACCCGTGTTTTCGCCGTGAGAGGGCGACGTCCTGGACCGCTAGACGAAGGGGCCATGCTCCGGACCTCGATCCGGCGCGGCGCGCCATATGTGGGTTTGAGCCCA
>Ga0207705_10002057_pt1 | contig 15639 bp, 11 predicted proteins | sample KBSC13metaG_FD_184314 | JGI IMG/M metagenome (GOLD analysis project Ga0207705, IMG submission 184314) | Corn rhizosphere microbial communities from Kellogg Biological Station, Michigan, USA - KBS C1-3 metaG (SPAdes) (version 2) | ecosystem: Host-associated > Plants > Roots > Rhizosphere > Soil ...
GTGTTGGCCGCGTTAAGTGTCCAATTCGTGTTGGCGTTGAGCGTGATGCCGGTCGCGGTGACGCTGCCGTTGATGGTGCCCGCGCCGGCGCCGGCCAGGGTGAGCAGGTAGTTGTTCGTCCCGTCGCCGGCGACGTTGCCGCCGATGATCAGGTTCCCGCCACCGGTGGCCGTGGTGAAGGTGCGGCCGGCGGTCAGGTTCAGGCCGATGTTGATCGTCTGGGTGTTCGTGCTGCTGTTGGTGACGTTGCCGGCCAATTTCGCCGCATTGCCGTCCAGCGTGAAGGCACCGGCGCCGGCACTGAAACTGATCGAAGCGACCGAGGCGCCGGTCAGGTCATTGCTGGTGGCCAGGTTGGTCGTCCCGGCGAAGACGGCCGAATCGGTCGTGCCGTTGATGGCCGTGCCGCCCCAGTTCGCGCCGGTGCTCCACTTGCCGTCGCTGCCGGCGCCCGTCCAGGTCTTGGCGGCGGCCCGGTTCACCGCACCGCCCACCACACTTGCCGCTACAACAGCCAACGCCAAACGCCAGATCGATCGCTTCATGAGTGTTTCTCCTCTTCCTGTGCCTCGGCCGAGATTTGCGAGGTCACGATACGACATTCCCCCCGGTGGGGCGTTGCTCCATGCGGCCTTCTTTTCACGCTATGCGACAAGATCACGTCATTTACGCCGGTCCTGCGGTATGCTTCGATCACCCGAAAGCCCCGTTTCATGCCCCAGCGCCTCAAGCAAGTCGGCCTATTCCTGCCCCCCACGCCGGGGTACATGTCCGACGTGCTGGCGGGGGTGCTGGAGTTCGCGACGTCGGCCGGCGATTGGGTGATCGAGGTCTGCCCGTCGCTGGCAATTGCTGAAGCGACAATGGGTTGGTGGCGGCCCGACGGCGTGCTGGTCAACGCCGGCGAGGACGACTGGTCGCCGCTGATCCGCCGGCTGGGCCTACCGACGGTGCAGGTGGGCGGGCAGCCGTTGGAAGGCGTGCCGCGGGTGGTGACCGACCACCACGCCATCGGCCGGCTCGCCGCCCGGCATTTCATCGAACGCGGCTTCCGCCACTTCGCGTTCCTGGGCTACGCGAACCTGAACTGGTCGACCGAGCGGCAGCGGGCGTTCTGCGACGCCCTGGCCGAGGCGGGCTTCACGTGTCACGACAGCGGGCCGTTCCCGACCGTCCACGCCAGCACCGTCGCCGGAGAGCTGGCGGATTGGGCGGCGCGGCTGCCGAAGCCGATCGGGGTCTTCGCCTGCCACGACCGCGCCGCCATGCTGCTCGGCCGGGCGTGTACCAGCGCCGGCATCGACGTGCCCGATGACGTGGCCATCCTCGGCGTCGACAACAACCCGGTCGAATGCAACCTGACGAACCCGCCCCTCAGCAGTGTAATGGGCTCGGCCCGGCGCATCGGGTACCAGGGATCGATCCTGCTCGATGCGCTGATGCGCGGCGGGGCGGTCGACGGCGCGGCGCCGCAGCTCGATTCACCCCTCCGCGTCGCACCCGCCGGCGTCGCGGTGCGCGGGTCGACGGATATTTACGCCACCGATGATCCCGACCTACTGGCCGCCCTGCGCTTCATCAAGGAGCACGCCGGCGAGCCGATCGAAGTCCGCGACGTCGCCCGCGCCGCCATCGTCACCCGGCGGATGCTCGAGCGCAAATTCTCCCACATCCTCGGCCGGAGTCCTCGGCAGCAGATCCTGCTGGCCCACATCGAACGGGCCAAGGAACTGCTCATCGGTACGGATCTGTCGATGCTGGAGGTGGCGCTGCGCAGCGGATTCCCGAGCAGCTCTAAATTTTCCACGGTCTTTCGGCGGGAAACGTCGCACGCGCCGATGGCGTTCCGAAGGCTGTACGGACAGGCGCGAAAATAGCCTGTTTTTCCGCCGACAAGCTGCCGTTGCGGCGGTAGCATCCGACGAGGCCGATGCCGCGCAGCGGCGAGGCATTAGCCTCTCCCCATGGGAGAGGTTTGGTGAGGGCTTCGCGCGTCAGAAGACATTGAATTCTGCAGGAACCAGACGCCGCGACGTAAGTCGCGGATTCTTTGACCAACCCGACCTTTCCTCGCAGCAATCCGCGACTCACGTCGCGGCGTCGAAGCAATCATGCGATCCGAAGCCTGTCCACGCTCGATGCCCTCACCTAACCTCTCCCAGGGGGAGAGGCTAGAACCTCGCCGCTGCGCGGCATCGAGTTCGATGGCGCAGCGCGGCGCGAAAAACCCGTTTCGACAAAACAAACCCAATTCCGGCCGAAGCCCTGGCCGGCCCTGACGTTAGACGACCGCTTCCGCTAAAAGAGACCCCATGTACGGCTCCCACCTCTCCATCGCCGGCGGAATGCACCTTGCCATCGGCAGGGCGCGCGAACTCGGCATGACCACCGTTCAGGTGTTCACGGGAAATCGTCTTGTTACGCAATGCATCTCCACCTTGCCGACTGGCTCAGGATTTTTGCGTCATCTGGCAGACTGGCTTACCTCTCGTCCGGCTGCTGTTTTTACATGTGCCGTTCTTATTTGGGTCTCGTCGGTATTCCTTTCCGCTGGCTACACCGTTTTGAAGCATCCTGAGGAAGCCGGGCCAATCTTTGTGACTTCACCATTTGCGAGAGCGATCTACATAATCTTCGTCGTGCTTCCGGGCTGCGGAATGATGGTCTTTGCGCTATTTGGTGTCGGTCGATATGTGATTTTCGGGAAATAGGAATTATGTACGGCTCACATCTTTCAATTGCGGGCGGCATGCACAAGGCGATCAAAGCTGCGCTCGATCTCGGGTGCGAGACTTTGCAGTGTTTCACTAAAAATCAGCAGCAGTGGAAGGCCCCGCCCCTGGCCGCCGACGCGATCCAGACGTGGGCCGAGGCGTTGGGCGAGTCGAAGTTCAGCCACACCGTTTCGCATGACAGCTACCTGATCAACCTGGCGACGGCCGACCCCGTGTTGCGAGAAAAGAGCGTCGCGCTCTTCGTCGAAGAGCTCCGCCGGTGTGACCTGCTGGGCATTCCGTTTCTCGTCACGCACCCGGGCGCGCACATGGGCGCCGGCGAAGACGTCGGCCTGGAGCGGGTGGCGAAGGCGTTCGACGAAATCCACGCCGAGCTGAAGACGAAAAAGGTCGTCACCTGCCTGGAGATCACCGCCGGGCAGGGGAGTTCGCTCGGCTACAAGCTGGAGCATCTGGCGACGATCATCGAGAAGGTAAAGCACCCTGAGCGGATGGCCGTCTGCCTCGACACCGCCCACCTGTTCGCGGCGGGGTACGATTTCCGCGGGCGGAAATACGCGGCGTTTCGGCGCGAGCTCGAAAAGACCGTTGGGCTGGACCGCGTCAAAGTCTGGCACCTGAACGACAGCAAGAAAGCCCTCGGCAGCCGGGTCGACCGGCACGATCACATCGGCAAGGGCACCATCGGCATCGAGGGTTTTCGCCCGATCGTCCGCGATAAGTTGTGGAAAAAGACGCCCAAGATCCTCGAAACCGCCAAGGAAAAGTCGCCCGACGGCCGGCCGTGGGACGAGGTGAACCTGGAAACGCTGCGGGGGTTGGAAGAATAGGGGAGAGGGTGGAGGGGAGAGGGGAGAGTAAGAAATGCCTCTTACTGTCCCCTCTCCCCTCCACCCTCTCCCCTGTCTTCTGCTATAGTTCTCCCCCAATCAAGGAGCTTTCGTGAACAAAGTGCGGTTGGGCATTATCGGCTTGGGCAACATGGGCGGCTCGCATATCCATGGCATGCCGAACATTGAAGAGGCGACGCTGACGGCCGTGTGCGATGTCGACCCGGCCAAGGTCGAAAAATACGCCAAGGACGGCGTGCAGGGCTTCACCAACGCCGAAGAGCTGCTCAAGTCGAAGCTGTGCGACGCCGTGCTGATCGCCACGCCGCACTACGATCACCCGCCGATCGGCATTCGCGCCTTCGAGACCGGCCACCACGTGCTGGTCGAGAAGCCGATCGCCGTCGGCACCAAGGCGGCCAATCAGCTGATCGAGGCGGCCAAGAAATATCCGAAACAGGTCTTCGGGATCATGTTCAACCAGCGCAGCAACCCGATGTACCAGAAGCTGCGCTCGCTCATCCAGGACGGCGAGCTGGGTGAAATCAGCCGTATCACCTGGCTGATCACCGACTGGTTCCGCACCTGGAGCTACTACGCCAGCGGCGGCTGGCGCGCCACCTGGGCCGGCGAAGGTGGCGGCGTGCTGATCAACCAGTGCCCGCACAACCTGGATCTGATCCAGTGGATCACCGGCCTGATGCCCAACCGCATCACCGCCGTCGGCTTCGTCGGCAAGACGCACCCGATCGAGGTGGAAGACGAGATGAGCGCCATCCTCGAATACCCCAACGGCGCGATCGGCCACTTCGTGACCAGCACCGGCGAAGCCCCGGGCACGAATCGCCTGGAAATCGTAGGCGAGATGGGCAAGATCATCGCCGAAAAGGGCAAGCTGACGTTCTTCCGCAACCGCAAGAGCAGCCGCGAGGTGAACCAGAAGTCGCCGGACGCTTTCACCAGCATCGAGAACTGGCAGATCGACGTGCCGTACCCTCACGCCGCTCCCGGCAGCGAGCACCAGCGCGTGCTGCGCAACTGGCTGAAGGCGATCCTCACCGGCAGCCCGCTGCTGGCCCCCGGCGAAGAGGGCGTGCGCGGGCTGGAACTCGGCAACGCCATGCTGATGAGCGCCATGCAACGCCGCGGCGTCGACCTCCCGATCGACGGCACGGCCTACGAGGCACTGCTCAAGGAACTCGAGCAAAAGTACGGCGGCAAAAAGACCCTGGAAACCAAGTCCGCCAAGATCGACATGACAGCCTCGACCGCGACGTCGTTCTAATTAGGAAGGGGAGAGGGTGGAGGGGAGAGGGGAGAGAAAGAAACTCCTGTCTTTCTCTCCCCTCTCCCCCTCCACCCTCTTCCCTCATCTCCCATGCCGAACGTCCCCGACTTACTCCTGCAGGCCAAGCGCGTCCTGATCACCACCCACATCCGCCCCGACGGCGACGCCCTCGGTTCCACCGCCGCGATGGCCTTGGCGCTCAGGCAGAAGGGCATCGAAGCCAAAGTCCTGCTCCTCAGCCACCTGCCGAGCAAATACGCCTTCGTCTACACCGAGGCCGGCATCGACTTCGTTGATGTCGAGAACGGCTTCCCGCCCGACTTCTCGCTGGCCGGATACGACACGCTGCTGGTGATCGACACCGGCACGTGGAACCAGCTGCCGGGTTTGCAGCCGTACGTCGAGAAGTTCACGGGGCAGACCCTGGTGATCGATCACCACCTGACGCAAGAGCCGTGGGGCACCGCCCGCCTTGTCGAAACAGCGGCCGGCGCGGCGGCCGAGATCGTTGCAAGTGTGATCGAAGGGTGGGGCGTGCCATTCGATCCGATGATGGGCCAGGCGCTGTACGTCGGCATGGTGAGTGACACCGGCTGGTTCCAGTTCAGCAACACCCGGCCGATCACGCTTCAACTCGCCGCCAAACTGCTCGCCGCCGGCGTGGATGCGGACCGGATCTACCAGCTGCTCTACCAAAGCGAGCGCCCGCAGCGCCTCGCCGTGCAGGCCAAGGCGATGCAGAGCCTGGAAATGCTCGCCGACAACCGCGTGGCGATGATGAAGCTGGGTCGCCCCGACCTCGAAGCCGCCGACGCCCGCACGGGGGATAGCGAAGGCCTGATCAATATCCCGCTGCAGGTCGGCACGGTCGAAGTGAGCGTCCTGCTGAGCGAACCCACGCCGCCGACGCCGCTCGACGGCGCCGTCCGCTGCAGTTTCCGCAGCAAGGGCCAACTCGACTGCTCCAAATTCGCCGCCCAATTCGGCGGCGGCGGCCACGCCCGAGCGGCGGGGGCGAAGATCGCCGGGACGCTGGACGAAGTCTACGCCAAGGTCAAAGCGGCGCTGCTGACGACCGTCTGACGCCAACCGCCCCGGCCGACACTTTCATTTCGGCCGGATGACCAGGAGCGACACCGCCTGCCGCGGCAGATTCAACGTCCAGGATGCCGGTCCGTTGGCGATGGTGAGGTCGCGAGCCGGGCCGGCGTCCAAATTCGCTGACGCATTCTGCATTGCACTGTAGAGCTTGAGATCGGGAGCAACGGGGCTGCCGGCGTCTTTCCAGGTCGTCAGCGCATTGCCGTGCGTGGCGTCGACACGCGATTCGGCGACGGTGTACGCGCCCCGCGCAAGCCCGGCGAGGTTCAGTGTGACGTGGGCATCGGGCCCGGGGATGTCATCGTCGTGGTAATGCCATGCAAGCACGTACAGCGTGCCGGCGTCCGTCGCGGCGAGGCAGCCGACGTCGGGCGCGCCGCGCACGCCTTTGGCAACCATTGCATCGAGCGTGGCCGCGCTCGTGCTGGTGGTGGCCACAAGGTCGCCACGCACCGTCGCCAGCAGCCGGAACGCGTTGAATACCGGTAACGGGATGCCGTTGGTCGCCAGCGTCCGCTGGCCGGCGAAATACGGCTGGTCTTCGAACTCGAATGCCCAGGTGACTGCGCCTTCGAGGTTCACGCCGTGCTGCTCGGCCAGTTCGTATTCTCGCGCGAAGCTTGCAATGGTGTAGCTGGAATACATCGTGCCGCTGCGATAACCGAGCTGCGGGCCCTGGCAGGCTGCGCAGCCGTCGGGGTCGCTTTCGCCGATGACGATCGGCGTATCTTTCAGTTCCGGAAATTCGCGAATGAGTGCGAAGCCGTTACTGATCGCCTTCAGTTGTGCGGAGATGCCCATGCGGACATGGCCGTCCACGAAAGCTGGGGAACCTTTTGCGTGAAAGGAGACAAAATCCAGCGGCGAACCCGTTTGGCCCGTGGCGAAGTTCTTCCCGTGCAGGCAGTGCCGGTAAAAATCGCGCGCGAACCCGCCGCCCGGCCCGGCGGTATGCGGGCCGCCCACGCGCGCCGTCGGCAGGGCCCGGCGAACACCGTCCATGGCGTAGTCGTACAGCTTGTACCACTCCTCGGGCGTTCCCTTCCAGTAATCGCCGTTGGGCTCGTTCCAACATTCGAAGTACCACTTCTCGACCTCCGCGCGTCCGTACTTCTGCACGCAGTGCTCGGTCAATTTGCGACAAAGCTCTCGCCACTTGTCGTAATCCTTGGGCGGATAGCACCAGCCCGTCATGATCAGCTTATACGGCAGGCCGGGCCGCCACTCGTGGCGGTAGGGCTCCGGGTGCGTGCTCAATGCTTCGGGCATGAACCCCAGTTGCACGTACGGGCGAACGCCGTTGGACAGGTAGGCGTCGAAGATGCGGTCGACGATCGTGAAATCGTAAACGGGGTGGCCGTTGGCATCTTCGGTGTAAACGTTGGTCGAACCCCACTTCAGGCTCGGCGTGCCGTCGCCGCTGGTCAGGAGGTTGTGCGCGCGAAAGTACGTCGGTGCCGGCCCGAGCTTGCCGATATCCGCCAGCAACCGGCGGCCGTCTTTCATGTAGGCGTAGTTGGGCTCGTCCGCGCCGAAAAAGCGGTACAGCGGCTTCATCGGACCGATTCGCTTGCCGGCGTCGACGGTCATTGTCACGTCGAACGAATCGGCCGCGCAAGCGACGCCCGCCAGCAGCCCCAGAAGCAACACGGCCGATGTGCAGGATGCGCCGAGCATCCGCGCGATGTTACGCCCGGGCTTCCGAACAGCACAAATTCGCGGCGGCCTACGCCGCGTTAGATCGACGCCTTGTAATGGTTGATCAGGCCATTCGTCGACGAATCGTGCGATGACACAGTGCCCGCCGCTTCCAGCTCCGGCAGGATCCGGTTCGCCAGCTGCTTGCCGAGTTCCACGCCCCATTGGTCGTAGCTGTTGATGTTCCAGATGATGCCCTGCACGAAAATCTTGTGCTCGTACAACGCGATCAACTGGCCGAGCGCGTAGGGGGTGAGCTTCTCGACAAGGATGCTGTTCGTCGGCCGATTGCCGGGGAAGGTGCGGGCCTCGACCAGTTCCGGCGTGGCCTTGTCGCCCAGCTCTTTGCGCACCTCGTCGCCCGTCTTGCCGAACGCCAGCGCCTCCGTCTGGGCGAAGAAGTTGCTCATCAGCATGTTGTGATGCCGGCCGAGCGGGTTCTGGGTTTTGCAGATGCCTATGAAGTCGCACGGGATCAGCTTCGTGCCCTGGTGGATCAGCTGGTAGAACGCGTGCTGGCCGTTCGTGCCCGGCTCGCCCCAGAGGATCGGGCCGGTCTGGTAGTCGGTAATGCGGTGGCCGTCGCGGGTGACGCTCTTGCCGTTGCTCTCCATGTCGCCCTGCTGGAAGTACGCGGCGAACCGGTGCAGGTACTGGTCGTACGGCAGGATCGCCAGCGTCTGGGCGTCGAAAAAGTCGTTGTACCACAGGCCCACGAGCGCCAGCAGCACCGGCAGGTTCTTCTCCAGCGGGGCGGTCATGAAGTGCTGATCCATGCTGTGCCCGCCGGCCAGCAGTTGTTCGAAATTGTCGTAGCCGATCGCGAGGATGATGCTCAGGCCGATCGCGCTCCAGAGCGAGTAGCGGCCGCCGACCCAGTCCCAGAAGCCGAACATGTTGGCCGTGTCGATGCCGAACTTGCTCACCTCCGCCGCGTTCGTCGAGACGGCCACAAAGTGCTTGGCGATCGCCTTGTCGTCCTTCAGCGTCTTCAGCAGCCAATCGCGGGCGCTGTGGGCGTTGGCCAGCGTTTCCTGGGTGGTGAACGTCTTGCTGGCGACGATGAACAGCGTCGTGTGCGGGTTGAGCGGCTTGAGGGTTTCGACCAACTGCGTCGCGTCGACGTTGCTGACGAAGTGGGCCTTGATCCCTTTGACGCTATAGGGCTTCAGCGCCTCGGTCACCATCACCGGCCCCAGGTCGCTGCCGCCGATGCCAATGTTCACCACGTCGGTGATGGCCTGGCCGGTGAAGCCTAGGTGCTTGCTGGTGTGCACGGCATTGGCGAAGGCCTTCATCCGCCCGAGGACTTCGTTCACGTCCGGCATCACGTCACGGCCGTCGACCAGGATGGGCGTGTTCGACCGATTCCGCAGAGCCACGTGCAGCACGGCCCGGCCTTCGGTGACGTTGATCTTCTCGCCCGAGAACATTTTCGCCCGCATCCCCTCGACATTCTGCTGCCGGGCCAGATCGACCAGCAGCTTCAGCGTCTCGCCCGTGATGCGGTTCTTGCTGTAATCAAGCAGGATCGATTCGAACTCGGTCGAGAAGCTCTTGAACCGGTTCGCGTCGCCATCAAACAACTGGCGAATCGTTGTCGACTTCATCGATTCGGCATGAGCGGCCAAGGCTTTCCAGGCGGGGGATTGGGTGAGAGTGGGCATGGCCGGGAGTGTAACGGACGCGACACCGGCGAACAGTGCGGCTTTTCTTACCCCTACCTTCGATGAGGAGGAGGTCGCTATACCCTCCGGTATATAACGCGCGTACAATCCCGCCATGAAGACGCTGCTCGCCTTGGCCGTCCTCCTGCTCGCCCCGTTCGCAGCCGCCGACGAATTGCACGTGTCGGCCGCGATTAGCCTGAAGGAATCGCTCGAGGCCGTCGCGAAGAATTACGAGGCCAAGACCGGCACGCATATCGACTTGTCGCTCGGCGCCAGCGGCACGCTCGAGACCCAGATCCTCAACGGCGCCCCCTGCGACCTGTTCATCGCCGCCGCCGACAAGCAGGCCGATGACCTGATCGCCAAGAACGCCGCCGACGCCGGCACGCGACGGCTGATCGCCACCAACGCGATCGTCCTCATCGTCCCGGCCGGTAAGAGCGAGCCGAAAACGTTTGATGCCCTCGGCGGCGACGCCGTGAAGAAAATAGCAGCCGGCGAACCCCGCACCGTGCCTGCCGGCGACTACGCGCGTCAGATTTTCGACCACCTGAAGCTGACGGAGGCGGTGAAGCCGAAACTGGTGCTCGGCGCGAACGTCCGCCAGGTGCTCGACTACGTGAAGCGGGGTGAAGTCGACGCCGGCTTGGTCTACAAGAGCGACGCCGTCGTGGCGAAGAACGAGGTGACCGTCGTCGTCACGGCCGACGCGTCGTGGAGCAAGCCGATCAACTACCCTGCCGTCATCCCGAGCAGCTCCAGCCGCGCCGCAGAGGCGAAGGCGTTTGCCGACTATCTGCTGAGTGACGCCGGCCAGGCGGAACTGGCGAAGGCGGGTTTGTCGTCGGTGCGGAAATAAGAAATTAACCACGGAGGACGCAGAGGACGCGGAGATTGGCTTTTACCTCCACCTGGCTTCTGCACATGGAATTTTTCTATTTTAAGAAAGAGAACTGCGGAAGGCACCGCGCTTGGGGACGGCGGGCGCTCTCCGCGACCTCTGCGACCTCCGTGGTTGAATCTCTTCCAGATCAACGTTGATGAACGAGCTTTCCGCCTGGACCTTCTTCTCCCTCCGCATCGCGCTGCTGGCCACCCTCGCCGCCGGCCTGATCGCGACGCCGCTGGCGTACCTGCTGGCCCGACGGCGCTCGCCGTGGCTGAATGGGATTGAAACGCTGCTCACGCTCCCGCTGGTGCTGCCGCCGACGGTGGTGGGGTACCTGCTGGTGGTGGCGCTGGGATCCCAGAACCCGCTGATCAAGCTGCTCTTCGGCCAGCCGCTGCTGTTCACTCAGACTGCTGCGGTAATTGCAGCCACGGTGGTCATCCTGCCGCTGATCTACCTTCCCGCTAAAGCCGCCTTTGCCGCCGTCGATGTGGACCTGGAAGACGCCGCCCGCCTGTACGGCGCGAATCGGCTGAGCCTGTTCTGGCACGTGAGTCTGCCACTGGCCCGGCGAGGCGTGGCCGCGGGGTTGACGATGGCGTTCGCCCGCGCGCTCGGCGAATTCGGCGCGACGGTGATGGTGCTGGGCATCAGCGCCGAACGCACCACGCTCCCCATCGCGATTTACCTCGATTACACCGCCGGTGAAAGCACTCACGCCTGGTGGGCAATTGGGGTACTTACGGCGGTGAGTTTATTTTCAGTACTCATTTATAACGCCTTTTTTAGGGAGGTTTGAGCGGTTTTGAAGCGAAAAATCGTTCGTCCGAATTCTCGGCTGATGCGTACTATTCCTCGGAGACATTGATAATGATCAAGGTCAAAAACATTTTCGAGGCGGTTGAGGAAGATGATGGCGTTCGCCTGTGGGTCGAGCCCATCGGCCTGACAAAAGACCTTCAGGAATGGTGCCAGGTCGAGCACCTGATGCCCCATCTGGCGCCTGACCCGCGCCTGTCCGCCTGGTTCGAAGAACACCCGGATGGCTACGATTATTTCCGCGGCATGTACCACACGTCGCTGGCCCGCAGCGCGTTCCTGCCGAGCCTGAAAGACCTCGCCTCCGCCGCGAAGGACGGCACGATTACCCTGCTCCACCAAGGCGACGACCCGGCCCACAACACCGGCGTGGCCCTGTACGAGTTCCTGAGCGAACTGCAGGCCTTCCCGTCCGCCCAAGAGTAACGCCGACAACAACTTCAACATCAACCCGGCCGGCCCGCGGATCCTCACGCGTCCGGCCGGTTTTCTTTTTGGTGAACCACGGAGATCGCAGAGGGCGCGGAGAGTGCCGTTTATACGCCAAGTCGGCAACGCGACCGAAGTTCTTTACATAAAAGAATTCTGTTTCCAAAAGCCGTTTGAAACGTAAAAGCCTCTCTCCGCGCCCTCTGCGATCTCCGTGGTTGAATTTCTTTCTGTACCGCTGCGCCGGCAGCGCCAAATCGCGCAACACGGCCGTACCTATAGAGCGTCGCATTGGCGACGCCAGAACGGATTGACGCCGCGAAAAGTGCTTTCGAAAAAACAAACCCAATTTCGCGCAGCGCCCCGGCCGAACGATCGGCCCGGCCACGACTTCGGCCATTCGCGTTCCGGCGCAACACCCTTAAAATGGACCCTAGTGCTGTCCCAAGAAGAACTCCTCGAAGGCCTGACCGACCCCCAACGCGAAGCCGCCACCCACGTCGACGGGCCGCTGCTGATCATCGCCGGCGCCGGATCGGGCAAAACGCGCGTGCTCACCCGGCGCGTGGCGTACCTGATCAGCCTGGGCATCCCGGCGACGTCGATCTGCGCGATCACGTTCACCAACAAGGCCGCCGGCGAAATGCGCGAACGCGTCGGCAAACTGCTCGGCCGACCGATCAAGGACATCGGCCGGCTCGACCAATGGCACCCGACGGTCTGCACCTTCCACAGCCTGTGCGTCCGCATCCTCCGCACCCACGGCACGCGCCTCGGCATCCCCGCCAACTTCACCATCTACGACAGCGGCGACCAGACCAAGGTCGTCAAAGACGCCCTGAAGGCCCTGGACATCAGCAGCACCAATTTCTCGCCCGGGATGGTGCACAGCACGATCAGCAATCTGAAAAACCAGCTCATCACTCCTGAAGACGCGGCCCGCAACGCCGGTGCGTTCTTCGAGAAGAACGTCGCCCGCATCTACGGCAAGTACCAGGCGATGCTGAACGCCAACAACGCGCTCGATTTCGACGATTTGCTGATGCGCGTCGTCCACGGCTTCCGCGAGCACCCCGACGTGCTGGCCGAGCTGCAGGACCGGTACCAGTATCTGATGATCGACGAGTACCAGGACACGAATCACGCGCAATACATGCTCGCGCACTCGATGGCGCTAAAGCACAAAAACATTTGCGTCGTGGGTGACCCGGATCAAAGCATCTACGCCTGGCGCGGCGCGAACATCCAGAACATCCTCGATTTCGAAAAGGATTATCCGAATTGCACGGTCGTTAAGCTGGAGCAGAACTACCGCAGCAGCAAGACCATTCTCGCGGCGGCGGGGGCGCTGATCGCGAAGAACACGCGGCGAAAAGAAAAAGGGCTTTGGACCGAAAATCCGGACGGCGAAAAGATCAGCTTCTTCGTCTGCCAGGACGAGGTTGACGAGGCCAACGTCATCATCGACCAGTTCCGCCGCTTCAACTCCGAGGGCCAGCCCTGGAGCCAGATGGCGATCTTCTATCGCATGAACGCCTTGTCGCGCGTGATGGAAGAACGCCTGTTTAAGGCCGGCATCCCGTACCAGATCGCCCGCGGCACCGAGTTCTACAACCGCAAAGAGATCAAGGACGTGATGGCCTACCTCCGCGTGCTGGCGAACCCGGCCGACGAGGTGTCGCTCGAACGCGTGATCAACACGCCGACCCGCGGCATCGGCGACGAAACGGTGCGAAAAATCAGCGTCTACGCCGTCGGCAGCGGCATTTCGCTGTGGGAAGGGCTGCAACAGGCGGCCTTCGTGCCGGGCTTGTCGACGCGTGCCCTCAACGGCGTCGCGAAGTTCGTGGAACTGATCACCGGCCTGCGGCAGGAACTCGAACAGCCGCACACCCGCGTCGCCGACATCTTCGATTCGGCCAAGGGAACGCTGCAGTCGATCATGGAATCGGTCGTCGAAAAGTCCGGCCTGCGCGCCAGCCTCGAAAAATCGACCGACCCGGATAAGCCGGAACTGGCGAACGTGAAGGAACTGATCAACAGCGGCGCGCAGTTCGACGTCGATCAGCCCGAGGGCACACTCGACGATTACCTTGCCCAGGTCAGTCTCATGTCCGACGCCGACAAGCTCAGCGACGGCGAGGGTTCAGTTACGCTGATGACGCTGCACGCCGCGAAGGGCCTGGAATTTCCGGTCGTGGCGATGATCGGCCTGGAAGAAGGCGTCCTCCCGCACAGCCGGGCCCGCACGTCTCCGGACGATCTGGAGGAAGAGCGCCGGCTGGCGTTCGTCGGCATCACGCGGGCGCAGGAAAAGCTGATCATGAGCCGCGCCTACGCCCGCACGATGATGGGCCGGCGCGAGCGGACGGTGCCGTCGCCGTTCATCAAGGAGATGCCGGAAGAGCTCTTCGAGGTAACGGATCGAACGGCCGGCAACTTCCACGCCGCGCTCGGCAGCACGTACGAGCACAGCGACTACCAGCGCGGCCAAATGGTCCGCCACCCCATCTTCGGCATCGGCCGAATCGCCGATATCAGCGACGCCGGCCACGGCACGCGCGTGACGGTCGATTTCGTGCGGCACGGGCAGAAGAAACTGATCGTGGAACACGCCAATCTGCAGGTGCTGGCCTGAATTCGTAGGGGCGACGCATGCGTCGCCCGTTGAGTGATTCACGCTCGCGGGCGAGGCATGCCTCGCCCCTACAAAGAACCTCGCCCGTGCATGTTCTTGAGGTTCTCGACGATCTGTGACCCGTCGCTGAGCTGCGAAAAATCCGGCTGTTCCTCCGGCTCCGGAATCGCCGTCGTCGCCGCGGCCGCCCGATCGAGCTTGGCCTTTTTCAGGAGGTTGATCCCGAACACGACGAACCCTATTGCCACCACCAGATACGCCGCCGCCCGCGGCAGCAGGTGCGCCTGAATCCGCCCGATCGCCAGCCACGCCAGTTGCAGGGCCGTCCCGAGCAGCACGAGTGCGAAGATCGTCTTGTACCGGGCCGCGCGGTAAAGCGCCTGTTTTTCCAGCACGATCGACTTGATATGTCGCCGATCCAGATGATCCCGCTCCGCCTGCTGTCGCTGCAGTTCTTCCTCGTGCGGATCGACGCCTTCATCCTCCGCCGGCTCGTCGTCGACGATGTCGAACTCCTCGCTGGAGGGCCCTTCACTCACCGCATCGTCTCCGGATCGACGCCGTTGCGCTGGCAGAACGCGACGTACTCGCTCGGCGCGATCTCGCTCGGTTTGATCTCACTGCGGCCGCCCCAGAAGACGTTGGTGTAGCTGACCGGGATGCCGGCCTCTTCGAGGTGCTTGTCGATGGCCGCCTTGTGCTGCAGGACGAGCGATCTATCCGTGCCGTGGGCCACGCCCATGATGTTCACGCCGGCGAACTCGGGGCCGCCCTCGCGCCAGTAGGCGTGGGTCATGATGTGGTGCCGGCCTACTTCCTCGCCGGCTTCCATCTCGCGGCCGGGGGGGACCTTCCAGTGGAACAGGGCGTTGAACTTCGTAACGCGTTCGCCGGCGGCGTTGGGTTTGACGTGCTCGAGGAACGTGCTGAATCGGCCGATGACGCCGCGCGAGTTGAGGTCGCCGGCGACGCGACAGAATTCGTCGACCGACACGCCGGCTTCCGCGGCCCGGCCGGCCCAAAGACTTTCATTGGGGTCGCGGCCGATCTCGTCGACGGTGAAGTCGCGCTTCAGCGGGATGAGGACGCGCCATTCGAGGTCGCTCAGCGTCGCCAGCGCCGTGTCGTGCGCCTCGGCCGGCACGTCGGCGCGGCTGCCGGGTTCAAGACCGCGACGTCGCACGTGGCCGACGCCGAGGACGAACAGCTTCTTCGCCGGCATCGCCTTGTAGGCCGTTGCGCCGGTCTTCTGCATGAGGAGTTCGCAATGCTTCTGCATCGAGAAACCGACCGGAACTTTCAGCGTCGTCCAGAGCCGGTACTTCGATCCCGTGATGGCCGTATCGGTGCTGCGGATGACGACGTGGCCGCTGAACGGATCCTGGTTGAACAGCCACTCGAAGGCCGACTGCAGTTTCTCTTCCGGCACGCTCCATGCGACGAGTGCGCCGGGGGCCAGGTTCACGCTCATCAGGGTCTGGCGGATCCGCCGAATCGTGCCGGCGGCGAGCAGGGCCTTGAGCCGCTCGGTGATGGTGTCGG
>Ga0207705_10002060_pt1 | contig 15635 bp, 13 predicted proteins | sample KBSC13metaG_FD_184314 | JGI IMG/M metagenome (GOLD analysis project Ga0207705, IMG submission 184314) | Corn rhizosphere microbial communities from Kellogg Biological Station, Michigan, USA - KBS C1-3 metaG (SPAdes) (version 2) | ecosystem: Host-associated > Plants > Roots > Rhizosphere > Soil ...
GTCGAGATGTACGAGCCCGGATACTTGATAGCGAACAGGTAGTCGGTGACGTCGCCGCGCACCTCCCACCGGTTCAGCCGACCGCCCGGCACGTACCGGACGCCGGTGCCGAACGAAAGTGCAAAGGTGGTGCCGGAGGTCCCGCCGAATTTGTAGTTGCCAACGTCCGACGCGGGCTTCAGGTCCGAGGCGACACCGGCGCCGAACTGCACCAGCGGCACCAGGTTGTGCCAGCTCCGCTGCCCCGTCAGGTTGAGCGTGAGCCCGAGATCGGTGAACAGCAGCGGCGAATCCACTTCGCCAAGCAGGCGCGTCGCCTTCGGCTGCCGAGGGTCGAGAAGGTGGCGCTTCGACGTCGTCGTCATCGCCCGCACGGTGAGCTGCGCCGGCCCGGCAAGCTGCAGGTCGTAGCGAAGCCCGAACATCGGCGCGCTCCGCGGCGCGACGCCGGCCGGATCGATCGCCGCATTGTACCACCCCGCGGCCAGCGTCAGCCCCTGACGCCACGGCACGTCGCGGTAGGGACTGCGCGCCGGATCGTATCCCACCTGCGCCGCGGCCGGGCGCGCGAGTCCGAGGAGCGCGGCGAGAAATACACCACTTGCCACCAGCGTCGATCGCGTCACTTGCGTGTTCCGTCCTGTCGGAGGTCGATGCCGGTCATCTCTGCCGGCCGTTCGATGCCCAGCATCGAGAGAATCGTCGGTCCCACGTCGCACAGCGCACCGCCCCGACGGAGCGGGCGCTCGCCCTCCGGATCGACGATCACGAACGGGACGGGGTTCGTCGTGTGGGCGGTGTGCGGCCCGCCCGTCTCCGGGTCGATCATCATCTCGCAGTTTCCATGATCCGCTGTCACCAGCAATCGCGCCCCGGCCTTCTCCGCCGACGCGATCACGCGCGTCAGGCATTGGTCGACCGTCTCGACCGCCCTGATCGTCGCCGGCAGCGAGCCGCTGTGCCCGACCATGTCGCCGTTCGCGTAGTTGCAGAGGATGAAATCGTGCTCCCCCTTGTCGAGCGCGCCGCAGAGCACGTCGGTCACCCCATGCGCGCTCATCTCCGGCGCGAGGTCGTAGGTCGCGACCTTCTGGCTCGGGACCAGCAGCCGCTCCTCGCCCGGGAACGGCGGTTCTACCCCGCCGTTGAAGAAATAGGTCACGTGAGCGTACTTCTCGGTCTCCGCGGTGCGGAACATCGTCATCCCGCGTCCGCTCACCACCTCGGCGACGATCTTCGCCATCGACTGGGGCGCGAACGCTATCGGGAGGTCGAACGTCTGGTCGTACTGCGTCATCGTCACGACGTGCAGCGACGGCCGGGTCGAGACGTCGAACCCGTCGAAGTTCGGCAGCGTCAGCGCGCGCACGATCTGCCGCATCCGGTCGGAACGGTAGTTCCAGCAGATCACCGAGTCGCCGTTCCGCATCGGCGCGATCGGGCCGCTGTCGTCGACGACGGTCACGGGCTCGATGAACTCGTCGGTCACCCCGGCATCATAGGCAGCGCGGATTGCCGCGATCGGATCGCGGACCTCGGGGGCCGTTCCGAGGACCGCCGCGCGATAGAACTTCTCGGTCCGATCCCAGCGCTTGTCGCGATCCATCCCGAAATAGCGCCCGCCAAAGCTGGCGACCTTCGCCCGACCCTTCGCGTGCTCGAGCGTCTCGCGCATGTAACCGAGCCCGGAGGTCGGCAGCGTGTCTCGACCGTCCATCAGCGCGTGGATCGCCACCTTCGCGACACCTTCACGCTCCGCGAGATCGAGAAGCGCCCACAGGTGCGTGTCCACCCCGTGCACGCCGCCCTTGCCGATCAACCCGAGGAGATGGAGCGTCCCCCCGTTCTTCTTCACCCGGCGGCAGGCATCGACGAGCGCGGGGTTGTCGAAGAAGGACTTGTCCTTGATCGACTGCGTGATGCGCACGAGGTCCTGCATCACGACGCGCCCGGCCCCGAGATTCATGTGGCCGACTTCGCTGTTGCCCATCTGTCCCTCGGGCAGTCCCACAGCGAGGCCCGACGCGTCGAGCAGCGTTCGCGACTCGCGCTTCCAGAGAGCGTCCCACGTCGGAGTGCGCGACATCGCGATCGCGTTGCCCTCACGCGATTCGCGATATCCCCATCCGTCCAGCACGACCAGCACGACCGGTCGCTTGACTGACCCCGCCATCTATGTTCTCTACCGTTTGCGTGGTATAATCGGACTCGCCGTGCTCAAATGTATCCGCCCCCACAGCGGCACGCGACGGTTTTGCGTGTCAGCGATCGTTTCGCCGACGTTTGCCGCGCTGCTCGCGTTCGGCGTGTCTGCCCAGCATGCCGGCGCGCAATCGGTGACGACGCGCGATGTCGAGCTGCTTGCCGCCCCCGGTAGCCGCCCCATCGCGACGGTACGGAAGGGAGCGTCCGTCGCGACAGCGTCATCGCGCTCGGGATACGTGCAATCGACGGTCGACGGCTGGATCGCCGCGCCGCTCCTCGGCGCTGCACGCGACTCCTTTCCGCGGACGGTGAAGGGCGGCGGTGATGTCCGACTCCGGTCGGACCCCGATGCGAAGTCCGGAATCGTCGCACAGCTCCGCGGTGGAATGGGGCTGTTCGAAGTCGAGCGCCGAGGGGCATGGGTGCACGTTCGCCGCAGCGGCTGGATCTCTTCGAAGGCCATCGGAACGGCCAGCGTCGCGACGGGATCCGTCGCCGATGCGTCCGCACAGCCGGTGAAGCCGCCTGTCTCGCCGGCGGCGGCACGCCCAGCGCCCGACACCACCAGCGCGGCCGTTGCCGCGCCTGACACGACCCGCAATGGGCTCGTCCTCACCCCCGTCGCGCCGACGGCGATCGCGACCTCCCCTGACGGACAGCGCGTCGGGTCGCTGTCGCCCGGCGCTCGCGCGACGGTGACCGCACGCGAGCGGGGCTGGGTCCGCGTGCAGGTCGAGGGCTGGATGCGCGAAGCCGATCTCTCGGTCGCCGATACTGCGCTTCGAGGCGCTCTCAGCGCCGCTGACCTGCGCGCCGACCCCGACGGGACCGTCGGGCGACTGGTCCACTGGGAGGTCGAGATCCTCGCCCACCAGATCGCCGACCCGCTGCGAAAGGGGCTCGTGAACCAGGAGCCGTATCTGCTGGCCCAGGGGCCCTCTGGCGAGAACGCGCTGCTCTATCTCGCGATCCCGCCCTCGCTCGCCGCGACGGCGCGAGAGATTCCCGATCTCTCCCACGCGATCATCACCGCGCGGGTGCGCTCCGGGCGCAGTGAGCCGGTCGGCACTCCAGTCCTCGAGCTGCTCACGATCGTCGGTCGCTGACCCGAATCGACCGACCGGAGTGGACCAACCGGATCGGTCGGAAATCTCGCTGAACGTGTATACTCATCAGCATCGCGGCGCGCGTCGTCGCTTCCCAGCCACTCTTGAATGACCATCGAAGCAAACGATCCCGGTCCGCCGGCGATCCCGTCTCGCCACGAGACGCCGCTGCACGTCCCCGCCTCCGAGCTCCCGCCGCCCGCGCCGCGCCCCGAGCCGCCGGGCCCACCGCCGACCGGTGAGCGTCGTCGCGCGCGATGGAGCGATTTTCGACACGCCTACCCTGGAATTCTCGCGACCATGGGGATCGCGTTCGTCGTGATGCTCGCCGCCGACGCGTTCCTGATTTACAAGAACCACTACTACACGACCGAAGTCGCCCGCCTGCGTTCCGGGATGAGCGACGCGGAAAAGAAGCAGGCTGACGCGGTCATCGCGACCGAGGAGAACAAGCTTCGTGTCGCGGTCGCGCTGATCAAGCGCCAGGCTCAGGGCGACAAGGAGCTGCACGTGTCAGTGGCGGTCGACTCCGGCCGCATGCTGCTCGAGCAGGAAGGCGCACTTCTCCGCGAGATGCCGGTCGAGGTCGCGCCGGCCAAGATCATTGGATCCGGTCCCGACACGGTTCGGATGTCGCCCCCGCGTGGCGCGCGCACCGTCGAGAAGGTGCTTGACGGCGGCGCCTGGGAGATCCCGAAGTGGGTCTATACCGACCGCGGGCTCGAAATTCCGGCTGATCGATCGGTCAAGGGGGCGCTGGGACCGGCCGCGATCCTCCTCAACGGCGGAACGGTGATCTACTCGCTCCCATCAGTCGGACCGCTCGCCGATCCGAACTACATCCTGCCGGGTAGTATTCGCGCACGGGCGGCCGATATCCGGGCGATCGCGCCGAATCTCACGCCGGGCCGTACCGTCTACCTTTACTGACTCCGCCGATGGCCTTCGAATTCTTCCGACACGGTGGCCGCATCGCCTGGGGCCTCATCGCCGGTGTCATCGCGCTCGCTGCGCTGAGCGTGCTGCTCGTCACGCACACCGCTGAAGCGCGCTACGAGCGCGACGTGACGCGCATGGTCTTCAACCACACCCTCGAAACCCTCGAGGACGTGAAGAAGAGCGTCGGTGCCTCGAATGACACCCTCGAGGCGGTCCTCGCGACCGCCGACGAAGCTCCCGGCGATCGTCCCTACATCGTCGTCTCGATCGCCGAGAACCGCCTCTGGTACAAGCAGGGCAATCAGACGCTGTTCACGACGCAGGTCGCCACTGGCAGCGGCAAGGAACTCGATCACGAGGGCGGCGGCTCACACTGGAAGTTCGAAACCCCGCGTGGTCGACTGGTCGTCCAGGGCAAGGAGGCCGATCCGGTCTGGGTGCCACCCGATTGGCACTATGTCGAGATGGCGAAGAAGAAGCACCTGGGGCTGATGCGCCTGCAGCGTGGTCAGGAGATTCCCGCCGGCGACGGTTCGACTATCACCGTCGATGGCAACGACGTCGTGAAGAAGCTCCCCGACGGGAGCGTCGTCCCGATGGAAGTCGCGACCGAGGGAAAGGAGATCACCGCTGGCGGCAACATCATCATCCCGCCCTACGGCACCAACCAGCGGAAGTACAAGGGCGTCCTCGGGACCTACCGCCTGGAGCTGGGCGATGGGTACGGCATCCACGGCACCGACACGCCCTCCTCGATTGGCCGATCGGCCAGCCACGGGTGCGTCCGCCTCCGTAACGAGGACATCGAGACCCTTTACCGGATGGTGCCCGTCGGGACGCCGGTATTCATCTACTGATCCTGGCCGTGCGGTCAGGGCTCATCGGCCCTGACCGCGATTTAGTGTTGGATGTTTTACCTCTCTGAGGTCTATACTGTCTTCAGAGCAGGTTGCACCCCCGCTTCTGCGGGGCTCCTTGCCAAGGGCAAGCCGACGTCAGGTCAGTCGGCGCGCAAAGCCGTGAGACGGCGGTGACCCAGTCACCGCCGCCAGTCTGGTTACCAGGGAGGCAGTGACAGGATGAACACAACGCACCATGCGCGCGCGATGACGCGTGCGCTCTGGATCGGTGGGATCGCAGTAGTCGCTCTCGGCGCCTCGACTGGCCCCGCCCGCGGTGCGACCCGCAGCCACGCCGTCCCGACCGACAGCGTCCTCGCCCGCGAGTCATCCGGCGCGGCCGCAAGCGCTGGCGGCGGCGTGAGCGGCGGCGAAGCGAGTGCCCTCATTGGCGCGCTCCCCCACGACACCGTTTACGGCCGCAGCGGAAAGCTCCGCATCCGATTCGTGTCGGCACGACGCGGAACGTTTGCGATTCCGATCCTCACGCGCCTTTTCGGGGACAGCGCCGTCCAGAACCCGGGGGTCTACACCGTTCCGGACAGCGACGCGACGCAGCCCATCAGCTTCATCACGCTCCTCCCCTTCCAGACCAAGGTCCGGGGGACCCTCGGATCGTACCGCGTCGGATACTGGCCGGAAGAGAAGGGCCGGCTCCGCAACGAGGCCTATGAGAACCCCGATGGCTTCGTCGTCGTGACCCCCGAGAACCAGGACCTTCAGGTCTCCGAGCACTTCCGCCTTCGCGATTTCCTCACCCACGACCAACAGAACGTCTGGCCGAAGTACATGGTCCTCGAGGACGCGCTCATTGACAAGCTCGAGCTGGTGATCCAGGATCTCGAAGCGCATGGCGTGCACGTCGAGCACATGGCCGTCATGTCCGGGTTCAGGACGCCGCAGTACAATGCGCAGGGTGTCGGGCGGAAGGGTGGACGGGCAAAGGACAGCCGTCATCAGTTCGGCGACGCCGCGGATGTCTTCGTGGACAACAACCGCGATGGACGAATGGACGACCTCAATCACGACCGCCGCGTCGATTCGCGTGACGCCAAGGTCATCGTCGCTGCAGTCGAGCGTGTCGAGCGGGCGTACCCGGAGCTCGCCGGCGGCGGCGGAGTGTACCGCGCCACCCGCGCCCACGGCCCGTTCGCCCACATCGATGCGCGCGGCTGGCGTGCCCGCTGGAGCCGGACCTGATGGCGGCTGATCGCCGCGCCTCGCGGCCGCACGTTCCGCGCGAGCGCGCCGGCTGGCTCACCGTCCTCGCATTCGTCAGCGCAGCGTTAGGCGTCATCCAGCTCCACCACCCGGCGCCGATGCTGCAGAAGCCCTTCGCCGCCCTCGCTCCGCAGCTGGCAGTCTCTCCCAGCGCCGACGCCTTCGGAACGAGCGGAGACGTCAAGCTCCGCGTCGCGATGCCGGGCGAGCGTGTCGAGTACCCGCTCGAGGTCGAGGGCGATCCCTCGAAGATCGCATACTCCTGGGTGCGCACCGGCGCCGACACACTCGTCGCCGCGCTCAACCCGCTCAGCGGCGCCGAGCTGGTCGTCCCCGACGCGCCCGGGATGTACCACCTCGCCATTGTCCGTGACGGCCACACGCGCATCGTCAACGAGATGACCGTCGCCGTGCTGGTGCCGTTCGCCGAGAAGCTCGGCGCGACGCTCAACGGCTACAGGATCGGGACGTACCTCGCCGAACGGTTAGGCGGCGCGCGCCACGACGCCCCCGAAGGCTTCATCGAGGTTGGGCCGAACGACGTCGACCTCCCGGTCACCACTCACCTCCGCGTCTCCGACTTCCTCAACCACGATGGCCAGTCGTCGTGGCCGCGGTATGTCGCGCTCGAGCCGAAGCTGCTCGACAAGCTCGAGCTGGTGATCGCGCAGGTGGAGCGAATGCAGGGAAGGGATTCGACGAGCACGGAGTCCGTCGCGCTCGACGTCCACTCCGGCTTCCGGACCCCGCTCCACAACGTCAGCGTCAAGCGCTCGGCCCGCGACAGCCGCCACCAGTACGGCGACGCTGCGGACGTGACGATCGACGCCAACTTCGACGGACGGTATACCGTCGCCGACAGCCGGCTCGTCGCCCTTGCGGTCGAGATGGTCGAGCAGGATCATCCGGAGCTACAGGGCGGGATGGGTGTATATACCAGCCGGCGCTATAGTACTCCGTACGTGCACATCGACGCACGCGGACGGCGAGCGCGCTGGCGTGGCTGAGCGCGACTGAACGGCTTCACGGGAGAGCGACGCATGCAGCAGCATCTGCGGGACCGGATCCTTCGCAAGCTCGAATCGCTCTCCGACGAACGGGGCTACCAGGTCCTCGATTACGTCGAGTTCCTCGAATCGCGCTACGCCGAGCGCCCCGCGCCCCCCGCCTCGATCTTCCAGCGCTTTGGTGACGCGGTCGAGGACTCGCTGCGCGCCGGCAAGGTGTCAGCGACGACGATCTCGAAAGCGATGGGATTCATGGGGCAGGCGATGTCGGCGCTGGAAGGGGTCGCTGCCGCTGGCAAGTCTGTTGCGAGTGACATCGCCGGTGCCACCGGGATGAACGGGGCTCGCACGTCCGGAGCCCCGGCGTCAGGTGCACCCGCGGCCGGCGCATCGAGCGCCCCGACGACGCCAGGTACACCGAAGTCCGGAGAGCAGTCCACGTGAGCCCAAGATCCGAAGGAACGACCGCGCGTCGGCGCGGCAGCAGCACGCGCGGCAGCTCGGCGAACACGGCGCGCGCCGCGGCCCCGGTGCACGAAGCAGCCGTCGAGGATGGCGTGACGGAGTCGCCGCGGCGCGGCGCGAAGAAGACGATGATGCACTACATCCGGCAGCTGCCGAACTATCTTCGGCTCCTCGTCGGGTTGATGACCGACCCGCGCGTCTCGGGCACCGACAAGCTGCTCGTCGCCGGCGCGATCGCCTACATCGTCATGCCCTTCGACTTCATCCCCGACTTCATCCCCTTCCTCGGAGAAGTCGACGACGTCTATCTGCTGGTGCTCGCGCTTCAGCGACTGATCGGGAACGCGGGGCGCGCCACGCTGCTCGCGCACTGGTCGGGCGCGGCCGAAGATCTCGCCGACATGAACCTGCGCGCGGTGTTCTCCGCGGCCGCGTTCTTCCTTCCGGCGAGGATCCGGCGCCGCCTGCGGGGGCTGGGTCGTTAGGGTGGCTTTACCGGGGCGCCGCGGCTACCTTTCGCCATGGCGACCACGATTCCTTCATCGTCACGGCCCGCTTCTCCGGATCGCTCCGGGAGCGGGCCGTCGCGTATCCAGGAGCCAGGCTCCCACGCGCGAGTCCGCGCCGAGGCCTCGCTCACCTTCGATGACGTCCTCCTCGCGCCGCGACATTCGCTGACGCACCCGCGCGACGTCAGCACGGCGTCGCGCTTCACCCGCGGCATCGCGCTCAACGTGCCGCTCGTTTCGGCGGCGATGGACACGGTCACCGAATCGGAGATGGCCATCGCGATGGCCCGCGCCGGTGGCATCGGCGTCCTGCACAAGAACATGTCGATCGACCGTCAGGCAGCGGAGGTCGATCGCGTCAAGCGTTCCGAGAGCGGGATGATCCGCAATCCGATCACGCTGCATCCTGATGCGACGCTGCGCGAAGCGAGCGCGCTGATGCACCGCTTCCGCATCTCCGGTGTGCCGGTCGTCGATCGCGAGGGGAAGCTCGTCGGCATCATCACCAATCGCGATCTCCAGTTCGAGCGCAGCCTCGATCGCCCCCTCCGCGACGCGATGACCCGGGAGCGGCTCGTCACCGCCCCGATCGGCACCACGCTCGACGAAGCAGAGCGCATCCTCGGCCGCAACCGGATCGAGAAGCTTCCCGTCGTCGATGCGGACGGGAAGCTGACGGGACTCATCACCGTGAAGGACATCCACAAGCGGCGCCAGTTTCCTAACGCGAACAAGGATGATCACGGCCGCCTCCGCGTCGCCGCGGCCGTGGGGTCGGGCGGCGACGTCTTCGCGCGCGCGAAGGCTCTCGTCGACGCCGGCGTCGACGTGCTGGTCGTCGACACCGCCCACGGCCACGCCGATGCAGTGCTCGCCGCCACCGCGCGGCTTCGCGAGCTGCTGCCCGACGTGCAGCTCATCGCCGGCAACATCGCCACGCGCGAAGGGGCGCGCGCGCTGGTCGAGCGCGGGGTCGACGCGGTGAAGGTCGGCGTCGGACCGGGGTCGATCTGCACCACGCGTGTCGTGACCGGCGTCGGCGTCCCGCAGCTCACCGCGATCATGGACGCCGTCGAGGGTGCGGGAGACATCCCCGTCATCGCCGACGGCGGAATCAAGTACTCGGGAGACATCGTCAAGGCACTCGCTGCTGGAGCGTCGAGCGTGATGATGGGATCGATGCTCGCCGGGACCGAAGAGAGTCCGGGCGAATCGTTCCTGCTCGAGGGACGACGCTTCAAGATGGTGCGCGGCATGGGATCACTCTCCGCGATGCAGGACGGCAGCGCCGATCGCTACTTCCAGGAAGGCGAGATGTCGCTCAAGAAGCTCGTCCCCGAGGGAATCGAGGGGCGCGTCCCCTATCGCGGGCCGGTTGGCGACGTGCTGTATCAGATGATCGGCGGGCTGCGCTCAGGGATGGGGTACGTCGGCTGTGCCGACATCGATGCGTTGCGCACCGAGACCGAGTTCGTGCGCATCACCACTGCCGGTCTCCGCGAGTCCCACCCGCACGATGTGACGATCACGCGCGAGGCACCGAACTACAGCTCGTGATGTCGTGACGCACACATGATCGCGCGGCGCCGGCAGCGGCGCCGCGTCATTTTCCCCTCGTGTCAGGGGGAAATTTGCTTGACAAAGGCTCGGCCTTCGTCCCAATTTCCCGCGCGGTTGGTCCCTACCTCGATGGGCGGGCACTCGTGGTTCCTTCGCCTGTCCCTTTCTCCCCTGGAGAACACCAGTATGGGTTTGTGGTCTACGAAGAGCATGGCGTCGCTGCAGAACGAGGCGACCGCCGAGGGCGAACACACGCTGAAGCGTGCGCTCGGCGCGACGAACCTCGTCCTGCTCGGCATCGGTGCGATCATCGGGGCGGGCATCTTCGTCCTCACCGGCACTGCTGCCGCGAACTACGCCGGCAATGCGGTCGTCCTTTCGTTCATCCTCGCCGGACTCGCCTGCACGTTCGCGGGACTGTGCTACGCGGAGTTCGCGTCGATGATCCCGATCGCCGGCAGCGCGTACACATATGGCTACGCGACGCTCGGTGAGTTCATCGCCTGGATCATCGGGTGGGATCTCATCCTCGAGTATCTGCTCGGCGCGTCGACGGTCGCGGTCGGGTGGGCCGGATACTTCGCGGAGTTCGTTCGCAAGCTCGGCATCCCGCTGCCAAAGGAGATCTCGGGAGCGCCGTACGCCTTCGCCAACGGACACTTCACTCCGACCGGCTCGATCGTCAATCTGCCGGCGATGCTGCTCATCGGACTGCTGACCATCATCCTCGTCATCGGGATCAAGGAGTCCGCGCGCTTCAACAACGTGATCGTGTTCCTGAAGGTCGCGATCGTCCTCCTCGTGATCGTCTTCGGGTTCATGTTCGTGAACACCGCGAACTGGCACCCGTTCATCGCGCCCAGCGAGGGACCTGGCAAGTACGGATGGTCCGGCATCGCTCGCGGTGGCGGCGTGATCTTCTTCGCCTACATCGGGTTCGACGCGGTATCGACCACGGCGCAGGAGGCGAAGAACCCGCAGCGCGACATGCCGATCGGCATTCTCGGGTCGCTCGCCATCTGCACGGTCCTCTACATCCTGATGTCGCTGGTCATGACCGGGCTCGTTCCGTTCCGCCAGCTCAACGTTCCGAACCCGGTGCAGGTCGCGCTCGACGCTGCCGGCCCCGGACTCGCGTGGCTCAACTACTTCGTCGGCATTGGCGCGATCCTCGGACTCGCGTCGGTTGTGCTCGTGATGCTCATGGGTCAGCCTCGCGTCTTCTTCGCGATGGCGCGCGATGGACTGCTCCCCGCGGTCTTCGGCAAGGTGCATCCGCGCTTCAAGACTCCGTACGTCACCACGATCCTCACCGGCATCGTCGCCGCGATCCCGGCCGGCTTTCTCCCCATCGAGGAGCTGGGCACGCTCGTCTCGATCGGGACGCTTCTCGCCTTCGTGATCGTCTGCGCGGGGACGCTCGTTCTCCGCTACAAGCGGCCCGACCTGCACCGGCCGTTCAAGACGCCGCTCGTTCCATTGGTGCCGATCCTCGGCATCCTCGCCTGTGGTTACCTGATGTACAACCTCCCGCGCCAGACGTGGGAGCGTCTCATCATCTGGATGGTGATCGGCCTGGTCATCTATTTCGCCTATGGCAAGAGCCACTCGCGGCTTGCCCGCGCCGAGGGCTCGGCGAACAATCTGAGCTGACGCTCGCGACATCGAGTTGCGACGCGGCGCCCGCAGCCATGCGGGCGCCGCGTCCTTTCCGACACCACCCCTGCGCGTGATTCTGTCCAATCTCCTCTCCGTTCCGGACACACGCCGCTCCGACATCGAGCGACTGGCTCCGGTGCTGCGCCCCGGTCTCCGCGTCGCGCTGTCCACCCACATCAACGCCGACGGTGACGGCTGCGGCTCCGGTACCGCGCTCGCGCGTCTCCTCGCGCAACGCGGTCTGGCCCCGTTCATCGTCAACCCGACGCCGTGGCCGGCGATGTACCGCTTTCTCCTCGCCGACGATGTCGTCGATCGAAGCGCCGACGGCGCCGCTGCGCTGCGCGAGGCGGATGTCCTCATCGTTCACGACATCAGCGACGTGAAGCGGCTCGGCGCTCTCGCCGAGACCGTAAGGCGCCTGACGATTCCGAAACTGGTCATCGACCATCATCTCCCGAGCGACGAGCCGCCGAGCGAGATCACGCTCAGCGACACCACCGCCTGCGCGACCGGAGAGCTGGTGTTCGACGTCGCGTCGGTGCTCGGCCTCGAGCTCACGGCCGCAATCGCGCGCTCTCTTTACGCGGCGATCCTCACCGACACCGGCGGCTTCAGGTTCAGCAACACCAGCCCCCGCTGCCACGCGATCGCCGCCGCACTGCTCGCCGCCGGCGTCGACCCCGAGGAGATGTACACACGCATCTACGCGTCGGCGCCGATCGGCCGGCTGCAGCTTCTCGGCGAAGCGCTCGAGACGCTCGCCATCGATCGTGAGCACGGGATCACCTGGATCTCCGTCGCGTCGGGAGCGCTCGAGCGCCACGAGGTGCGGAGCGAAGACCTCGATGGAATCGTCGAGCATGCCCGCTCAGTCTCCGGCACGCGGCTCGCCCTGTTCTTTCGCGATCTCGGGCATGGTAAGGTGAAGGTCTCCTTTCGCAGCACCGGCGCCGTCGATGTCAACCGGTTCGCGCGGCAGTTCGGCGGTGGAGGGCATGCCCGGGCGGCCGGTGCGCTCATGGCCGGAGATCTCGACAGCGTGCGCGAGACCGTCCTCGCGGCGGCCCGCGGTTATCTCGCATCGCTTGACGCCACCAGCAGCGACTGACCACCGCGGTCGCCACGCGGCTGCTGCACCAGCGCGTTAGCTTTCCTCCACCGGGTGCCGTGACGTACTCCGCGCGCCGGTCCGGTCCCCTGCGGCAGCAGGCGCCGGTTCCCCGATCCGATTGATTCTCCGATGGCCCAGAATCTCCAGGAGCGCGTCGTCAGCGCCCTTTCATCCGTTCGCAGCGCGCGCGCCGGCACGGACGTCCTGTCCGCATCGATGGTCCGCGACCTGGCGACGACCGTCGACGGCAAGGTCCGCCTAACGGTTCTGCTCACGCCGCAGGACGACGCAACTATCGTTCGCGACATCCGCCAGGCCGTGGAACGCGTCGATGGCGTCGCCGACGTCCGGGTCGACGTGAAAGATGCGAGCGAGCGCGCGGCCGGCGGCGCCACGCCGCCGCCGCGCAGCATGTCCGGTGGTCCACCGGCCGGTGGGCCGTCGGGCGGACGCTCGCTCCCGGTGATGGACGCGGCCCCGCGCGCGCAGGCGCCCCGCGGGTCCGTCCCCGCGCCGGTCGCATACCCGAAGCTCGGACGCATCATCGCCGTGTCGAGCGGGAAGGGCGGCGTCGGAAAGTCGACGGTCTGCGTCAACCTCGCCGTCTCCCTCGCTCGCGACGGGGCGAGAGTCGGGATCCTCGACGCCGACATCTACGGCCCCAACATCCCGCGCATGATGGGCGTGAACGAGGCGCCGCGGGTCATCGGTGACCGGATCATCCCGCTCGAGGCACATGGGGTGAAGGTGATGAGCCTCGGCTTCATCATCGAGCGCGACCAGCCGGCGATCTGGCGCGGGCCGATCGTGATGAAGATCATCACGCAGTTCCTCGGTGACGTCGACTGGGGGCAGCTCGACTATCTCCTCGTCGACATGCCGCCCGGCACCGGTGACGCGCAGCTCTCGCTCGTCCAGGCGACCAACGTCCACGGTGCCATCATCGTCACCACCCCTCAGGAAGTCGCAGTCGGCGACGCTCTCCGCGGCGCGAAGATGTTCCAGCGGGTCGGCGTGCCGGTGCTCGGCATCGTCGAGAACATGAGCTGGCTCGAGTGCCCGCACTGCGGCAAGCCGACGGCGCTCTTCGGGAGCGGCGGGGGACAGCGCCTCGCCGACGAGCTGGAGCTTCCGCTCCTCGGCCAGATCCCGCTCGCGCCTAACGTGGCGCAGGGGGGCGACACCGGCGCGCCGATCGTCATTGCCGATCCGAGGTCGGCGCCGGCCGCCGCGTTAGGCAGGATCGCCGCCGCCGTTGCGGCCGGGGCGGCGGCTGGAGCGGGGTCGCCGGGCAGCTGATGGCCGCGCCGCCGGGCAGCACGGCGCCACCCGGCGAGGAGCGCTCGGCCGCCGCGCTCCCGATGGAGCCGCACGACGGCGGTACTCTCTACATCACCGCCGAGCATGTCATCGCCGGCGCCGGCTCGCTCACCTCGGGGCCGTTAGGCAGGACCATCCTTCGCGTCGCCCTGCCGGCCGTCGCGTCGATGCTGCTGATGACGATCTTCTCGTCGGTCGACGCGTACTGGGTCGGGACGAGGATCGGTTCGGCCGGGCTCGCGGCGGTGACCGCCGCCGTCTTCTGGATCTGGCTCATCGTGTCGATCGCCGAGATGGTGAGTGTCGGGCTCACCGCCGTCGCGGCCCGGCGGCATGGGCAGGGGCGGCCCCGGGATGCCGCCCGCGCCAGCGGCGATGCGCTCTTCCTCTCGCTGGCCGTCGGCACCGCCGTCGCGGTCGCCGGGTCATGGCTCCTGCCCCAGCTGTTCGCGCTGATGAATACCTCACCCGAGGTCACGCTGCTCGGCCAACGGTATCTCGGTACCTACCTCGCCGGTGCCCCGCTCATCTTCGGGTTCTTCGTCGTCGATGCGACCTTCCGGGCCGCCGGCGACACCCGGACGCCTTTCCTCCTTCTCTCGACCTCGGTCGTCGCGACGCTCGTCCTCGACCCGGTGCTGATCCTCGGGCTGCTCGGTGCGCCCACGCTCGGCATCCGCGGTGCGGCGATCGCGACCCTCGCCACGCGCAGCGTGGTCTTCGTGATCGGGCTCGTCATCCTGCGCCGCCGACGCATGCTCGCCATCGGCCAGCCCAGCCGCGAGACGATCGGGGCCATCCTCCGCGTCGGGCTCCCGACCGCCGCGACCGGCGTCTTCTTCTCGCTGATCTATGTGGTGATCGCGAGGATCGCGACGCCGTTCGGGACGCCGGCGCTGGCCGCGTTAGGCATCGGCCACCGGGTCGAGAGCTGGCTGTTCATGATCGGCGTGGGCGTGGCGGCAGCGGTCGCCGCAATCGTCGGCCAGAGCCTGGGCGCTGGCGATACGGAGCGCGCTGCCCGCGCCGGATGGGTGTCGGTCGGCTTCGTCAGCATCATCGGCCTCGCGGTGTTCGGCGCCCAGACGATGTGGGCCCCGCGGATGGCGTCGCTGTTCACGAACGATCCGGCGGTGGTGGTCGAAGGCGCGCGGTACCTGCGCATCGCTGCCTGGTCGCAGCTCTTCATCAGCGCCGAGATCGTCCTCGAGGGCGCGTTAGGCGGTGCCGGGGCGACGCTCCCGCCGATGGTGACGTCGACGTCGATCACCGCCCTCCGCATCCCGCTGGCGCTCGTCTGCGTCCGGCGGTGGGGGACCGCGGGGTTGTGGTGGATCATCTCGCTGACCGCGGTCGGCCGCGCCCTGGCGATGATGGCCCTCTGGCGGGCCGGTCGCTGGAAGCGCAGATCTCTCTGATGCGGCCGATCGTCACCCTGCTCACCGACTTCGGGACCGCCGACGGGTACGTCGCCGAGGTGAAGGGCACCATCATGTCCCGCGCGCCCGAAGCCGTCATCGTCGACGTCACGCACGACTTGCCGGCGCAGGACGTCGAAGCTGGACGCCTGGCGATCGCCCGCTACTGGCGGAAGTTCCCGCCAGGCACGGTGCACTTCGCGGTCGTCGATC
>Ga0207705_10002061_pt1 | contig 15634 bp, 16 predicted proteins | sample KBSC13metaG_FD_184314 | JGI IMG/M metagenome (GOLD analysis project Ga0207705, IMG submission 184314) | Corn rhizosphere microbial communities from Kellogg Biological Station, Michigan, USA - KBS C1-3 metaG (SPAdes) (version 2) | ecosystem: Host-associated > Plants > Roots > Rhizosphere > Soil ...
TTAGAGGTCGCGCGCTGGCTGCAGCAGCAGAAGCAGGTCGCCAGGGTAATCCATCCCGCGTTGCCGGGCGATCCCGGCCACGAGCTATGGTCGCGTGACTTCAAGGGCGCCGCCGGCCTGTTCGCCCTCGTCCTCGACGGCGACGACGCGGCGCGCGTCCGCTTGGTCGATACGCTGGAGCATTTCGGTATCGGCTTTTCGTGGGGCGGCTTCGAAAGCCTGGCGCTGCCGATCGACCCCGAGCGCTGCCGCTCGGCGATACCCTGGAGCGCGCCCGGCAAGGTGATCCGTCTCCAGATCGGGCTTGAGGATCCGGCCGACCTGATCGCCGACCTTGCGCGCGGACTAGCTGCCGCAGCGCAATAAGCTTTCAACCTGCTGTAGTGATGTTGCGCGGCTGTTGCGGCAGCGCAACAGCTTGATGTCACACTCACGCAGGCCGCCGCTTTATTATTGTGCCCCGCAGCAAAAGTCGCCAGACGGGCATGGCTGAACCGCAGCCCACCCGCTCCCTTCAAGGGAGGCAGAGGATCGGGCGCTTTCGGCGCGCAGTGGAACGTGACCGCAATCGCGAGAAGGACTTTCCATGCGCACCACCCTTGTCGGGCTTTCCATCCTTGCTGCATGTGCAGTGGCCGCACCGGCACTGGCCGATGACGCGCCCGCCGCACCTGCTCCCGCCGCCAGCCCCTGGACCATCACCGGCAACGCTACGCTCGTCAGCGACTACCGCTTCCGCGGCGTGTCGCAGACCGACAAGCGCTTTGCCGTCCAGGGCGGCTTCGGCGTCAGCCACAGCTCCGGCTTCTACGTCAGTGTCTGGGGCAGCTCGATCGACGATTATGTCGCCAATGGCGGCGATCAGGAGATCGATCTGGTCGCGGGCTACAAGACCACGGTTTCCGGCACCACGATCGATAGCGGCGTGCTCTATTATTATTATCCGGGCTCGCACGGCGCCAACACCGACTTCTTCGAGCCGTATCTCAGCGCGTCGCACACGTTCGGCCCGCTCGGCACAAAGGTCGGCCTGAACTATGCGCCGAAGCAGAAGGCGCAATCCTGCGCCTATGACCCGCGCTGCGGCGGCAAGTCCAAGGAAGACAGTCTCTACACCTATGGCGAGCTCTCGGGTGCGATCCCGGGCGTGCCGTTGAGCTTCACCGGCCATCTCGGCGAGAGCTGGGGGCGGTCTTACCTGACCAACGGGCTCAAGAACTATACCGACTGGAGCCTGACTGCGGCCTACACTTACAAGGCCCTGACCTTCAGCCTCGCTTACGTCGACACCGACTTCAAGAAGGGCGAATTCGTCGTAAATGGACGTGACGAGGTAAAGGGCGGCGTGGTCGCCTCGGTCGGCGTCTCCTTCTAAGGGGCGTCCGGTCGCCGAGTGGCCGGGGCGGTGTGGGGACCGCGCCCGGCCATTCGGTCTTATCGTTGAATATGCGGGTATTTCGCACCCGTAACGGATCTTCTTTCGGCTTGTCGCAGAGCCGTATCCCCTCAGCATGCAAAAAAATTATGCATGTGCGAAACCGTTCCGCCTGTTTCGAGTTTACAAGGCGTCAGAGCGGTTGGAGCGTCATGGCAACGTTACGTCCTAATCCGAGACATTTCGGCAACAGTCCATATTTTTGCGCGCTTGCGTAGAACAAGGGCGGTGTTTAGGGGTTTCGAGTACCTGCACGCTCCCAGGAAGGAAAAGGGGATACAAATGCGTAAATTCGCCATGATGGCCATCTTGGCTACTTCGGCGCTCGCATCGCCCGCCATGGCCAAGGACAACGCTTGGTATGTCGGTATCGAAGGCGGCGGCATCATCGTCGAAAAAACCCGTATCAATATTGGTGCGGTTGATGATGCCGATGAGGCTCGTCACAAGAATGGCTTGTTCGACGTCGACGGCATCGTCGGCTACGACCTGGGCATGCTGCGGCTTGAGGCAGAGGTGGGCTACAAGCACACCGAAGTGAAGAGCCATCACACGAGCACCTCGATCAACGCTCAGCCTCCGGGCGACTATCCGAGCTCGGCGAGCGGTAACACGTCGGTTCTGAGCTTCATGGGCAACGCGCTCCTGAACTTCGGCGACGATGATGGTGTTCAGGGTTATGTCGGCGCCGGTGCCGGTGTCGCCCGCGTTCACTATGGCATCTACCGCCTCGACGGCGGCAACTGGTTCCTCGACGGCAGCGACAATCGCTTCGCCTTCCAGGGCATTGCCGGCCTGTTGTTCCCGGTCAGCGACCATGTCGACGTCGGCGCCAAGTATCGCTGGTTCAACGCTTACGGCGTCCACGTCCGCAGCTCGACCGCCAATCCGCTTGCGGGTGGTCAATCGACGGCGCGTTATCGCTCGAACAGCATCCTGGCGAGCTTGATCTACAACTTCGGCGAGAAGGCACCTCCGCCTCCTCCGCCCCCGCCGCCGCCTCCGCCGCCGCCTCCTCCGCCCCCGCCGCCTCCGCCGCCGCCTCCGCCGCCGGCAGTGACGCCTGGGCCGTTCATCGTGTTCTTCGACTGGAACAAGTCGGATATCACGCCGGAGGCTGCTTCGATCCTCGACAATGCGGCGCAAGCCTACACGACCACGGGCAACGCCCAGGTCATGCTGGCCGGCTACACCGACACGTCGGGCTCGGCGAGCTACAACATGGGTCTGTCGCAGCGTCGTGCCGACGCGGTGAAGGCTTACCTCGCCGGCAAGGGCGTTCCGGATGGTGCGATGACCACCCAGGCGTTCGGCGAGACCAAGCTTCTCGTTCAGACCGCCGACGGTGTGCGCGAGCCGCAGAACCGCCGCGTGGAGATCACCTTCGGTCCGAATTCGGGCCAGTAAGGCGAGCCTTCACGGCAAAGAATTGGGGTCGGCCAGCAATGGCCGGCCCCTTTTCTTTTGGGGATTTCAGGTCGTCCCCAACTTTGCTTGGCAAGGAAATCTCAACGCAGTGGATAGCGCGCGATCGCCTCGTAGCGCGCGCCCTCATGGCCGAGCCGGCTTTCGAACAGCAGGAAGGCGTCGAGCGTGACCGGTGCGCTCGCAAGCCCCGCGATGCCCGCCAGGAACGGCGCGATCGGGCCCGCGTCGCGGCCCAGCCGGGCTAGCGTGACGTGCGGCTTGAACGCGCGCTGCTCGGGCTTCGCGCCCGCTGTCAGCAGCGCGCGGTTGACCCTATCTTGCAGCTGGCGGAGACCTGTATCGGGGGCGACGCCTGCCCACAGGCTATGAACATGGCCCTTATGATCGAAGCTGCCCGCTCCCTGCAGCGCGATCGTCGGGCACGGGCCATCGACTGCGGTCAGGGCGCTGGCGATATCGTCGGCCTGATGACGATCGACTTCGCCGATGAAGCTCAAGGTCAGATGGAGCTGCTCGTCGTCTTGCCAGCGTGCACCGGGCACGCCGCCCATCAGTGCCAAGAGCACCGACCGCATCTCTTGGGGCGGCCTCAAAGCGACGAACAAGCGATGCATGGCAGCTATTTAGTAGGCATTGCGACAGGTCGCGACCGCTTTTGCTTGAAAAGCCCCTTAACTCCCACGATATTTGCAACGCGCCGATGTGGCGCATGAGGAGCTATTACGAGATGGCTAACTGGTCCGACCCCTGGACGAATGGTGCTGCGGCCGCTTCGGTCGACACGCGGACCGCGTCCTACGATGCGGGTCTCAGGTCCTATATGCTTTCGGTCTACAACTACATGGCCTCGGGCGTGCTGCTGACCGGCATCGTCGCCTTGCTGTTCGTGCAGAGTGGGTATGTCCGGCTGCTGTTTGGCGCGGACGGTCATGCCTCCGGCCTCGGCTGGATCGTGATGCTGGCGCCGCTCGGCCTGGTGTTCGCACTGAGCTTCGGGATTGCGCGCTTGAGTGACGTCGCTGCGCAGGCCCTGTTCTGGGCTTATGCCGCGGTGATGGGGCTTTCGCTCTCGACGGTGCTGCTGGTCTATACCGGCTCGTCGGTGGCCAACACCTTCTTCGCGACGGCCGCCGGTTTCGCGGGCCTCAGCCTGTGGGGCTACACCACCAAGAAGGATCTGTCGGGCTTCGGCAGCTTCCTGATCATGGGCGTGTTCGGCATCATCATCGCGAGTCTGCTCAACCTGTTTCTCCAGTCGGGTCCGCTCGGGCTGGTAATCAGCATTGTCGGCGTGCTGCTGTTCGCGGGCCTCACCGCCTACGATACGCAGAAGATCAAGAGCATGTATTATGCGGTCGGCGGCACCAGCTTCGCCCGCAAGTCGGTGATCATGGGCGCACTGCAGCTCTATCTCGACTTCATCAACATGTTCCTGTTCCTGCTGCGCCTGTTCGGCGACCGCCGCTAAGCGATCCTGCAAGTCTGAACGGAAAGGCCCCGCTTCGGCGGGGCCTTTTTTATGCCCGGCGGCGCTCGGCCAGTCGGTTCGCCAGGAAGACGACATTGCCGATCAGGTAGCGGCGCGCCATCCGCCGCGGCTCCAGCGCCAGCCGATAGAGCCATTCGCTGCGCAAGGCGCGCACCCAGCCGGGCGCGCGCGATACGCGCCCCGCGGTGAAGTCGAGGAAGGCGCCGATGCACATCGTCACGCCCTGGATGCGGTGCCAATGCCGCGCGGCAAACATCTCCTGGCGGGGATGGCCCATGCCCACCAGCACCAGATTGGCGCCCGAGGCGAGGATCCGCTCGACCAGAGCCGCTTCCTCGCTTTCGGCGAAGAAACCGTGCTGCGTGCCGACGATTTGATGACGCGGATAGCGTGCGGCGAGGATCGCCCCGGCCTCATCCGCCACGCCTTCGGGACTCCCGACCAGGAAAAGCCGCAAGGCGCAGGTCGCGCTCTCCAGCACCGCCGGGGTCAGGTCGGTGCCATTGAGATTGTCGGGGAAGCGGGTGCCGTGAAGGATGCGGCTGCCCAGATCGACACCGATCCCGTCGTTGAGAATCAAGGCATCGGCTAAACTGGCGGCGAAGGCGGGATTGGCGTCCGCCATATTGACCGTATGCGCATTGCAAAAGCCGACCATCAACGGCTCGCCCGCGCAGGCTTTCGCGTCGATCACGGCCAATGCGCGCGCGCGATCGGTCACATCGATCTCTACCTGTCCGATCCGCCGCTTGGTCATGCGGTCCCGACTAGGGTTTGCGGCGCTTGTCCGGCAAGCCCAAATGATCGCCAAGGAAAGCGACTGCCTGCTCCCAGGCTGCGGCATAAGCGGCGGGATCGGTCGACGCCGCCAGTGCGGGCAGGCGCAACAGCGGCGGGCCGCTCGCCGGCGTCTGCGCGCCCGCCCCGAACACGACCCCGCAAGTCATCGGAGACTCCGGCTGCGCGGCGGCCTGCTCGACCATGCCGATCCCCCAGCCGATCCCGACCGCGCCGACCTTGCCGGTGGCGTAGCGGTTGGCCTGAAGCCAGTGGAACGTCGCCATGACCTCGTCGATCGAGGCCAATGCGCGCGGGATGCAGGTCACGAAGCCGGCCCGGGCAAGCGCGTCGGTCAGGCCGAGCGCGAATTGGTCGGCGTCGCCCGCATCGGGAATCACCAGCACCGCGGGCTGCGGCCCGTGCGCTTCCGCTGGGACCGCCATATAACCGTGCAGCTCATAACCGGGGCCCGGCCAGCGGATCGCGCCGACTTTGGGTGGCTCGGGAGCCTTCTTCGCGAAAGCAGGGCAGGCGGACGCGGCGACGATCCCGGCGACGAAGGCGCGCCGGGTCGCCACGTTCAGAAGCTCATCGCGTCATAGATGCGCGAAATGTCGCCGCCCCATTCACCATGATAGAGGTCGAGCAGGCGCTGGGCGGGGACCTTACCGCTGGTCACGATCTCACGCAGCGGATCGAGGAAGCCGGTCTCGTCGTCGCCCGCGCCATTGAAGCGCTTGCGCGCGGCCAAGCCCGCATGCGCGATGTCGAGGATACGCTGCCCCAGCTCGCGGAAGCTGCGGCCATCGGGCGCGCGCGTGACGAGGCCCAGACGCGGCACTTCGTCGCGGATGCGCTGATGCTCCTCGATCGACCAGCCTTTCACCTCGTCCCAGGCGGCGTTGAGCGCGGTCTGGTCGTAGAGCAGGCCGACCCAGAAGGCCGGCAGTGCGCAGATCTTGTTCCACGGCCCGCCATCGGCGCCGCGCATCTCAAGGAAACTCTTGAGCCGCACCTCGGGGAAGGCGGTCGAGAGATGGTCGTTCCAATCTGCAATGCGCGGCTTCTCGCCCGGCAGAACCGGCAGCTTCCCCTCGAGGAAGTCGCGGAAGGATAGGCCGGCCGCATCGACATAGCCGCCATTGCGGAAGGCGAAATACATCGGCACGTCGAGCATGTAATCGGTGTATCGCTCGTAGCCGAAGCCATCCTCGAACACGAAGGGCAGCATGCCCGTTCGTGCCGGATCGGTGTCGGTCCAGATATGACTGCGATAGGAGAGGTAGCCGTTTGGCTTTCCCTCGGTGAACGGCGAGTTGGCGAACAAGGCGGTCGCAAGCGGCTGCAGCGCCAGGCTGACGCGGAATTTCTGCACCATGTCCGTTTCGCTCGAATAATCGAGGTTGGTCTGGATGGTGCAGGTGCGCAACATCATGTCGAGGCCAAGATCGCCCACGCGCGGCATGTGCCGCAGCATGATCGCATAGCGGCCCTTGGGCATGATCGGCAGCTCGGCCCGCGTCTTGTCGGGCCAGAAGCCGAGGCCGAGGAATCCGATCCCCAGCTCCTCGCCGATCTCCTTGACCTGGCGCAGATGGCGGCCGGTCTCGGCGCAGGTCTCGTGCAGATTGTCGAGCGGCGCGCCCGAAAGCTCGAACTGGCCTGCGGGCTCCAGGCTGACATTGCCGTCGGGCCCGGCCAGCGCGATCACGTGATCGCCCTCGTTGACCGGCTCCCAGCCGAAGCGGGTCAGCCCGTTCAGGAGCGCGCGGATGCCGCCCTTCTCGTCATAGGATGGCGCATGATGATCGTCGGTCGCATAGACGAATTTCTCATGCTCGGTGCCGATCCGCCAGGCGGTCTTCGGTTTTTCGCCTTTGGAGAACACGCCGATCATATCGGCGCGGCTCTCGATCAGCGGGTCGGGGCCGGCCTCTGCCGTACGCGTCGTCATTTGCGGGGCCCATATACGTACCGATCGGTTAGCGCCAGTCTCCCACTTTGCTCATCCATGCGGAAATTGCAGCGGCGGCGGCGGTTTCGGCGCGCAGGATGCGCGGCCCCAGCGAAATCCCGGTCGCACCGGGCACCCCGCGAATCATCGCGCGCTCGTCGGGCGTGAACCCCCCTTCGGGGCCGATCAGGATCGCGGCCGGACCGGGTTTGGCTATTTCGGCGATCGGCAGCCCGCCCGTCTCATCGGCAAAGAGCAAGGCGCGGCCTGCATCCCAGTTCCTAAGAGAGGCAGGCAATTTGAGCGGCTCGCAAAGCTCCGGCAGTGCGGTGCGGTCGCATTGTTCCGCGGCCTCGATCATATTGGCGCGCAGCCGGTCGAGATTGAGCCGCTCGACAACGGTGCGATGCGTGATGACCGGTTGCAGCCGCGCCGCACCCAATTCGGTTGCTTTCTCGACCAGCCAGTCGATCGGACCCTTTTTGATGGGCGCGAACAAGAGCCAGAGATCGGGCACGGCCTCGCGCTCGCGCAATTGACCGGTCAGGTGCAGCGTGATGCTGCGCTTGCTGCCACCCGCCACCTCGGCGATCCACTCCCCGGTGCGATCGTCAAACAACCGCACCGGATCACCCGGTCTGAGCCGCATCACATTGCCGAGATAATTCGCCTGCGGGCCTTCGACGGTAATTTCCATTTCGTCGGCAAGACATTGATCGACGAAAAGGCGCGGAGTGCTCACAGGAGGCCAGGCGGGGGTGGCGGGCATAACCGCTTATAGCTCGCCGCCATCCTGGCGGAAGCCGGGTTGCCAAGCTGTCGTGCGGTATTGCCGCGCCTAAAACGGGCGACACCTCCACTTTCCCGCGATCAGGCCACTGCGCCTCTCTCATCGCGCGCGATGAAAGCGACAAGCCGTTCGCCATCCCACAATTCACAATAAGCTTCAGATGCGATTTCCCAAGCCATCTCCGTCGCCGTCACGTCGCAGGCGGCGGAGACTGGGGATTGCTTCATCAATCGGCCATCCCTGATCGCAAATAGGGTGTAACGCCGCACAACTATTACTCCATTCCTATTCGAATGTTGGGATGGTTTTCTCACCTCGTTACGGTCTCGGCATTAGGTGTTATTACGTAAATCCGAGAGAGATTATACCATTTTGGACATTGCTGCTTTGGAAGAGCCGGTGGATGAGTCACGCACTGGTTCAGGACCAGCGGAATCCGCCAGGGCGACGCGGCAAGTCCCATCCGCATTGCTTGGGTCGCGGCAGCTTTCGGGGCGCTCCCGGCTCATTCACGGCCTCAGCCACAACCTTTGCGTGGCGGATCGGCGCTGCCGTCTTCCACGAAGCATGCGTTTCGGGCAGACGGCTGCGCGTGAGCGCGCCTACCGACATTGTTCCTGACAGCGAGCATCGGAGCCTGCTCTCCTATTTGCCGCAGCGGGCGCGCGACCTGATCCAGTTGGCGCGGTTCGACCGGCCGATCGGGGTATGGCTGCTCTACTGGCCCGGCGCCTGGGCGATCGCGCTCAGCGGCAACGCGATCGCGCGCTGGGATCTGCTTCTGTGGTTCCTGCTCGGCGCAACCGTGATGCGGGGTGCGGGGTGCGTGTTCAACGACATCGTCGACCGCGATCTCGACCAGAAAGTCGCGCGCACACGCGAACGCCCGGTGGCGAGCGGACGCGTCTCACTCACGCTCGCCTGGGCGTGGTTGATCTCGCTCTGTCTCGTCGGCCTGCTGGTGCTGGTCCAGCTTAACCTGACCGCCGCGATCATCGCGCTCTGCAGCCTGGCGCCGGTCGCGGCCTACCCGTTCATGAAGCGGATTACCTGGTGGCCGCAGGCCTGGCTTGGGCTGGTCTTTTCCTGGGCGTGCCTGGTCGGTTGGCCGGCGGCATCGGGGCGGATCGATCCGACCATGATCTGGCTTTACGCGGGTTCGATCTGCTGGGTGATCGGCTACGACACGATCTACGCGCTGCAGGATATCGAGGACGACGCGCTCGCCGGGGTCAAATCCTCGGCACGCGCGCTCGGCGATCGAGCGAAAGGCGGGGTCACGATCTTCTACGCCATCGCACTCTTTCTGTGGGGCGTGGCGATCTGGCGCGTACGGCCGGAAGCCTTGGCGTTGGCCGCCTTGCTTCCGGTCGCAGGCCATTTGCTGTGGCAGGTGGCGGGGCTGAAGCGGGAGGATGGGAAGGACGCTTTGATGCGCTTCCGCTCCAACCGCTTCGCGGGCCTTTTGATGTTCCTCGCCTGCCTGGTGGTCGGTTCGGCGGGTTAGGCGGCCAATCTCTCGATCACGCCGGTGGCGCTGTCGATCGCCGAAGCGCGCTGATCGGGCCCGTAATTGACGCCCTCCGCCACGACGAATTCGGGCGTGATGCCGATGAAGCGGAACACCGACTTCAAATAGGTTTCGGCATGTTCGAGCGCGGCACCGGGCGAACCCTCACCATAGAGACCGCCCCGCGACAGCGCGACGATCACGCGACGGCCGCCCGCCAGACCCTTCGGGCCGTCGGGGCCGTAGGAGAAGGTCTCATCTGAGACAAGGATCCGGTCGATCCACGCCTTGAGCTGGCTCGGCAGCGTAAAATTGTACATCGGCGCGCCGATCACGATCGTGTCGCTCGCCAGGAACTGGTCGAGCAGCGCCCGGCTGTCGGGCGAGGCCGCTGGCAGATGGCCGAGCGTGAGATGCTCGATCGGCTCGGCGACCAGGTCGCGATAGCTTATCTCGGCCGCGGGATCGGCGGCGCGCAGCTTCGCCACCACGGCGGCGGAAAGCTGGCGGCTGACCGAGCCGTCGCCGGTGATGCTTGAATCCAGGTGGAGCAGTTTCATATTGAAAGCCTTTCCGGTATCAGTTTGTTACCGGGGCACCATATGTAACCAGTATTTTGGGCCTACAAGGAGGCATCATTTTGTCACCAGAGCACATCGATGTAACCTTGGCGAACTGCCCGACCGAGCCTTTGGGGCCGGAGCATATACGCTGCCGCAGCATCACCCCGATCCTGCAGCGGATCGGCGACAAATGGAGCATCCTGATCGTGATGATGCTCGCGCGCGGGCCACGCCGCTTCAACGAGTTGAAGCGTCTGGTCGAGGGCATTTCGCAGCGGATGCTCACGTTCAACCTGCGCGGGCTTGAGCGCGAGGGGCTGATCAGTCGCAAAATCTTCCCGACGATCCCGCCCAAGGTCGAATATGCGCTGACCGATCTCGGCAAGTCGCTCTGCGTCCACGTGATTGCGCTCGGCCAGTGGGCCGAGGCGAATTACGACGCGATTCAGACTGCGCGCGAGACATTCGATGCCAAAGAGGGCGTGGATGAGGCGCTTCCGTTTGCCCACCATCATCCCAACACCTTGATCGCTTCAGGCTTGCCTGAAGCATGAATCAAGGTGTCGACCATAATGAGAGCCTGATTCACGCGATCGGGGAAGGCGGCACGCTTTCCCTGATCGCGATCAGGCTCTAGGTGCGGCTGATGTTCTCCGTCTCCGAAGCCGAAACCAAAGTCGCCGACCTCGTTGCCGCCGCCAAGCGCGCGGGCGCGGATGCCGCCGACGCGGTCTATTATCGCAATGAATCTACCGAAGTGCAGGTGCGTCTCGGCGCGCTCGAGGATGTCGGTCGCTCGGACGGCGAGGAGATCGGGCTGCGGCTTTTCGTCGGCAAGCGGTCAGCGAGCGTATCCTCGTCCGATCTGTCGAAAGACGCACTGACAGCTTTGGTAGAGCGCGCCGCGGCGATGGCGCGCGAGGCGCCCGAGGACGAATATGCGGGCCTCGCCCCTGCCGACCGCCTGCTCACCGGCGAGGCGGTCGATGTCGATGCGGATGATGGCGAGGATCCCTCGCCCGCCAGTCTCCGCGAACGTGCGCTCGCCGCTGAGGACGTGGCGCGCGCGGTGGCGGGCGTCACCAACAGCGAAGGCGCGGGCGCGAGCGCTGGGCGCACCTTGATGGCGCTTGCCACTTCGACCGGCTTTGCGCGGGGCTCGATCAGCTCGGGCTATGGCTGCTCCGCCAGTGTGATCGCGGGCGAGGGCGCCACCATGCAACGCGATTACGCCTATCATTCGGCGCGTCATCTATCCGATCTTGATGACGCGGAGACCATCGGCGCGCGCGCGGGCAAGCGCGCGGTCGAACGGCTCAATCCGGGCAAGCTCGCCTCGGGCGCGATGCCGATCCTGTTTGATCCGCGCGTCGGCTCCAGCCTGATCGGCCATCTCGCGGGCGCGATCACCGGCTCGTCGATCGCGCGCAAGACCAGCTTCCTGCTGGGCAAGCGCGGTGAGCGGATTTTCGCGCACGGCATCACCATTCGTGACGATCCACACCGCCTGCGCGGGCTGCGTAGCCGCCCGTTCGATGGCGAAGGGCTGGCCACCACTCCGATGAACATCGTCGCCGATGGCGTGCTGCAGACTTGGCTGCTCGACAGCGCATCCGCGCGGCAATTGGGCGAGGAGCCGACCGGTCATGCGGCGCGCGGCGGCAGCGGCGCACCGGGTGCCGGCACCTCCAACCTCTTCATGGAAGCGGGCAAGGTCTCGCCCGCCGATCTGATGGCCGACATCAAGCTCGGCGTGTTCGTAACCGAACTGATCGGCCAGGGCGTGAACGGCATCACCGGCGATTATAGCCGCGGCGCCTCGGGCTTCGTGATCCGCGACGGGCAACTGGCCGAGGCGGTCGCGGAGATCACCATAGCAGGCAACCTCAAGGATATGTTCCTGGGCCTGACGCCCGCCGACGATCTCATATTCCGCCGTGCGATGGATGTGCCGACGTTGCGCATCGACGGCATGATGGTCGCCGGTGCCTGACGCTTCATTCGTCGAGGCTATTACCGCCGCCGCGGCCGAAGCGGGCAAGCTTGCGCTCGATCGGTGGGAAACGGATTTCCGCCGCTGGGAGAAGACGCCGGGCAGCCCGGTATGCGAGATCGATCTCGCGGTCGACGAACTGCTCAAGCAAAGGCTGATGGCGATCGATCCCTCCGCAGGCTGGCTGTCAGAGGAAACCGCCGATAGCGCCGCGCGCCTCGCGAACAGGCGCGTCTGGGTCGTCGATCCGATCGACGGTACGCGGGATTATCTGCGCGGGCGCCCGGGTTGGTGCGTGTCGGTCGCCCTGGTCGAAGACCATGTGCCGATCGTGGGCGTGCTCGACACGCCCGCACGGAAGGAACAGTGGCGCGCGGTGGCCGGCCAGGGCGCGACCCGCAACGGCGTGGCCTTGCGCGCCTCGATGCGGCTGGAACTGCCGGGCGCGCGCGTGCCTGCGGACACTTTGCCCAAGGTCGACGAGGATCTGATCGCGGTCCCGCGCGCCAATTCGATCGCGCTCCGCATCGCGATGATCGCCGCCGACGAGGCCGATCTCTGTGCGTCGCTGCGCTGGGGCAATGAATGGGATATCGCCGCGGCGGCCCTTATCGCCGAAGAAGCCGGTGCGACCGTCACCGATGCGCTCGGCCTGCCGATCCGCTACAATAGCGATCCCGCCGAGACCTTCGGCGTGATGGTGAGCGCACCCGCGATCCACACTGCCGCCGTCGCCCGGCTGGCCGAGCGCGCCGCCGCCGCGAGCGTCAAGCCGCGCTGACCTTGCTGCGCCGCAGCAATCCTTAAGTTCGTTTCTGGATCCTCGGACTCATCCTCGAAGGAGGAGGCTTATTGTGCAGCGCGACGCGGGATGCCCAATCGCGGCAGGTCGATCGCGGGGCAACGGTCCATCACGACCTTGAGCCCGGCCGCCTCGGCACGTGCGGCGGCCTCGTGGTTGATCACGCCGATCTGCAGCCAGACCGATTTGGCGCCCGCGGCGATGGCCTCGTCCACCGCTTCCCCCGCTGCGATCGGGCGGCGGAAGATGTCGACCATGTCGATCGGCTCGCCGATCTGGGAAAGCTCGCGCCAGACATATTCGCCATGGACATGCTCGCCCGTGATCTGCGGGTTCACCGGCAGCACGCGATAGCCCCACTCCTGCAGCACGCGCATCACATTGTAGCTTGGCCGGTCGGGGCGATCCGACGCGCCGATCAGCGCGATCGTGCGTGTTTCGCGGAGGAGCTGGGCGATATCTTCGGAGGCGGTCAGCGGCATGAGGCTATAACCGCTCTATCGCTCAACGGTTCAGCCAGGCCGCGACCGCGTCGGCTACGCCCTCGAACGGGGTGGGATCGGGCGTGCCCGCGTCCGACGCGCGCCGTATCTCGATCGCGAGCGGGATGCGGCCGAGGAAAGGAAGGCCGAGCCGCTTCGCCTCCGCCTCCGCGCCGCCTTGGCCGAAGGGATCGGAAATCTCGCCGCATTTGGGACATTGATAGCCCGCCATATTCTCCACCAGCCCGATGATCGGCACGCCCGCCTTGTTGAACAGGTCGATCGCGCGCTCGGCGTCGATCAGCGCCAGATCCTGCGGGGTCGAGACGATCACTGCACCTGCAGGCTTATGTTTCTGGATCATCGACAATTGCACGTCGCCGGTGCCGGGCGGCATGTCGACGATCAGGGCCTCGGCACCATCCCAATGCGCATCGACCAACTGGCTCAAGGCGTTGCCTGCCATCGGCCCGCGCCACGCGACCGCCTGGCCCGGCTTCACGAGCTGACCCAGCGAAAGCATCGGCACGCCCATCTTGGTCTGGACCGGGATCAGCTTCTTGTCGTGCGCCTCGGGCTGGACCTGCGCGTCGAGCAGGCGCGGTTGCGAGGGGCCGTAGATATCGGCATCCACCAGCCCGACCTTCACGCCTCTGCGCGCGAGCGCGATCGCCAGGTTGGCCGACAACGTCGACTTGCCGACCCCGCCCTTGCCGCTCGCGACCGCGATCAGCTTCGGCCCCTGTGCGCGTTCGGCGGTAAGCAAGACGCGCACCTGATTCACGCCCGCAACGGCCGATACCACCGCGCGCGCGTGCTGCTCGACGCTCTCGCGCTGCGCGGGATCGAGTCCACCGACCTCGATCATGACATCGACAATGCCGCCTGCCTGGCGCGCGCTGGCGCGGCCCGAGGCGGCAAGGCCCTGGCTGGAAGAAGGATCGGGCACGCGGTCGAGCGCGTCGGTCAAAGCTTGTTGGTCGGACATGCGAGCGCCCTTAAGCGGTTCGAACCCACGGGGCACTGTTTTTCCGCCCGGCCCCCTCTATAAGGGCGCGCATGCGTGACGAAGTTCCGGGGACGGTGCTGAACGAGGGCGGCCCTTGGGGTGGTTCCGGCGGCAGTGATGGCGAAGACAGGAAAAAGCGGGGACAGGCGCGGCCTGGCGCCGCAGGCCCATCCGCGCTCGACGCGCTGCTTCGCCGCGGGCGTGCGCGCTTCGGTGGCGGCGGCGATGGCGACGGTTTCGAAGTGCCGCGTCTCGGTGGGTTGTGGCAGTGGGTCTTGTTGGCGTTGGTGGTCCTGTGGATCGGCCTCACCAGCACGCATACGATCGGTGCGCACGAACGCGGTGTCGTTACGCGCTTCGGTAAATATATCGCTACGCTCGATCCGGGCACGCGTTGGACCCTCCCGGCGCCGATCGACACCGTGACCAAGGTTGACGTCGACAAGACCGAATATCTCGATATCGCCGCCAGCGGGGACGGCCAGTCCGGCGAAAACCTGATCCTGACGCGCGACCAAAATCTGATCAACCTGGCCTATTCGGTGCGCTGGAGTCGCCGCGACGCCGAACAATATATGTTCGAGCTGCAGAATCCCGAGGAGACGATCCGCGAGGTTGCCGAAAGCGTAATGCGCGATGTCGTTGCGCGGCAGACCTTCGATCAGGTGATGACGGGGCAAAAACAGATCCAGCAGGAGGTCGCCGAGCGCGCGCAGGATCTGCTCGATTCCTATCATGCGGGGGTTCTGATCCAGGGTGTGACGATCAAGACCGCGAAGGCGCCAGACGCGGTGGCAAGCGCGGTCAACGACGTCGTGGTCGCACGGCAAAAGGTGCAGGCGTCGATCCAGGCTGCGCAGAATTATGCTTCGCAGATAACCGTAAAGGCGCAGCGCGAAGCGGCGCAGTTCGATGGCTTTTACATCCAATACAAGGCCGCACCCGAGGTGACGCGCCGACGGCTCTATTACGAGACGATGGAGCGGGTACTGGCCAAGTCCGACAAGGTGATCGTCGAACCGCGCAACGTCGTTCCTTATATGGTGCCGCCGCCTGCGGCTCCCGCAGCGACACAGGAGTCGGCGAAGTGAACGGCGTGAACTGGATTCGCCGCAACCCGCTTTTGTGGCTGGGGGTGGCGCTGATCGCTGCCGCTATCTTGCTCAGCAGCGTGCTGCGGGTGCCGGAAACCGAGCAGGCGCTGGTGCTCCGCTTCCAGCAACCCAGCTTCATTCTCAACGCTTACGATCCGCGCGAAGATTATGCGGAGACGGGCGCGGGTCTGGGCTTCAAGATACCGTTCGTCGATCGGGTTGTCTGGGTCCACAAGCGCGTCCTCAACCTCGATTTGACGCGTCAAAGCATCCTCTCCGCCGACCAGCAATCGTTAGAGGTCGAC
>Ga0207705_10002062_pt1 | contig 15632 bp, 10 predicted proteins | sample KBSC13metaG_FD_184314 | JGI IMG/M metagenome (GOLD analysis project Ga0207705, IMG submission 184314) | Corn rhizosphere microbial communities from Kellogg Biological Station, Michigan, USA - KBS C1-3 metaG (SPAdes) (version 2) | ecosystem: Host-associated > Plants > Roots > Rhizosphere > Soil ...
CACAATCTCGCTGTCGTACAACGGCACCTTCACGAACCGCGGCGCGAACCGCGCCAACGGCCCGAGTCGATTCGTGCAGTTGAACAATCGCTTGGTGAGTCGGCCGGCCTTTTCGATGCGGGTTTCGTCCCACATCACCGCCACTTCAAGATCGATCAGTTCCGCCGTGGCGGCGCTGAGCTCCAACCCGGCGTTGGTAGCACCACACACTTTGCGCAGCGGGTGCGCAACGATTACGGCGAGTACTTTCACGACGTCTTAGCTCCGGTTAAGCAGTTCGGCAGGGATGTCAGGGTTCGTCCACAGGTCGCGCAGGCTGTCGGTGAGCGTCTTGGCCGGGCTCCAGGCGTAATGGTCGAGAATGCGCTTGGTGGCCGCGGAAAGGAACGGACGATCCGATTCACGGACGCGGCTCGGATCGGTCTCGATCTTCAGCGTTTCGCCGATAACCCCGCTGAGTTGGTCGACGACTTCGGTGACCGAGTAGCCGCTGCCGGTGCCGAGGTTGACGACATCGGGCTCTTTCGACTTCCGCTCGCCCAGTGCCACGGCCGCGAAGCCGCGGGCGACGTCGTCGACGTGGATGTAATCGCGCTTCGGCGAGCAGTTGCCGAGGCGCAGCGTGCGCACGCCACGAAGGGCCTGTGCCAGGATCGCCGGCAAAAGGTGCGGGTTAGTCTCGCCGGGGCCGACGACGTTGAAGAGCCGCACGATACGGGCGTCGATGGGCTTAATCTTCGCCATGTAGCGGATGTAATCTTCGCCGTGCAGCTTGGTCAGGCCGTAGATGTCCATCGGGCCGACGACGCTGGTGGCCTCGTCGTGCGGGCGGTCTTCCGGCGCGTAGACGGCCGCGGTCGAGGCGAAGACGAAGCGCGTGTCCGGGCGCAGCGCCCGCAGCAGGTTCACCGTGCCGAGCGTGTTGATCGAGATCGCTTCGTCTGGATGGGCTTCGCATTCCGGGATGAAGTGCACCGCCGCCAGGTGGATCACCACCTGCGGATCGAACTTCGCGATCGTCTCTTCAACGCGTCCGAAATCGCGGATGTCGTGCTGGAAAAGGTTGAAGCGGCTCAGTTCCGATTCGTTGAAGCGGATCTTGCCCTTCTTCAGGTAGTCCAGCACGCCGACGTTGTGTTCGCCGTAAAGATGTCGTGTAAGCGTACGGCCAACGTATCCGTTGCCGCCGGTGATCAAGATACGCAATTCAATCTCACTCTCGAATTAGATTTGCCGGAGGCCGCCGTTGAGAGACAGCACTCGCCGAGTCCCCATAAAAGTGCGCCGCGAACTTAACGAACCGTCCAAGGCGAATCAATCTATTTTCCCAGCAGTTCGGCGGTTTCGCCCCCTTTTCCGAGCCATCCGCGGCACAGCCTGTGTAACCGTCGGCCTTTACCTAGTGTCGCAATTGTTTCTTAATCGATTGGTAAAACTCGGGGACGAAGATCCACCGCCCGATTCGCTGCCTTTACGATCGTTACACATTCGCCAAACCCGCGCCGACCGATCGGTTCGAATCGGGTAGTCGGAAAACCTCACCCCATCGGGTGGGTCGGCGCGTGGTATAGCTTCGGGATAGGGAAGGGAACGATCCATGTCTCGGATCTGAACTGCCATGCTGAAGTTCGAAGACAACCCGCCGCTGCTGTCGCCCCGACTGCGCTCGGTTCGGGATGCCGAAGGCCCCTGGTGGGTCGCCCATACGCGGTCGCGCTTCGAAAAGGCGTTCTGCCACGATCTGATCCGCGCCGACGTCCCTCACTTCCTCCCGATGACGGAAAACCGCATCTTCTCGGGCAAGCGGAAACGCCGCCTGATGGTGCCGTTGTTCCCGAGCTACGTGTTTTTCGCCGGCCAGGCCCCGGAGCATGCGGCGGCGCTGGCGACGGGCCGCGTATGCCAGATTCTCCCGATCGCCGACCAGGCCAAGTTTATCGACGAGATCGCGCTGATCGAGCGCGTCCTGGCATCGGGTGAAGAGATCAGACCGTACCCGACGCCGGCCCTCGGCGAGCGTTGCCGCATCACCGCCGGCCCGTTCATGGGCGTCGAAGGCACGGTCGTCAATCTTCGCCCAAAGGCCCAACTGGTGCTTTCGATCAGCGTGCTGGGCCGCGGGGCGCTGCTGGAGATCGATCACAACGAACTCGAGATCGTCAGCCACGCCCGCTCCGAGACTGCCTGAGGATTTGGCCCTAGCCGACATTCCTACCAAATACGTGGTAAGTTCTCCCCGCCGAGCGCCGTCTGTTCTACGGCACGTCCGTATCGGCACTTAACGGTTTTCCCAGGCCGCGGGGAGTTTTTAATGCATCAGGTAGAGTTCGAATCGCTTGAACGTCGTCAATTGTTGTCCGGGAACATAAAGGCCGCGCTCGCAAAGGGGCTGCTCACCGTCACCGGTGACGAAGGGGCCAACGCGATCACCGTGTCGCGGCTGTCCAACGGCAACACGCAGATCCTGGGCGCAGCCGGCACACGTATCAACGGGCACTCTTCGTACCAGGCCGCCGGCGTCACCGCGGTGACCCTTTCGCTGCACGGCGGCAACGACGCGGTGACGCTGTCGGGCCTGAAGTTGTCGGGGAACCTGATCATCGACGGCGGCGCCGGCGCCGATGCGGTCATCCTATCGAAGACATCGGCGCTGAACCTGGTCATCTACGGCAACAGTTCGAGCACCGCGGCCGAGAACGATTCGATTTCCATCGTTGGCGGGGGCTTCCGTCGCCAGGTGCGCATCGACAGTGGCGCGGGCAGCGACATCGTTGGCCTGCGCGATACGACCGCGACCGGCGGCGTGGCCATCCTGGGTGCCAGTTCCGCCAGCACCATGCGCGTCGGCTTCAGCGGCGTCACAGCCGGCGGCACTTCGGCAGTCTCGACCGGCAGCGGCAGCGACGCACTGGATATCGTGAACTCGAAGTTCGCCACCTTCAGCGGCAAACTGCGCGGGGGCAACGACAAGGTCTACGTCCGCGGCACGACCTTCGTCGGCGATGCACCGATCGACGCGGGCACCGGCCGCAATTCGGTCAACCGAGAGGTGACGCTGAGTTGGAACTTTGCCAACGGCCTGCAGAATTGGGAACCGGGCATCGAAAGCGTCTTTGTGAATCTCAACAAGCCCGAGACTTCGGAGCAGTTGCTGAATGACAACCACATCACCCATGGCCTCGCAGTGGTGAAAGGCAGCGGCGGCAAAGATGTGCCCGCCTACGTGTTCGGCGGCGCGGCCGATCTATGGTACGACTATGTGTACCTGCAGCGCAAAATCGGCGCGACCGACGGGCTGGTCGCCAAGCAGAAGTATTCGCTGACGTTCAATGTTCAGGAGACACAGAACGAAGACGTCGACGCGTATTTCGGCGCGACATCCTTTAACCCCACCATCACGCAGACCGAGCACGGCACCCGCCAGGGGACCGGCCGACTGAACCTGGATCGCGGCACGTTCAAGTTCCCCGGCAAAGATGTCTCACACCATACCAGTGGCCAGTCGGGGACATTGGTCACCGATAAGTACACGCACCCCACCGCGATATCGACTGATGCGAACGGCACGATGTACCTGCACGTGGGTGATGATCGCATTGCCGGCGACGACACCCCCGGCACGCCGGGCGTCGGGTTTTGTGTCATCACGGTGACACTGACACCCGTCTGATCCGCGCCGCGAGGAACGCTAATACCAATAAAAGCGCCCGCCGATTTCCATCGGCGGGCGTTTCGATTGACGCGCTCGCGACACCACTTCTTTCGGCGGCCGGTCTGCAAGAAGACTTTGTCGCGGGACAACCTCAATCCCTGTTGAGGTGGGTCCGATAATGTTTGTCGAAACGACTATCGTTGCAACGACGATTGTGGCTGATTTTTCTAAGAAATTTTTTACTTCACCGAAATTATCGGACCACACGCGCTAAATCTCGATTCGTCCGAAAGATAGGATTTCCCTCGCCTTCAGCCGACCCCTCAGAACGCCGATGTGAATACGGGTCGGCGGGACAATTTGGCGAAAATAAATGGGCTGCGCCCCCCAGCGAATCGTAGGTGGTTTTACCTGGAGAAGCACCCATGAAAACCACCAAGACCCACCGCTCCAAGAGCGAACTACGTTCTGCTTCGACGTTTCAAACCGAAGCCCTCGAAAACCGCTGGCTGATGAGCACGGTCAATGTCGCCAACTACGGCGCCAAGCCCGGCGACACCGGCGACGATACCGCTGCCATTCAGGCGGCGGTCGATAACGCCAATTCCGGCGACACCATTCAGTTCGCGGCCGGCACGTACAACGTTTCTGGCACGTTGAACTTCGACAGCAATCTCTCGTTCGTCGGCGCTAAAGGCACCGTCCTCAACCGGACGGGCGCCAACGATCACTCGATCGTCAAGACCGGCTCGAGCAATGTCCTGATCAACGGCATCACCTTCCAAGGCGCCGGCATCGAGATCGGCGAAGGCGGCTCGCACATCACGGTCGAGAACTCGACGTTCACCGGCCTGACCTGGGGCACCGGCTCGGGCTCCTACTACGCGGTGTTCATGCCGTCGGACGTGCATGACTCGCTCATTCAGAACAACTCGTTCGTCAACATGCCCGGCACCGACACTGCCGTCGTCGGCTGGGGTAACACCAATCTCACCATCACCGGCAACACGTTTGACTCGGTGAACGAAGGCATCCACCTGTTCGACAACCAGTCGGGCAACGTCATCAGCCACAACACCCTCACCAACGTCGGCCGAATGGGCGTTGAGGTACAGGGCAGCGATTCGACCGGCGTGACGGTCGAATACAACAGCGTCTCCGATTTCACCGCCGCCAGCGACGACGGCTTCTGCTACGCCCTCTCGGTCGTGACCGACGGCACCGGCTCGGTCGTTCGCTACAACACCCTCGTCAGCACCAACGGCGATGCCACGCCCTACGGCATCGAAGTCGGCGGCACCGGCACGCTGGTCGAAGGCAACTACGTCGAAGGCTTCGGCACCGGCATCGTCCTGGGCGATGCGCCCAAGGCCGACATCCGCGGCAACACGCTTCGCAACGACTGGACCGGCGTCGGCAAGTACCCCAGCGGCACGGCCGAGAATTCGATCATCGAAAACAACGTGATCGACAACGCCGCCAACTTCGGCTTCGAAGGCTTCGCCACGCAGATGCCGGGCAGCACGATCCGCAACAACACCATCCTCCGCCAGGCCGGCTACTACTCGTATGACAAGTCGACGCAGTTCGTCGGCATCGAGCTGGATCCGACCGAAGGCGCTCCGTTCACCGTCACCGGCAACGTGATCGTGCAGACCGGCACGACCGCCCCGAGCGGCTTCAGCTTTGTCGGCATCCGCTTCGCCGGCGACGACAACACCATGAGCGGCACGCTCGTTGCCAACAACACCATCGCCTCTCAGTCGACCGCCGCCTACGGCGTCGGTATCCGGAACGAAGTCTCCGGCGCGATGAATGGCGTGTCGGTGACCGGCAACCAGTTCCAGAACCTGGCCAGCGCCAGCAGCGGCTCGAGCAGCTCGTTCACCGCTTCCAACAACACGAGCCTGAGCTCGGGTTCGGGTTGGAGCGGCCTGATCAGCAAGACCGCCACTACCGCGGCCACGTCGCCGGCGACTATTTCGGCCGTCGTTTCTGGCGTGCAGGCCACGCTGACCGCGAAAGCCACCGATGCCGCCAGCGAAACCTGGCTCTTCGGCGACGGCGCCTCGGCCACCGGCGCGACCGTGACGCACGCCTACAACCAGGCCGGCACGTATCGGCCGCTGCTGATCGTCCGCAACAGCCAAGGCGCGTTGAGCGTCGTCCAGACGACGCTCAACGTCTCGGGTAATGGTTCGACGTCGACGACCGGCTCAGGTTCAACGACTGGTTCGACAACTCCCTCGACCGGCTCGGGTTCAACCACTGGTTCGACGACCCCCACCTCTGGTTCGGGCTCGACGACAGGTTCGACCGCGCCTACGACTGGTTCGGGCTCGACCACCGGTTCGACGACCCCCACGACTGGTTCGGGGTCGACCACCGGCTCGACAACGCCGACGACCGGCTCGGGTTCGACCACCGGCTCGACGACCCCCACGACTGGTTCGGGGTCGACCACCGGCTCGACAACGCCGTCGACCGGTTCGGGATCGACCACCGGTTCGACGACGCCGTCCACCGGTTCGGGATCGACCACCGGTTCGACGACGCCGTCCACCGGTTCGGGATCGACCACCGGTTCGACGACGCCGACGTCAACCAGCACGCGAAAGCACCGTTGGACACGTTCGACGACGAGCAACACGTCGAGCAACACGTCGGCCGGCTCGTCCAACACTACGACGACGACCCCGACGACGAGCACGAACCATACGACCGTCGTTAACCGTTGGACCAAATACCGCTCTCATCGCTAAACGCGGTACCAGATTGCTCATCGCAATGTGAGCGTGGGCAATCTAGCGAGAGCGGCGGATTAATAACGGTTGTGCAAACCGTTCCGATCGCTCCGACCGTGACGCGTGTATCGGCGGCTCGCGGAAAATAATTTGTCCGGATCCCGGCCCGGTGATTGTGCAGAAACTGTGCACGATCATCGGGCCTCCGTTCGTTCCTTCTTCACTTTTCGATCTCAGGACTTTCCCTTAGTCCCACTCCGAAACGCAAAGCAGAAGCCTGATAAACGGCGTTTCATCCTTTTCCTGTCTGTGGCAAATGGCCCTCCCACCCCCCGCGCGGCACGGATTGTGCATCTGCCTCCTGAGGTGCGGTTTTGGCCTCATAAACCGCATTTTCGGGTTTCAAACAGCGACAAAAATATTGCTAGACAGCCGGTCGATCGGCGCTTTACATTCCGGCCAACACATCGGGGATTCGCATCGTTGACCTTACTTGATGCCCGCTTCGGTCTTGTTCGAGTGGAGCAGGAGCGACAGTTCTGAGCCCTTAATCAGGCTCTGAACTGGGTGGTGTAGAAGCACTCGCACCGATCCTCGGGGGTCGGCGATACAGGTAGTCAAAACGCCTACGCACAGGATGTATGGACGGAATTGATCATCATAATCTGGTTGTTCACCAAGCCTCGGGCGCTTTGCCGGCCTTTCGTCCGGAACTGCCTTCGGGCACTCCCAGGACGGTGAGCGAGCGTGGCATCGGGTTCCTCGATGTCCTGTGGCAGCGGCGACTGATCGTCGCCTGCGTCTTTGCCCTCTCGCTATTCGCAGCCGGCGCGTACCTCTACCTGATGCCGCGCACCCACGAGGCGGCGGCACGGCTTATCATCGAACAAAGCGGCCCGAACTGGCTGGCCGAGGCACAAGGGCCGGTCGGCGGTTCCGACGCCTATCTAAACGCGCAGTGCGAACGCATTCTTTCCACGCCCGTCCTGAAAGAGGTCATCAACAGCCTCAACAGCAGCGGCGTGAAGTCGGCCAAGCCGTGGTCGATCGATACTCTCCGCAATTCGGTGACGGCCGAAGTGGGTCGGATGAACAACATCATCTCGATCTCGGCCAAGGACACGAGCCCGAACGTCGCGGCCGCGGTCGCGAACGCCGTCGCCGGCGCTTACGTCACCCAATACACCGCCAGCCGCGAGTCGGCCGTCTTCGGCGTCTCCAAGATCCTCATGGCCGAGCGCGAGAAGCGCGACGTGCAGCGAAAGCAGCAACTCGAAGCGCTCCTGAAATTCAAGCAGGAAAACGGCGACGTCGCCCTCGGCGATATGAATGCCGACGTGGTGACGCAGAAACTGGTCGCCCTTTCAACCGCCCTCACCACGGCCGAACTGGCAACGATCGACGCCCGCGTGGCCGCCAACGCGCTGTCGAAGTGGTCGTCCAGCGTCAACGTCGACCACGAGCCGTTCCCGTCGGGCCTGGTGCTCGATCACGACACGCAGATGCTCGTCGATCAGCTGACCAACGCCCGCATCCGCCTGCTGACCTCGAACGCCGGTCTATCGGCCGACCACCCGAGCATCAAGGGCGAGACCAACGCCATCAGCGCGCTCGGCAAGAGCATCGCCACCGCCAGCGTCCAGGCCCTGCAACGCGCCCAGCAAAAGGAAGCCGAACTCCGCCTGAAGTTCAACGCCCAGCGCGATCAGGCCCTCGGCCTGCGCAGCACCGACAAGGTTCGGCTGGAAAGCGAACTGCACCAGACGGAAAAGACGATCGAGCAGATCGACTCGCGCATCCACGACCTGAGCATCGCCGGCCAGGCCGGCTCGCTCGAGATCAGCATTCTCGAGCCGGCCGACGCATCGATCACCCGCAGCGAGCCGCGCCGCGGCCGCACCATCGGGATCGCCGCGCTCATCGGGCTGTTCGCCAGCTTCGGCGTGGCGATGGTTCGCGATCGCACCGATCAGCGTCTCAACACCGCCAACGATCTGCTGACCACGCTGCCGCTGCCGATCCTGGGCGTGGTGCCGCGGATGCCGCACACCCGGGAATCGCATCCGTCGCTCATGACGGCCCGCCTGCCGATGTCGCTGGCCGCCGAAGCGTACCGCTCCATCCGCACCGCCCTGCTCCTGGCGCTGCCGGGCAACAAGTCTCGTTCGGTGCTGGTCACTTCCCCTGCGCCGGGCGAAGGCAAATCGACGGCCGCCTCCAACCTCGCGATTTCGCTGGCACAGGCAGGCTATTCGACGGTCCTGATCGAAGCGGACTTGCGCAAGCCCGTGCTGGGGGGCGTTTACGCCGCCAACGGCGGCGGCAACCTCAACCAGCTACTCCGTAACGAGCTCGATCTCAAGCAGGCGATCCGCAACACGGACGTGCCGGGGCTCGAAGTGCTCGCCTGCAGCGGTTCGCACCACGGTGCGGCCGAGATCATCGCGGGCTCGGATTTCCGCACACTCATTCAACGCCTTAAAGAAAAATATCAGTACGTCGTGATGGATTCCTCACCCGTCTGCTCGGTCTCCGACGCGCGGGTGCTGGCCACGATGTGCGATGTGACGTTGGTCGTGGTTCGCGCTCGTCAATCGTCGCGCCGCCAGGCGGTGCGGGCGGTGGAAGAACTGGTCAGCACCGGCGCCCGCGTGCTCGGCCTGATCGTCAACGACGTGAAGCAATCGGCTCGACGTCAATTTACGGAATTCGGGGGCTACTACTACACGCCGGCTTCAGTTCCGCCGGCGGTACCAACGGTGGCATTGCTCCAATGACGCGCCACCCGAAGAACCGTCGATCACCATGTCGACGGGGCGAAGAAGGAAGCAGTGCAGGTGACAGGCGCCAGGCCGCACCGCACTAGATGGGCCGGCCGGTAGCGGCACCCATGGGGGGGCTTCGAGACTCTCGATGCCCAGAAATTTCGGTACTTCAGGCCAGGTCGGTGCACCGACGGGGACGAAGTCCGCGCTCATCGCGAAGTTTTGGGATCGCAGTGTTTCTAGAAGAGGTTTTGACGTGACGCCCCGTTTTTGTTTCGACGCTCGTCTGTTTCAATCGACCTTTCTCTCGGTTCGACTTGAGGCAAGTACTGCTCTTGTCGTTTGTGCCAAATCACCCGGGATCCACCCCTTTGATTGAGCGACATCTCATGGCGGCGCCAGACCGCTGCCCAGTGTTCAAATCAGGGAAGCATCCATGACACTCCAATTTTTACCTCGTTTCAAACGCCCAGAGCGCCCCGTCAGCGTCCGGCCGTCCCTCCATAGGGAGTGGCTGGACAAGGACTTCATCCATGCCCTGCTGGCCCGCGAAGTCAGCCGGGCCGACCGCTCGGGGACAGAACTTTCGCTGGTCCTTTTCCGCGTGAACGCACGCAACGTCGAGACGCGCGCCACGGCCCGCCTGAAGCGCACCCTTGAGGCGCGCGCCCGCAACACCGACGAACTCGGCTGGTTCGATTCGCGGAATCTATGCGCCATACTGCCCACCACTTCCACCGAAGGGGCGGTTCAGTTCGTCAACGACATTCGCTCGCTGATGGCGCGGTTCTCGCTGAAGCCGATCTGCACGATCTACACGTATCCGTCTCACTGGCTTGACAGCGTGACGGTTGATGGAAATGACGACGATTACGACCGCGACCGTTTCGGCGGATCGGGCGGATCGATGCGGCTTCAGGACGCCGCCCCGCTGCAGGTGCAGCCGATCAAGAAATTCCTGTTGAACCCGATGCCCTGGTGGAAGCGGTTGATGGATATCGTCCTGTCCGCATCCGCCCTGCTGCTGGCCTTCCCGCTGATGCTGGCCGTCGCGGCGGCGATCAAGCTCGACAGCCACGGGCCCGTCTTCTTCACGCAGCGACGGGCCGGATTCGGTGGCGAGCCGTTCAAGATCTACAAGTTCCGCACGATGGTTCCCAATGCGGATTCGCAAAAGAAGAACCTGCGCAAGCACAGCGAGCAGGACGGCCCGGCCTTCAAAATGACGGACGACCCGCGGCAGACGAAGTTCGGCCGGTGGCTGCGGAAAACCAGCCTCGACGAGCTTCCGCAACTGTGGAACGTGCTGATCGGCGACATGAGCCTGGTCGGCCCGCGTCCGCTGCCGATCGACGAGTCCGACGGCTGCGATTCGTGGCAGACGCACCGCCTGTGCGTTCGCCCGGGCCTCACCTGCATCTGGCAAGTCGAAGGCCGCAGCCGCGTGGCATTCGCCGATTGGGCCCGCATGGACGTGCAGTACATCCGTAATCGGTCATTCCTCAACGATCTGAACATTCTGTTCCGTACCGTGCCGGCCGTGCTGAAGCGGCGCGGTGCGTGCTAGCAGCGCAAAACATCCAACTACTCTTCGAATCGCATCCCATAGGAAAGGGGTTACGTTTATGGCAGTAGCAATCATCACAGGCTCCGCCGGCCTTATCGGGTCGGAAGCGGTGCGATATTTCTGCGGACAAGGGCTCGATGTTGTCGGCGTCGACAACGACATGCGGGCGAAGTTCTTCGGCGAAGAAGCCTCCACGCGATGGAACCGCGAGCGGCTGGAACGCGACCTGGGTTCGCGTTACCGCCACGAGCAGGCCGATATCCGTGACGCCGACGCGATCGAGCGCATCTTCGAGCGCTACGGCTCGGCCGTGAAGCTCGTGATTCACACCGCGGCACAGCCCTCTCACGATTGGGCCGCCCGCGACCCGCGGACCGATTATGGCGTGAATGCCATCGGCACCTTCAACATGCTCGAAGCCGTGCGCAAGCACGTCACCTCGGCCGTGTTCATCTTCACGTCGACCAACAAGGTGTACGGCGACGCCCCGAATCGCCTGCCGCTGGTCGAGCTGAAGACGCGATGGGAAATCGACCCCTCGCACAAGTACATCGGCGGCATCAGCGAAGACCTGACGATCGACCAGAGCACCCACAGCCTATTCGGCGCCTCGAAGGTCTCGGCCGACATCCTCGTGCAGGAATACGGCCGTTACTTCGACATGAAGACCGTATGCTTCCGCGGCGGCTGCCTCACCGGGCCGAGCCACTCGGGCACGCAGCTGCACGGGTTCCTGGCCTACCTGATGAAGTGCGCCGTCAACGGCACGCCCTACACCGTGTTCGGCTACGGCGGCAAGCAGGTGCGCGACAACATCCACAGCCACGACCTGATCCGCGCCTTCGACGCCTTCTTCAAGAAGCCTCGCAGCGCGGCCGTCTACAACATCGGCGGCGGGCGGCACAGCAACTGCTCGATGCTCGAGGCGATCGAGATCTGCCAGAAGATCACCGGCCGCGAAATGGATTGGACCTACGCCGAGCAGAACCGCACCGGCGATCACATCTGGTGGGTCAGCGATCTGACCCGCTTCCGGACCGACTACCCCGAATGGGATCTGGAATACAACGTTCCCGAGATCCTGCAGGAAATCTACGAGGCCAACGTCGAACGCTGGCAGGATTCGGTGCTGGTATGACGCGTAGTGAGAAGTACGACGTTCTTGGAGTGCATGTCAGCGCGGTGGACTACGCCGGCGCGGTGTCGGCCGTCATCAAGGCGGCTCACCATCGGCGTCCGATGGCCGTTTCGGCGTTGGCGGTGCACGGTGTGATGACGGGCGCGCTCGATGAAGCGCATCGCTACCGCCTGAACGAGTTCGACCTCATCTGCCCGGACGGCCAGCCCGTCCGCTGGGCGCTGCGGTGGCTGTACGGCGTGAAGCTGCCCGAGCGGGTGTACGGCCCGAAGCTGATGCTCGACGTCTGCGAGGCGGCCGCGAAGGAAGGCCTCTCGATCTTCCTGCTCGGCGGGAGCAACGAGCTGCTCGACATCCTGTCGGCCAACCTGCTGAAGCAGTTCCCGACGCTCCAGATTGCCGGCCGGCGCGCCTCGGCGTTCCGCAAGCTCGACGATACCGAATGGAAGGAAATGGTCGCCGAAGTGCGCAGCAGTGGCGCGAGCATCCTGTTCGTGGGCCTGGGTTGCCCGCGGCAGGAGATCTTCACCTACGAAGTGCGCAACGAAGTGTCGATTCCGTCGCTGGCCGTCGGGGCGGCGTTCAACTTCCACAGCGGCTTGCTCCCGCAGGCCCCGCCGCTCATGCAGCGGTACGGGTTGGAGTGGTTGTTCCGTTTAATCCAGGAGCCCCGCCGGCTGTGGCGTCGCTACCTGCTGCTGAACCCGGCCTACCTGACGCTGCTGGGGCTGCAAAAGCTGCGTTTTTATCGAATCGATTCGGCCCAGCTGAAGCCGCCGCAGTCGCAGGTGTTGTACGGCTAATTCGTCCCGCTTCGGCCGCAATTTGTTGAATAGTTGAGCTCTATGTCCGCCATTGTCACGCCATTCTCCGCCGCGCCTCTTACCGGCCCTGTTGCAGGGCACGACAAGCGCGTGGCCGTGTTTCTGCCCGCGCTGGCGGGCGGCGGCGCCGAGCGGTCGATGGTGAACCTGTGCGGCGGATTCGTCCGCCGCGGGGCCGGCGTCGATCTGGTCCTGGGCCAGGCCGAAGGGCCCTACCTGAGCGATCTCGATCCGGCGATCCGCGTGATCGATCTTAAGGCGACCGGCGTTCTGCCAAAGCTCCGGGGCTTGGCGGGCTACCTCAAGCGCGAACAGCCGTGCGGCCTGATCTCGGTACTCGACAACATCAATCTCGCCGCCTTCGCAAAACGATTGGCGGGAGCGAAGTCGCGCATTGTGATCAACGTCCAGAACAACGTGTCGGCCGACCTGGCGAGCCACCGCGGGCTCAAGGGCGCGCTCAAGCCGTGGCTGATGCGCAAAACCTATCCCTGGGCCGACAACGTGACGTGCGTGTCCGGCGGGGTGGCGGATGACCTTGCGTCGCAGGCGTGTTTCGCCCCGCAACAACTGAAAGTCATCTATAACCCCGTCCGCCTCGATACCGTTCGCCAACTCGCCCTCGAGCCGGCGTCTCATCCGTGGTTGGCCGATGAAAGCGTGCCGGTCATCGTCGCCGCCGGCCGGCTGACGCAGCAGAAGGATTACCCGACGCTGCTGAAAGCCTTTGCAATGCTTCGTCGCGACCGCGATGTGCGTCTGATCATCCTCGGCGAAGGCGAATTGCGTGGGGAATTGGAATCACAGATCAAAGCGCTGTCGCTAACGGGTGCCGTCGCCCTCCCCGGCTTCACCGCCAACCCCTACGCGTTCATGGCGCGCTGCTCGCTTTTTGTCATGTCGTCGGCCTGGGAAGGGTTGCCGACGGTCATGATCGAGGCGCTGGGCTGCGGGGCAACGGTCGTTTCGACCGATTGCCCCAGCGGCCCGCGCGAGATTCTCGATAAAGGAAAGTTTGGCCGCCTCGTCCCCGTGGGCGACGCCGATGCCCTCGCCGCCGCGATGGGTGCTTCGCTGGATGAGCCGAAGCAGACCGATCGCTCCCATGCCCGCGCCGACGACTTTGCGGCCGACAAGATCGTCGACCAATACCTCGAACTTTTCGGCCTGACGGGCTCCCTCAACCAAGGCGGGTTCCGCGCATGAGCACTGCTGTACCTGCTCTTGCCGTTGAAGCCGTCGAGGATCGCCCGGGCGTCCTCGGCCGGGTTGTCGCGCTGTGCATGGGCCCGACGGCGTGGTCGCTCGTCGATCAGGCCGTCGTCAGCCTCGGCAACTTCGTCACGACGATCCTGGTCGTCCGTTCTCTGCTGCCGCGTGAGTGCGGGCTGTTCGGCATTCTGCTCGATGTCACGCTGTTCCTGAACAGTATCCACGCCCCGCTGCTGACGTATCCGCTGTCGGTCCGCGGCGCGGCCACCGATCGGGCGACGACGGCCCGGCTGACGTTCGCGTCGCTCGCGCTGACGCTGCTCGCCGGCCTGCTGCTGATCGCCACCGGATGCGTGGCCGGTTGGATCACCGGCTCGCCCGCCCCGGTCATCTGGGCCAGCGTGTCCGCGGTGATGTGGCAGCTGCAGGAGGTTGCCCGGCGCGGCCTGATCGCGCGGATGCGCGTTCGTACCGCTGTCGCGGGCGATTCGGTCAGCTTCCTGGGCCAGGCCTTTTTCGTCGGCTTGCTGTTCCATTTCGGCGGTCTGTCGCTGTCGCGCGTGTTCATGGCGATGTCGCTCACCTCGGCCGCCGCCGTGTCGCTGCAGGTGATCCAGGTGGGCTGGGCCGTTCTCAGCGTGAAGGAAATCGGGGCTTCGGCGAAAGAATTCTGGCAGATGGGTCGCTGGCTGCTGGCCGGCAACCTGACCGGGCTGATCTGCATCCCGGCCTTCGCCTGGGTGCTGGTCTATTTCCATGGGCTTGAGGAAGGTGCGATCAACCTCGCCCTGCTGAGCCTGCTGAAGATCAGCCACCCGGTGATGTCGGCCGTCTCGAACCTGATCATCCCGGCCGTCGCCCACGCCCGGGCCAAGGCTAAGGGGGAAGCGTTCGCGGTGTTCGTCAAGCAAGCGGCCGTCGGGGCCGCCCTGCTGACGCCGCTGTTCGTGCCGCTGCTGATCGTTCCGTCGCTCGTGCTCAAGACCGTTTACGCCGGCGGCAACGCCAGGATGTACTCGGCCTACAGCGGCACGATGCAGGCGATGGCCCTGAGCTACGTACTGATCTATCTGGCGAACATGACAACCGCCTATCTCACCGGCCTGCAGAAGACGCGCGACGTCTTCGTCGGCCATGTCGCCAACACGGCCGGCTCGATGCTGATCGGGCTGCCGATGGTGGCGCTGTGGGGCGTGACGGGCGCGGCCTGGGGTGGCGGCATTGCTGTCGCGGCCCGGCTGGCGGCGAACGCAATATCGATCCGGAGGAGCGCGTGAGAATCCTACACGTAGGTGCCGCCGCTTCGCCCAATGTGGTCGACGGCGTGAACGCGATGGTCTGGCTGACGGCGACCGAACAGGCCCGCCTCGGCCACGACGTGACGCTGCTGATCGACCGCTCGCCCGACGAATCCGTCCGCCTCGCCGCGGCCGAGCGAGGGCTAGGTTTGGTCTACGCTCCGACCACCGCCCTGTACTACGACAAGTCGGTCGTCGATGGGCTGATGTCGAATGTCGATGTCGCGCACCTGCATTCGGTCTTCATCCCGCGGCACATCACGCTGGCCCGCCGGCTGGTGCGTGAAGGCATCCCGTACGTCGTCACCCCGCACGGCGGCCTGTCGCCGCAGGTGCTGCGGCGCGGCCGGCTGAAGAAGTGGATTTTCTCGCTGCTGGCCGAGCGGCCGCGGATGCGGAAGGCGGCGGCGATCTCGGTCGTCGTGCCGGGCG
>Ga0207705_10002064_pt1 | contig 15622 bp, 14 predicted proteins | sample KBSC13metaG_FD_184314 | JGI IMG/M metagenome (GOLD analysis project Ga0207705, IMG submission 184314) | Corn rhizosphere microbial communities from Kellogg Biological Station, Michigan, USA - KBS C1-3 metaG (SPAdes) (version 2) | ecosystem: Host-associated > Plants > Roots > Rhizosphere > Soil ...
GCTCCTTGAACTCTCACGCGGGCCGAGCGGCGAGCGGGCACGCGTGCGCATCGATCGGCTCGTGGCGGCCGCGGTCGAATCCATTCGCCAACTACCGGCGGCGGCGGGGCGGGCGATCGAATTCAGCGGCGACGAGCTGTCTATCGTCGCCGACGCCGGCGAACTGCGGCAGGTGCTCGTGAACTTGCTCATCAATGCCCTCCGTTTCACCAGCGCCGGCGGGAGAATTGACGTCGCCGTCCGCAGGGCCGGCCCGCGGGCGGAAGTCGAAGTCCGTGACACCGGCATTGGCCTGACCGACGACGAGCGCCGCCGGCTTTTCGAGCCGTTTTTCAGCACCCGGCGAGGCGGGCAGGGGGCCGACCATCGGGGGACGGGGCTGGGCCTGGCGATCTCGCGGGCGATCGTCGAAGCCCACGGCGGGCAGATCGACGCCTTCAGCGACGGCCCGGGCCGCGGCAGCCGATTTGTCGTCAGCCTGCCGCTCGCGGATGATGAGGCGACATGACGCCGCTCTCGGTCAACCGAGTAATGATCGTCGAGGACGAGCCGCGCCTGCGCGAGCTGCTCGGCGACGCCCTGCGCGGCTGGGGCCTGCAGTCAATCGCGTTCCGCACCGGCGAAGACGCCTTGCGGGCCGAAAACGTTGATGCCGACATCGTGCTGCTCGATCTGAACCTCCCGGGCATCGGTGGGCTCGAAACCCTCGCCGAGCTCCGGCAGCGGAAGATCGACGCACCGGCGATCGTGCTCACCGGCTTCGGCGACCTGCCGGCGGCGCAGCGGGCGATCGAGCTCGGCGTGAGCGCGTTTCTCACCAAGCCGTGCCGGCTGGGCGAGCTCGAGCAGGCGATCGATAGGTGTCGCCGACAGCTCACACACGAACCTGCCGTGCTCGAAGAACGTGGCGTAACGCCAGGCACGCCGATCGCGGGCACCAGCACCCTCGACGAGGTCGAGCGTCAGCACATCCTCGATGCCCTCGCCCGCCACAACGGCAATCGCACGGCGACGGCTGCGGCGCTGGGGATCAGTCGGCGAACCTTGCAGTACCGCCTGGCCGAATACGAACGGGCCGGGTTCCTCGCCGACTGAGTGCCTTGGAGGGCGGCAGTCCCTGCCGCTTCTTTCCGGCACCTTCGGTGCCAGAGGCGTCACGGAGTGACGCCCTCCAGTTAAAGCAGGCTGAACACCAGGTACGCGAACGGGGCGGCCAACAGCGGCGAATCGATCACGTCGAGCACGCCGCCGAAACCGGGGATCAGGCTGCCGCTGTCTTTGACTTGTGCGTCGCGTTTCATCATCGATTCGAGCAGGTCGCCAAGCTGGCCGATGCCGCCGATCACGACGCCGAAGAGGATCGCCTTGTACCAGGGCAACTGCGGGATCAGCGGCGACCAGAGTGCCCCCATCGCCCCGGCCACGCACAGGCCGCAGAGCAGGCCTTCCCAGGTTTTGCCCGGCGAGAGCCAGAAGATCAGCTTGTGCCGCCCGAGCGCCCGGCCGCCGAAGTAGGCGCCGATGTCGGTGAACTTCACCACCAGCAGCAGCAGCAGGATTTTGGCCGTCGACCCTTGGAAGCGGATGACGCCCGGATCGTGATGGTGGACGGCCACCTTCACGCGGATCGACATCAGGAACCACGCCAGCCCGCCGAGGTACAGCGTCGCCAGCACGGTGCCGGCCATGCGGTGGATGGCGCCTTCGGTCTGCCGATCGAGCGCCCGATTGAGGGCGGCCAACAGCATCACGAAGACGATGACGAAGGCGAGCGAGCTGGTGGCGTAGGGCCGGAAAAAATCGAACTGCGTGAAAAACGCGTGCAGGACGAGCAAGGCGCAGCCGGTGCTGGTGAGCGAGCGGTAGGGCCGCACTTCCTCGGCCGCGAACAGCCGGGCCAGCTCATAGACGGCCAGCGGCAGGATGGCCATCAGCAGGATCAGCAGGCCGATGCCGCCAATACCGATCTGGGTCTGGGTGCCGGGCACTACTACATAAGGTAGAGTCCACTTCTGGGCCGCGTAATCGAGCCACAGCAGCAGAAACAGCCCGCCGAGCATCATCGGGCCGTAGGTCAGGCGGTTTTTGAGCGATTGTTCCAAGCGCATGGAGTGTCGTCAGGGGGACGGGGGGAATCAAGGATGGCGTTGAATGACGAATGACGAATGACGAAATCAGAAATCCGAATCAAGTCCGAATGACGAAATCCGAAACGGTGGGAAGCCCCGACCTGTCCGAGCGGCTTCAGGAAGACATCGCATCTTGCCTTTTCGTCGTTCGGGCTTCGGATTTGATTCGGATTTCTGGTTTCGGATTTCGGATTTTGCCTCCTCTCAAGCCCCGGATCCCCGACTTTTCTCCCTTCTTCTTGCGTTTCCCGTCGCCGTCAGTATGATGCCCCGTTCTCGATTTCGCGAAAGCATTGGAGTCTGGATATGGCTGTCAAACTGCGTTTTAACCGCATGGGTCGCTCGCACGCGGCCTTCTTCCGTCTGAGCGCCGTCGATTCGCGCTCGCCCCGTGATGGCAAGATCATCGAAGCATTGGGTTACTACGACCCGGTCAACAAGGACAAAGACAAACAGGTCAAGATCGACCTCGAGCGGGCCAAGTACTGGCTCGACAACGGCGCGATCCCCAGCGAAACCGTCAGCAGCCTGCTGAAGCGCAGCGGCCTGGAGCACAAGGGCCTGAAGCTCCCGAAGCCGGGCAAGCCGAAGCCGAAGGCCGAAGAAGCCAAGGCAGAATAAGTTGGTAGTGGGTAGTTGGTAGCAGGTAGTTCGGGCCGGACAGCCTCTAAACTACCAACCACCAACTGCGAACCACCAACTCGTATGCCGCTCCGCATTGACATCCTGACGCTGTTTCCCGAGATGTTCTCGCCGGTCCTCGGCACGAGCATCCCGAAACGGGCCGCGGCGAAAGGGCTGGTGAGTTATCACCTCACCCAGCTTCGCGATTTCGCGATCGACAAGCACCGTTCCGTGGACGACCGCCCGTTCGGCGGGGGCCCGGGGATGGTGATGATGTGCCAGACGGCCTTCGACGCCGTCGACCACATCGAAAAGCAGGGCAGCCGGCCGGCGACGCGGGTGATGCTCACCCCTCAAGGCCGACTGCTCGATCAGGACACGGCCCAGCACCTCGCTCAACAGGAACGCCTGCTGATCATGTGCGGGCACTATGAGGGCTTCGACGAGCGAATCGTCGAAAAACTCCAGCCGACCGAGATCAGCATCGGCGACTATGTCCTGAGCGGCGGCGAGCTGGCCGCCATGGTGCTGATCGACAGCATCGTCCGCCTGATCCCCGGCGTGCTGGGGCATGCGGATTCTGCGGTCGAAGAAACCTTCGCGGACGGGCTCCTGGAGCATCCGCACTACACGCGGCCGCCGGAATACGACGGGTTGCGTGTGCCAGACGTTCTGCTGAGTGGCGATCATAAAAAGATCGCCGCCTGGCGCGACGAGCAGCGTAGGCTGCGGACGAAACAACGGCGTCCCGACCTGTGGGAAGCCTATCTGAAGAAGCACCCGGAAGCGGGTCGCTGATCAGGGCGTGAAAAGCGTCCCGAATTGCGACTTCCGTTGCGGCATCCGGTGCGATAAGATGTTCCCCCCCGACCGTGGCGAAAGCCGCGACCGAGGATTTTAGAAACTGGAGCCTGTGATGCGTAACAAGTACCTTGACCTCGTCGAAGCCTCGAGCCTGAAAGAAAAGCCCGTTCAGTTCGGCGTCGGCGACACCGTTGACGTGCACTGCAAGATCGTCGAAGGCGACAAACACCGCATCCAGATTTTCTCCGGCACGGTTCTGGCCGTTCAGGGCCGCGGGATGAACAAGATGTTCACCGTCCGCCGCATCGTCGCCAACGAGGGCGTCGAGCGTATTTTCCCCGCCAACAGCCCGCTGATCGAAAAGATCGTCGTGAAGCGCAGCGGCGTCGTCCGCCGTGCCAAGCTGTTCTACCTCCGCGAACGCGTCGGCAAGGCCACGCGTCTGGCCGACAAGAAGATTGTCAAGAAGGAAGCCGCCAAGGAACCGGAACTGGCGAACGCCTAAATCGGTGCCCTGTTTCGATTCGGGTTTCCCCGTAAATCGCATTCAACCATACCAGCGAACGACCCTGAGCCAGTGGCTCGGGGTTGTTCGTTTTTGGTAGGTTGCGTTGTTGGAAGTCATGGTTGGGGAAGCGGTTGCAGCGGAATTGGGTTTGTTTTTTCAAATCACGTTTTGCGCTGTCCGTCCTTCTTAAACGCTCCCCAAAGCCCGTGCCTGTGGCATGGGTCCCGGCAAAGTTCCGGGCTTTTGAGCTGGTCTTCAATTGTCAAAGAGCTTTTCACCGATGTCGCGAAGCGACGAGGTCTGGCTCCTCTCCCTGTGGGAGAGGCTGGGTGAGGGCATTGAGCGTCAGGGGGCTTCGATCGAAGCGATTCACGAACCGATCGGTTCAGAACCGCGAAGCTTTTGTTGGGCACGCTATTGAAGCTTGCGCATCTCGAAGCGTCGCTTCGCGCGAAAAATCGTTTTCTGAAAGCAAGATAGAATAAGCCACAGGGATCACTGAGAACACAGAGAAGAACAACTGCTGCTTCGAGATTCTCTCTGTGTTCTCAGTGATCTCTGTGGCTTAACTTTCTTTTTGATGCGCAAGGTTCTATTGCGTGCCCTACGAAGTCTGCGCCAGCAATCGTGCCGACGCTCCCGACGATCCTACCGCCGCCGTCCCGCTTTGTCGGCCGAAAAATGGGCGGATTAGTGCGACAGTGACCGCAACCGCCCGCTGCCGCTGCCGGGGCCGAGGGGGTTGACCAGGTTCGATGGGCCGCTGTTGTCCTGGGTCGGGGCGGCGTTTTCGTTCTCCGAGGCGCTGATCGCCGACGGTTGCAGGCGCGGGATTTCGACCAGGAACGTCGGCTGCGGCTTCACCACGCTTTGGCCGGTGGCCGGGTCGTTCATGCGGTTGTTCTGCGGGGCGCCGTTGACGTAATACTGCGGATACGCCTTCATGGCATTGAGCAGTGACGGGTCGGTCACGTTGATCTTGGGCTGGAAGACCTTCACATTTCGGCCGCTGTTCTCTAATTGCTCTGTCATTCCAGGGGGCAGAGGCACGGTAGAGAGGACGATCGCCTGATCGGAATCGCCATTGTGCTTGGCATCGACCGCGCCGGCCTGCTGCTCGGCGACGGCGCTGCGCGGCCAGGCGCCGATGCAGACGGTGCTGACGTTCTCGCCGTTGTAGTAATACGCCTCGATCCCCTGTTTGCGGGCCGCCAGCACGGTTTCGACGGCCAGTTGCTTGCGGCTCTTGCCGGCGTCGATGCCGGTCGGCTGGGCGTCTACCGTGTAAGCGGCGATGGCCAGCGACCAGTAGCGGCGGGCGGGATCGTCGGGCGATTTATCGCGGTCGATCTTCGCCAGGTCGTATTCCGGCGGGGCGGCCGGGTCGGGGACCGGCAGCACTTCCTTCAGACTGCGGGGGAACAGCTTGCGCCCGCTGCTGTCGGTCAGAGAGCGGACGAAGGCGATGTCCTCGTCGCACCGCTTGGCCTCGGCCGGGTTCTCGGCGCGGAGGATCGCCTTGTAGTAGCCGAAGTAGAGCGTGCTGAGGTTCTCCTCGTGGATGACGTAAAACTCGTTTCGGCCGGTCTTTGCGATGAGCTTGTCCTTGGCGGCCTTGGCCTCGGCGACGTGGCCGGCGCCGCCGAAGGCGGTGCAGATGATCGTGTACTTGGCCCCCTCGGGCATGACGGGGCCGGCGTTGTTCATCGCCGAGGGAAGCGCCGCGGCGGGTGCGTTGGCGTTCTGGGCGGTCGCCTTCGCCGGTGTGGCCGGCTGGAGCGTCTGCTGGGCCGAGGCCTGCGGCGTCGGCGGGGTGGTGCCGTCGGCCCCGCACCCGTACAGGCCCGCGACTATCAGGCACGCGGAAACCAGCTTCACGGCGTTCGAAACGGCGGTCGTACGATGCTGCATCGCGGCAGTATACCAACCGACGTTCGGACGGCGGTAGTGCAATTGATTCCGCGTGCTCAATCGCCGAAGACGTGGCGCTTCTTATCCCTCCCCCGGAGGGGAGGGATAAGAGAGTGATCTCGAGTGCGGCGGGAAATCCGCGCTTACAGCGTTACGCTGCTGGTCGACGTCAGATCGAGCTGCTGCACCAGGCTGCTGCTGTTGAACAGCGGCACGGCGGCGGCCGGCGATTTGTAGGCGGCGGTGACGATCCGTCTTGCGGTTGGCGGCAGGGTGATCGTGGCGACCTTGGTCGACGAGAAGCCGACGTCGTCCTGGGCCACGGCGTAGTAGGTGTTCAGGCCGACCATGCTGGGGGCGGTCGAGCTGTACTTGCCGCGGCTGGGCAGGGGCCGGCGGGCGACGTAGGTGTCGCCGCCCCGACCGGTCTGCAGGCCGGGGGTGCCGTTGGATTCTTCGTAAAACGTCACGCCGGTGATAGCGTCATTCTGTTCATCGGTGACGATCGACTGCAGCGTCACCGGCTTGCCCGCCTGGCCGGTGGCGGTGGTGATGCCGAAGCGCACCTTCGGCGGCGTCTCCGGGCGGTAGCCGAACGACACCTCGGCCGCCGTGAAGTTGTTGGTGACGGTCACCTTGTACTCGTTCGCCTTGCCGCCGATGTCGAGCGGGGTGGTGAAGATCGTGCGGTGCCGCTTGGCGTTCCAGTCGTCGGCGGCGTTCATGTTGACGCTGTAGCCGAGGTCCTGGAACTGGCCGACGGTGATACGGCTGAGCGGAATCACCGTGGCGCCGTTGACGAAGCCGGTCATCAGTTCTTCGCCAAGGATGTCTTCGTTCCAGTGCGCGAAGGCCGTGCCGCCGCCGCTGGTGCCGTCGACCGGAACGTAGCCGGTGTCCACCCCGAACAGCTGTTCGTATTCGGCCGTGGCGGTGGCGCCGGTGAATTTGGGCTTGTGGTTGTGCGTGCTGGAGAGCAGGCCCTTGTAATCCCAGATCGAGCCGAAGCCGAGGACGTGGCCCATTTCGTGGAGGATGACCGATTGGAGCGTTCCGTCGACGATCATCGATTGCAGGTCGGCCCCGTCGAACATCATGCTGCCTTTGAAGGGCAGCAGGTCGTCGCGACGGAAGGCCGTCGGCAGGGCCTCGCCGAGGATGCCGTCCACGCCGTCGATCTTCTGCACGGCGGCGTCGATGGTGAGCACGTTGTTCGTGGCCCGCGTGTCGCTGGTGTTGGGCAGGCTCTGGATGATCGATTCCCACTTCTGGGCGGCGTCGACGAACGCGCGGCGCTCGATGTTGTTCATCCCGGTGCGGATATTGAGCTTGATGTGGAACTGGCCGCGCACGGCGCCGTTCGCGCCGGGGCTGGTCTGGATGTACTTTTTGTTGCCGTTGACGACGCCGACCAGGTAATCGCCGGCGACCAGCTTGCGAAAGCTGTATCGCCCGACGCGGTCGGTGACGGCGGTAGGCTCATTCCCGTCGAACTTGCCGTTGGCGTTCTTGTCGAGGTAAACGGTCCAGCCCGACAGGCCCGGCTCGCGCGGGTCCTGGTTCTTCGAGCCATCCGCATCGTAGTAAACGGTTCCCGACAACGTACCCGTCAGCAGCTGACGGGCTTCAAGACTTTCGAGTTTCAACGCCACCCTCCAGAGGACAACTTCTTTGGCCGGCCCGAGATGCCGGTGCGGCAGTTTAACCGCGAATGAGGTTTTTACGAAACATATTTCATCCCCTCCCTGAGGCGTTTAGCGAAATATTATTGGGAGACAAAGGAGCATGTCATGACACACAACGGTTTAGCGCAAATGAAGCAGGCGGTGCGGAATGTCGACCTGACGGCCACCCACAGCAGCCCGCGTCGCAACATCGGCCACGTCGAGCAAGACGTTTCCCTCGTCGGCGGGGCGGCCCTGTTGGGCCTGGGCCTGGCGAAGGTGAAAGGCCCGATCGGCTGGGCGATGCTGGCCCTGGGCGGCGGACTCGTCTACCGCGGGCTGACCGGCCACTGCGACCTGTATCAGAAGCTGGGGATCAATACGAACAAGTAAACCACACCCCAGGCTTCTTGAACGCGGCGGGCGTCGAAGGGAACAGACTCGACGCCCGTCGTCTTTTTTGTTGCGATCGGGACGTTTCGCGTGGACGAAACCCCGGGGTTTTGCCGCCCAACCCGCAGTTTTTTCGCCCTGGAGCAACACACAGCACTTGTTGTAGCGATCTGAGGAGGGTGCCAAGGACAAGAGTACTTGTCCTTGGCACCCAGTCGCGGCGACTGGAGGGCGGCAGTCCCTGCCGCTTCTTTCTGACGCCGTCCCCCGATCCCTACGCCGGCATGAGCTGCCGCTCGTACAGGCTGTTGTAGACGGCGTTGTTCTGCATCAGTTCCTCGTGCTTCCCCTGGCCGACGATCCGGCCCTGCTCCATCACCACAATGCTGTCGGCCGAGGTGATCGTGCTGAAGCGGTGGGCGATGACGAAGGTCGTTCGCTCCTTCATCAGCTTGTCGATCGCCTTCTGGATCAGGTGTTCGCTCTCGGCGTCGACCTGGCTCATGGCTTCGTCGAGGATCAGGATCGGGGCATTGCGGAGGATGGCGCGGGCGATGTTGATGCGCTGTTTCTGTCCGCCGCTGAGCTGGGAGCCGAGGCCTTCGAGGCGCGTGTCGTAGCCGAGGGGCTTTTGCAGGATGAACTCGTGCGCGAACGCCTCGCGGGCGGCGGCTTCGATAGTCGCCCGCAGTTCGACGGCCGGCTTCGACGTCGGGTCGCTGTTCAGCAGCGGCATCGACGGGTGGCCGTAGGCGATGTTCTCGGCGATGGTGCCGGGGAAGATGACCGGATCCTGCGTCACGATCGCGATCTGCTGCCGCAGGCTCTTGAGCGTGCATTGGCGGACGTCCAGCCCGTCGACCAGCACGGCCCCCTCGTTCGGCTCGAAATACCGCGGCAGGAGCGACAGCAGCGTCGTCTTGCCGCTGCCGTTCCGCCCGACGATGGCGACGCTTTGGCCCTTACGCACCGTGAGGGTGACGTCGTCGATCGCCATGTGCTGCGTGCCCGGGTACATGAAGCGGATTTTCTCGAACGTGATCTCGCGATCGAGCCCGCGCAACCGCTTCAGCCGGCGGATCGGACCGCCGCGGTCGGGGCGTTCGATCGGCGTATCGAGCAGTTCGAAAATACGGGCGGCCGCCGCGTTGGACTTCTGCAGCACGGTGTTGAGCTTGGTCGTCTTCCGCAGCGATTCGCCGATGCTGACCAGACACGCCAGCAGCAACAGGAAGCCGTTGCGGCTGAGCGTGTGGAGTTCGAAGATTTCGTACGACGCGACGATCAGCACGCAGCCGACGGCGCACATGCCGAGCGTCTCGAGCGTCGGCGTGGCGTAGGCCTCGTACAGCGCCATCTTCAGGTGATCGTGGTGCAGCGACTCCATGATCCGCCCGTACCGGCGGCGTTCGAAGCGCTCGCTGGTCGCACTTTTCACGACTCGGATGCCGACGAGCGTCCCTTCGATCTGTCCGAGCATCGTCGAGCTGCTCTGCAGCGCCGAGCGGCTGGCCCGGCGGACCTTTTTGCCGAATTTCTTGATCATCGCCGCCATCAGGGGGGCGAAGACGATGATGAACAGCGTCAGCCGCCAGTCGATGATCGCGGCGACGCACAAAGCCAGCACCGCCTTGATCGGCTCGGCCACCGCGGGGCCGAGGACGTTCTTAAAGCCGTCCTGCAAATTCTGCGCGTCGCTGACGAGGCGCGAGGTCACGTCGCTGGTCCCGTGCTGCCCGAAGTAGGGTACCGGCAGGTGCAGAATGTGGTCGTACAGGCGGATGCGGATGTCGTTGATCGCGTTGATCGCGCTCTTGTCGCTCAGATATTCGTGGCAGAAGCGAAAGACGTTGCCGACCATCGCCAGGGCGAGGATCAGCCCGAACATGAACGCGATGGTCCAGACGGGCTTCTGCGGGATGTGGCTGCTGGCGTTTTCAAGGAAGTGGTAGATGCCCGCGTTGCTGAACATCTTGCCCGACGCCGCGGCCTTGGCCTCGGCGGCGACGGCCATCGAATGGAAATATTCCGGCAGCGTCTGCTTATCGAGCAGCACGGTGATGATCGGGAACATCGCCGACAGCCCGATCGTGAAAATCAGCCCCGACAGGAAGGCCGAAACCACTGAAATCACGACTTCCGTACGGTACGGCCACAGAAAACTGCACGCCCGCCGAAACTCACGACGGCTGCGCTTGGATTTGGCGGGACGGCTTGCTTCGCTCACGCGGCGATTGTCGGGTACGGCCGGGTTGTTGTCGAGGCACCGCGATTGATCGCCGCCGCCGCGTCATTACCTTGTGCGGATGATTCGCCCGTCGCGTCTGCGACACATCCTTCGGCCTGAGTCTGCTCCACCGGCACTGATCGGCTTGATGCTGGGGCTGCTGGTCTTCAACATCCTGCGGCACGAGCCGTTCATTGATTACGACCTGGTGGCCCACACGCGCTACGCCCAGACCCTCGGCACCGGCCGACTGCCGACGCCGGCGGATTCGCACGAATTCTTTTCCCCACCGCTGGCGTACTGGCCAGCGGCGCTGCTGTCGCGGCTCGGGTGCCTCGAGCCGGCAACATTGCGTGGCTGGCAGACGGTGCAGATCGTCTACGCAGTCGTGCTGATGTTCGGCCTGCGCCGACTGATGCAGCAGTGCCAGCTGCGCCCGCTGGCACAAATCGCCACGCTCCTTTCGCTGGGCGCAGCATCGGTGTTCTGGCGGTCGTTCGCGCTGATTCGGCCGGAGGCGCTGCTGTGCGCACTGATCGTTGTCGGGATCCTGCTCAGCCTGCGGCTCGTCGATCGAAAGGCGACGATCGGCCAAGCGGTTCTCGCGGGCGCTGTCTGGGGATTGGTGGCGCTCACGCGGCAGTGGGGCGTGCTGGCGCTGATGTCGGTCGCGGTTTGGGCGGCGGTGATGGTCATTCTCAGGCGAATCGATTTGAAAACTGCGGTGGCGACCGCCGCGACTGTCGTAATCATCGCCGCCCCGTTCTACCTGACACTCCTCGCCCGCTACGGCTCAGTAACGGCCTTCAACCGCGAAGCGAAGCCGACGCAGCTCTCCTGGTCATTCCACCCGTTGCGGGCGGCGCGAATGCCATTCCGCGAAGAACTCGCCACCCGGCCGCTGGATATTTTGTACGCCGACACCTTCGGCGATTACTGGATGTACTGGCTCGTCGAAGGGCAGCGCAAAAATGGTCTATACGTTGACGGTCTGCAGCTGTCGCAGGGCATACGGGCCGGCCAGTACGTCCACAACGCGGTAGCGATCCGCCCGTACGTGTCATTCGTCCTGAAAGCCTCGCTGCCGCTGACGATCCTGATGCTGGGTGCAATTCCCTTCGCCCTCGCCCGCGCCCGCACCTCGGCGCCCAGCGGAAATCTCGCCGGTGCCGCCTTGCTGCTGGTGACGGTGATGATCCTCGGCACGGTGATCGGCTACGCCTGGTTCGTCCACCACTACAGCACCACGGCGGACACCGACACGACCAAGGCCACCTACCTCATCCAGATGTGGCCGCTGCTGGCGATCCTGTTCGGGATGATGGTCGACCGCATCGCCGACAGATCGCGGGCGGCGGCGTGGGCCATCGTGGCCATCGCACTGGCGACCGTCAGCATCAACAGCGGCACGTTCGTCTCGCGGTATCCGGCGCCGGTCTTTTCGACCACGTGGCATTGAGGGCAGCTCTTCGTAGGGGCGACATGTATGTCGCCCGTGGAGCCGGATTGTGCTAGTCGGGGACGGGCGACATATATGTCGCCCCTACGAAGACGCCTAAAGTTCTTCCCCTATTCGTGCCGATTCGTGAAGATTGGTGGCTACTCTTTTCGTAACCCTTTTCTAAGATTCCCGCCTATGCACATTCCGCTCTCCGCACCGGACATTACCCAGAAGGAAATCGACGCCGTTGTCGACGTGATGCAAAGCGGCACGCTGTCGATCGGGCCGAAGGTGGTGGAGTTCGAGAACAAGGTGGCGGCCATCACCGGCCGGCAGCACGCGATCGCGGTCAGCAGCGGCACGTGCGGTTTGCACGCCTGCATGATCGCGGCCGGCATCAAGCCGGGCGATGAGGTCATCACCACGCCGTTCAGCTTCGTGGCCAGTGCGAATTGCATCCTGTACGTCGGGGCCAAGCCGGTGTTCGTGGACATCGAGAACAAGTGCTTGAACATGGACGTGAGCAAAGTGCAGGCCGCCATCACGCCCAAGACCAAGGCCATCGTCGGCGTCGAAGCCTTCGGCCACCCAAGCGGCATGATCGAGCTCGAGCAGATCGCCCAAAAGAACGAACTGATCCTGATCGAAGATAGCTGCGAAGGCTTCGGCGGGCATGTGAAAGGCGGGGGCGGCGACCGCGCGATCGGCAGCTTCGGCCGGGCGAGCGTGTTCGGCTTCTATCCCAACAAGCAGATCACCACCGGCGAAGGCGGCATGGTCGTGACGGACGATGATCGCTTCGCCGACATCTGCCGCGCGCTGCGCAACCAGGGCCGTGAGGGGATGAGCTGGCTGGCCCACCAGCGGCTCGGCCACAACTGGCGGATGAGCGAAATCAACGCCGCCATCGGCGGTGTGCAGTGCGACCGGCTGGACGAGATCCTCGAGAATCGCCGGCAGGTCGCCCACCTGTACATGGAGCGGCTGATCGATCACCCGCACCTGATCCTGCCGACCCTGAGCGACGAAACCGGCATCAGCTGGTTCGTCTTCGTCGTCCGCCTGAGCGACCGCTTCGGCCCGACCGACCGCGACGAGATCATTAAGGGCCTGCGCGCCAACGGCATCGGCACGAACAACTATTTCCCGCCCATCCACCTCCAGCCGTACATGGTTGAGCAGTTCGGGTTCAAGGAAGGCGATTTCCCAGTCACCGAATACGTCAGCGGGCGCACGCTGGCCCTGCCGTTCCACGGCAAGCTGACGGCCGATGAGGTCGACCGCGTGGTGAAGGTGCTGGATAGCGTGATCGATAAGACGGGAATGGTCGGCAAAGGACGCGGGTGATGGGTTCCCCTTCGCGGTGCGCCGGGAAAGCGTGGGGGGCGGGACATGGAGGGCGGCAGTCCCTGCCGCCGCGAGCGCCGATTGACGTTCGGTTTCGCGGCTTCGCCGCGAACGGCGTCACAGAGTGACGTCCTCCAAGGCCCGCCGAGATTCTAAAGCCCCGCCTAGTCCTCTCACGGAGTGCGGGGAGAGGGGACCGAACGCCGGTCGCTCGGCAGCAGTGCCGTGAGCAAACCGATCAACGGCAAGTATGCGCACACCTGGAACACGAATTCGATGCTCGTCCGGTCGGCCAGTTCGCCCAGCGCCGCCGACGCCACGCCGCTGACGCCGAAGGCGAAGCCGAAGAACAATCCCGCCACCATCCCGACCCGGCCGGGGGCCAGTTCCTGGGCGAAGACTAGGATCGCCGAGAACGCCGACGCGAGGATCAGGCCGGCGCAGATGCTCAGCACCACCGTCATCGCCAGCCCCACGTGCGGCAGCAGCAGCGAGAAGGGGGCTACGCCGAGAATCGACACCCAGATGATCGCCTTTCTTCCGAAACGGTCGCCCAGCGGCCCGCCGGCGTAGGTGCCCGCGGCGACGGCGAACAGGAAGATGAACAGGTAAATCTGCGACGCTTGCACCGACACGCCGAACTTGTGGATCAGGTAGAAGGTGTAATAGTTCGTCAGGCTGATCAGGTAGAAATATTTCGACACGACCAGCAGCAACAGGACCGTCATCGCCAAGATGGTCCGGCCGCGCGAGAGGTTCAGGCCGGCGAAGGTTTTGGTCTTGCGCTTGGTGTGCCCGAGTCGCATCTGCTCGCGGTACCATCGGCCGATGGAAATCAGCAGGACGATCGCCGCCAGCGCGATGACGGAGAAATAGCCGATCGACCCCTGTCCGCGTGGCACGATGATCCACGCCGCCAGCAACGGCCCGAGCGAGCTGCCGAAGTTCCCGCCGACCTGGAACAGGCTTTGCGCGAAGCCGTGCCGCCCGCCGGCCGCGAGGTGAGCGAGGCGCGACGCTTCGGGGTGGAAGATCGCCGATCCCGCCCCGACCAGCGCGGCCGATCCGACGATCTGCCCGAAGGAATGTGCCCACGCCAGCAGCAGCAGGCCGACGAGGGTGATCGTCATCCCGACCGCCAGCGAGAACGGCTGCGGCCGCTTGTCGGTAAAGCTGCCGACGACCGGCTGCAGCAACGACGAGCTCATCTGGAATGCGAAGGTGATCAAGCCGATCTGGCTGAACGACAGGCCGTAGCTTTCCTTCAGGACCGGATAGATCGCGGGGATCAGAGCCTGGATGGTGTCGTTGAGCAGGTGCGAGACGCTCAGGGCCGCGATAATGCTCATCGCGGTGGCGGCGGCGGGGAGCAGGTCGGGTTGCGCTGCGGCGGTTGGCTGCGCTTCGGGAGAGATTAAGTCTTCAGCGGCTTCGGTCATGGGGCCTCGAGTGGGGGAACCATGATACGCAGGAAAGGAAATGTGTCATCGCAGTCCGCTCGCCGTTTAGCCCGCGGCCTCTGGCCGCTGTGTCGGTTGACGCTCGACAACCGCGGCCCGGGGGCCGCGGGCTGAACGGGTGCCGGTGCGATTTCAATTCTTCCCCGGCACCAGCGCGTAGAACCCGCCACCGTCGTCTTTCAGATAGCCCTTTTCCTTCAGTTCCTGCCACACCTCCGCCGGGAAACCGACGGGCGGACGGATGGCGACGACCTGCGTGTGCTGGCCGGTCAGCTTGCTGCGGCCGAGCTTGCTGTCGTCTTCGCGCTGATTGATCTTGACCCGCTTCCGGAACGCCGAGAGGGCACGCTTCTGATCTTCGGTAAGGTCGTTCATGCGCGTGAGTTTACCGAAGCCGGCCGGGGCGGTACAAAACCACGCCATGGCGTTGACTTACGACCGCGGGCAGAAGTTCCTTTTCATCGGCGACAGCATTACCGACGTCGGCCGGCGGGAAGATCCCGAGAAGATCGGCCACGGGTACGTGCGCATGATCCGCGACTACCTCTACGCCAAAGACGCGGTCCGCGCGCCCGAGGTCATCAACGTCGGCATCAGCGGCAACAAGGTGACCGATCTGCAGGCCCGCTGGAAAGCGGACGTGCTCGATCACGAGCCGGATGTCGTCAGCATCAAGATCGGCATCAACGACGTCTGGCACGGGCTGGGCGGGCGGAACAACGGCGTACCGATCGAGCAGTTCGTCGACGTCTACCACGTGATCCTGCGGCAGTTGCATGCGGTGGTGCCCAAGGCCAAGCTCGTGCTCTGCCAGCCGAGCGTGATATGGGCCCCGGCTCCGGCGGAGGGGAATGCGGTGCTGCAGCCGTATGTTCGCGCGGTGAAAGAGCTGCGGCGGGAGTTCAACGCCGTCGCCGTCGTCCCGCTGCACGCGGCCTTCGTCAACGCCCAGGCGGCCCGACCCGACATCAACTGGGCGCCCGACGGCGTCCACCCCAGTTCGGCCGGCCACATGCTGATCGCCCGCACCTGGCTGGCGGAGACAGGTTGCCTGTAGCGGCCGAGCCGTACAGCGGGATCCAGGGATAAAAGCGGGCCACGCCCGATAACGCTG
>Ga0207705_10002066_pt1 | contig 15609 bp, 11 predicted proteins | sample KBSC13metaG_FD_184314 | JGI IMG/M metagenome (GOLD analysis project Ga0207705, IMG submission 184314) | Corn rhizosphere microbial communities from Kellogg Biological Station, Michigan, USA - KBS C1-3 metaG (SPAdes) (version 2) | ecosystem: Host-associated > Plants > Roots > Rhizosphere > Soil ...
CGGCGTAGCGGGCGTCGAAGGCGTCCTGCAGCTCGGAGATGCCGAGGATGGCGCGCCAGGCCTGCTCGGTGTCCTGCGCCGACTGCGGCAGCATCGACGTCTGCACGGCCACGTCGAGCATGCGCGCCGTGTTCTCGGCGCGCTCGGTGTAGCGCGCCATCCAGTACAAGTGGTCTGCGGTGCGGCTCAGCATCATTCCTCCAGTATCCAGGTGTCCTTGGTGCCGCCGCCCTGCGACGAGTTCACCACCAGCGATCCTTCCTGCAGCGCGACGCGCGTGAGCCCCCCGGGCACCATCGACACGGTCTTGCCGGACAGGACGAACGGCCGCAGGTCGATGTGGCGCGGCGCGATGCCGCTGTCGACATAGGTCGGGCATGCGGACAGCGCCAGCGTCGGCTGCGCGATATAGCCATCGGGCCGCGCCACGAGACGCCGGCGGAAGTCCTCGATCTGTGCCCGTGTGGATGCGGGACCGATCAGCATGCCGTAGCCGCCGGCGCCGTGCACTTCCTTCACCACCAGCTGGTCGAGGTGATCGAGCGTGTACGCCAGGTCTTCCGGCCGCCGGCACTGCCACGTGGGCACGTTGTTCAGCAGCGGTTCCTGCGCCAGGTAGAAGCGGATCATGTCCGGCACGTACGGGTAGATCGACTTGTCGTCGGCGACGCCGGTGCCGATCGCGTTCGCCAGCGTCACGCGGCCCGCGCGGTAGACCGACAGCAGGCCGGGCACGCCGAGCGTCGAATCGGCGCGGAAGGCGAGGGGATCGAGGAAGTCGTCGTCCAGCCGGCGGTAGATCACGTCCACGCGGCGCGGGCCGCGGATCGTGCGCATGTAGACGGCGTTCGCGTCGACGAACAGGTCCTTGCCCTCGACCAGCTCGACGCCCATCTGCTGGGCGAGGAAGGCATGTTCGAAATACGCGGAGTTGTACATCCCCGGCGTCATCACGACGACGGTCGGGTCCAGCACACCGGTCGGCGCGACCGAGCGCAGGTTCTCCAGCAGCATGTCGGGATAATGCTCGACCGGCGCGATGCGGTGGCGCGCGAACAGTTCGGGGAACAGGCGCATCATCATCTTGCGGTCTTCGAGCATGTACGACACGCCCGACGGCACGCGCAAATTGTCTTCCAGGACGTAGAACTCCCCCTTGCCGGCGCGGACGATGTCCACGCCCGCGATGTGCGCATAGATGTCGGATGCGACGCTGATACCCTGCATCTCCGGGCGATATTGGGCGTTCTGGTAGATCTGCTGCGCGGGGATGATGCCGGCGCGGACGATGTTCTGCTCGTGGTAGATGTCGTGCACGAACATGTTGAGCGCCTGCACGCGCTGCACGAGGCCGGCCTGCAGCGCGGCCCATTCGTGCGCCGGAATGATGCGCGGGATGGTGTCGAATGGGATCAGGCGCTCCGTGCCGGCGCCGTCGCCATAGACGGCGAACGTGATGCCGACGCGGCGGAACGTGAGGTCCGCCTCGGCGCGCTTGCGCTCGATCCGTTCAAGCGGCTGGCGCTGCAGCCAGGCGTCGAATGCGCGGTAGTGTTCGCGCACGGCGCCGGCGTCGCCGACCGTCATCTCGTTGAAAAAGTCTTTCATGGCCGCCTTCCGTGAGAGTGTCGACACGGATAGACGAATCAAGAAGCGTGCCAGCCGGATTTGCTACTTTCTGCCCGGTTTTGGTGCGGCTGGTTGGGAAACGTTGTTAAGAACAATAATTTTTCTTTATCAATAGCTTTTCATCCGAAAATTGCTTTCATAATTGTTGTCGGTTCGCAATGTTGAGGAGATAGGAATGCAAGGTCAAGAAGAACAGTGCATGAGCGATGTCCCCGAAACCCTGGCCGACGCCGCATTATTCAGACCGCGGCTGCGGTCGGCCTCTCATCCAGCCTGCCCAGCGTGACTGAGGCCAGGCCCGACAAGGCTCGGAGGGCGGTCAAAACATCGCTTGACGCCAAGCTCAAGGCCCACGTCAAAAACGTGGTCGTGATCTACCTTGAGAACAGGAGCTTCAATAATCTGTTCGCGAACTTTCCCGGGGTAGCCCAGCCATTATCCGGGGTGCCGCCAGAACAGTATCAACAGATGGATCGCGATGGCAGCACGGTACTGCCCAGCTTGCCGAAGATCTGGAAAGGCTTGCTCCCGGAAAAAATGGCTCAGCAAGATATCGGGGGGACGAAGTACATCTTCGGGGACGACATCTTCCAGGATCTGCCGAATGCACCATTCAAGCTGACCGATCGTGAGGGCAAACCTTTACCACATGGCCTGATTACGCGTGACCTGTGTCATTTATTCTACGAGAATCAGATGCAGATCAACGGCGGGAAAAACGATAGTTTCGTGGCGTGGGGCGATAGTGGGGCGCTGGTAATGGGATATTACGGCGACACAAACAAACATCTCAACCTCTGGAAAATCGCGCTCGATTTCACGCTCTGTGACAACTTCTTCATGGGCGCATTCGGCGGCTCTTTCCTGAACCACCAATTTTTGGTCAGTGGGCGTGCCCCCTACTATCCGGATGCCGCGAACGCCGAGGCAAAACGGAAAATTGCAGTACTCGAGGACGGGCAGACGGGCTATCGACTCAAGCTTGCCGGGGAGAGAACGTCGGCCCTCAAGGGTTTTCCAACGTTCGAGCGTAACGGTCCGGTGTCGCCGGATCATTATGTCGTCAATACGATGTATCCACCGTATGAGCCAAGGCCCCTGCCTCCCGATACGCGTTCTTCTCCAGATTTGACCTGCCCGGAACAGGAACACGAGACGATTGGATGCCTGTTGTCGGCGCAGCACGTGAGCTGGGCCTGGTACGCGGGCGGATGGCAGGCGGTTCTGGACGGGCATGGCGAAGGGAACAAACCGAATTTCCAGTATCACCACCAGCCGTTCAACTATTTCAAGCAGTTCGCGCCGGGCAAGGAGGCCCGCAGCGAGCATCTGCGTGACGGTGGTCAAGGTGACAGCCCGATCTCCAACAAGTTCATCGCCGACGCACTCGCCGGCAAATTGCCTGCGGTCGCCTTCTACAAGCCGCAGGGTAACCTCAATTTGCATGCCGGTTATTCGGACATCGAGTCGGGCGATGCCCACGTCGCCAACGTGATCGAACACCTGAAGAAGTCGCCGCAGTGGAAGGATATGGTGATCGTGATCACCTTCGACGAGAATGGCGGATGGTGGGACCATGTAGCGCCACCAAAGGGCGACCGCTGGGGCCCGGGTTCGCGGGTGCCCGCGATTGTCGTGTCACCGTATGCAAAGAAGGGCGCGGTCGACCATAGTTTTTACGATACCACCTCGATCCTGCGCTTCATCACCCGCCTGCACGACCTGCCGCTGCTGCCAGGTCTGGCAGAGCGCGACAAAGCCTTCGACGCGCGCAGGGAGCGTCCTCCGGGCGATCTGACCGGGGCGCTGTCCTTCCGCTGACCCTATCCGCCGCAGCGTTCCCGCAGCACGTCCAGCAACTGTTCGATGACGATAGGCTTCACCAGCCGCACATCGAACCCGGCACGCTGCGGCCGATCGCCGTCATGGACGTGGCCCCAGCCGGTCACGGCGACCAGCAGCACGTCCGCGCCCCAGGGTTGCTCGCGCACCCAGCGCGCGACTTCGTAGCCGTTCGCGCCCGGCATGCCGATGTCCAGCACCATGGCCTGCGGCGGGGCCGCGCCGGCGCGTTCGATCGCGGCCAGGCCGTCGTATGCCACGTCGACGGCGTGGCCTTCGGCCCGCAGGATCGTCGCCAGCAGCTCGGCCGCGTCGATGTTGTCGTCCGCGAGCAGCACGGCGAGGCCGGGCGTGCCGGCGGATTGCATCGCGGCCGTGTCCGCGGCAGGCACGGCACGAGGCCCGGGATCGGCCAGCGGCAAGGACAGGCGCACGCACGTGCCCTGGCCCGGGCCGGCGCTGTACGCGCGCACGGTGCCGCCGTGCAGGCCCGTGAGCGAACGCACGACCGCGAGGCCGATGCCCAGGCCGGGCGTGCCGCCGTGGGCCTTGTTCTCGGTCTGCGCGAACATCTCGAACACGTCGTCCAGGCGGTCCGGCGCGATGCCGATGCCGTCGTCGACGACGTCGATCACGGCCTCGCCGCCGACCTGCTCCACGCGCGCTTCGATATGGCCCCGCGGCGGCGTGAACTTGGCCGCGTTGCCCAGCAGGTTCGCCAGCACCTGCGTCAGCCGGACTTCGTCACCGACGACCAGCACCGGGTCGTCGGGCAGCGACAGCCGCACGTCATGGTCCCGGCCTGCGAACGCGCTCTGGGCGTTCTCGAACCCGAGTTCGACGATGTGGCGGACGTCGAGCGGCCGGCGCTCGAGTTCGATGCGGTCGTGCGCGATGCGGGAGAGGTCGAGCAGGTCGTCCAGCATTCGCGCCATGTGGCCGACCTGGCGCTCGAGCACGTCGGTCGAACGCGCGACGACCGCCGCGTTGCTCGGCGCCTGGCGCAGCAGGGCGATGGCATAGCGCGCGGCGCCCAGCGGATTGCGCAGCTCGTGGGCGAGGATCGACAGGAATTCGCTCTTCTGGCGGTCGGCCTTTTCCAGCTGTTCGGTCTTGCGTTCCAGGTTCTCGCGGACCTGGATGTCGGCCGTGACTTCGCGCGCGGTGCCGATCACCGTGGCCGGCCGGCCGTCGGCGTCGCGCAGCACGCGGGCGCTGGAGGCGATCCAGCGCGTGGTGCCGTCCGCGCCGAGGAAGCGGTACTGCATCCGGTAGTCGGCGCCGCCGGCGAAGGCGGCCTGCCATGCGGCGACGACGCGCGGGCGGTCGTCCGCGTGGATGCCGGCCAGCCAGGCGTCGATGGTCGACGGCGCATAGCCGGGAGGCTGGCCCAGCATGGGCCCCAGCGCGTCGGAGCAGGCGATCGCGCGCGTGCGCGGGTCGAACTGCCACGTGGCCATGCCGGCCGACTGCAGCGCAATCTCCAGCCGCGCACGGGCCAGCGATTCGCGCGCCTGCGCATCCTCGGCCCGCATGCGCTGCGCGACCCGGTCGAGGCAGGCGCGCACGGCGAAGCCGATGCGCGGGTAGTGCTTCGGGGTCTTGGTGATGTAGTCGTCCAGGCCTTCCTTCATGGCCTCGACGGCGACATCCTCGTTGCCGCTGGCCGTGAACATGATCACCGGCCGCGCCGGGAAGCGCCGTTTCAGCTCGCGCAGTACCGTGATGCCGTCCGTGAAGACCAGGCGGTAGTCGGTGATCGTGATGTCGAAACCGTCCGCATCGAGGGCCGCAGCCAGCGTCTCCGGGCTGCCCGCCTCGACGATGCGCACACCGGGGAAATGCCGCACCAGCTCGCGGGCGACGAGCGCCCGGTCATCCGGGTTGTCGTCGACGAGGAGGGCGCAGAAGTCCATGGCTCGCTCACGGCTGTGCCGGCGCCGGCAGGTCGATCGAGAATGCCGAGCCGCTGCCCGGTGTCGATTCCACGGCCACCTGGCCGCCCATGCGCTCGACGCCTTTCTTGACGATCGCCAGGCCGATGCCGGTGCCCGGATATTCCTCTTCGCTATGGAGCCGCTCGAAGACGTTGAAGATGCGGCCGAGTGCGGATGGCGCGATGCCGATGCCTTCGTCCGTGACCGTGACGCGCACCATCGAACCGGTCTGCGCGGCCGTCACCCGCACGGCGGGCGGCTCGCCGAGGCGCACGAACTTGAGGGCGTTCGACACGAGGTTCGTCAGTGCCTGCACGAACGTCTGGCGGTGCGCGCGCACCGTCAGGCCGGGCGGCACGTCGAATTCGAGCCGCGCACCGGCCTGCTGGATCTCGCCATGCAGCGAACCTTTCATTTCGTGCAGCGCGTCGGCGACGGGGACGGCGTCGATGGCGATCTCGGTGCGCGACAGGCGGGCGAATTCGAGCAGGTCGGACACCATCGTGTCGACCCGGTGCGCGACGGCCTCGATGCGGTGGATGTACAGGCCCGCCTTGTCGAGGTTCCCTTCCGCGAAATCCTGCTTGAGGACATTGGCATAGCCCTGGATCGTGCGCAGCGGCTCGCGCATGTCGTGCGACACCGAGAATCCGAACGTCTCGAGCGCCTCGTTCGCCTCCTGCAGCTGGCGCGTGCGCGTGGCGATGCGTTGTTCCAGGTCGGCGTTCAGGCGCAGGATCTCGAGGTCGGCGCGGCGCAGCGACGTGACGTCCTCGGCGATGCCGTCGACCGCGTCGTGGCCGTTCACGCGCACGCGCACGAGCTTGACCTTGAACGCGCGCCCGCCGGTGCCGAGGTCGCCGTCGTCGAATTGCAGGTCGGCCGCGTCCAGCGTCGCCTTCAGGTCCGCGATGTGGCGCCGGACCTCGTCGATCAGCGGGCGGTGCGCGGCCTTCGAGTATTCGCCGCTCCCCAGGCCCAGCATGCTCCAGAAGGCCTTGTTGCCGGCCTCGATCTCGCCGTCGAGCGACATGCGGAAGACGCCCAGCTGGATGTTTTCCAGCAGCGACGCGAGCCGGGTCTCGCTGCGGATCGCGCGCGAGCGGATCTCGGTGCGGTCGAGGCAGGTGCGGACGGCGACCGGCAGCCGCGCATAGTGGCGCGGGCTCTTGATCACGTAGTCGTCCAGGCCGTGCTTCATGGCTTCCACCGCGATCTCCTGCGTGCCCGTGGCGGTGAACATGATCACGGAAAGCTGCGGATCGTGCGCCTTGATCAGCTTGAGCACGTCCAGGCCGGTCGTCCAGCGCATCTGGTAGTCCGTGATCACGAGGTCGAACGGGAATCCTGCCGCGGCGACCCCCTCGAAGCCGCTGCGGTCGCCCACTTCCGTCGTCGCGCAGTCGGAAAAATGGCGCTCCAGTTCGCGCCGGGCGAGCAGGCGGTCGTCGGGGTTGTCGTCGAGGATGAGGAAGCGGAGAGGCATCGTGGGTCCGGTGGGGAGATGATTGCAGGCCCCGTCATTGTAGCGTGCGCGCCGCCCGGCCGTCAGGCGACCGGTGGCGCAGCCAGCGGCGCCGCGGCGCTGGCGGCATGCCGGCGCGGCGGTTGCAGGCACAGCCGAAACACGGTGCCTGCCTCGGCCGGCTCGACGTGGATGGTGCCGCCGATGCGCTCGACGCCCTTGCGCACGATCGCCAGGCCGATGCCGCTGCCCTCGTACTGGTCTTCGCCATGCAGCCGCTCGAACACGTCGAACACGCGCTCGCGCTTGTCCGCGGGGATGCCGATACCGTTGTCCGCGATCCACACTTCGACGATGTCGCCGGCGACGCGGCTCGTGATGCGCACGTCCGGCCGCACCCCGGGCGCCACGAACTTGACGGCGTTGCCGATCAGGTTCTCGAAGACCTGGACCAGGATCGCCTCGTTGCCCAGCACGGCGGGCAGCGGGGACGCGCAGGCGATGCGCGCGCCGCTGGCGCCGATCTGCGTCTCCATGTCGCCGAGCGCAAGCTCCACGACGCGGTCGAGTTCCACCGGCAGCAAGCGAAGCTCGGCGCGCGACAGCTGGCTGTACGCGAGCAGGTCCGTGACGAGCCGGTCCATGTTCTGCGTGACGGCCTGGATGCGCCGCAGGAACCGGCTGCCCGTGGCGCTCAGCCTGGCAGCCTCGTCTTCGAGCAGGGCGGCAGCATAGCCCTGGACGTTGCGCAGCGGCGCACGCAGGTCGTGCGCGATGGTATGGGCGAAGGCGCGCAATTCGATGTTGGCCTCGGCCAGTTGCACGGTGCGTTCATGGATGCGCTGCTCGAGCAGCCGGTTGGCGTCACCCAGCGCGCGTTCCGCGCGGCGCAGGTCGGTGACGTCGAGCATGCTCATGACGGCGCCGCGCACCCGTCCCTCGACGACGAGCGGCTGGCAGTTGAGCAGCCAGGCGCGCATCCTTTCCGGCTGCGCGGGACTGCTGCCCGCGATCGGGATGCCGGCCACGGCTACGTTATCCTCCAGCGCCGTGCGCAGCGCGGTCGCCAGCGCCTCGTCGTCGGCGCGAGATCCGGCGATGCGGAAGACGGTGGTCAGCAACTGGTCGCGCGCCTCTTTCTCGGCGCAGCCGAGCAGGCTTTCCGCCACGCGGTTCATGAAGCGCACGTGCCCATGGACGTCGACGGCGATCACGGCCTCGCCGATGCTGCGCAAGGTCGCGTCGAGGTTCGCCCGCTGCGCTGCGAGGAAGGCAGCGTCGCGGCGTGCCATCGCGCGCACGAACAGCAGCAGCCCGATCGACAGTACGGATACGGCGGCGGTGGCCGCGATCGTGCGGGCGCGGTCGACGCCGACGCTCGCCTCGCGCTGCGCGAGCAGCCACTCTTCCTCGGCCCGCATGGCCGCGACCTGCGAGGCGATGGCGCGGCGCAATGCGCGCTCGCCGTTCCGGCTGGGGGAGGACGCACCGTTGGCGAGCCCCGTGCGCAGGTTGTTCGCGTACTCGTCCACCTGGCGCCGGAAGCGCGCCAGCGTCCGTTGCTGGACGGGATTGTCGCTGGTCAGTTGCGTCAAGACGTCGACTTCGCGCGGGAGCGCCGCCAGTTTTGCCTGGAATTCGGCTTCGTCCTGACGGTCGTAGCCGAGCCGTAACGATTTCTGCAATGCATCGGCCTCGTTGATGAGGCTTTGGGTGCCCTGCACGTGTTCCAGCACTTCCCGCGTATGGATGACCCAGCGCCACGACGCCACCACATTCTGGATGCCGATGGCGAGCGTGGAAATGCTTGCGAGCAGCACGATGATGCTGATCGCCGCCGCGACGTTGACGTACCGATGAGTTCCCTGGATGATCATTGTCCGGTCCGCATTGGGGTTTCCGATTGACGCGTTGACTATTCTACGCGCTTGGGGTCGATTGCGAATTTACGGATTCGTCCCCATGTGTGGCACATCGTGACCATCCTTCGGAGCCTTATGCGGATCTTGCTGCGCAGCCTCGTCATCGCCATCGTCCTCATCGCCGCCGGGGCCGTGCTGCGCCCGTGGCTCGCCGGCATCGGCTACGCGATCCGGTTAAGCACACTGCCGGCGCCGGATGTGCTGCCGGTGCCGGTGGCGGGCGTGAAGCCGGCGCAGCTCGTGGATACCTGGGGCGGCCCGCGCAGCGGCGGGCGCCATCACGAAGGCATCGACATCTTCGCCAAACGCGGCACGCCGGTGCTGTCGGCCACCGAAGGCATCGTGCTGGACGTGGGGACGAACCGGCTAAGCGGGCAGGTCGTCTGGGTGCTGGGACCGGGCGGCCAGCGGCACTACTATGCCCACCTCGACCGCTACGGCGACGTGCGCGCGGGCACGCGCGTGGCGCCCGGCACGCTCGTCGGCTATGTCGGCAACACCGGCAACGCGGCCACCACGCCGCCGCACCTGCACTACGGCATCTACACGATGCGCGGCGCCATCGATCCATATCCGTTGCTGCGCCAGGCCACCAGGCGCTGACGCGCGGCATATTCCTACATGCGCACGCCTGCCAGGCGAGACCGCCTCGTCCCGCACTACAATCGTGCACATATGGAGGGAAGATGGGGATTCGAGTCATGGATACCGCAGCCGGAAACAGGGCGCCGATCCCGTACGCCCGGCTGACCGACGACGGCCGGCCGGCGGCAGCGAGCGGCATCATCGTCGAGCCGTGCGGCGCGGAACGGCGCCGCACGGGCGAGGCATTGCGCCGGGACACCGTCCTGTGGCGCTACCTGGATGCCGCCAAGCTGTTCGATTTCTTCGAGAATTCGACGCTGTTCTTCTGCCGCGCCGACCATTTCAGCGACAAGTTCGAGGGGGCGTTCACGCCGTCGCTGCGCGCCCAGATCAGCCAGGCCCACGCGCGCGGCGAGATCGACTACGACTACGAACAGTTCAAGCGCCTGATGCGCGAGTCCGTGTTCATCAACTGCTGGCACCGGAACCAGGACGACAGCGCCGCCATGTGGGCGCTGTACGGCAAGTCGGAATGTGCGGTCGCGCTCACGACGACCGTCGGCCAGCTGGAAGACACCGTGGCCGGCATCGAGGAACATCGCATCTCGATCGCGCGGGTCGAATACGTGAAGCACTGGAGCGACCCGAAGCTGGACGTGTCGCCCGATTACACGCGCATCTTCGCCTACAAGACGAAGGCCTACGAGTACGAGAAGGAAGTGAGGGTGATCATCGACCGCACGCGCGCCGCGCCGCGCGCGGATCCGCGCGAGCCGGGCATCGTCGTGCCGATCGATGCTGGCCGGCTGCTGCGCAGCATCGTGATCGCGCCGGATGCGCCGCCGTGGTTCGAAAATCTCGTGCGCCAGTCGGCGCAGCGGTACGGGATCCAGGCGGCGGTGCGGCGCTCAAAACTCGCCACGGATCCCATTTAACGGCGCGTCACGCGGCGCGGTGCGTCGCCTCGGCGTCGTTGGCCGCCGCCGGCTTGGCCGTGCCGCTGCCCATGCCGTCGTCGTGGTGGAACGGCGCGAACCAGGTGGCCAGGAACGACGGGATCGTGGCGATCATCACCGCGACGAAGTAGCTGACATAGCCCAGGTATTCCTGCAGTACGCCGCTGATCGTACCCGTCACCATCATGCACAAGCCCATCAGGCCCGTGCCGAACGCGTAGTGCGTCGTCGTGTACTTGCCCGGCGCCAGCTGCTGCATCAGGTAGATCATGTACCCGACCGAGCCGAAGCCGAAGAAGAATTTTTCCACGATGACGCCGGCCGCGATCGTCCACGAATCCGTCGGCAGCGCGATGCTCATCGCGAGGAACGTCGCGTTGGGGATGTTGACGGCGCAGCACAGGATGAACAGCGTGCGTTTCAGGCCGCGCTTCGCGACGAACATGCCGCCCAGCAGCGAGCCCGCGAGCACGGCGATCAGGCCCCACGTCCCGTAGATGATGCCCAGGCTTTCGTTGGTGAGACCGAGCCCGCCCTTGGCGGCCGAATCGACCATGAAGAAGGGACCGATCTTTTCCAGCATGCCGATACTGAAGCGGAACAGGAACGCGAAGGCGACCATCTTCCACACGTCGCGCTTCTGGAAGAAGGTGACGAACGAATCCCACAGGATGGCGGCCGCGCCACCCACGCTCGTCGGCGTGTTTTCCGCGCGCGCGCCCTCGGGCATCACGCGCGCATGCCAGGCGGCCATCACGATGACGATGCCGGCGACGATGAAGAAGATGATGCGCCACGCGTCCATCCAGTCCGGCCCGAAGACCTTCGGGTCATGGTGGAACACGTCCGTGTGCAGGCGGCCGCTCAGGTAGACGAGGAAGCCGGAGGCGACGATCGGCCCGACGTTCCACGACAGGCTCTGCACGCCGCAGTACAGGGCCTGCGTGCGCGAGTCGAGCGACGTCACGTACACGCCGTCGCTGGCGATGTCCTGCGTCGCGCCGATGAACGACATCAGGAAGAACAGCGGCAGCAGCACCACCATGAAGTCCGGCATGCCCATCGCCAGTCCGGCGCCGGCGAAGCCCAGCGCGATCAGCACCTGCATCAGCAGCACGAAGAATTTCTTCGTGCGGTACATCTCGACGAACGGCGCGAACAGCGGTTTCGCCGTGTAGGCGAAGATCAGGGAGCTCGAATACGCGGCGGCGCGGCCGTTGTCCATGCCGATGTTCTTGAACATGATGGCGGTCACGCTCGTCAGCATGATGTAGCCCATGGCCATCGTGAAGTAGCCGGTGGGGACCCACAGCAACGGGTGGCGGATGCGGTCAGGCGTGCGCATGGTGCGATCCGGTGACGGAATCGATCGGGGCACGCTGGGCGGCCGTGCGGGCGTCGACCAGCTGCTGGTCGAGCATCGCGGCGGCGCCGGCCAGTGCGGGGTAGGGCGCGTGGATCACGTACACCGGGATCTGCCTGCAGAACTCGGTGAAGCGGCCCTTGTTCTCGAAGCGGGCGCGGAACGACGACTGCGCGAAGAACTTGCCCAGGCGCGGCACGACGCCGCCGCCGATATAGATGCCGCCGCGCGCACACAGGGTCACGGCCACGTTGGCGGCCATGGTGCCCAGCGCGCCGCAGAAGACGTCCAGCGCTTCGGCGCACAGCTTGTCGCCCGCGAGGCCGCGTTCGACGACCTGCGCGGGTTCCAGCGCTTCGGCCGCGGCACCGTCGATGGCGCACAGCGCTTCGTGGATCGTGGCCAGGCCCGGGCCCGAGATCAGGCGCTCGGCCGACACGTGGTCCCACTTGGTCCAGCAGTAGGCGAGGATCGCCTGTTCGCGCGCATTCGACGGCGAGAACGCCACGTGGCCGCCTTCGCTCGGCAGCACGGTCCAGCGGCCGTTGTCGGGGATGACGCCGCCGACGCCCAGGCCCGTGCCGGCACCCACGAGGCCGATCACGGCATCGGGATTGACGCGGGTGCCGCCGACCTGCTCAAGGTCTGCATCCGCCAGGCTGGGCACCGACATCGACAGCGCGGCGAAGTCGTTCACGACCAGCAGCGTATCGAGGCCGAGGTCGCGGCGCGCGGCATCGATCGAGAACTGCCAGTGGTGGTTGGTCATCTTGACGTAGTCGCCTTCGACCGGGTTGGCGATCGCGATCACGGCGTGGCGTAACTCGCGTGCCGCGCCGGGATGGCCCGCCAGGTAGGCGCGCACGGCGTCGGTGAACGTCGCGTACGCGGCGCATGCCAGCGTGGCGATTTCCTCGATGCGGCCGGGGCCGCGCTGCAGGGCGAAGCGGGCGTTGGTGCCGCCGATATCGGCCAGCAGGCGGGCACCGCCGAAAAGTACATCATCCATATTGTCCCTCATGTCTCCCTCGGTCTTCTGTTCTTCTCACCCCGCGGCGGGGGTCAGGCTGCGCGCAATGCGGCGCGCTGGCCGGCGATGAAGTCGCGGTACCAGAGGGCGCTTGCCTTCGGGGTCCGCTCCTGGGTCGCATAGTCCACGTAGACGATGCCGAACCGCTTCGCATAGCCGGAATTCCATTCAAAATTGTCCATCAGGCTCCACAGGAAGTAGCCGCGCACGTCCACGCCCTGGTCCATCGCCGCCTTCAGCGCTTCCAGGTGGGTGCGCACGTACTCCAGGCGCTGGGCGTCGTTGACCTGGCCGTTTTCGACCGCGTCGACCGACGCCATGCCGTTTTCCGTAATGTACACCGGCGGCAGGTCCGGATACTCCTGTTTCAGCTGCACCAGCAGGTCCGTCAGGCCCTGCGGGTAGATTTCCCAGCCCATGTCCGTGAATCCCTGGCCGCCTTCCGGCTTGCGTGGCGGGACTTCGGCGCTCATCACTTCGCGGCGGTAGTAGTTCACGCCCAGGAAGTCCATCGGCTGGGCGATGATGTCGAAGTCGCCCGGTTCCACGTCCGGCGCGTTGGCGCCATGCGCTTCCAGCGACAGGGCCGGGTAGCGGCGCTTGAAGATCGGGTCCATGAACCACTCGATCGAATTGGCCCATTCGAGTTCGGCCAGGCGGCGGTCGGCCGCGCTGTCGGTCGCCGGTTCCGCCGTCCACTGGTTCAGCACGATGCCGAGCATGCAGGTCGGATTCACGGCGCGCATCGATTGCATCGCGAGGCCGTGCGACAGCAGCAGGTGGTGCGAGACCTGGATCGCCTGTTTCTTGTCCGCGACACCCGGCGCGAACTGGCCGTTGCCGTAGCCGAGGTTGGCCGTGCACCACGGCTCGTTGTGGGTGGCGATGCTGGCCACGCGGTTGCCGTAGCGGCGCGCCACTTCGGCGGCGTAGTCGGCGAAGCGGTGCGCGGTGTCGCGCGACATCCAGCCGCCATCGTCCTGCAGGCCCTGCGGCAGGTCCCAGTGGTACAGCGTGATGTGTGCGGTGATGCCTTTTTCATCCAGCGCGTCCAGCAGGCGCGTGTAGAAATCGAAACCCTTTTCGTTCCATGCACCTTTGCCGGTCGGCTGCACGCGTGCCCACGCGATCGAGAAGCGGTAGGCGTTCACGCCCAGCGAGGCCATCATGGCGACGTCGTCGAGGTAGCGGTTGTAGTGGTCGCAGGCCACGTCGCCGTTGCTGCCGTCGATGATGTTGGCGGCGTCGTGCGAGAACGTGTCCCAGATCGACGGGCCCTTGCCGTCGGCGTCATGGGCGCCTTCGATCTGGAAGGCGCTGGTCGCGACGCCCCAGGTGAAATTGGAAGGAAAACGGATGAAGTCGGTCATGGTGCGGATGTAGTCGTCGTGGAATCGGAAGCGATGCGCGCTGCCGCCAGTCGGTGGGGCGGCGTGTTGGGCGCATCTTTTCACTGTATTTGAAATCGATTTCATGGTACATGCGCGCTTGCCCGGGTGTCAAATAGATTTTTTATCCGCAATGCCCAGCCCATGTCAAACTGGCATGTCCTGGTGTATATTCACGACCTTCGCGGCACAGTCGCGCATGAAGCAGGCCCAAACGCATGAAAAAGGATTCCAGCAGCTCGCCGATGGTCACCGTCCACGAGGTCGCCCGTGTGGCGGGCGTGTCGGCGGCGACGGTCTCGCGCTTCCTGAACGGCACCGCCAAGGTGTCGGAGGAAAAGCGCCAGGCCATCGAGGCTGTCATCGAAAAGCTCAATTACAAGCCGAACGTGCTGGCGCAGAACCTCAAGATGGGCAGTTCGCGCACGATCGGCGTGCTGACCCAGTCGCTCGTCTCGGGCTATTTCGCCGACGCGATGGCCGGCATCGACGAGGCGCTGCAGGGCACCGGCTATGCGCCGATGATCGTGTCCGGCCACTGGCACGCGGAGGAGGAGGCGGAGCGGATCGAACTCCTGATCGCGCGGCGCGTGGACGGCCTCGTAATCCTCTCCGGCAAGCTGAAGGACGCGCAGATCCTGAAACTGTCGCAGCGCGTGCCCATCGTCGCCTTCGGCCGCGACCTGACCGCGCCGCGCGCCTATGGCTTCTGCCTCGACAACTACTGGGGCGCGTGCGAGGCGGTGCGCCACCTGATCCATCAGGGCCACCGCAACATCGCGTTCATCACCGGTCCATCCGACCACCAGGATGCGCTGGCCCGCCTGACCGGGTACCGCGACACGCTGGCCAAGCACGGCATCAAGGAACATCAGCAGCTGATCGTCGGCGGCGACTTCCAGGAATCGGGCGGCCTGCTGGCCGTCGAGCGCCTGCTGGAATCGGGCCAGCGCTTCTCCGCCATTTTCTGCGCCAACGACCTGACCGCGTACGGCGCGCGCCTGGCGCTGTACCGGCGCGGCATCCGCGTGCCGGAAGACATCTCCGTGATCGGCTTCGACGACCTGCACAGCTCCATGTACACGACGCCGCCGCTGACGACCGTGCGCCAGCCGCTGTTCGACGTCGGCAAATGCCTCGGCCGCGCCATCATCAAGATGATCGGCCACGAGATGCTCGACATCGAGGTGCCGCAGCTGAACCTCGTCGTGCGCGAGTCGGTCAGGCGGGTCGACCAGGGGACGGGCGGGCCGCAGTAGCAAGATCCGCTACCGGCGGTAGCGTCGGTGCGTACCGGGTCGGCTGCCGCTGGCGCGGCCGGTCACGCACGGACATGATGGGATTCCGACAACACACGAGGATCCCATGCTCTCCATCATTTTCATCGTCTTCGGCGCCTGCTTCGTACTCGAACGGGCCATCCCCGGCTGGCGCCTGCCGCATGTGCGCACGTGGCCGCTGCGCGTACTCGCCATCAACTCCGTGCAACTGG
>Ga0207705_10002067_pt1 | contig 15608 bp, 11 predicted proteins | sample KBSC13metaG_FD_184314 | JGI IMG/M metagenome (GOLD analysis project Ga0207705, IMG submission 184314) | Corn rhizosphere microbial communities from Kellogg Biological Station, Michigan, USA - KBS C1-3 metaG (SPAdes) (version 2) | ecosystem: Host-associated > Plants > Roots > Rhizosphere > Soil ...
ATGAACCGCTTGATCAAGGCGGCGCTGCTCGGCTGCGCCGCACCTTCCGTCGTCCTCTGGCCCGCCGTGGCCCAGGCATGCGCCAGTTGCGGCTGCACCCTGACCGCCGACTGGCTGAGCCAGGGCCTGGCCGCGCAGCCGGGCACGACCGTTTCGCTGCGCTACGACTACATCCCGCAGACGTCGCTGCAATCCGGCACCGACCAAATCGATGTCGACTCGGTCCCGCTCCCGTCCGATCGCGAGATCGAGCGGTACACCTACAATCATGTCGTTACGGCGACGCTCGACCACCAGTTCGCCAGCGACTGGGGCATCGACGTACAGTTGCCGTACTTCGTGCGCCCGCATAGCACGTTCGCCGAAGACACCACGCAAGCGAGCCACTCAAACACCGAAGGCATCGGCGACCTGCGGGTGACGGCGCGCTGGCAGGGCTTGTCCAAGCCCGGCAGCGTGACAGGGATCGAGGGCGGCCTGGTGCTGCCGACGGGCGCCTTTCACCAGGCCTTCGACGCGGGACCGGAAGCGGGCGAGGAAGTCGATCGCGGCTTGCAGCCGGGCACCGGCACGGTGCAGGCATCGGCGGGCCTCTATCACCTGGGATCGATCTCCGCCGAGCTAGGCTATTTCGTCCAGGTGAGCGGACAGACGGCGCTCGACCGCCGGGCCGGCTACAAGCCAGGCAGCCTGGTTCAGGCTTCGGGCGCGATCAATTACGCCCACTGGCGAGGCTTCACGCCGCAGTTGCAGGTGAGCTTCCGCGCCACCGGCCGCGACAGCGGGCCGAACTCCGACCGGCCCAACAGCGGCGGCGAGCAGGTCAACCTGTCGCCCGGTTTTTCGGCTCGGCTCGGCGGCCGACTGACGGCAACCGCGTTCGTCGAGCTGCCGCTCTACACCAGGGTCAATGGCTACCAGTTGACGCCTAAGGCGAAGGCATCGGTAGGCCTGATCGCCCGGCTCTAGCGCGCGGCCAGCAAGGGGGACACCACGCGCTCCAGCGTGGCCGCGTCGATCGTCGATCGGCCGTCCCCCCTGGTGGCGAACACCAGGCGGCCCCTCCGGTCGTAGATGCGAGTCACCGGCAGCGCCCTGGGGATGTCCTTGCGAGGCATTTTCGCGTCGGAAATGCGCGCGACGGGGAACGCGAACGCACTCGTCACCTCGCGCAGTTTCCCTTTCGCCACCCCGTCGTCGAGCGAGATCGCCACCATCGTCAGTCCCTGGGCCCGGTGCTTGCGGTAAAATGCGTCGAGAACGGGCATTTCCGCGCGGCATGGGGCGCACCAGGTGGCCCAGAAGTTGACGATCGTTACTTGGCCGGATTCCTTGATCGGCGCGCCGTCGAGGGACGTCACCTGTGGCAGCGACTGCGCCATCCCGGCCGTCGGCAGAACCGCGAGAAGCCCCGCGTAAAATGCATGCGCGTGCCTCATATTCGCCCGCTTGCTCCAATCTCTAGCGTCGTTCGCTAGCTCCGTCGGGGTCCTCGTTCCACTCATTATTCGTCCGGTTGACCCATCCTATGTTCCTGGTATGTTCTCGCAATGAAACACCGCAAGGACCCTGCCGTGCACGGGCGAGGCGCGCAGTCGGGCGCGGTGCCGTCGCGCTTCGGGCTGGCCGGGCGCGAGGTGGATGGGGACTGGCGCGATCATGTCGCGGCGCTGGACGGCGATCCGCCGAAGCTGCGCACGACCGTCACCGAGGAACATCCGAAGACGATCCTGACCTTCAACAGCTCGCCCGACATCGGCTTCGACCGCTCGATCAACGCCTATCGCGGGTGCGAGCACGGTTGCATCTATTGTTTCGCCCGGCCGACCCATGCGTTTCACGATCTGTCTCCCGGGCTCGATTTCGAGACCATGCTTTTCGCCAAGCCCGAAGCGGCGAAGCTGCTGCGGGCGACGCTGGCGCAGCCGAAATACAGGCCCCGCCCGATCGCCATGGGCACCAACACCGACCCCTACCAGCCGATCGAGCAGCGCTATCGCATCACCCGGCAGATCCTCGAGCTGTGCCTCGAATGCCGCCATCCGGTAACGATCACCACCAAGTCGGCCCGGGTGACGCGCGACCTCGACCTGCTCGGCGAGCTGGCGAAGCTGAATCTGACGGCGGTCGCGGTATCGGTCACTACGCTCGATCCGAAGCTGTCGGGCAAGCTCGAGCCGCGCGCGTCGGCGCCGGCCAAGCGGCTCGCGGCGCTGGGCCAGCTGGCCGACGCAGGCGTGCCCACGCATTGCTCGGTCGCGCCGGTGATCCCTGCGATCACCGACGAGTTCATGGAAGCGATCGTCGGGCGCGCGGCGGCGCTCGGGGTGCGCAGCGTCGGCTGGATACCGGTGCGCCTGCCTTACGAAGTCGCGCCGCTATTCCGCGAATGGCTCAGCGTCCATTTCCCCGAGCGCGGCGACAAGGTGATGAGCGTGATTCGCTCGATTCGAGGCGGGCGCGACAACGATCCGGACTTCTTTACCCGGATGAGGCCGGACGGCGTGTGGGCCGAGCTGTTCCGCGCCCGCTTCCGCCTCGCCCGGCGGCGCGCGGGGTTGAAGAAATCGCGCTTCGAGCTCGATTGCAACCAGTTCCGCCCGCCCGAAAGCGGTGGGCAGCTCCGGCTATTATGAAGGGCTCATTCGAGCATCGCGAACATCGCCCAGCCGAGTCCGCTGGCCGCAACGAACAGCGCCCACGACCAGTACAGCCTGGCTCCGTCCACTTCGAAATGGAGCACGTGAAGGATGCCGCCGGTGCTGCCCAGACGGCCGATGATCTCGGACACGACGAACCCCAGGATCGCCCCTGCGAACGTGCCCTTCAGAAATGGGTACATGGCCCTATTCCTTTCGGCGGCGGATTATCCAAAAGGGAAGTTAACTTCGGGTCACCGCCGCTCGCTCAGGCGACGAGCTTGAGGGAGGGCCCCTTGCGGGTCGTCAGCGAGACATTCGCCAGCCCGCCGATTTCCGCGAGGCGCTCCGCCAGCTCGCCGTCAAGGTTGAAGTCGCGGCCAAGGCGCATCTGCGGATCGCGCTCCTCGCCGATCCGCAGGCGTGCGATGACCTCGCCGCGGCCCGGCTCGCCAGGCGCGAGCGCCAGGCGCAGCTCCTGCAGCGCTTCGGCCGTCAGCACGTCGAGCGTGAGGAGCATCCGCGCGTTGTTGCGCACTTCGGCCAGCGGCCGCGCCCCGCGCACAGTGACCCGCGGCGGCTCGTCCGGGCTCGGCGCATCGAGCTCTACGGTCAGCAGCACGCAAGTGCCGTCCTGCGCCCAGCGCTGGAAGCTATCGACCAGGCTTTCCTCGAAGCACGCGGCGCTGAACTGGCCCGAGCTGTCGGAGAAGTCCGCCCGGATGAATTCGGCCCCCCGCCGGGTGCGGCCCTTGTTCACGCCTTCGATCAGCGCCGCCATCACCGCCTGCTGGCGACCTCCTCCTCCGGACACGCCGCTCTCCATCAGCGAAGCGTAGGACCGGGCGCCGTTGGCGCTGGCGACCGCGCGGAAGCTCTCGACCGGATGCGCGGCGAAATAGAATCCGAAGTTCTCGCGCTCGGCGGCCATCTGCTCGGTGCGGGTCCACGGTTCGGTTTCCGCGAGGCGGAGCGCCGGCTCGGCGTGGTCTTCGCCACCGAACAGGCCGTGCTGCCCGCTCTCTCGCTCGCGGGTCGCTGCGTCGGCCGTGGCCAGCAGCAAGTCGGCGTTGGCAAGGATGCCGGCGCGGTTCGGCTCGAGGCTGTCGAACGCCCCCGCCCCGGCCAGCCCTTCGAGCTGGCGCCGGTTCATCGCGCCCGGCGGCATGCGGCGGAACACGTCCTCCAGGCTGTCGAAGGGCCCCGCCCCGCGCCGCTCCTCGACCACCTGCTCCATGGCCTTTTCGCCGACATTCTTGATCCCGGCGAGCCCGTAGCGCACCGCGTGGCCTTCCTCGGTCGCCTCGACGCTGAACTCGGCCTCGCTCCTGTTGATGTTCGGCCCGAGCAGCGCGTAGCCGCCCCGCCGCATGTCGTCGACGAACACCGCCAGCTTGTCCGACTGGTGCAGGTCGAAGCACATCGAGGCAGCGTAGAATTCGTGCGGATAATGGGTCTTGAGCCAGGCCGTCTGATAACTCAGCAATGCGTAAGCGGCGGCGTGCGACTTGTTGAAGCCATAACCGGCGAACTTGTCGATCAAGTCGAACAGCTCGTTCGCCTGCTTCGCCTCGATTGCGCTGTTCGCCTTGCAGCCATCGACGAAGCGCTGGCGCTGGGCATCCATCTCCGCCTGGACCTTCTTGCCCATCGCCCGGCGCAGCAGGTCGGCATCCCCGAGCGAGTAGCCGGCGAGGATCTGCGCCGCCTGCATCACCTGCTCCTGGTAGACGATGATGCCGTAAGTCTCGCCCAGCACGCCCTCGAGCTTGGGGTGCGGATACTCGATCGTCTCAAGCCCGTTCTTGCGCCGGCCGAACAGCGGGATGTTGTCCATCGGTCCCGGCCGGTAAAGCGCGCCGAGGGCGATGATATCGTCGAACGTGGTCGGCTTCACCGCCGCCAGCGTGCGGCGCATGCCTTCGGATTCCAGCTGGAACACGCCGACCGTGTCGCCGCGCTGGAGCAGCTTGTAGACCTCCGCGTCGTCCCACGGCAGCGTTGCCAGGTCGATCGCGATGCCGCGCTTTTCCAGCAGGTCGACCGCCTTGCGCAGCACCGACAGGGTCTTGAGGCCGAGGAAGTCGAACTTGACCAGCCCCGCGCCTTCGACGTCCTTCATGTCGAACTGCGTCACCGGCATGTCCGAACGCGGATCGCGGTACAGCGGGACGAGCTCGCTCAGCGGGCGGTCGCCAATGACCACGCCCGCCGCGTGGGTCGAGCTGTTGCGCGGAAAGCCTTCGAGCTGCATCGCCAGGTCGAGCAGGCGCTTGACCTCGTCGTCGTTGTCGTACTCGCGCTTGAACTCGGCCACCCCGTTGAGCGTCCGCGGGAGCGTCCAGGGATCGGTGGGATGGTTCGGCACCATCTTGCACAGCCGGTCGACGTGGCCGTAGCTCATTTGCAGGATGCGCCCGGTATCGCGCAGCACGGCGCGCGCCTTCAGCTTGCCGAAGGTGATGATCTGCGCGACCTTGTCGCTGCCATACCGTTCCTGCACGTAACGGATCACTTCGCCACGCCGGGTTTCGCAGAAGTCGATGTCGAAGTCAGGCATCGACACGCGCTCGGGATTGAGGAAGCGCTCGAACAGCAGGCCCAGCCTGATCGGATCGAGGTCGGTGATCGTCAGCGACCAGGCGACCACCGAGCCGGCGCCCGATCCGCGGCCCGGCCCGACCGGGATGCCCTGAGCCTTGGCCCACTTGATGAAGTCCGCGACGATCAGGAAGTAGCCCGGGAAACCCATCCCCGCGATCACGCCGATCTCGTATTCGAGGCGCCTCTTGTACTCGAGCACCTCCTCCCAAATTCCGTTCGCCTTGAGCTTGTCGAAGGACCGTCCTTCGGTTTCAAGGTCGGCGGAAGGAAAAGACAGGGCTTCGACAAGCTCAGGGCGAACGGTTTCGGGGTAGCGTCGGCCGAGTCGCTCGACGAGACCGGCGCGCGCGTCTTGCGCCAACATGCGCGCCTCGCCTTCGAGATCCCCGGCCAGGCTCGGCAGGATCGGCTTGCGCTTGGGCGGCGCGAAGGCGCAGCGCTGGGCGACGACCAGCGTGTTCGCGATCGCCTCGGGCAAGTCGGAGAACAGCTCTTCCATCATCGGCGCCGACTTGACGAACGCTTCGGGGTTCGAACGCGGCCGCTCGGCGCTGTCGATATGGGTCGAGTGGGCGATGCACAGCATCGCGTCGTGCGCGGCGTGCATGTGCGGATCGCCGTAGTTCGCCGGATTGGTCGCCACCAGCGGCAAGTCCAGCGCATAGGCGAGATCGACCAGCGGGCCTTCCGCCGCTTCCTCGACGGCGTTCCCGCGGCGGGCGAGCTCGACGTACAGCCGCCCGGGAAACAGCGCCATCAGCCGTTCCAGCATGGCCTTCGCATAAGCGCTCTTGCCTTCGGCGAGCAGCCGCGTCACCGCGCCTTCCGACGCGCCAGTGAGGGCAATCAGCCCTTCGAGGCGGCCTTCGAGATCGATCAGGGCGACGTGCGGCTCAAGCTCCAGCGGGCGATCCAGATGCGCCCGGCTGACCAGGTGGCAGAGGTTGTGCCACCCCGCCTCGTCCTGCGCGTAAAGCGGCAGGTAGTCGACCGGCTCTCCCTCTCCCCGCGCGACCCCGAGCAAGGTCCCGATGATCGGCTGGACGCCTTCGCCGACGCACGCCTTGGCGAACGCCACCGAGCCGTAGAGCCCGTTCCGGTCGCAAATAGCGATCGCCGGGAAGCCGCGCTGCCTGGCCAGTCGCGCGATCCCCTTGGGATCGATCGCCCCTTCGAGCATCGAGTACGACGACAGCACGCGCAAAGGGACGAACGGGGCGAAGGCCATAGAATCAGAGTAAGCGTCGAAGAGCGATTCGGAAGGGGCTAGCGCCGGTTTTCCGGCGCTATTCGAGCACGCCCTCGTGCAGCCGCACGATGCGGTCCATCTTGCGCGCCAGGCGTTCGTTGTGCGTGGCGACGAGCGCGGCGCTGCCCTGCCCTCGCACCAGCTCGAGGAATTGGCCGAGCACTTTGTCGGCGGTCGCTTCGTCGAGATTGCCCGTCGGCTCGTCCGCCAGCACGAGCTGCGGCCGGTTGGCCAGCGCGCGAGCAACGGCGACGCGCTGCTGCTCGCCCCCGGAGAGCTGGCTCGGCCGGTGATCGAGGCGTTCGGCCAGCCCTAGCGCCGTCAGCAGCTCGCGAGCGCGCTCCGCCCCCACCGCGCGGTCCTTGCCCGCGACCAGCTGCGGCAGGATCACGTTCTCCTCCGCGTTGAAGTCCGGCAGCAAGTGGTGGAACTGATAGACGAAGCCGAGGTGATTGCGCCGCAGCGAGGTGCGCCCGCCACTGTCGAGCGCGCTGGCATCGCTGCCGGCAATCTCGATCTTCCCGCCGAACCCGCCTTCGAGCAGCCCGACCGCCTGCAGCATCGTCGACTTGCCCGATCCCGAGGGGCCGAGCAGCGCGACGATCTCGCCTGACTGGATGGTCAGGTTGACGCCGCGCAGGACGTCGATCCTGACCCCGCCCTGCTCGAAGCTGCGGGTGAGGTCCGTCAGGCGGACGACGGGCTCACTCATAACGCAGGACCTGGACGGGATCCGTACTCGCGGCCTTCGAGGCCGGGTAGAGAGTGGCGAGGAAGCTGAGGACCAGCGCCATCACCACGATCATGGTGACCTCGACCGGATTGGTCCGCGACGGGAGATCGGTCAGAAACCGAACGGAGGGGTCCCACAGGTTCTCCCCCGTCAACCGCTCGATCAAGTGAACGATCGGCTGGCGGAAGTACAACACCAGCGCGCCGAAGATCAGGCCCGCCGCGGTGCCGATCGCGCCGATGGTGAAGCCCACCGTGACGAATATCTTGAGCAGGCTCTTCCGCGTCGCCCCCATCGTGCGCAGAATAGCGATGTCGCGGGTCTTGGCCCGCACCAGCATGATCAGCGAGGAGAGGATGTTGAACACGGCCACGAGGACGATGATCGAGAGCACGAAGAACATCGCCACCCGCTCGACCTGCAGCGCGTCGAACAAGCTCGCGTTGATCGACTTCCAGTCGTAGATTTCCGCCTTGCCCTGGAGCTTCTGGGCGAGTGGCCTCAACGTCTCGCGAACGGTATCGGGATCCGTGGTCTTGACCTCGATCTTGCCGATCTTGTCCCCCGTCAGCAGCAGGGTTTGCGCGTTGGGGATCGGCATGACCACGAACGCCTTGTCATAATCGTAGATGCCGATCTCGAAGATCGCGGTGACCGTGTAGCCGACCTCGCGCGGCACGCTGCCGAACGGCGTCGTGCGCCCTTCCGGATTGATGATCGTCAGCGTGTCGCCGATTCCAATGCCGAGGTTTTCAGCCAGGCGCGAGCCGATCGCGACGTTGTTCAGGTCGGGCCGCAGCGTGGCGATGTTGCCCTGCTTCACCAGCGGCTTGATGCGGGCGATGTCCTCCGGCGTGTTGCCGCGCACCAGGATCGCGTCGGCGCGTCCGTTGAAGGTCGCCAGGAGCGGTTGTTCGATCAACGGGCTGGCGCGCACCACGCCGGGCGTCGCCCGCGTCTCTTTCAGTACTTCCTGCCAGTTATCGAGGTTGTCGCCATAGGCCTGGATGATCGCGTGCCCGTTGAGGCCGACGATCTTGTCGATCAGCTCGCCGCGAAAGCCGTTCATCACGCTCATCACGATGACCAGCGCGGCGACGCCGAGCATGACGGCGACAAGGCTGATACCGGCGACCATAGCGATGAACGCCTCACCGCGTCCCGGCAGCATGTAGCGCTTGGCGATCGTCCATTCGAACGGGGAAAGGATCAAGCGGAGGGTCCCTGCGGCTTCGGGTGAGATGCGTCTAGGCGGCCTTTTGATGCACGTAAACCGCGCGCTCGTGCGAGAACGCCTTGAAGCCGAAGTGGCCGTGGTAGCTGCCGATGCCGCTGCCGTTGACGCCGCCGAAGGGAAGGCGGTTTTCGAGGTAGTGCGAGAACACGCCGTTGACGGTCACGCCGCCCGACGAGGTGCGCTTGAGCACTTTGTCGACGGTCTCCTCGTTGGGACTGAACAGGTAGAGCGCCAGCGGCTTGTCGCGCGCTTCGATGTAGCCGATCGCCTGGTCGATGGTGTCGTAAGTCATCACCGGCAGGATCGGGGCGAAAATCTCTTCCTGGAGGATCTTCATCTGAGGGGTGACGCCGGTCAGCATTGTCGGGTGGATGGTCAGGTCGACTTCCTCGAGCTCGCCGCCGACAGCCACTTTGGCGCCCTTCTCCACCGCATCGTCGAATAGCGACTTCACGCGGTCGAAATTGCCCTTGTTGACGATTTGGGCGATGCCTTCCTTGTTGATCGCGCCTTCGTGGTAGAGGTTGTTCTCCACGTTGCTGCGGAAGGCTTCGACCAGCCGGTCCTGCTCGTCCTCGCGCACCAGAACGTAGTCGGGGCAGATGCACGCCTGGCCGCCGTTGAACTGCTTGGCCCCGGCGAGTGCCGCGCCGATCGCCTCCACGTCGGCGCCCTCGTCGATGATCACCGGCGATTTGCCGCCGAGCTCGAGCGTGACACTGGCGAGGTTCCTGGCGGCGGCGGCCATGACGATCTTGCCGACGCGGGTGCTGCCGGTGAAGAAGATGTGGTTGAACGGCAGCTCCAGCAGCGCCTCGGCCACGCTCACGTCGCCTTCGAACAGCGCGACCTCGTTTTCCTCGAACACCTCCTCGACGATGATCCTGGCGATGCCGGCGGTGTTCGGACACAAGTCGGTCAGCTTGACCATCGCGCAATTGCCAGCCGCGATCGCCGCGGCGAGCGGGCCGAACACCAGGCCGAGCGGGAAGTTCCACGGGCCGAGGATCAGGCACACCCCGCGCGCTTCGTGGACGATCAGCCCTTTGTCGTTGGGTTGTTGGTCGGCGTGACCTCGGTCGGCTTCATCCACTCTTCGAGGCTGTCGATGTTGAGCTGGATGTTGTTGGTGACGTTCATGATCTCGGTGACGCGGATCTCGCCTTCGGGCTTGCGGGTGTCCTTGCGCACCGCCGCGACGATGTCGTCGGCGTGCGCCTCCACGGCGGCCTTCAGCTTGGCGAGCTTGGCCTTGCGTTGCTCGGCGCTCGAGGCTTTCACGTCCCACTGATGCTCTCGCTGCAGGTCGAAGACGCGCTTGATGTCCTGGGAGATGTCGGCGGCGGTCGGGGCGGTGGTGGCCATGAAGAGCGTCCTGTCTGGAGTCCGGGTGCGGGGAGAAGATTTGTCGGGCCTCATATGGGATTGGCGGCTGCATGCGCCAGCCCCTTCGACGCGGGTTCGCGCGGCCGACTTGACCGGCGGCCGTCAGCCCCGGTTCAGCCCCGCGGGACCAAAGCCCGCGCAGGAGGCGTTGGTTGGATGGACGCTGCGGCCATAGCTCTTAATCGTTTCGGTCTCGGCGCGAGGCCCGACGATGGCATTCCCGATGACCCGCACCGCTGGTTGCGACGCCAGTTCGAAACTTTCGAGCCTCGCCCGCAGGCGCTGGCCGGCATACCCGACCGGAACACCCTCGTCAGCCAACTGGCCGACTATCTTCAGCAAGCGAAAATGGATCGGCAAGCCAAGGCGGCCGCCCCGCCGGCGGCGGAGACGCCCGCGGCAATGGCGGCGGCTCCTGCATCGATGCAGGATCAGACGGCGGGCCAGCCCCAATCGGCGCGGCAATTACTGCGCAAGGGCATTCGCGAGGACTACGTGAAGATGAACGGCGCGCGGCTCGATGCTGCGCTGTCCACACCGGCACCGTTCATCGAGCGGCTGGTGCATTTCTGGAGCAATCATTTTGCCGTCTCGGCCGACAAGGTCCAGGTGCTCGGCCTTGCCGGATCGCTCGAATTCGAGGCCATCCGCCCGCATGTCCTGGGCCGGTTTTCGGATATGCTGCTGGCAGTCGAGCAACACCCGGCGATGCTGCTCTACCTCGATCAGGTACAATCGGTCGGGCCGGATTCGCGTGCGGCCACGCTCGCGGCCGCACGCGGAAAAAAGCGCGGCCTGAACGAGAACCTCGGCCGCGAAATCATGGAGCTGCACACTGTCGGCGTTCATGGCGGCTACGATCAGGCGGACGTCACCGAATTTGCCCGCGCGCTAACCGGCTGGACGGTTGCCGGACTTGCTCGCGGACCAGCCGCTCGGAAAATCGGCGCCAGTGCCGCTCCGGGCGATTTCGCGTTCGCCGAAGCACTGCACGAGCCCGGAACGCGAACGATCATGGGCCGCGCCTACGCCCAGGATGGTGAGGCGCAGGGCCGAGCCGTACTCGCGGATCTGGCCGCCTCTCCGGCCACGGCCAACCACCTGGCGACGAAGCTGGCGCGCCATTTCGCCGGCGACGATCCGCCCCCCGCCATGATCGCGCGGCTTCAAAAGGCCTACCTCACGAGCGGCGGCATGTTGCCGGCCGTGTACGACGCGATCATCGCTTCGCCGGAAGCGTGGGCGGCCGCCCCTACCAAGTTCAAGACGCCTTGGGAATGGACCGTATCCTCGCTGCGCGCGGTCTCGGCCAAGGACATGCCTGCGCAACAGGCCGCCGGCGCGCTTAGCGAGCTCGGCCAGCCGACCTGGCGGCCCGGCTCACCCGCGGGCTGGGACGACATCGCCGCAAGCTGGGCCGGACCCGACGCCCTGGTGCGCCGGGTCGAGTTCGCTCAGCGAATCGGCAACCAGAGCGGCGCCGCGATCGATTCCCGCGCGCTGGCCGAGAAGGTCCTGCCCGGCTCGCTCGGTGACGCCACGCGGACCGCAGTCAGCCGCGCCGAAAGCCCGCAACAAGGCCTCGCCCTGCTGCTGGTCTCGTCTGAATTCCTCAGGAGATGACGATGTTCGACCGCAGGCTGTTCCTTTCGGCCGCTACCGCATCGGCGGCGGTCAGCGTGTTCGGCGTTCCCGCGTTCGCGGCCGGCGGCGCATCGACCGAGAAGCGCTTCGTTTTCATCATTCAGCGCGGCGCGGCTGATGGTCTTTCCGCGATCGCACCGGTCGGCGATTCCGCGTTCACCGCCCAGCGCGGCGCGCTCGCTGAGGATGCCGCGAGCGGCGCCAAACTGGACGCGATGTTCGCCCTGCATCCTTCGCTGGCGGAGACGGCGAAGCTCTATTCTGCGGGTGAGGCGCTGTTCGTGCATGCGGTCGCCTCGCCATACCGCGACCGTTCGCACTTCGACGGCCAGAACGTGCTCGAGACCGGTGGTACCGCGGCTTATCGCCTCAAGGACGGCTGGATGAACCGGCTGCTCGGGCTTCTCCCGCCGGCGGAGGGCAAGGCGCTCGCGGTGTCCTCCACGGTGCCGATGGCGCTGCGCGGTATGCACGAAGTATCGAGTTACGCGCCCTCCAGGCTGCCGAACGCTTCCGAGGATCTGCTCACGCGAGTGGGCGCGATGTACGACAGCGATCCGCAACTCCATCCGCTGTGGCAGAGCGCGATGGAAACGCGAGCGGCGGCGGGTGACATGGCCGGGCAGGACGGCCAGAACGGCGCGGCGATCGGGGCGCTCGCAGCCAAGCTGCTTCGCGACGACGCGCGCGTCGCCATGATCGAAACGACAGGTTGGGACACCCACGCCAACCAGCGCGGCCGGCTAAACGGGCAACTGCGCGGCCTCGACCAGACTCTCGCCTCGCTCAAAAGCGGCCTCGGCCCGGACTGGGCTAACACGGTGGTGCTGGTGGCGACCGAATTCGGCCGCACCGCGCGGATCAACGGCACCGGCGGGACCGACCACGGCACCGGTTCGGCGGCGATGCTGATCGGCGGCGCGGTCGCCGGCGGGCGGGTGATCGGCGATTGGCCCGGCCTCGCCGACAGCGCCCTTTACGAAGGGCGCGATCTCAAACCGACGACCGCGCTCGATTCGCTCGTCGCCGGCGCCGTGGCGCAGCATTATGCGCTGGATTCCGCGCGGACGATGAAGACGCTGTTCCCGGAAACCCAGGGAACGGCGCTCGCGGCCAAGCTCGTAAAAGCCTGACGGCGCAGGCAAGTCCGGTCAGCGCTCGCGCGCGGTCCAGGTCTCGGTGTGCGCCTCGCGCGACCAGACCGGGCGTCCGTCCTCGTCGCGCGCCGGGCGATAGCGGTAGCGTTCGACGTTGAGCTGGCAGGCGAGGCGATCGAGCGCCGGGTAGCCGCTCGAACGCTCGACCTTGCAATGGCTGACGTGGCCATCGGCCTCGATCGTGTCGATCACCGCCACGGTCGCTTCCTCGCCCGGCGCAAGCACGCCTTCGGGGAGATCGCTGTAGTGCAGGCTGCCGGCGATGCGCCGCGGGCCTTCCACCGAATTGCCGTCTCCATCGCCATGCCCGTCGCCGCCGAGGCCACCGCCGCCAGTGCCGTTGCCGAACCCGCCGGCGCCCTGCCCCGGTCCCGGCCGGTTCGAAGCTCCGTTGTTAGCGGCCGCCCCGATCCCGGCCTTGGGTGCGGTCACCACCGGCGGCGGCGGAATGATCGGCGGAGCGGGCGGCGCGACCACCGCTGTCGCCTTGTTGCGCGCGTTTTCCGCCGATGCTTCGTGCGTCGGAGCCGGCTTGCGCGCGTGCGGCTGCCTGGCCGGCCTATCGGTCGGGCGCGCTTGCGGGGGCGGCTTGCTCAGGTTGAGCGAGATCAGCGAAATCGAGCGCTGCACCAGCGGACGCACGTTGAGACTGAGCCACAACAGGGCGATCAACAACGCGGCGAAAGCTAGCGATGAGCCGGCAGCGAACGCACGCGGGGGACGACTGACATACGCCAACAAACGGACACGCGGCGCGATCTGTTCCGCCGTTGGCTCACCCGCCCCGCAGCAACTGCACGCCCCAGTCGCGCTCGAACAGGTAGAGCAGCAGCCGCGCCGCCTCGCCGCGCTCGCCGGTCAAGCCCCCGTCCCGCTCGATCAGCAACCGCGCGTCGGCGTGGGCGAGCGACAGGAGGCGTTCGATCTGTTCCAGACTGGCGGTGCGGAACGACGTCTCGCCCGACTGGCGGGTGCCGAGCAGCTCGCCGCCGCCGCGCAGCTTCAGGTCTTCCTCGGCGAGGCGAAAGCCGTCCTGCGTCTCGCGCATCAGGGCGAGGCGTTGTTTACCCGTCTCGGAAAGTTCACCACTTCTTAAGAGCAAACAGACCGATTTGGCGCTCCCCCGCCCGACCCGGCCGCGCAGCTGGTGCAATTGCGCGAGACCGAAGCGTTCGGCCTGCTCGATCACCATCAATGTGGCGTTGGGGACATCGACCCCGACCTCGATCACCGTGGTGGCGACGAGCAGCCTGGCGTCGCCCGAAACGAAGCGCTCCATCGCCGCGTCCTTGAGCTCGGGCCTGAGCTGGCCGTGGACCAGCACGACCTGGTCGCCGAAACGATGTTTCAAAGCGGCGTAGCGAGCCTCGGCGGCGGCGATGTCCTCGCTCTCGTTCTCGCGCACCATCGGACAGACCCAGTAAGCCTGCTGCCCGCTTTCGAGGTGGCGCCCCAACCCTTCAACGACCTCGGGCAGGCGCTCGGCGGCGATCACCCGCGTGTCGATCGGCTGGCGCCCCGGCGGCATCTTATCCAGACGGCTGACGTCCATTTCGCCGTGCTCGGCGAGCAGCAGGGTGCGCGGGATCGGTGTCGCTGTCATTGCCAGGGTGTGCGGCGCGAGGCGGCCCTTCTGCGTCAGCAGCAGGCGCTGCGAGACGCCGAAGCGATGCTGCTCGTCGATCACCACCAGGCCGAGGTCCTTGTAACTGACCGTGTCCTGGAAGATCGCGTGGGTGCCGACGACGATCTGGATGGTGCCGTCGAGCAAGCCCATCAGGATGCTTTCCCGCGCCCGGCCCTTGTCGCGCCCGGTGAGGAGCGCGATCTGCACGCCGGTCGGCCCGGCCATGCGGCGCAAGGTTTCGTAGTGCTGGCGGGCGAGAATCTCGGTGGGGGCGAGCATCGCCGCCTGCGCCCCGGCCTCGACGGCGATCAGCATCGCTTCAAGCGCCACCACCGTCTTGCCCGAGCCGACGTCGCCTTGCAGCAAGCGCAGCATGGGGTGCGGCTGAGCCATGTCGCCTTCGATCTCGCCGATCGAGCGCCGCTGCGCGCCTGTCAGCGGGAATGGCAGCGCAAGCTTGCTTCGCAGGCGCCCGTCGCCTTGCAGCGGTTGCCCCTTGCGGCGGCGGTTGTCGGCGCGGACCAGCAGCAGCGCGAGGCTGTTGGCCAGCAACTCGTCGTAGGCAAGGCGGTCGCGCGCTTCCGGATGCTCGCTGCGGTGGGCCAGAGCCAGCGCGTCGCGCCACGTCGGCCACTTGTGCTTGTCGAGCAAGCCAGGCTCTATCCATTCGGGCAGCTCCGTCGTCCGCGTGAGCGACTGCGCGACGAGGTCGGCCAGTTTGGGCTGGGTGAGACCTTCGGCCAACGAGTAGACCGGCTCGACCAGGCACCCCATCAGCCCGGCGCTGCTCTCGGCCACGTGATCGGGGTGGACGATCTGCAGCATGTCGCCGTAGCGGTCGAGGCGGCCGGCGATCCAGCGGGTTTCTCCCACAGGCAGGGTCTTCTTCGCGCTGTAGGCCGCCCGGCCGAAGTAGGTCAGCGCCAGGACGTTGCCTTTCGCGTCCTGCGCCAGCACCCGGTACGGTCCGCGGCCACTGCGCGGTGCGCGGTGCTCGATCGGCGTCAGGGCAATGACGATCTGCTCCCCCTCGCTCGCCTCATCCAGGTCCCCAACCGCGCGGCGCTGCACGAAGCGGTCGGGCAGATGATAGATCACGTCGCGCACCCGAGTGAGGCCGAGCTTCTCGAGCGGCTTCTTCAGCTTCGGCCCCACGCCCTCGAGCCCGTCGATCTCGGCGAACAGAGGGTTGAGGCGGTCGGGGCGCATGGGGGCTGCTTAAGATAGGAGGTGGGCGAAGGGAACCAGCAGCCCGCTCGCGACTTGCCTCAGACAACGGCTTCGCCCGGGACCAGGAGACAATTATCATGCCGCAAGAGCAATTTACCGATG
>Ga0207705_10002068_pt1 | contig 15607 bp, 13 predicted proteins | sample KBSC13metaG_FD_184314 | JGI IMG/M metagenome (GOLD analysis project Ga0207705, IMG submission 184314) | Corn rhizosphere microbial communities from Kellogg Biological Station, Michigan, USA - KBS C1-3 metaG (SPAdes) (version 2) | ecosystem: Host-associated > Plants > Roots > Rhizosphere > Soil ...
GACCGATGCCGACGTGGTCGGCACCAGGGAGCTCTTCGACCTGCTGCGGTCCGACCCACGGGTCGACGCGACGACCATCCAGACCGTCGGCAGCAAGGGCCACGACGGCTTCACCCTCTGCCTCGTGAGCTAGGGGGTGAGCTGAAGCTCGACCTCGGTGACGACCCCGTCGGTGATCGTGTAGGCGTGCACCTCGTCCTCGTCGGACCGGGTCGACACGAGCAGCCAGTAGGGGAAGCCAGCGGTCTCCGACCAGCGGATGTCGGTCCGCGACGGGTAGGCCTCCGTCATCGTGTGCGAGTGGTAGACGACCCACGGCACCTCGTCGGCGTCGTCGATGTCGCGGTAGACCCGCAGCCACTCGGCGCTGTCGAAGGTGAACCCGGTCGGCGACCGCTCGGCGTTCTCCATCTCGAAGACCCGGGCAGCCGTGTCCCCGGCGGCGGAGATGACGCCGCAGCACTCGTCCGGGTGGTCGCGGCGTGCGTGCGCCATGACCTGGTCGACCATCGCGCGCGGCAACGAGAGCACGCTGAGACTCTAGGGTCAGACTCTGACGTCTGACTCTGAGGTCAGACTCTGGGGTCGAGGCAGGAGATCAAGGACTCCTGCAGCCAGCCCAGCCAGCCGTAGACCTCGAGCGCCTGTCGCGCCGGGTGCTCGTCCGGGTAGTCGTCGGGGTCGGTCTCCTCGGTGACGCCGAGGGAGGTGCCCAGCGCGAGCCGCATGTCGTTGAGGGCGCCGAGCCACGCGTCGCACTGGTCGCGGTCGAGCACCAGGAGGCCACCGTCGGCCGGCACGCTCTCGAGCACGATCGTCGCGTGGCCGCGCTTCGTCGCCCGCAGGTCCGCGTCGGTGTAGCGGCGGAAGTCCGCCGCGGCCGCCTCGTCGTCCCCGTACGCGTCCGGCAGCAGCCGCCTGAGCACCGCGTCGTCGGGTGGGGGGACGTCACCGGACGGCAGGCCCACGAGCGCCGCCAGAGGGTCCTCCGAGGTGTCCGCCGGCTCGATGATCCCGAGCATCTCCTCCGCCAGCTGGCGGAGGACCTGCGCCTCGACGCCGTCGACGTCGGCACGCACCCCGCCGGCCGGGTCGCGGGTGAACCTCATGAGATCAGTCCTTCTGGAGAGTCGCCCAGAGACCGCGCGCGTGGCAGCGCGCCACGTCCGCCTCCATCTGCTCGCGCGACCCATTGCTGACGACGGCCTTCCCCTCGTGGTGCACCTGCAGCATCAGCTCGGTGGCCTTGTCCCTGCTGTAGCCGAACAGCTCCATGAGCACGTGCGTCACGTACGTCATGAGGTTGACCGGATCGTTCCAGACGATGCAGACCCACGGGCTGTCGACCACCTCGTCGAGGTCCGGGAGGTCGACCTCGGCGGGCGCGGTCAACGCAGGTCCTTCTTCAGCACCTTGCCCGTCGCGTTGCGCGGCAGCTCGTCGAGGAAGCGGAACTCCCGCGGCACGGCGAACCGGGCGAGCTTCTCCCGTACGAGGGCCTTCAGCTCGTCCTCCGACGCGCTGCCCACGACGTGGGCGACCAGCTTCACGCCGTAGGACGCGTCCTCGGCAGCCGTGATAGCGACGTCCCGGACGCCGCCGTGGGAGAGCAGGACGTCCTCGACCTGGTTGGGATAGACGTTCTCGCCACCGATGACGACCATGTCGTCGTCCCGACCGAGGACCGTGAGCAGGCCGTCCTCGCCGATGACGCCCAGGTCGCCCGTGGCGACGAGACCGTCGAGGCGGTCCTTGTCGGAACCGTCCGTGTAACCCCCGAACGCGAGCCCGCTGCCGACGAAGAGCCGGCCCGCCGTGCCGACCGGGCAGTCGTTGCCGGCCTCGTCCACGACCCGCAGGGTCACCCCCACAGGGGGCTTGCCCGCGGTCTTGGGGTCCTTGGCCAGCTCGTCAGGGGTCGCCACCGCGGCGTACGCCACCTCCGTCGAGCCGTAGAGGTTGTAGAGCACCGGCCCGAAGGTCTCGAGCGTCCGGGTGGCCAGGTCGCCGGGAAGCGCGGACCCGCTGGAGGCGATGACCTTGAGCGAGCTGGTGTCCGGGCCGGCTGCGCCGACGAGCATGTCGAGCATGACGGGGACGACGATCAGCGCCGTCGCCTCGTGCTCCTCCACCAGCTTCAGGACCTTCGCCGGCTCGAACTTCCGGGTCAGGACGACGGTCGAGCCGAGCAGCATCGACAGGGTCAGGTGGCCGAGCCCCCAGGCGTGGAAGACCGGGCAGGCGATGACGGTCGTCTCGCCGGTGTGGAGCGGGATGCGAGACAGCATGGCGATGACGTCGTCGATCGTGGCGCCCGACCGGGCGGCGCCGCGCGGTGCGCCCGTCGTCCCGCTGGTGAGGATGACGAGCCGCGTCTGGTGCCCGGTCTTCGGGGGCGCTCCCAGGGCGCTGCTCGTCGCGAGCGCGCCGAGCTCCTCGGTCGTGACCGACGCCCGGTCGGCTGTCGCCTCGGCGAGCAGGTCGGCGAACTCCGCGTCATGGACGACCATCGCGGCCCGCTCGCGGTCGAGCACCTCCGCGATCTGGCTCCCCGCCGACCCGGTGTTGAGGAAGAGCAGGTCGCCGCCGGCCTTGCTGATCGCGACCGACGCCTCCACGAAGCCGCGGCCGTTGCGGGCCAGCAGCCCGACCGGCGACCCGGCTTCGACACCGCGCTGGCGGAGCTCGCCCGCCAGCCGGTCGGTCCGATGGTCGATCTCGCGGTAGGTCAGCGAGCCCTCGTCGTCGATGAGCGCCACCCGCTCCGGGTGCCTGGCCGCGCCTGCGGCGTACCCGGTCGCGGGGGTCAGCCCCCAGCGGGCGACGGCGAGGCCCATGCCCAGCAGCCGGTCGGGCCGGATCGGCGACAGCAGCCCGGCCCGCCTGAGCACCTTGACGCCTTCGAGGTCCACGCCCGTCAGCGTTCCACACCGGCCGGACGGGCATGCCTGATGGACGTCCGGCGTTAGACTGGGCGCAGCCACACAGAAGGGGGTGACAGGTCTCGAGGTCGGATGTCGGGACAGGAGAAGCGGGCCGAGGAAGCCGACGATGATCTCGTTAACCACGAAACGTCGGAAACAAAATCAAGCGCCGACAACAGTCCGCGCGCGTACGCCCTCGCTGCCTAAGCAGTAGGTGCGTCGCTGTCAGCCTAGGAGTGCCTCCGGCCTAGGACCTGGCATCGCTAGGAGGAACACCAGGCTCATGGGCCGCTCGGGGGCCTGGTGATCTAGAGCGGCTGGGCCTGTTCCCCACTTGGCGGGATGGGGAGGGCCGAGAAACGCACAGCCAGCTGCGCCCGGAGAAGACCTGAACTAGCACCGATCCACGGGGGTTCGATTCCCCCCACCTCCACCTCTTCAGACGATGTGACTTCGGTGGCGTCAGGACGCCGCCGAAGTCACATCGTGGCCGGGGTCAGCCGGTCTGGCCCGGGAGGACGACGAGCCGGGTGCCGTCGGCTCGAGGCTTCGGGATGCCAGCGAGGTGACCCGACAGCAGCGTCCGGAACGCCTCCGCCGGCATGGGCCGGCCGAGGTGGTAGCCCTGCGCGACGTCGCAGCCCATCGCGTGCAGCGCGACCTGCAGCGCCTGCGACTCGACGCCCTCCGCGACCGCGCGCGCGCCGAGCGAATGCGCCAAAGAGACCGTCGCGCGGACGAGGGCCAGATCGCTGTCGTTGACGAGCATGCCGCTCACGAAGGACCGGTCGACCTTGAGCTCGTGCACCGCGGTCCGCTGCAGGAAGGCGAGGGATGAGTAGCCGGTGCCGAAGTCGTCGACGGAGATCTCGACCCCGAGGCGGCGGAGCTGACCGAGGACGTCCTCCACGATCTCGAGCTCGGAGGCAGCCGTGGTCTCGGTGATCTCCAGGACGAGGGACTGGGGCGGCAGGCCGTGCCGGGCGAGGAGGCCGGCGATGTCCTCCGGCAGCGCCGCGTCGAGCAGCGTGCGGGCGCCCAGGTTCACGGCGACGGACACCGAGCGCCCAGGTCGCTGCCACGCGACGCACTCGGCGATGGCCAGCTCCAGCACCCGCAAGGTGAAGGGCCGGACCAGCCCCGACTGCTCGGCCACTCCGATGAACTCCCCCGGGTGCAGCAGCCCACGCTCGGGGTGCTCCCAGCGGACGAGCGCCTCGGCCCCGACGATCGTGCCGCTTGCCAGGTCGATCTGCGGCTGGAAGTGGACGGTGATCTGGTCCTCCAGCGCCATCCGCAGCTCGCCGACGAGGGCGAGCCGCTGCACGGACGTGTCGTCACGCAGCGGGTCGTAGCGGAGCCACGAGCCCCGCTCCCCCTTGGCCTGGTACATCGCGACGTCGCACCGCCGGAACAGCTCCTCGGCGTCGAGAGCGTCGTCAGGGTGGCAGGCGATGCCGAGGGACGCGTCGACAGACAGGTGCAGACCCTCGTAGTCCACGGGCTGGCTGAGCGCGGCGAGCAGCTGGGTCGCGACGGGCTCCGCCTGCCCGGGGCTCTCGAGGTCCGTCAGCAGCACGGCGAACTCGTCGCCACCGAGCCGCGCCACCACGTCACCGCCTCGGACCGCGCGGCGCAGCCGACGGGCCACCTCGACGAGCACCAGGTCGCCGGCCGCGTGGCCGAGGGTGTCGTTGATCTGCTTGAAGTGGTCGAGGTCGAGGAGCAGCAGCGCCGTCGTGCGCTGCGCATCCCTCATCCGCTCCTGGATGACGGAGTTGAGCAGCACCCGGTTCGCCAGGCCGGTCAGTGGGTCGTGCGACGCCTCGTACGCCTGCTTCGCCGCCTCCGACCGGGCCTCGTCGTAGAGGTAGGCGTTGAGCAGGGACACCGCCACCGCGTGCGCGAAGGTCGACAGCACGCGCCGCTCGCGCCGGGACAGCCGCACGGGCACCTCGAACGCCAGGCGAAGGTGGCCCAGCACGCCGGTCGGGCCGGACAGAGGCGCGCAGAGGCAGCGCGCCGGGGGCACCCGGCGCCGCACCAGGTCGAGCGCGTCGCACTCCGGGAGTGGCTGCTCAGCGCTCTGGGCTGCGCTGAGCAGCTCACCCCCGGGGTCCAAGGAGTACGCGCGGTCGACGCGACCGTTGCGGGAAAGCAGCGTGAGCGTGACGTCCTCGGTCCGGAACATCTGGCCCGCTCGAGCGAGGGCGGCACGCGCCACGGCCTCCTCGTCCAGCAGGTTCAGCTCCCGCCCGGCGGCTTCGAGCTGCTGCCACGCGTCGCGGTCCTCCCCCGTCAAGAGGTACGCCCGGTACCCGGCGAGCAGGGCGGCCATCACCGGCGGCATCAGCCAGAGCGCCGTCCTGCTCTGCACCGCCAGCTCCAGGAGCGCCAGGGCGGCCGCCACGTTGCCGACGGCCACGAGGGCCGACAGGCGTGCTCCCTCACGCAGCACCGACAGCAGCGGCCGGTCGATGGACGCCGCCACCGCCGCCGCCGTGACCGTCGCGCTGATCAGGCTGAAGGCCGCCCCTGCCAGGACGAGTGAGAGCACCTGCGGGCGCGTCGAGAGGTCGATCGGTCGTCCGCTGCCCTGGCCGGCGACGACGGCCGCGACGCCGGTGCCGATGGCGAAGGTGGCGCCGTTGAAGACCGACTTGACCGGACCGCGCCCACGTAGGAGGTGGACGCCCGAGACGACCGGGCCGGACAGGAGCGTGACCCACGCAGGTGCTGCGAAGGCGAAGCCCAGCAGCAGGCACGCCTCCCCGCAGTTGAACGCGTAGTTCCCACCGCGGTAGCGCAGGTGCAGCACGCCGAGCTCAGACAGGCTGAGCGCCACCAGGAGCAGGGTGAGCTGTCCCGGCGAGACGCGCACACCCCAGGCCTGCTGCAGTGCCGCGGCAAGGGTGACGGCTCCGGCGAGCGTCGTCGCACCGACCACCAGGACCAGCCGGGACGGCCAGGCGGCCGTTCCGGCGGGAGCCCCTCCCAACGGCAAGGCGGATCAGCCCAGTCCCGGGACGTACACGGGCACGAGGGCGCTGACTTCGCCCGGGATGAGGCGGCCGTACTTCGGCTGGTCGCCGTAGAAGGCGGTGAGGAAGCCACCGGAGAACGCACCGCCCGAGCTGCCGTCCGCGGCGGTCGGCGTGTTCGCCTGCGTCCCGTCGTAGTCGTTGCTGGTCCACGCGTTGCTCGTCCAGGCGTTGGAGGTCCAGGCGTTGGAGGTCCAGGCGTTGGAGGTCCACGCGTTCGACGTCCAGGCGTTAGAAGTCCACGCGTTGCTCGTCCAGGCGTTCGACGACCAGGCGACGCCGGTCCACGCGTTGCTCGTCCAGGCGTTGGAGGTCCAGGCGTTGGAGGTCCACGCGTTCGAGGTCCAGGCGTTGGAGGTCCACGCGTTCGAGGCCCACGCTGAGCTCGCCCACAGGTCGGTGGTCCAGGCGTTGCTGGTCCAGCTGACACTCGACTGCAGGGCCGACGCGCCGAGGGACGCCATCAGCGAGCCGCCGCCCACGGCGACGGGCGGCTGAGGGACGACCATGCCGACGTAGGCGCCGTTCGCGGCCCTGGTCTGCAGCCGTCCGGCGCCCTGGAGCGTCATCGCCACACCCGACATCGGCACGGCAGTCGAGGTGAGCGCGTACTTCACCTGGTCCGGGGTCCACGTCGGGTGGCTCGCCAGCAGCAGAGCGGCGGCACCGGACGTGACCGCTGTCGCCTCCGAGGTGCCGCTTCCCTTGATGTAGGCGGAGCCGACGAGGGCCTGCGGGTTGGCCTGCTCGATGGCCGAACCGGGGGCACGCGTCGCGATGAGCGTGCGGCCGGGCGCTACGAGGTCGGGCTTCATCCGCCCCTGCGCGGTCGGGCCCTGCGAGGACCATGCCGGGACGCTGTCGTCCGACAGGCTCGCGTTGCCGTGGTCGTCGTACGCCCCGACCGTGACGACGAGCGGGTCGTCACCGGGCTTGAGGATCGTGCCGGCGTTCGGCCCCGAGTTGCCGGCCGCCGCGACGACCGTGATGCCCATCGTCCAGAGCTTCTCGACCGCGAAGTTCAGCGGGTCGATGACCGGGTCCTGCGTCGAGGGGACGCCCCACGAGAGGTTGAGGACCCGGATGTTGTAGGTGTCCTTGAAGGCACCGATCCAGGTCATCGCCGTGAGGATCGTGGAGATGTCGGTCGCGCCGTTGCGCCCGGCCGCCTTCACCGCGATGACGTTGACGCCTGGCGCGACCCCGGTCCGCGGGCTGAGGCCGTTGGCGACGCCGGAGCCGGCGATGATGCCGGCCATGACGGTCCCGTGGCCGAAGCTGTCGACGGCGTTGTTGTTCTCGCCCGAGAAGTCCGGACCGTGCATGACGCGGCCTGCGAGGTCGCCGACGTCCGACACACCCGTGTCGAGGACGGCCACGCCGATCCCGGCGCCCTTGGTCCCCGTCTGCGCCCAGGTCGAGGTCGCCTGTGAGGTCCACGCGTAGGCGGACGCCGAGACGTTGCTGTCCCAGTCGTTGCCGGCGAAGCGCAGCTGGCGGTTCGCCGTGACGGCCAGGACACCGGCGCTCCGCGCGAGCGAGGCCAGGTGGTCCGCGGGGACGTCCGCGGCCACGCCGTTGACGATCGGCAGGTCACGCAGGTGCGCACCCCCGGCCGTCCGCACGGCGTCGGCGACGGCCGCGGCAGCGCCTGCCCGTCCGGAGACGATGACGGACGACAGGGCGGAGCCGTGCGTCGCGAGGCCGCGGTCGAGGCCGGCCGGGCGCGGTGCGGCGTTCGCCGCCACCCCAGACGTCCCGCCGACGACGAGCGCGAGGCTCACGGCAAGGGCAGGCAGTGCGGCGAGGCGACGCACCAGGCTCATCCGGTTCCCCCCCGGTGGCTGAGTTACAGACAGTAGCTGAGTCATGGCTGTCTGCGAACCCACCTTCGAAGGGCATGGACAGCATCGCCATGGCCCCTTGGTGCCATTCGGCTCACCGGGGAGGACTAGTCACTCGATCAGGTCTAAAGCGTTGTCGTGCAGCACGCCCCGCAGCCACGCATCGCCCAGGTCCAGGCGCACGAGCGCCTCGAGCTGGTGGGAGTACGGGTACGGGGTGTTCGGGAAGTCGGTGCCCAGCAGCACCTTGTCCTGCAGGGCGGCGAGCCGCGGCAGCAGGTCGCGGGGGAAGGGCCACGCCTGCTCGGTGAAGTCGGTGAAGGCCATCGTCGTGTCCACGTGCACCCGCTCGTAGGACTCGGCGAGCACCAGGAAGTCCTCGTAGTCAGGCAGTCCCAGGTGGGCGATCACCGCCGTCAGCCGAGGGTGCCGCCGGAGGACCTCGCCGAACGGCCCCGGTCCGGTCCACGCCCCCGGGGCCGGCCCGTTGCCGCAGTGCACGACCACCGGCGTCCCCGCCTCGGCGAGCAGGCCCCAGACCTCCTCCAGGAGCGGGTCGCGGGGGTCGTACGCGCCCACCTGCACGTGCGCCTTGCCGATCCGTGCCCCCGCCGCCAGCTGCTCCTCGACGTAGGCCCCGGCGCCCGCCTCCGGGTAGAAGGTGAAGGTGTGCAGCACGTCGTCGTGGCGGCCGGCGAAGTCCGCGGCCCAGGTGTTGAGCCAGGCCGCCATACCGGGCTTGTGCGCGTAGACGAGGGACGGGAACGCCCGCACCCCCATGGCGCGCAGCCGGGCGAGCCGGTCCTCCTCCTCCGTCCGGTAGGCGATCGGCCACGGCATGCCGGTCAGCGGGCCGGCCGCGTCGAAGTAGGCCCACACCTTGGCCATGACGTTGCGCGGCATGAAGTGCACGTGCAGGTCGATCAGCCCCGGCAGCCCCAGCTTCCGCCAGAGGTCCGGGACGTCAGCGTCCTCCATGTCCCCGCTGGGTCCGGCTCCGTCCGACGTCGCCGGTGCCGCGACCTTTCAGACCGCGGCCGAGCGCCCGCTGGATCTCGCGCTTGCTCTCCCGCTCGCTGATCGCCTGCCGCTTGTCGTGCGCCTTGCGGCCGCGGGCCAGTGCGATCTCGACCTTCGCGTGCCCGTCGCTCCAGTAGAGCTGCAGCGGTACGAGGGCCAGCCCGCTCTCCTTCGTCTTGCCGAGAAGCCGCTCGATCTCCGCCTTGTGCAGGAGCAGCTTGCGCTGACGGCGCGGTGTGTGGTTGTTCCAGGTGCCCTCGGTGTACTCCGGGATGTGCGCGCCCATGAGCCAGGCCTCGCCGTCCTGGATGACGCCGTAGGCGTCGACGAGCGACGCCCTCCCCTGCCGCAGCGACTTGACCTCGGTCCCGGTGAGGACGAGGCCTGCCTCGTGCGTCTCGAGGATCTCGTAGTCGTGCCGGGCCTTCTTGTTCTGCGCGATGGTCTTGCCACGGCCGGTCTCGCGGGTGCTGGGCTTGCGCTCCATCAGCCGCGACCGCCGGTGTCCGCCTGCAGGCCGGACAGGACCTCGAGGGCGCGGCGCAGGGCGACGCGGGGGTCGTTGCTCACGACCTCGATGTCGGGCTCGATGCCGACACCCTCGACCGAGCGGCCGGACGGCAGGTGGTAGCGCGCGACGGTCAGCGCCAGCGAGGAGCCGTCGGACAGGTGCTTCGGCTCCTGCACGGTGCCCTTGCCGAAGGTCCGCGAGCCGACGACGACGGCTCGGCCCCGGTCCTGCAGCGCACCTGTCACGACCTCGGCCGCGCTCGCGGTGCCGCCGTCGACGAGGACGACGACCGGAACCGTGGTGTTGCCCTTGGCCTCCGCGTCGAGGGTGGTCTCCTCACCGCCGCGACGGGTGTACGTGACGACGGTGCCGCCGTCGAGGAACACGCTGGCCGTCTCGACCGCTTCCGTCAGCAGGCCGCCCGGGTCCCCGCGGAGGTCGAGCACGATGCCCTGAGCGTGCTGGTGCAGCAGGCGCGCGAGCGCGTCGCGCACCTGCCGGCCGGTCCCACGGGAGAAGCTCGGCACGGTGATGCGCCCGACGCTCGTGGACAGCATGGTGTCCGTCACCTCGAGCGCGGGCACCTCGGCCCGGGTCAGGGACAGGGTCTTCAGCGCGGCGCCGTGCAGCACCACGAGCCGCACCGTGGTGCCCGGGTTGCCGCGCAGCGCACCCGCCACGTCCGCGGGCGAGAGGCCGGCGGTGCTGCGTCCGTCGACGGCGCGCAGCTGGTCACCGACCGCGATCCCGCTGCGGTGCGCCGGGCTGTCCGCGGCGACCCGGCTCACGACCAGCGCGGTGCCCGATCGGCGCAGCCAGATGCCGACGCCGGCGTAGGCCCCGTCTGCCGCGTTGCCCTCCGCCCAGCTGCCCCACTGGTCGCCCGCCGTCGCGAGCATCGCCTTGATGGCCGCGGCGTCGAGCGCGTCCTTGTCGACGGGCAGGAGCGAGGAGCCGACGATCTGGTCGGCCGCGTCGTCGAGGACGCCGCTCTGCGGGGCCGGGTCGTGGTCAGGTGTGCTGCCCGCGCCCGCGACCACGCCGAGCGTGAACGAGGCGGCGAGCGCCGCGGCCGCGCCGACACCGATCGCCGTGCGGCGGATCACGGTCGGGCGAAGCATCCGGCCAGTCTAGTTCGCGGGGTCAGACGCGGAGGTGCCTCTGGATCGCGAAGAACGACGACACGGTCGCGAGCAGCATGCCGACCAGGAACAGCACCGGGAACACCTGGGCCGTCTCCGGCCAGCCCACCCAGTTGATGAACCGGATGTTCTTCCGCAGCGTGGAGTCGACGAGGTAGGCCTTCAGCAGCGCCAGGAAGCCCGACGCGATGGCCGCGCCCAGGAAGCCGGCGAGCGCGCCCTCCAGCAGGAAGGGCAGCCGGATGTAGAGGTTGCTGGCACCCACCAGGCGCATGATGCCCGTCTCGCGTCGGCGGCTGAAGGCCGCGACCCGGATGGCGTTGAAGATGAGCAGCACCGAGGCGCCGAGGGTGATCGCGGCACCGACCAGCGCGGCGGTCGTCAGCCCGTCGAACGTCGAGAAGAGCGGTTTGAGGCCCTTGCCCTGGTCTGCGACCTGATCGACGCCCGGCATGTCCTGGAACTCGCTCTGGATGACGTCGAAGCGCTTGGGGTCCTTGAGCTTCACCCGGAACGACGGCGGCAGCGCGTCGGGGCTCACGTTCTTGGTGAGGTCGGGCGAGTTCTTGAACAGCTCGAGGAAGTGCTTGTACGCGTCCTGCTTCGACTCGTAGTAGACCTTCTGCACGACGGGGTTCGCGTAGAGCGCGGTCTGGATCGCCTGGCGCTGATCCTCCGACACGGCCGTCTTGTTGCACTGAGCGGTGTCGCTGATCGGGTCGCAGAGGAAGATGGAGACCTCGATCTTCCCGTACCAGAAGTCCTTGAGGTTGCCGACCTGCGTGCGCATCAGCAGCGCCGCGCCCACGAGGGCGAGGCTCAGCGCGGTCGTGATGATGAGCGCGATGGTCATGGTCAGGTTGCGGCGCAGACCGATGAGGGTCTCGCTGATGACGAACTGAGCTCTCATGTCAGGCGCCGTACCCGTAGACGCCGCGGCTCTGGTCGCGGACGACCTTGCCGTTGGAAAGCTCCACCACGCGGCGGCGCATGGAGTCGACGATGGAGGCGTCGTGCGTCGCCATCACGACGGTCGTGCCGGTGCGGTTGATGCGGTCCAGCAGCTTCATGATCCCGATCGAGGTCTGCGGGTCGAGGTTGCCGGTCGGCTCGTCGGCGATGAGGATCATCGGCCGGTTGACGAACGCCCGCGCCACGGCGACGCGCTGCTGCTCACCACCGGACAGCTCGTCGGGCATGCGCTGCGCCTTGCCCTCGAGCCCGACGAGGTCGAGCACCTCCGGCACGACCTTGCTGATCGTCCCCTGCGGCTTGCCGATGACCTCGAGCGCGAAGGCGACGTTCTGGAACACCGTCTTGTTGGGCAGCAGGCGGAAGTCCTGGAAGACGCAGCCGATGGAGCGGCGCAGCGCCGGCACCTTCCAGCTCGACAGCGCCGACAGGTCCTTGCCGGCGACGTGGACTCGGCCCTGGCTGGGCGTCTCCTCCTTGAGGATGAGCCGCAGGAAGGTCGACTTCCCGGAGCCGCTCGACCCGACGAGGAAGACGAACTCTCCCTTGTCGATGTCGACGTCGACGCCGTCCAGGGCGGGGCGGGTGCTGGTCGGGTAGCTCTTGACGACCCTCTCCATGCGAATCACCCGTCCAGTCTAAGGACGGGTGGGCCCTAGTCCCCGTCGCCCGAGGTGCGGCGCCACCGGATCGCCGCCTCGATGAGCTCGTCGATCTCGCCGTCCAGGACGCCCTGCGTGTTGGACGTCTCCACGCCCGTACGGAGGTCCTTGACCATCTGGTAGGGGTGGAGCACGTAGTTGCGGATCTGCGACCCCATCGCGTTGGCCTGCTTGCCGCCGCGGATGGCGTCCATCTCCGCCTGCTCCTCCTCGCGCTTCTTCTCCATCAGCTTGGTCTGGAGGACGACCATGGCGGCCGCGCGGTTCTGGATCTGCGAGCGCTCGTTCTGGCAGCTCACCACGATCCCGGTCGGCAGGTGCGTGATGCGGACGGCGGAGTCGGTCGTGTTGACGCCCTGGCCGCCGGGGCCGCTCGACCGGAAGACGTCCACCCGGAGGTCCTTCTCGTCGATCTCGACGAAGTCCGCGGTCTCGACGACGGGCGTGACGTCGACGGCGGCGAACGTCGTCTGCCGGCGCGCCTGGTTGTCGAAGGGGCTGATGCGGACGAGCCGGTGGACGCCGTGCTCGCCCGCGAGGGTCCCGTAGGCGTAGGGCGCCTTGACCTCGAAGACGACCGACTTCACGCCGGCCTCCTCGGCCTCCTGCCACTCGAAGACGTCGAGCGGGTAGCCGTGCCGCTCCGCCCAGCGGTAGTACATCCGCCAGAGCATGAAGGCCCAGTCCTGCGCCTCGGTGCCGCCCTGCCCGGGGCTCAGCTGCACGAGGGCGTGGCGGGCGTCGTACTCGCCCGACAGCAGGGTTCGGACCTCGAAGCTGCCGATCTCCTTCTGCAGGGCGGCGAGCTCGTTGTCGGCCTCGACCCCGGTGGCCTCGTCGTCCTCCTCGGCCGCCATCTCGTAGAGGACGCCGAGGTCGTCGAGGCGGGAGCGGTAGGAGTCGATCCGCTTGAGGTCCGCCTGGACGGCCGACAGCTGGCCAGTGATCCGCTGCGCCTTCTCCTGGTCGTCCCACAGGCCGGGCATCGCGGCCTGCTCCTCGAGGTCGATGACCTCCTGGCGCAGCTTCGGGACGTCGAGCACCTTCTCGATGCTCGTGAGCGTGGCGTCGAGTGCCTTGAGGTCAGCGGATCGGTCGGCAGCCACGATCGGCCAGCCTAGTGCCGCCGCCGTCAGGCGCTGGACGACGTCGAGCCCGCAGCCGGTGCAGGGGCACGGGAGTCGGCGGCGACACCCACGACGACCGCGACAGCGGCGAGCAGCAGGGCTCCCACGGCGAGGCGGACCCGCTCCGAGCGCCGATCGGACGGGTGCTCGTCGTACGCCGTGAGCAGCGCCCAGACGGCGACCAGCACGAGGACCGGCACCGCGAGGTAGGCGACGGTCGACACGACCGCGAGCCTAGAGCTGGGGCTAGAGCGCGGCTGCCGGCCGGTCCGAGGTCGCGCGCGGCGACGGCACGGCGCGCAGGTGGACCTTGGCGGGGCTGAGCCAGGCGGTGAACTCCGCCTCGCGCATCGGGCGGGCGAGGTGGTAGCCCTGCAGGTCGTCGCAGCCGAGCGCGCGCAGCCGGTCCCAGGTGGCCTCGTCCTCGACGCCCTCGGCGACGACCGCGAGGCGGAGGGTGTGCGCGAGCGTGATGACGGCTTCGACGATGGCCGCGTCGTCGTCGTCGGCAGCGAGGTGCTGCACGAAGGACTTGTCGACCTTGACCTCGCTCACCGGCAGCTGCTTGAGGTAGGCCAGGGAGCTGTAGCCGGTGCCGAAGTCGTCGACCGAGAGCCGGACGCCGAGGTCGGAGAGGCCGTGGAGGACCTCGGCCATGCGGGCCGGGTCGCTCATGAGGTGGCTCTCGGTGATCTCGAGGGTCAGCATGCGGGCCGGCACCTCGTGGCGGAGGAGCAGCCGGGAGACCTGCGCGACGAGGTCGGGCTCCATGAGGTTGCGCACCGACAGGTTGACCGACATCGCGAGGTTGCGGCCCTCCTGACGCCAGCGCGCGGAGTCCTCGAGCGCCTTGTCGAGGACGAACGCCGTGAGCTCCCGGATCTGCCCGGTCTGCTCGGCGATGCTGATGAAGTCGTCCGGCGGCACGATGCCGTAGGTCGGGTGCTCCCAGCGGACGAGCGCCTCGACGCCGAAGACGTGACCGTCCTCGACCCGCGCCTGCGGCTGGTAGCGCAGGCTCATCTGGCCCTGCTCGATCGCGGCACGCAGGCCCGAGGCGAGCGCCAGGCGGCGCGGCGAGTAGCCGTCCAGCTCGTCCTGGTAGAGGTGCACGCCGGTGTAGTGCTTCTTGGCGGCGTACATCGCGACATCGGCCCGCTGGAGCACGTGGCTCGCGTCCTGGTCCTGGACCGGACGGCCGGGCGGCATGTAGACGACGCCGATGCTGGCACCGACCTCCATCTCGACACCGGTCAGCACCATCGGCTCGCTGAGCACCTGCAGCAGGCGCTCGGCGGTCGAGACCGCCCCGTGCTCGTCCAGGCCGGTGATGAGGACGGCGAACTCGTCGCCGCCCAGGCGGGCCAGCAGGTCGTCGGGACGCATCTGGCTGCCGAGCCGGGCCGCGATCTCCTGGAGGAGCAGGTCGCCGTGGTGGTGGCCGAGGGTGTCGTTGACCTCCTTGAACCGGTCGAGGTCCATGAGGAGGACGGTCGAGCCCACGTCGGTGCGGCGCAGGGCTCGGCCGAGCCGGTCGAGGAACAAGGCGCGGTTGGCGAGACCGGTGAGGCTGTCGTGCAGGGACTCGTGGTCCAGCCGCTCGACCAGCCGTGAGTTGGCGAGGGCCTTGACGGCGTGGCTCATGAGGGCCTGCAGCAGCAGACCGTCGTCCTTGCTGAAGGTGTTGACCTCACCGAGGCGGTCGGCGAGGACGAGCACGCCGTGCAGCTCCTGCTCTCCCGTCAGGCCGGCGAGGACGGCGTCCTTGGCGCCCATCCAGTCGAGGAAGGACTGGCAGGCGGCGTCACGGGTCCCGTTGCGGATGACGACCGGCTCCTGGCTCTCCAGGACGGTACGGATGAGCGGCGGGACGTCGCGCTCGGCGATCCGCTCCGTGTGCGTGAGGCCCTCCTCAACGCGCGTGGTGCGCAGCAGGTTGCCCGTGACCTCGTCGCGGAGGTAGAGCGCGGCGCGCTCCGCCCGGAGGAGGTCGGCCACGCGGCTCAGCACGATGCCGACGACCTGGTCGCTGTGCGGGGCCCCGCCGAGCTCTCCGGCGAAGTCGTACATGACCTTCACGTGGCCGTGCTGGGCCCGCACCGATCCCAGGTTGTGGAACCCGAGGAGGTAGAGGCCGACGACCATGGCGATCGGCGCCAGCAGCCAGGGCGACCAGGCGACCGCGCCGACGCAGACGAGCGCACCGACGGAGCAGCCGAGGGCGCTCATCATGCAGCTCTGGAGGAACTTGGCCGACCGGGAGAGGTCGACCTCGCCGCTGGTGGAGGCGATGACCGCGTTCACGGCCAGGCTGTCGACGAACGCCGCGGCGAGCGCTGAGGCGAGCGCGGGGCCGAAGACCTG
>Ga0207705_10002069_pt1 | contig 15599 bp, 17 predicted proteins | sample KBSC13metaG_FD_184314 | JGI IMG/M metagenome (GOLD analysis project Ga0207705, IMG submission 184314) | Corn rhizosphere microbial communities from Kellogg Biological Station, Michigan, USA - KBS C1-3 metaG (SPAdes) (version 2) | ecosystem: Host-associated > Plants > Roots > Rhizosphere > Soil ...
CACGACCGAGCCGACGTTGGTCGAGGTAAGCGCGATGGGGCCGTTCGCGATTACTTATGCGAACCCGGCGGACGATCCGCGGAAGTAGGCGAGTGTGCGGAGCGATCGGCTAGGCAGTCGCGATAAGCGTTATTTTACGCGCTCCACCTGTTCGAACTCCAGCTCCACCGGCGTCGCGCGGCCGAAGATGCTGACGCTGACCTTCACGCGGCCGCGATCGAAATCCAGCTCTTCGACGGTGCCGTTGAAGGTGGCGAACGGGCCGTCGAGGACCTTGACCGCGTCGCCGATCTCATAGTCGACGCTGATCTTCTGCTTGGGCGCGGAGGCGGCTTCGGCCTCGCTCGAGAGCATGCGCGCGGCCTGGGCGTCGGGGATCGGCTGGGGCTTGCCGCCAGGCCCCAGAAAGCCGGTCACCTTGGGGGTGTTCTTGACGAGGTGATAGACCTGGTCGTTCATCTCCAGCCGGGCGAGGACGTAGCCGGGCATGAACTTGCGCTCGGACTGGACCTTCTTGCCGCGCTTGATCTCGGTCACGGTCTCGGTCGGGACCTCGATCTGCTCGACGAACGGGGTGAGGCCGAGGCGCGTGGCTTCCGAGTTGATCGCGTCGCGGACCTTGTTCTCGAAGCCGGAATAAGCGTGGATGATATACCAGCGGGGCATGTGTTTTGACCTAACCGAGGAAGCTCAGGAGATATTTGACCATGCTCGAGAAAGCGGCGTCGACGCCAAAGAAGAAGGCGGCGAGAAGCACCGACATGATCAGCACCATGATCGCGGTCGCGACCGTCTCCTTGCGGGTCGGCCAATAGACCTTGCTGGTCTCGGCGCGGACCTGACGGATGAATTCGCCGGGGGAGGTTCTGGCCATCGCTTCGTCTCGAGTTGCGGAAAGAAAAGCGCCCCGCGGACCTGACGGGCCGGCGGGGCTGCGGGTCACTTAGCGACGTGTGAATGAGTCTTCAAGGTTGTGGTGGCCGTCACCGGACTAAATCCCGTGACGTCAGACGGGCTCGGCTGTGCCGCCCCGCAGGCCGCCCGCTCGCATCCGCTTCGCGGACCGGTCCTGGCGCCCGCTAGGCGCCTTGCTCCGGCATGGCAGGGGCAGAGGGACTCGAACCCACGACCCTCGGTTTTGGAGACCGATGCTCTACCAACTGAGCTATACCCCTAGGCCGGGTTCGCGACCTAGTGCGTCACTTGACGACAGGCAAGCCGATCCAAGTGCCGTCGCTGCCGGTGAAGACCTTTTGCGTCGCGGCGCGGTAGTCGCTTGGCTTCGCGAAGAAAATGTTGGGGACGAAGGTCTGCGGGTTGCGGTCATATAGCGGGAACCAGCTCGACTGGACCTGGACCATCAGCCGGTGGCCGGGCTGAACCACGTAATCGACGGTGGGAAGCGCGAACTCGTAGTTGAGCGGCTGGTTGGGAGTCAGGGCCTGCGGATGGGCGGGATCGGTGCGGTAGCGGCCGCGCATCACGTCCATCGCGATGGCGAGCTCGTACCCGCCCATCTCGGGCTTTTGCGGATAATGGGCCGGGTAGACGTCGATCAGCTTGACGACCCAGTCGCTGTCGGTGCCGCTCGTCGAGGCCCGCAAGTGGACGAGCGGCGTGCCCTTGAGCGCCAGGGGTTGGGTCAGCGGCTCGGACGTGTAGGTGAGGACGTCGGGACGCGCTTCGGCGAAGCGCTGGTCGTCCTCGAGCCAATAGCGCCAGGTCGAGCCGGTCGCCCAGGGCGATATGTTCGGTCGCGGGCGATAGGTGACGGGCCTTGCAGGGTCGGAGACATAGCTGTCCGACGTCCGCGCCGGCGCGTCGAAGCCGAGCGCTTTTCCAGGCGAGAGGTAGAGCGGCGTGAGGTTCGCCGGGCAGCCGCTCGCGCAGGCTTGCGGCCAGTCGGCGAGACGCTCCCAGCGGTTGGGGCCGACCTGGAACGCGGTCACTCGGGCGAGATTGGCGGGCGGCCCGCCCTTCAGCTGCTGGTTGAGGAAGGGCAGCAGGACGTTCTGGCGGAACCACTTGCCGGTGTCCGAGCCCCAGTCGAGCGGCCCGAGCGTGCTCGCCGCAACGTTTGCCTCGCCATGATGCCAGGGGCCGAGGACCAGGTGAGCGTTGCCATTGTCCTGGCGCTTGACGGCGTTGAACGCGGCGGGCGCGCCGTAAATGTCCTCCTGATCCCACTCGCTCCCGACGAAAAGCGTGGGGACGGTGAGCGGCGCGCGGGCGAGGATCCGATCGACGGCCTGGTCCTGCCAATATTCGTCATATTCGGGATGCTGGGTGAGCCGTACCCAGAAGGGCAGCTGGTCCATGCCCATCGCGCGGCCGTAGGCGCCCGCCGAGCCGTAGCCGAGATAGGTGTCGTAATCGTCGTAGCCGGCGGTGAACCAGTCCTCGTCGGACTTCTTTGCCGCCGTCTGCTCATAGACGTAGCTGATCATCTCCTGCCGGAAGGCGCCGTTGTGGAACCAGTCGTCGCCCTTCCACACGTCGACCATGGGATTGATGGGCACCGCGGCCTTGAGCGCCGGGTGCGGGCTGACGAGGCTCATCAGGGTGGTGAAGCCGTCGTAGCTGGTGCCGATCGTTCCGACCCGGCCGTTGCTCTCCGGCACGTGCTTCACCAGCCAGTCGATGGTGTCGAAAGCGTCGGTCGAATGATCGACCGCGGTGGAATTCAACGGCCCGCGTAGAGGCCGGTTCATCACGTAATCGCCCTCGGACTTGTACTTTCCGCGGACGTCCTCGAAGGCGACGATATAGCCGGCTCGGACCAGCTCGGCGGAAAGCGGAGAGAGGATCTGCTCGGGAAGCGGGCCGAAGCTGCCGCGCGAGGTCGCTTTGTCCGCCGAATAAGGCGTTCGGTCGAGCATGATCGGATGCTTGCCCGGTGAGCGCGGAATGATCAGGACTGCGTAGAGCTTCACCCCGTCGCGCATCGGGATCATGACCTCGCGGCGCACGTACTGGAAGTCGGCGCGTGGCGCGGCGAAGCGCTGCGGGATGTCGCCGCCCTTCGGGATTGGCGGAACGGCGGGACGGAAATGAGCGGGGATATCGCCGCCCGGCTGGACCGCGGTGGTCACATGGCTTTCGGCAAGCAGGGGCGCGGCAGCCAGGAACGCGGCCGCGAGAACGAAGCGCTTCAATGCCATGCGCCCGCTTCATACAGTGGTGCATGAATCCGGCAATATTCGGCCAGCCACAGAAATTTGTGCGGCTTGCGCAAAGGATTTCCCGCCGACCCGCGTCTCATGGGTTATGCGGGTGATCTTGCTCGCAACCGGAGAAGGAGTTCTCATGGCTTTCGATTATCGGTTCTCAGGTCTCGCGATCGCCCTGTCGGCATCGCTTGTTCTGCCGGGAACGGCGTTCGCCCAAGTCGCGCCGACCGCCAGCATCGCCGAGATGGCGAGCACGCCGCTCGTGAGAGTCAACATCTCGGAATCGCTGAGGACTCCTCCGGACGAGGCGAGCATCACGGTCGGGACCCAGGCCAAGGCGTCGACCGCTACCGCCGCCGTGGCGGCCAACAAGGTGAAGACGGAAAAGCTGCTCGCGACCATCCGCGCGGCCGGGATTCGCGAGCGCGACATCCAGACTCAGGGCATTCAGCTCCAGCCCGATTATCGGTGGGATAATGTGCCGGGAGGGCAGGGGCACCAGACTCTGATCGGGTACGTCGCCAGCAACTCGGTACAGATCAAGACTCGCAACATCGACAAGCTGACAACGCTGCTCGATGCCCTCACCACCGCCGGCGCGGATACGGTTTACGGGCCCAATTTCGCGATCTCCGACCCGGCGCCGCTGCGGCGCGAGGCCCGAATCCGGGCGATGGCTCGGGGCCAGGCTGAAGCGACCGAATATGCGCGCAACAACGGCTTTAGCAGTGTGCGCCTGCTCTCCGTCGAGGAGGGAACCTCGTATCGCGGTACGGACGTAATCGTCTCCGGCTCGCGGATCAGCCCCGTGGCCGCGCCCCCGCCGCCACCGCCTCCTCCCGCGCCCGAGCGCGACGGTGGCGGAATCGTCGCTCCGGGCCAGCTGGAGACGGGGGTGACGCTGAACCTGCTCTACCGGATGGAGCGCTGAGGCGAGGCACGGGGACGGCGGTGCCTGTCGGTCGTCCCCGGAATTGACGACCGGCGAGCCTCGGATACACTTAAATCGTGGGGAGATACTCGTCGCTGTTCCGGATGATGAAAGGCTTCGAAACGCAATTCGAAGCCGACGGCAAAGGCGGATATGTCTACCGGCTCCGCGGCAAGGGACGGCCGATTCCTGTGAGCGATGGTGAGCGGCGGCGCTTCATCGACCAATATTTCTCCAGGATCGTCCCGATTTACGGCGCGATGCTCGCCGCGACGATGATGTTCTTCCTCATTTTTTACGGACGGGTTCTCCACTCTTCGACGGTGCTCCCGAGCAAGGTGATATTCTCTGACCCCTTCTTCTATGAAGGCATGATCCTCATCGCTTTGCCCATCATCGTTCTCATGTATTGGCTGGCGGAGGCGCCGGCCCGCGCCCTCAAGGGGCGAGCAGCGATCGGGCCAGAGCCGACGCGGGACGAAAAGCGCGCAATCGGCTTTCGCAAAATGAGCTACGGTAGAATGGCCCTCATCGCGCTGGTGGGAGGGGGGTCCTACCGGTTCATTCTGGACGGCTACTGGGATCGACGCTGGTTCTTCATGCCCCCGCTGATCGTGTCGGTTGTCGCGGTGCAGGCTTTCCGCAAATGGCGCTTCGAGCGCCTCCACCCCGATCTTTCCTAGTCACGCATCGCGCCGGGAGCCGTTCATCCCGATTGCAGCTTGCCGCACCTAACGGAGCAGGAATGGCCGATAGAGACGCTTTTGATATTGCTACCCGCATCGCGGCGGGGGACGACAGGACCGATTACGACAATGTCGCGATCGCGCTGCACTGGCTGACCGCGCTGCTCGTGGTCATCCAGTTCGCGATGGCGATGAGCTGGGACTGGTTCGCCAAGCCGACGCGGCAGGCGATGGAGAGCGTCCACATCTCGCTCGGCGTGCTTTTGACGGCAGTGATCGTCGCCCGGATCGTGTGGCGGCTGATGCCCCGCCACCAGCGGCCCTCGATCGTCAGCGGGTGGGTGGAGATGGCAGCCAAGGCGGTCCATTACCTGCTTTATGCGCTGCTCGTCGCGCAGGCGGGGCTCGGCTTCGCGTTCCGCTGGGCGCAGGGTCACCCGGTCAGCTTCTTCGGCCTGTTCGCGATTCCCGGACCCTATGATGCGCTCGAGCGGCCCACGCGAAGGCTCCTCCACGAGCTTCACGAATATGGCGGATGGGCGATCGTCATCATCGCGCTTGGGCACGCGCTCGCGGCGATCTATCACCATTATGCGCTTCGTGACCGAGTGCTCGGCCGGATGCTCCCGACGGCGCGGCGTTCCTGACTTTCGTCAACTTGCCTCAACGGGCGTTGCGCCGCGGCCAAGATGATGGTTGTTTCCCCGCTCGTAAAGGGAGGGGGAAACCATGCGCAAATCCATCGCCGCGGCCATACTTGGGACGGCCGCCTTTTCGCTGACGCTCGCTGCCTGCAACAAGTCCGCCGGCGGCGCGACCGATGCCGACAGCGTCAAGCAGACGATCAAGGCCGACGAGGCCAAGTGGAACAAGGATTTCAAGGCCAAGGACACCGAAGGGCTGGCCGGCCATTATGCCGACGACGCCTTTTTCGTGGCGAGCGGAACCACGGCGGAGGGCTCGACGCCGATCCGCCAGGTCTTCGCCAACGCCTCGACCGACCCGGCCTTCAATGTCCAGTTCTCGAGCGACAAGATCGACGTTTCGTCGTCCGGCGACGTCGCCTACGCGCGCGGCAAGTTCACCGAAAAGTACACCGACAGGAAGACCGGTAAGGTAATGACTGACAGCGGGTCGTACCTGACCATCTACAAGAAGCAGGACGATGGAAGCTGGAAGGTCGTGGAGGACTTCTCCGCGCCCAATCCCGACACGGTCAAGCCGGTGCCGCCGGAGAAGCCGACGGTTCGCGCCAAGATGACCTCCTTCTAGTCAGGACGACTTGGGGACGCGGCCGCGGGCAATCCACGCCGCTCCCCGTCCGACCGTCGCTTCGACCCGCCACTTCGAGGCCACGCGGATCATTGGAGCGCGGCAGCCCCTGCAAAAGGTCTTGACCTGGAGGTCGCTCAAATCGAGCTGCGAACGCTGGGATGGGCGATGATGCCCGAAATGGCACAAAATGCTCACCAACTCGCCCCCGAGCATGAGTCGTAGGGCCGACTTTTACGCTCAAGGAACTGTCAACGAAAGTTAAATTGCTGAAAGGCTCGGTCGCTTCAGGCGGCGATGTCGTAGGGCTGGATCTCGCCAGTGAGGTAGAGCGTCCGCGCCTTGGTCCGCGATAGCTTGCCCGAGCTGGTTCGCGGCAGCGTGCGCGGGGGGACGAGCTCGACGACGGGCGTAATCCCGGTGATGGCGCGGACCCGTTCGCGGATCTCGTCGCGCAGGCGGCCGCGCTCCTTGGCGTCGGACACGCGGCAGTGGACGAGAACGGCTGGCGTCTCCTCGCCCGAGGGGCCGGTGATGGCGAACGCCGCGATGTCGCCGGACTTGAAGCCGGGCAGTTGCTCGACCGCCCATTCGATGTCCTGCGGCCAGTGATTGCGCCCGTTGATGATGATCATGTCCTTGGCGCGGCCGACGATGAAGATGTAGCCCTTCGACATGTAACCCATGTCGCCGGTGTCGAGCCAACCGTCGTCGCTGAGCACGGCCTTGGTCGATTCCTCGTCGCGGAAGTAGCTGTGCATGACGCTCGCGCCGCGCACGAAGACCTTGCCGATGCCGCGGTCGGGGAGGATGGCGCCGTCGTCGCCGCGGATCTCGACTTCCATGCCGGTCACCGGGCGGCCGCAGTTGACCACGGCGCGGTAGCGTTTCGGACGGTCCGCTTCTTCGAGGCCGCCGCCGGAAAGCTCGTTTTCCTCGACGAGCTCGAGGCGGATACCTTCGCCGGGCGGCATCAGCGAAACGGCGAGCGTCGCCTCGGCGAGGCCGTAGCTGGGGCAGAAGGCGCTCGCTTTGAACCCCGCCGGCGCGAAGCAGTCGACGAACGATTGCATGACGTCGGGCCGGATCATGTCGGCGCCGTTGCCGGCGATGCGCCAGCGCGACAGGTCGAACCGGTCCTCGGCGCGGGTCTGCGAGCTCATCCGGCGCGAGCAGATGTCGTAGCCGAATGTGGGCGAGTAGCTGACGCTGTTGCCGGGATTGCGGGTGATCATGTCTAGCCATGCCAGCGGGCGGCGCGCGAAATCCTCGGTCTTTAGATAATCGACCGAGAATTGCAGCGCGAGCGGCGACAGGAAGCAGCCGACCAGCCCCATGTCGTGGTACCAGGGCAGCCAGGAGATGCAGCGGTCGCCTTCCGCGATCTTGAGACCGACGCCATGCGCGCGGAGGTTGTCGAGCAGCGCGCGGTGGGTGACCGCGACGCCGTGCGGGAAGCGCGTCGATCCGCTCGAATATTGGAGATAGGCGATGTCGTCGGGCTGCGCGCTCGGCAGGTCGGTTGCTGCCGGGTCGACCGTTTCCAGCGTTTCCCAGCTGCGCGAGGCGACGCCGGCTTTGTCGGCCGCCTGCTTGCAGAACTCCGACAGCTCCTCCGGATAGAGCAGAAGCGCGGAGTCGCTACTTTTAAGCTGCACGACGAGCTGGTCGACATAGGCCGTGCGGCCGCCGAAGCTGGTTGGCAGCGGCAGCGGCACCGGCCACGCGCCGGCATAGACCGCGCCGAAGAAGCAGGCGGCGAAATCTGGTCCCGTCTCGGCCACAAGCGCGACGCGGTCGCGAGGCTTGATCCCCAACGCTATGAAGCGCCGCGCGAGAACGAGCGCATCCTCGCGCAGCTCGGCATAAGTATAGGCCTGAGCCAGAAATCCGCGCGCGTCGTGGAAGTTGAGCCCGCGGCAGCCCTTCGCGGCATAGTCGAGGGCGTGGCCGATCGTCTCGAAATCGGCAAGGCGTCGCGGGTGCGTGTCGAGAGTGGGAGTGGCGCCCGGCGGGGCAAGCTCGTTTCTCACTGAAGCGTTGCGCTCGAGCACGCCGGCCCTTCCCTGACTGTGGAACTCTTCGCCCGGACATTCTCGCACAGGCGATTTCCTGATGGTCGGTGACTGTGGCACAAAAACGGCGTGATGGCACGTTTGAGGCAGCCGAGAACCCCGATCCCGCTGGATTCGAACCGGCTCGACGAGCTCGCGCTTCGCTATGTCGGACGCTACGCGACGAGCAAAGCGAAGCTGATCGCTTATCTGTCGCGCAAGCTCCGCGAGCGGGGCTGGAACGGGGACCACGAGCCGGACCTTGACGCGCTGGCGGAGCGATTTTCGCGGCTCGGCTATGTCGATGACGCAGCCTACGCGCTCGCGAAATCGCGCTCGCTGAGCAGCCGCGGCTACGGCAGGCGCCGCCTCGACGACAAGCTGCGGATGGCCGGAATCGGCGACGAGGATGCAACCGAGGCGCGCGAACACGCCGACGAGGAAGCGGTCGATGCGGCGCTGCGCTATGCCGAACGCCGCCGGATCGGTCCGTTTGCTCCGAGCGGGCACGATCCCCGGCAACGCGAGAAAGCGATCGCCGCAATGGTTCGCGCCGGGCATTCTTTCGGCCTGGCGAGCGCGATTATTCGCCTCGCGCCGGGAATCGAGATCGATCGCGAAGATTTAAGCGAACGAACGCGCTGACCCTACCTAAAGTCGGTTTCCCGACACTGGGACAAGTGATATTGGACGCGGGATGGTAAGCGCGTTCGCCAGTGTGGCCGAAGGGGGGCCGCAGCCGATCATGGAGTCGAAGCTGGATCCTCCCGAGGCCGAAATGCCGCCGGTCACGGGCCGCGTGAAGTGGTTCGATGCGACGCGCGGGTTCGGGTTCCTGGTCAGCGAGCAGGTGGACGGCGATGTTCTGCTCCACTTCAGCGTTCTTCGCGAACACGGCCGTCGAAGCGTTCCCGAGGGCGCGGTGATCGAGTGCGTGCCGGTGCGGCTCGAGCGCGGCCTCCAGGCCAAGCGGATCCTGTCCATCGACCTCTCCTCGGCCTTGCCCCAGCAGCCGCGCTCGTCCATTCCGGCCGCCGAACGGGCCGACCGCAAGGCGCTAGCCGACGCGGCGGGGGAGTTCGAGCCGCTGGAGGTCAAATGGTTCAATCGCGTTCGGGGCTATGGCTTCTTGAAGCGTCCCGAGGAGTTGGGCGGCGAGGACGTGTTCGTCCACATGGAAACGGTGCGGAACGCGCATCTCGGCGAGCTCCAGCCGGGCCAGCATGTCGAAGCGCGAATTGCGCCGAGTTCCAAAGGGCTGACCGCCGTCGAGCTCCGTCCTTCCGGCGTTTCGCTGGACTGACGCTAGCCTTCGTCGCGTTCGCGGCGTGCAGTCCCCAAGCCCCTGCCCAGAATGCCCCTGCCGAACAGGGAACCCCGCAGACGGGGCTTAGAAGCGTGCCGCTGACGATCCGCTCGGCGAGCGGGGTCCATCGATTCACCGTCGAGGTCGCCGAAACCGCCGACCAGCAGGAAGCGGGACTGATGTTCGTCCGCTCGCTCGGGCCCGATCGCGGCATGATCTTCCCCTACGACCCGCCGCGGAACGTCGCCTTCTGGATGCGCAACACTTTGATCCCGCTCGATATGGTCTTCATCCGCGCCGACGGCACCATCGCCCGCATCGCGACGGCAAAGGCGCTCGACGAGACTCCAGTCTGGGCGGGCGAAGAGATCGCCGCGGTGCTCGAGATTCGCGCCGGCAGGGCGGCGGAGCTGGGGATCAAGCCCGGCGACAAGGTGGAGTGGGCGCACTAACCAAAATTCCTCCCTGTCGGCGAAGCCGATGGGGAGGTGGCAGTCACGCGTCAGCGTGGCTGACGGAGGGGCCGGCCCCTCCACCATTCGCTCTGCGGTGAATGGTCCCCCTCCGCCACCAGCCTTTGGCTCGCAGGGAGGAGCTTGCGTATGGCGCTGCGACGCGGCAGAGGCAGGCACCCATGGGCTTCTGGTCGAAAACATTCACCTGGTGGAACGGTGCGACGTGGGGGACCTCGCTTTTCACGCGCCGCTTCGGGTCCGAGGTCGGCCGCGACGAGGCCGGCAATGTTTACTACCAGGACAGCAAGCGCCCGTGGCGCCGCTGGGTCATCTATAACGGCGCCAACGACGGAAGCCGCGTCGGGCCGGGCTGGCAGTTGTGGCTGCGCGGGACGATCGACGATTTGCCTGACAAGGCTCTTCCGCCGGTCCGCAAGTTCCAGATAACGCCGACTCCGAACCTGACCGGGACGATGGAGGCCTTCCGCCCCGACGGCGCGCTCGGCAGCGGCCGCATCAGGCCGGCGTCCACCGGCGATTACGAGCCGTGGATCCCCGAATAAGCGTGAACAGGCTCGCCGCAACGCTGCTCATCGCGCTCGGGCTCGCTGCGTGCGGGCGCGGCGAACAGCAGCAGCAGCAGACCGCGCTCGCGCCGACAGGACGGAAGGCGCCGGTGACCGCGGCAGGGCAGGGAGGGGTGACTCCGATGGCGCAGCGCGTCGCGGTCCTCGGAATCCTCAACAAGCGCAACGGCATCGTCCAGAACGTCACGCTTCGGCCGGGTCAGTCGATCCGGTGGAAGGATGCCATCGTGCGCCTGCGCGCGTGCGAGACCACTGCACCGTGGGAAGAGGAGAAACTGACCGGCGCCTTCGTCCAGCTCGACGTTCAGAAGCCCGACAAGAGCTGGAACCGGGTCTTCTCCGGCTGGCTCTACAAGGAATCACCCTCGCTCAACGTGGTCGAGCACCCGGTTTACGACGTCTGGCCCAAGAGCTGCGCGATGACATATCCGGCGGGGCCGTCCGCGCCGGCCGCTCCGGCAAGCTCGAGCAACCTGTCGAGCGCCAAAAAGTCGGGCGGGGCACCGGCGCCTGCGCCCAAGCCGTCGACGGCGGCTCCCGCACCTGCTCCGGCGCCTGCGCCAGTCACGGGAGCGCCGAGCGCCGCGGAGAGCAACGCGACGTAGGCCTCGCGCGGGATCGTCACTGCGCCGAGCGAGGCCAAATGCTCGGTCATGAACTGGCAATCGAGCAGGGTGAAGTTGCCGACCTTGAGCCGCGCGACGAGCCAGGCGAGCGCCACTTTCGACGCGTCGGTCGCTCGGCTGAACATGCTTTCGCCGAAGAAGGCGCGGCCGAGCTTCACGCCATAGAGCCCGCCGGCGAGCCGATCGCCGTCCCACACTTCGATCGAATGAGCGTGGCCCGAGCCGTGAAGCGCGATCATCGCGCGCTCGAGCTCGGCATTGATCCAGGTCTCCTCGCGGTCGGCGCAGGCGGCGATCACGCCGGCGAAATCGCGGTCGTGGGTCGCCGTGAACGGGCCACTGCGGATGGTTCGCCGAAGCGAGCGCGAGAGATGGAAGCGATCCAGCGGAATGATGGCGCGATTGCGCGGCTCGACCCAGAACAGCTCGTCCGCCTCGCGGCTGTCGGCCATCGGGAAAATGCCGGTGGCATAGCCCTGGAGGAGGAGGCGGGGATCGAGGCGACTCATGGCTCGACTCTATCCTCCCCGGCGTTTGCCGGGGAGGGGGACCGAAGGCAGTGGAGGGGCCCCTCCGTCAGCGCTTCGCGCTGCCACGTCCCCGAGATTTCTCGGAGGGTGGATTAAAGAATCTCCCGAACCCGATCCTGCGGGCGGCAGAGCCGGACTCCGTTGGGGGTTTCGACGATGGGGCGCTCGATCAGGATCGGGTGGGCGACCATCGCGTCGAGGAGCTCGTCGTCGGTGACGCCGGAGCGGTCGAGCCCGAGCTCACCGACCAGCGCTTCCTTCCTCCGGAGCCCCTCGCGCGGGGAGATTCCGGCGCGCTCATAGAGACGCCTCAGCTCGTCCTTCGTCGGCGGGGTCTTCAGATATTCCTGGATCCACACGTCGCAGCCGGAATCGCGGAGGATGTCGAGGGTCTTTCGAGACGTTCCGCACATCGGATTGTGATAAATTGTCGCTTTCATTTCAGCCTGTGTTCCTGATGAAGATTCAAACGGTTAAACAAAGAGTTAACGTGGATTATCGACTTTCTTCCATAGCCATTGTCGCGCTTGCGGAACGATGCGCCTTAATCGTCGTTCCTGCGCATGTGACATGCACCGCTTCGCGGGCGGTTTGTGCTGCGTGCGGCGCATGTTCCAACAGCTCAACAAACGGGAGAAAGAGCGATGCGTAAATCTATCCTGGTCCTGACGCTTGCAAGTACTGCCGCGCTCGGCGCGTGCACGAGCAATCCGCACACCAACGCCGATATCGCGACTGGCGCGGCGGTCGGCGCGGCCGGCGGCGCGGCCCTCGGCGCGGTTGCTCCGGGCATCAGCACCATCACCGGGGCTGCGGTCGGCGCCGCGATCGGCGGTCTCGCCGGCGCCGTGTGGGCGGACAACAACAATGACGGCTATGTCGACGGCTATGTGTACAACGGCCAATATTATAATGGCCCGCCGTCGGGTTATGACCCGACCACCCATGCGGTCGTGACCGGCGCCCTCGGCGGCGCGGCGATCGGCGCCGTTGCCGGTGCGGTCCTTCCGGGCGTCAGCGTCCCAGCGGGCGCGGTGATCGGCGCTGCGGTCGGCGGCCTCGGCGGCGCGATCTGGGCCGACCGGAACAACGACGGTATGGTGGACGGATACGTCTATAACGGGCAATATTATCAGGGTGGCCCCGCCTCCGCTCCGATGCCGGCCCCGGCTCCGACCTACACGGCGCCGTCCCGGAGTGGCGAACGCGGCTGAACGCGAAGCCAGTATCGGAGAACAAGTGACAAGTTTGCGTAGCAAGTGCACCGGCCGTCGGCCGGTGCACTTTTCTAAAAGCAACATTGGACTGGCGGCCGCGCTGTTCGCGGGGGCCGCGCTGCTCGCCCCGATGCCGGCGGCGGCACAGTCCGCATCGAGCGTCCCTGCCGCCACGGCGGCGGCTGCAGCGCCCCAGTCGACGCAAAGCGTCGCAGACTTCTACAGGGCCCGGAAAGGCGCGCCGCTGTGGCTCTCTGCGGAAGCTGGCGACGCCGCGCCGCAGCTCATCGCCCTGCTCAGCAGCGCTGCGATCGACGGCCTGAACCCGCAAAAATATTTCACCGCACAGCTGACCGAGAGCCTGCAAAAGGCGCGCGCGAAGAACAAGCGCAAGGACATCGAGCGCGCCGACGAGGCGCTGTCGGAAGCGTTCGTGGCGTATGTCCGTGACCTGCGCCAGGACCCCGGAGTCGGCATCACCTGGGTCGACCCGCAGCTGAAGCCGACTCCGCCGACTCCGCTCGCGGCGCTGCTCGAAGCCTCGGCCGCGCCGTCGTTGTCGAACTATGTGCGCGACATGGGCTGGATGCACCCCTTTTACGGAGAGCTCCGCAAGGCGATCGCCGATCACAAGTATAGCGACGACGACAAGCGGCAGGTGCTCGAGCTCAACCTCAAGCGCGCACGGATTCTTCCCGCCGGCAAGCAGCGCTACGTTCTGGTCAACGCCGCCCAGCAGCGGCTCTTCATGTACGAGGACGGCAAGCCGATTGGCGACATGGTGGTCGTCGTCGGCCAGACGAAATATCCGACGCCGATGCTCGCCGCCTACATCCGCTATGCGGCACTCAACCCCTATTGGTACGTCCCGCCAGACCTCGCGTGGGACGATGTCGGGCAGTTCGTGAAGAAGCAGGGCTTCGGCTATTTCGAGAAGATGGGCTACGAGCAGGTCTCGGACTGGTCGAAGAACGCCCAGGTGCTCGACGCCACCAAGATCGACTGGGATGCGGTCCGCACCGGCAAGACCGAAATCCTGCTCCGCCAGAAGCCCGGCCCCGAAAATTTCATGGGGCGAATCAAGTTCATGTTCCCCAACCAGTTCGGGGTCTATCTCCACGACAATCCGCGCCGGAACCTGTTCAAGGAGTCGGTGCGCTATTTCAGCGGCGGCTGCGTCCGGCTCGAGGATGCGTGGCGCCTCAGCAAATGGCTGTTCCACCGCGAGCTGACCTGGGAGGGCGCGGGGACCGAGGAGCCGGTGATGCTCGACCAGCCGGTGCCGGTCTACATCACCTATATGACCGCCGTTCCCGACGGGCAGTCGATCGCTTATTACGACGACGCCTATGGCCGCGACAAAGCGCGGGTGGCGGACAATGGCGGCGGGAGCACGAGCGTGGGCGCGACCGGGAGCCGCTAAAGGCTCCAGGTCGCGACATATTGCAGCTCGTAGGGGATCGGCCGTCCCTGGTCGTCCAATGCCGGCCTGAAGCGCAGCCGGGCCTCGATCAGTGGGCAGAGGCCGCTGTCGACACCGGCGTCGCCGCTCGAGCGGACGACCCGGCAGTTGCTCGGGACCCCGCTGGGTTCGACGCGTAGCGAAACCATCGCCCGACCTGACGGAAGGCGGCCCTGTGCGATCGAGCGGTAATCGCCGCGAGTGAGGTTGCGGACGAGCTGGGCGGGCGTGAAGCGAGAGGTGTCGCCATAACCCCCTCCGCCGACACCTGTGCCGGAACCTCCCGCGCCGGTTCCGTTGCCGGCAGTGGAAGCGCCCGAGGTCGACGCGCTTCCACTACCGGCGAACTTCGCCGCGGGCAGCGGCGACGGCGCCGGGATCCGTGGCGGCGGAGCGACCACCGGCGACGGCTCTGCCCGCTTCGCCGTCGCGCCCTCGGGTTTCTTCATCGTTTCCTGCGGTCGCCGATGCGGTGGTGGCGGAGGCAAAGGTGGCGGCGGTTGCTGGAGGTTGAAGGTCTTGAGCCGTTCGACCGCCTCGCTCATCGAGCGCACATTGAGACCCGTCAGGATCACGAAGGCGAGCGCGAGGTGCACCGCCACGACGGCGGTGATGGCCTTGGCCTGGTCCGTCCCCTCGGCAGTTCCGCGATAGCTCGACAATGCGTCTGTCCTTGCCCGACAAACGCATTTGGACGGCTAAGTTTGCCTAGCCGCCGGCGGCTTTCGCGTCGGCGCTGAAGTCGGCGTTCTTTCGCTCCGGCCCGATCGCTGTCCAGAAGGCGATCAGAAGCGCCATCGCCCCGCCGAAGATCGCCAGCGCGAGGCCGTAATTGTTGCCGTGACTCTCGGCGATGCGCGCCTGGAAGACGGCGTTGCGCGACATGATGAGGTTGCCGAGCTGGTAGGCGAAGCCGGGGAAGAGGGCGCGGGCCCCGGGCGGCGCGAGCTCGTTCAAATGGACCGGAACGATGCCCCACGCGCCCTGAACCGCGACCTGCATCAGGAAGCCGCCGATCGCGAGCAGCACCGGCGTCGCCGAGAAGGCCCAGAGCGGGATGATCGGCAGCGCGAGCAGGCTGGCGACGATGATCGTGCGTTTGCGCCCGATCCGCTCGGACCAGATGCCGAAGCCGATCCCGCCCACGATCGCACCGACGTTCATGATTGCGGTGAGTGTGCCGGTGAGGTGCGTGTCGAAGTGATGCTGCTGCTGAAGGAAGGTCGGGTAGAGGTCCTGCGTGCCGTGGCTGAACGCGTTGAAGGCGGCCATCAGCACGATCATGTAAAGCGCGATCTTCCAG
>Ga0207705_10002073_pt1 | contig 15587 bp, 12 predicted proteins | sample KBSC13metaG_FD_184314 | JGI IMG/M metagenome (GOLD analysis project Ga0207705, IMG submission 184314) | Corn rhizosphere microbial communities from Kellogg Biological Station, Michigan, USA - KBS C1-3 metaG (SPAdes) (version 2) | ecosystem: Host-associated > Plants > Roots > Rhizosphere > Soil ...
TAGCTACACCGGAGCTTGAGCCGGGGCAGTGACGCGACGATACCGCAGTTGCTTATGCGATGGATAAGGGCGGTAGCGGTCCGGAATAACGGTTCTGGACCGCCTCCGCCAGTTGCATGGAGCGCGCGGCATCGCTCAGCGAACACGGTGACGGGGAGCCCGTTGCCAGCGCGTGAAAGAACGCTTTGTACTCTCCGATGAAACCACCATCAACCAGAGGATCGTTAATAAGTGCGTGCTCGCTGATGATCGTCTCTTCGCTCCACTGGCGATCCCCCTGATAGCACAGAGGCGAGCTATATGCCGAACCGAGCAATGCCTCCGCCGTGGCTCCTTCCGAACTGAGGAAGTAGGATTCGCGGCGCAGCCCCGTATTCAGCATCATCGAAATCTCGGCCACGGTTGAGTTAGAAAAGTTCAGCCGCACGGAATAATCGCAGACCGCAGAGTTGTCGCGGGGATGGGGTGTCACTGCAATGGACTCCGGATCTCCTATCAGGAAACGAGCCGCATCGAGGACATGAATCCCCGTGGCGATGGCGAAGTCAGGCTCAAGACGATTGGCGCGTAGCATCTCTACCCGTGCGAAACGGATGGGATGCTGTGCCGCCCACTGTTTGAGTCGGACGATCGACGGAATCGAGCGGCGATTGAAGGCTACAAACGTGGGGACGTTGGCGGCGATGGAGGCAACTGCCAGCGAGGTTGCTTCGGCGAGGGATACGCCGGGAGGCTTCTCGATGAACAGCGGAATCCCGAGCGGGAGCAGAGACTTCACCAGCGCAGCAGTGGCAGCGGGCTGGACCGTGCAGACGATGACATCGGGTTGAACTTCAGACAGGCTCGTGTGGATGTTGTCCGATGCGAGGCGGTAGTGGAAGAGATCGCGAAACTGGCGCGCGCGTTCTATTTGCAGGTCGCATATGAGTTCGAGAGAGACGGTGGATTGACGCGCCAGACGCTGCAAGGCTGGGCCATGAGCGTAGTGGCTCCATCCTCCGGCACCGATATGTGCGATTCGAAGAGGCAACCGATTCTCCTTTCCGGATGATTGGGCGATACTTGCCTATTTCTTTATATTTCGCTAAATTTCTTTTTGTTACGATGCATGGAAATACTTTACCTCGGACCCCATCCGCAAGGAAGCCCCTTATGAAACGCAGGGACCTATTGAAGAGCGCGGCAATGCTCCCCCTGTTGCCGATTCCAAAGTTGCATGCCTTCGCCGATAGGCCGAAGAACCCCGATAACCCGAGGCATCTATGGCAGGAATATGACTTTGGATCGTTTTTTACAGCTAAGGAACGGCTGGACCAAGGGCCGTTCGATATCGACCAGGACCAGGGCTGGCAGACGGTGCTGTTCACAACCCCGTCGGAGAAGCCGCTGCGTAATCCGGGCCTCGGCCTCGTGGGCTATACGTGGGAGGAAGCGGGGCCATCGATCGCTGTGCGCGAGGGGCGGCAGACGTTGGAAGATCACGTTGAAAAGATGGCCAGCCTACCGTTCGTCGATGTGCTTTATATCCGCTGCGACTGGCGCAATGTGCAGAAGCAGGAAGGACGGCTGGACCTGGACTCGGTGTGGGACCTGACGTTGGCGGCCGCGAAGAAGCATGGGCTGCGCGTCGCGTTCCGCATTCAGTCGTCGAACACGGTCTATCAGCCGGAGCAGTTGGCACTGCCGAAGTTTCTGCGCGAGCGGGTGCCGATGGTGCGGGTCACGCACAGGTCCGACGCCACCGAAACTGGCAGGAAAACGGATATCTGGATGGAGCCGCAATACGATCATCCTGAGTACCTGAAAGCGCTGAAGGAGTTGAACCGTCTGCTTGCTGACCGTTTTGATGGCGATCCGCTGATCGAATGGGTAGACATGATGCATGTGGGGTTCTGGGGTGAGGGTCACTTCGGAGGGAACACGAATACCTTCCCTGACTTCGCCACGGCGCAGCGTACACTCAACGCGATGATTCGCATTCAGATGGAGCTCTGGAAGAAGACCCCATTGGCGATGAACACGCAGCCGGATATCAGCGATACGGGCAATCGAGAGGCTATTGAAATAGCAGTGCGCGGCGGTGCGTGGGTTCGCTCGGACAGCATTCGAGTTGAAGAGCCGATTCAGATCGAAGAACTGGCCAACCGGCCGCCGTGGCTGGCTGCGATTCTCGAAGACGGCACCTACCGCAAGTATGACGCGGCAACGCTGGGGGTGGATGCGGCGGGCGTGAACGCGATGGAAAACAATATGTTGCACGTTCTGGATATGAAGGCCAACTATTGGTCGCTATGGACGGAGACGGCGAATCTGGCCAGTTATAACGAAAAGTATCCGCGCGGATTTGAACGTTTGCGGGCGAATCTAGGTTATCGGCTGAGGCCGTCATGGGTATGGCAGCGAAAGCGCTCGGGAACTTCGGAGCTAATCGTTTGCGTCTCGAATCGCGGCGTTGCTGGGGTTCCGGGAGTGCTGTGGCTGCAGGTCGCGAGCCCAAACGGCACCTTCAGGCTGCGAGGCTCGCTCGATGCCGGATTCCCGCACGGCGGAGGCCTGCGCATGGGTTCCTTCCTTTTACCGGTGGGTTACGTTGGCAAGATTAACCTATCGGCGGAGATCGAATTAAGGCCCGGCGTATTGAAGCCGATAGCGTGGGCATGTGAGCAACCGGTCAATGAAGACGGTTCTATCTCAGTTGAGGTAAAGCCGATGAACGATCCGAAGTTCCGCAAGGCGGTCTGACGCAAACCGCAATACCGAATGAAGAACCGGGCAAGTGCTTCCTGCTTATCGTTTTAGGTTTTGTTAGTTTGCTACACTTCGTCTAATAGCCCATCAAGGGCAAACCGCGTTCAACTCGACGTTACTTTAGAGGAAGAATCATACCTTACAGTAGACGAGAGTTGTGCGCACGGAGGCAAGTTGATGAAGCGAACGAAGTCTCAATCGCCGATGCTGATTGAAGAACGGCGTCAACACATTCTGTCTTTGATCCAGAAGCACGGCCGAGTACTGGTGGATGAGCTTTCGACCGATCTTGCCCTCTCGAAGATCACCATACGGAAGGACCTCGATTATTTGCAGTCCAAAGATCTTCTGGTGAGGACGCATGGGGGTGCGCTGCCGGCACAGGCGGGGGCCTTGTCCGATCCAACGATCCAGGAAAAGGGAGAGCTGCATCATGAGGAAAAGGTCAGGATTGCCAATGCGGCAGCAGCCATGGTGTCGGAGGGCCAATGCATCATCCTCGATTCGGGCACGACAACAACGGAGATTGCGCGAGCGCTTTCGTCGTTTCGACATCTGACCGTGATCACGAACGCACTGAACATCGCCGCGGACCTGTCGCGAAGCGATTTCGAGATTATCCTGACTGGCGGAGCACTGCGTAAGAATTCGCTGTCGGTAGTAGGCCCGCTGGCGGAAGACGTGTTGAAAGAGATGCACGCTGACATCGTATTTCTCGGCGTAGACGGTTTCGATACAAAGATCGGGCTGACAACGCCGAACGTGTTGGAAGCACGGGTAAACCGAGCCATGGTAAAGGCGGCGGAGAAGGTGGTCGCGGTCTGCGACTCGAGCAAATTCAACCGGAGGAGCCTGTCACTGATCGTCGGCGCATCTGCCATCGATCACGTCATCACGGATAGCAATCTTTCCGACGATGACGTCAAGGCAATTCGAGATGCGGGCATCGAAGTGACGGTCGTCTAATCTGTCACGAAAAATTCGTATGGCCGCAGACGAAAGAGACTGTGGGCGGACAAAGGAGCAGAGATGAGCCGTAGTATCGGCGTAGTTCAAGGTTGCCTGTTTCTACTGCTCTGCGCTTTTGGACTCTCTTCCGTCGCTCAGGCCGACACGTCACCTTCCGAACAATGGATAGGCACCTGGGCGGCATCGCCCGAAGCTCAGCCGAATACGGCTCCAGTCGCCAATACTGGCGGAACGACCTTTCGTGAGATCGTTCATACCTCGGCTGGAGGCGCGGCAGTACGCATTGTGCTAACCAACGAGTTTGGGTTGGAATCCTTAACTGTCAGCGCGGCGCAAATTGCGATCAGCACGGGCCGCGGCGCTATTGAATTATCGACTGCAAAGAGTTTGAGCTTTAGTGGACAAGCGTCCGTGACACTTCCGGCAGGCACGGTGGCGGTGAGCGATCCGGTCGAGTTGAGATTGCCGCCGCTTGCCGATGTGACGGTCAGCCTCTTCATCCCTGCACAGGCAATCAGCCAGTCCACAGTGCACTCCTACGCATTGCAGATCAACTATAAGGCGGCTGGTAATGCAGTTGCGGCACGAACTCTTCCGAATCCAGTGGAAGTTTCCTCCTGGTACTTTATCAAGGGAATCGAAGTGAAAACCGATGCGGAACATCCGGCTGGCGCAGTGGTCGCTCTCGGCGACAGCATCACGGATGGAGCAGCTAGCGCCCCAAATACGAATGGCCGTTGGCCTGATGTTTTATCCCGTCGCATCCAGGCAGACAAGGCGCTTGCGGGCATGGGAGTTCTGAACGCGGGAATTAATGGAAACCGCCTACTGCGCGATGGAGACGGCGGCGAAAGCGCACTAAGACGATTCGACCGCGATGTACTGGCACAGGCGGGGATCAAGTATCTCATCGTGCTGGAGGGTATCAACGACATCGGCCACATCGTCTCAGCCTCTCCCAGCGATCCCGCGGATACGGCACAGAACTTGATTCTTGCGCTGGAACAGATCGCCGTGCGCGCTCATACTCACGGGATTAAGGTGATCGGCGCTACGATAACGCCTTACGAGAACTGCAAGTACGCGTCTCGGGAGGGGGAGAAGATGCGGGCAGCGATCAACGATTGGATTCGCACCACCAAGAGTCTCGACGGCGTTGTGGACTTCGACAAGATCGTCCGCGATCCTGCCCACCCCACGCGCTTTCTGCCCGCCTATGACAGCGGCGACCATCTGCATCCAAATGCGGCCGGCTTACATGCAATGGGCGCGAGCATAGACCTGGGCTTGCTCATGCAGTAGCACAGCGCTCAGATCGGCCGGACAAGGCCTTCGCGCGTAGCCCGCGTGTTGCGGACGAGAAGAAGAACAAGCAGCATTCCGATGACCGGGATGATGCCGCTGGCAATCACAATGGGATCGAAGACGTGGCCTTTGTCCGCTATGCGGGCGTCGGAAAGATAGCCTACGGCCTTCATGGCGATGATCGTTCCGATGCCGGAACCAGTGCCGCTAAGACCGCTCACGGTGGCGACGGCGTTGCTGTTGTACAGATCCGACGGGAGGACGTTCGCTATTGTGCTGAAGCAGGCGTAGGAGAACGTCGACAGCGCGAAGAGCAATGTAATCAGCCAGAGATTTTGCGTAAAGACAGTTGGGATCAGCAACATGGTGCCGAAGCCACCAGCGACAACGACTGCCTTGCGCGCCTTGCCGAGCGGCCAGCCTCTGCGGATCAAAAATCCGGAAGCTGCGCCTCCGGCGAAGTTGCCGAGATCAGCAGCCAGGAACGGAACCCAGATAGCAATGAGGCCGCTTCTAAGATCGATTCCCTTCGCGACCAGATAGATTGGAAACCAATCCGTGACAAAGTACCAGACAGGGTCGGTGAAGGCGCGGGCGGCAATCACGCCCCAGGTCTGCGGCAGCCGCAACAGGTCGCGCCAGCGCGCCTTCTCCGTTACAACGGAAGAACCGTCGGCCGACTTTTCCTGACGCAGCATCTCTAGTTCCCCGGCAGAGATGCGCGGATGCTCCTCCGGGGAATAGTAGAACTTGCGCCAGAGGATCAACCAGAGGAAGCCGAGGATGCCGGGCACGATAAATGCAGGACGCCAGCCCCAGTGAAAGTAGATCCAGAGAACTACGAAGGGCGAGATCGCGCCTCCAATGGACGATCCGCTATCGAAGAACGCTGTCGCCAGCGCGCGTTCCTTTGCCGGGAACCACTCCGAGACGACCTTGGTCGCGGCAGGCCAGTTTGCCGACTCGCCAAACCCCAGCATAAGGCGAAAGCCCATAAAGCTGAGGAAGCCGTTCGCCAACGGCGTCAAAACGGAGACCAGGGAGTAGAAGAAGACCGTAATCGTGATGCCCAGACGCGTTCCAATGCGATCCATCCAACGGCCACAAGCGGTCTGGCCGATCGCGTAGGCGACGCGGAATGCGATGACAAGGTTGGCGTAGTCGGTGTTCGTCCAGTGGTAGGTGACCTTCAAATAGGGAGCGAGCAGAGAGAGCGTCTGCCGATCCATATAGTTGATCGCGGTGGAGGCGAAGAGCATGGCGCCAATCCACCAGCGCAGCGAACGTGTTCTAACCGGGTTGTGAAGCATCCGCGATGACATAATGATTGCTCCCTGTCAGCGCAGCCACGTATCGAGATGTTGACGCACAAAGTCGTCGTCGGAGAGATGCGGGTAGGCATTGCTGACACGGTCGATCTCTGCGCTCTGCCCCGGCGAAAGACACTCGTGTTCATCAAGGCACCAGATGCCCTCCAGAACCCCCTGCCTGCGCAACACTTCGTGAATACCGGCGATGCAGCCGGAAAATCCATGTGACGGGTCAAAGAATGCGGCGTTGGAATCTGTAATCTGCTGTGCGAGTGTCAGTAAATCGACAGAAATCTCAGAGCCACTCTGCTTTGCGAGTGCGAGGTGCTCTACCGCTTTGCTGGTCCAGACAGCCCAGTGACCCAGCAGACCACCGACAATGCGCAACGTCTCTCCGCTAAAGTTCCACCGGGTCAGGAGATCGATGAGGATGCTGTCGTCGTTGCCGGTGTAAAGAGCGATATCTTGTGCGCGGCCGGAGTCGATCACGCCACGCAGGACATCGATGGTCTGGTAACGATTGAAGGGGGCCATCTTAATGGCCACGACGTTTTCAATCCTGGAGAACTCACGCCAGAATTCATACGACAGCAGTCTTCCGCCGACCAAGGGTTGAAGATAAAAGCCAATCACCGGAATGATCTCGGCTATCGCCTTTGCATGGTCTACAAGCTGATTCGTGTTGAGGTCGTTCAAGCCACCGAGACTGAGGAGCACGGCGTCGTAACCCAGAGAGCGCACCAGCTCCGCCTCTTTAATTGCTTGTGACCGAGGACCGCTGACGCCTGCAACCTTCACGACATCTTTTTTAGAGGCTTCTTCCATTGCGAGCTCGAGCACAGGTCGATAGAGTCCGACCTTCGGATTGCGAATGGCGAACTGCGTGGTGTGGACGCCGACGGCGACTCCGCCCGCGCCGGCCGCGAGATAATAGCGCGTCAACGCTCGCTGTCTGCGCTCGTCGAGCTTGCGGGCAGAGGTGAGCGCGAGCGGATGCGCAGGAATGACAAGACCTTCCGCAAGCCTTTCGCGAACATTCATCAGAACCTCCCATCCCGCGTCTGAAAGTGCGTTGGCTTATTGCTGAGAGCGCCGCCTGCGGCAATCCACTCGGCGATCCAGTCGATCATCTCCCCCGGAGTCACCGTAGGATAGCCGAAGAGCCGATGGCACTTCGCCGCGTTGTTGAGCAGTGCAAACTGCGACTCTTCTCCGGTGAATGAGGCGGCATACCCAAAACGCTCCGCGAACTGCTCGGCAATCCAGCGTGTGCTCAATGTCTCAGGCCCTGTGAGGTTAAGGACAAATGCAGGCGAAGCGCAGTGCGCGAGAGACCGCATACATACGGAGTTTGCATCGCCCTGCCAAATCACGTTGACCAGCGGCATCCGCAGATCGACTGGGCGCTGCTCAAACACGACGCGGGCGATATCAACGAGGACTCCGTAGCGAAGATCAATAGCGTAGTTGAGCCGCAGCAAAGCAACTTTCGTTCCCCATCGATGCGACGCATGTTCGAAGATGCGCTCGCGGCCAAGGACAGACTGCGCGTACTCGCCCTGTGGAGCAACGGGCGTCTTCTCGGTCGCGCCACCCTGCACAACAGGAACAAGCGGATAGACATTGCCGCTGGAGAAGCAGACGATCCGCGAATTGCGATAGCGGTCTGCCACCAGCGCGGGTAACTGCGTGTTGATCGCCCAACTCAGATGTTCGGAGCCGGTTGTGCCAAACTTCCGCGCGGCCATGAAGATGACATTCTCAGCATCGGGCAACTTTGCCAGCTCTTCGGGTTCCAGCAGATCGCATGGAATCGCGTCGACGCCGTACGCTCGCAGCGCATCGGGCATGGTCTTATCGCTGAAACGGGCTACCCCTATCACGCGTATCTTCTTGCCTGCGGCATCCGCGGCGCGCCGGATAAGCTGTGCCAGGGTTGGCCCCATCTTGCCGCCGACGCCAAGGATAAGGACATCGCCTTCCAGCGCGCGCATGACCGCAATATCGGCCTGGGTTGGGCGCGACATCCGTTCTTCCAACTGCGTTTCATCTTTGATCTTCATCTCACCCCAACTCGAATCCTGCAATGGCATAGACCATGGAATCGTTGTTCTCTATCTCTTCTCCGAGGCGCATACGCCAGAGGACGCGGCGGCGCGTGAAGCCGAATCCCGTTGCGCAGCTTAGTGCTCCCACGTTTGCTGGAAGTAAATCCCAATACCAGTGACACCGATCGCTGGCCTCCGCATCGAGATGAGCGGCAATCAGCCGCCCTGCTTCCTCCTCGGAGCCCGCTACACAGGGGCCGAGATATCGCGCTACCCTTCCCGGACGCGACAGCACATACCCACTCTCTGAAGCATTGCATCGGCCTGTTGCAGCCAACGCCTCCAGCAAGCCTCTACGATCCACGCCGAATGCCGCCAGATCCTGAGCGAGAAGACCATCGCATAGCTTGTTCAAACCGTCTCCGCCGGAACCGGACTTTTCCTGCACCGTAAGAAACTCACCGCTATCGCGACCCCATCGTTCCACGACTTCTCCAACGACGAAGCCGAGACTCTCGTAAAGAGGCCGTCCCTGGTCGGTCGCATCGAGCTTAAGGGTGCGTATACCCCTGCGTTCCGCCATTGCCATTGCATCTTCCATTAACCGCCTTGCAAGACCCTGCCGCCGGTATTCAGGCCGTGTAAGGACCATGCCAATCCATGCCAATCGCGTTCCATACGGAAGCAGCGATGCAGTTGCAACGATCCTTCCCTCATCCTCGATACAGCGGCAGCCCTCCGGCGAAAGCTGCATGACACGGTGCCAGTCTGCCGGCTTATGATTCCAGTTCGCGGCGGTCGACAGCTCCATTGCGGAGGGTACATCGTCCGGCTTCATTTTCCTCACGGCGCCGAGCATTGTGCCACCTCCCTACTCTTCCACCACCGAATGAAGTGCAGGAGCGCAACTTCGGGGCCAGCCAACTCAGTATGCCAGAGCTTCTCCCACTCGAATGAGACGAAGCCGTCGAAACCTATGGCGGCGAGCGCCGCAAACACGGTGTCGAAGGGAAAGTCACCTTCGCCCGTGAGTACGTAGTGATGTGAGCCCTGAGAGTCTCGCGTCAGGTCTTTCAAATGAACGTGGCGAATCCTGTCTGCCATGGAGGTTAAAATGAGCGGCGACTCGCCATTCTGCTCGAACGCATTGGCAGGGTCCCAGATGATTCCAACTTCTTCGCTGTCGAGCTGCGCGAGAATTTCGCTCACCTCGACGGCAGAGGCAAAATCACCATGCGTCTCCAGCCAGACCTGAACTCCGGCAGGCTTCAACCTATCTGCAAGCCGCGTAAGCGACTCCGCAATCCACGCGGCAGTCTGCTGACGCGTGCAGCCGGGTTGAATTCGATCACCGAAGACACGAATAGCCGGCGCGCCAAGCCCCGCGGCGAGCTCGGCCATACGCAGCGCAGAGTCCAGGTTGCGTTCCCGCTCCTGCGAGTCGGGAGAGTGAAAGCAGGCGCTGCTGCCGAGGCCTGTGACGACAAGGCCACGCTCTTCAACCGCCGCGCGCGTGGCGGCAAGCGCGGATGCACGGAACTCCGACAGCTTCCAAAGATCGAGTTCGCGAGAGATGACGCGCAACTCTACGCCGTCGTAGCCGTAGTTCTCTGCGGCGGCAAGCACCTGCGACAAATTCCAGTCCGGGCAGGCGAGCGTCGAAAAACTTGTCTTCATCATGTCATCCGGCTCAACATGCTGGTGGTGACGCGGTGCTCGACCGCCTCTCCGCTAAAGAAGCGACACAGTTCATCCATTGCGGCATCGGCCATCTCGCCGCGGGTACGCTGACCGCCGCCCCCGAGATGCGGCGTTACAATCGCCCCGGGAAGTGTTCGCAAGGGGTGCCCAACCGGCAGCGGCTCCTCCGGATCTGTTACGTCCAACGCGCAGCGAAGGCGTCCGCTCTGAACCTCACGCGTTAAGGCAGCGAGATCGATCAAACTGCCCCGGGCGATATTGATGACAGTTGCCCCGTCCCGCAACAGATCCAAGCGTTCGCGATTCAGCAGGTTTCTTGTCTTTTCCGTGGCCGCCGCAGTCACCATCAGCAGCGAGCTTCGCTTCAGCACGGCGTTGAGCGAATCGAACTTCACAGGCAGCCCAACCGCAAGCTCCCTGGACGCAAATGGGTCATAGACTCGCCACCGGACGTCGAAGCCGCGCAGCATCTCTACCAGAGTGCGCCCGATGCGGCCAAAACCGATCATCCCTACCTCACTCCCAAGCAGAGACTCGGTATCTCCGCCGGTAAGGTGTACGTCCTGATAAATTTGATTCGATCTCTTACGCAGCGCAGTGCGGTAGCGATCGATATTCCGGGCGGCATAAAGAAGAAAGGTCGCTCCCATCTCGGCAGTTGGCTTCGCCATCGGCCCTGGCGTATTCACGATGACCAGATCGCGAAACAACGATCTATCAAACCTCTTTTTCACCTCACCGCCGCAATGAGCAATGATTTGCACGGACGGCAGCTGCTGCATCGTCTCCGCAGAGAGATAGGGACTGTCCCATGTCGTCATCAAAGCGTCGGCTCTGGCAAGGCGGGAGATTGCCGCGGTGTCGCAGGTATGGATTGGAAACAGGGTCCATCGCGAAATTCTACTTAAGCGCGCTCTTCGACGCCGGTCAAAAAATGACGCAAAGAGCTCTTCTCCAGCAAGAACGGCAATGATCGGCTTTGTCATAAATCCTGCTGAGGATAGCACGAAGGGAGAGTCGTTGTCTTTCGTTTTATTTCTGAAACTATTGCTTGACACCGCATAAACTCGTAAACGAAAGTAAAGGTCATGCCAGTCGCCAACCTCACCGACTATGCGGTTATTCTCTGCTACATCCTTTTGATGGTCGGCGTTGGACTCTATGTCATGCGGTTCAACAGTACTGCGTCGGAGTACTTTCGCGGCGGCAGCCGGATTCCATGGCTGGTCGCGGGACTCAGCTCCTTTATGTCCGGCTTCAGCGCGTGGACGTTCACTGGAGGCGCGGGCGTCGCCTACAGTTCGGGGATCGCGGTCATCGGCCTCTATGTCGGCAACGGGTTAAGCTTTCTGCTCGGCTATTACATCTTTGCCTCGCGCTGGCGGCGCACGCGCATTACTACCGTGATGGAGTACCTCTCCGACCGCTTCGGTCCGGCGACGCACCAGACCTTCTCCTGGGCGACCATAGTCTTCCAGCTTTTTACCAGCGCCACCATGCTCTACGGGCTCAGCCTGTTCGTTTCGACAGCGTGCCAGTTTTCTATTACGGCGACCATTCTCATTACAGGGGCCATCATCCTCTCATACAGTGTTCTTGGCGGGCTATGGGCTGTAGTCATCGCGGACTTTCTCCAAGCATCTATCCTGTTGCCGTTCTGCATCGTTCTGGCGGCGGCTTCGCTGATGCAGGTTGGCGGCATCTCCGGTCTCGTCCACGCACTGCCGCCCGCAATGAAGACAATTCATCTTCACGGCGAGTTCGGATGGATCTATCTCGCCTGCTGGACGGTGATGGTGTCGTTCGGCTACAACACCGGAGCGATGGCGCAGCGATACTTCAGCGTCGAGAACGAGCGCGCCGCCAAGCGTGCGGCATTGCTATGCACCGGGCTTTTTTTCCTTGGGGCTTTTCTCTGGTTTATTCCTCCGATGGTCATGCGCGTTCTCTATCCCAATCTGCACGCCATCTGGCCACATCTCGCCAACCCCAACGAAGCGTCTTACGTTGCCGCCAGCCTCACTTTTCTGCCGCATGGCCTGATCGGCATCATGCTGGCCGCGATGTTCAGCGCGACGATGGCGAACCTGTCGGCCAACTTCAACGTCAAGTCCGCCATCCTGTCGAAGGATATCTATCAAACGCTCTTCCGGCCGCACGCGGGAGAGCGCGAGTTGCTGATCACCGGCGCCATCATGACGCTGCTTGTAGGCGGCGTCACCACGATACTGGCGGCTATGATGGCTTCTCGCGGCGAAAGCATCTTCGAGGTGATGATGATCTTCAACACCCTAATCTCCATCTCCTATGGACCGCCGGCTCTGCTGGGACTGGTCTTCCGACGCGCTCCCTGGTGGTCCGGAATGCTGACCTTCGTCACAGGGCTTGGCTTGGGCATGCTCGGTGAGTTTGTCTTCAAATGGAGCTTCGTCGAGCAGATCTCCATCGTCGTTCCCTCGGCCTTCGCGGTGTTCTTCCTGAGCATACTGTTCGACGGGCAGGAGTCGCCCGGCCGTGCGCGGCTCTTCAAGAAGCTCGACACCCCCATCGATCCTGCCGAGATTGGCGATGTTCCGGACTATAGTCGTCCGGTCTTCCGCTTTCTCAGCCGCTCCGTAGCGGGCATCGGTTTCGCATCGCTTCTGTTGTTGATACCCAACCCTCCAGGCGCGAGAGCGACGATTCTTTCCTTCAGCGCCATCACTCTGGCCGTAGCCGTATCGCTCTGGTTTGTGCCGGGAGGCGGACGTTCCGCACGCGATACTGCCGCATTGGTTGAAACCAAGTTATGAACTCACCTCAGTCCAATCCGCCAACTTCGCGACCTCAGTTCTCGCGTCGCCAGTTTTCGCAGATGCTGGCAGCGACCGCTGCCTTCGCCTTTTCGCGCAACTCCTTCGCTCAGACAACACAGGCTAAGAGCGGCCCGTCGATGCTGCTGGCTGCCAGAGATCCATTCTGCGGCCTCGATATTCTGCGCATGCGTTACGCGGCTGGCCGGCGGCCTTCCGACGACATCTCCGGGAACGCGCTCTCATGGCTGCTTACCGGACAGGAGGCCTTCGCTGAAAAATCTCTCGCCGAGATGCGCCAAGCAACACTTCCAAAGGCCGGTTCACGCTTTTGGACTACCTACGCAAGTTGGGCCCTTGCATACGATTGGCTGTACGAGCATCCCGACTTCGATGCCGCGCTGAAGGACCGCGCGGCGCAGCAACTCCTCGACGGCGCTATCGCTACCGCCGCGACACCCGACCTGCAACATCCGGAGCAGGCGTCCTATCACAACTACACGACGCGGTTTCTTGGATTGACGACGTTTGCAATCTGCGCCGTGGCTAAGCGGCATCCCAACGATTCGCGTGTAGAAGATCTGAAGGACAAGTGCGACCACGCCTTCCAGAACATTCTTCAAGTGTCTAATCTGGTATCGCCAAAGGGCAGTTACCACGAGTCGATGGACTACATGCGCATCTCGTACGTCCCCATGGCCATGCTCGCCGAGTTACAACGCACCACCACGGGCATCGATCCCGCGATGCGCTTTGGCACCTACCGTAGCTTTACTGCCACCTACCTTTACAAGCTGCTGCCCGACGGCACGCCTTCGCGCGAGGGTGACAACGAATATCCGATCCTCGATGACCGCGACACCGCGGTGCTGGGGTACGCCGTCAACCGGTTCAAGAATCCCTACGCCGCATGGCTGCTTCGCGACAGCGGCTTTGCGGTGAAGAAATGGGCGCTGCCCGTTCTCGACTTTCTCTGGAACGATCCCAACGTCTCGCCGCGCAACCCTGCCACAACATACCCGGAGGAACTTCCTCGATACCGCCATTTTCCCGGGGTGGACCAGGTGGTCTTCCGCAAGGAGTGGAATGCAGATTCAACCCGCATCGAGTTTGACTGCGGTCCCTACCTTGCCAAACATCAACATCTGGACCGCGCTCACTTCACCATCTTCCATCGCGGCTACCTCGCCATCGACAGCGGCGCGGATTATACGGAGTCCGAGAGCCCGCACTATCTGAACTACTACCGCCGCACGGTTGCGCACAACACCATGCTCATCTACGACCCGAAAGAACATTTCTTCTGGTCGGAGAACGTTGTACAGGCAGCCAACGACGGCGGCCAGCGCATGGACTCTTCCCGCTTCTGGAACTCAGTCCGCAGTCTGGAGGACTGGGAGAAGACACGTGATATCTGGGACATCGGCCATCTGAAGGTCGTCGACAATGTGGATCCGTCCAACAGACAAGGGGGCTATCACTACGCTCTCGGCGATGCGACCCGCGCTTACTCGCCGCATAAGCTTCGTTGCTTCACGCGGCAGTTGCTCTATCTTCCCGGCATGGATGCACTGCTGGTCTTCGACCGAGTCGTGAGCACGGACCCCGCGTTCCGCAAAACATGGTTGTTGCATGGCGTGAACATGCCATGGATCGAGGGAGAAGGAAAAGCAGGCGGCAATGGAGAAGATAGTTTTGGCAACGCCGGCAAGTTCCGGCTACAGGAAGGCGAGGGCGAGATTCTGGTTCACACGCTGCTTCCCGCGAAGCATGTCACAGCACGGCGCGGCGGTTCCGGACACGAGTTCTGGACGCCGGGAGATGCCAAGGGCGGAGCGTGGGGCAGTGGCCGCAACTGGCCGCTGGAGCCGGCCGAGGGCGGCCCGCTTCCGACCGATCCTGAAGAGCTCGCGATGTGGAAGGCATTCTGGGGCAATGAGACAAATAAAATCGAACGCTCCAACCGCCGCAACGTGGTCCCCGGAGCATGGAGGATCGAGGTATCGCCAGCTCAGCCTCAACTGGAAGATCACTTTCTGCATGTGTTCGAGATCGGCGATCGCAGAAAGACCGGACTCCTGCGCGTCGAGTTGCTTCAGGGCAACGGCATTGCCGGGGCAGGCTGCGCGGTCACAGGTGAAGCAGGCGTCGCTGCTTTGTTCCCGGCGCAGGATGCGCAGCTCGATTACGTGGAGACAACGCTGCCCACGTTTTCCTGTCATACGCTTTGGCTTGGAGGTCTGGAGCCGGACCGCATCTACGACTTCGAGCTTGCCGGCAGCAATCTTGCATCCGGGGATGCCGTTGCGCCCGGCGTTCCCATTCTCTCGCGGCAGGTGCGAGCGAACATTCACGGCGTCGTTCAGATTCAATCCGGCACCACCAATTTTCCCGCCGCCAGCCGGATGCGGCTTCACACAGTCTGACCATCCGTGGATTGGGCCATCATCGTGTTCATCATTTTGAACAATGGCTCCTTCAGGGCTTTCCTTGAAGGAGCCGCTTTCTAGTGGATGGATTCTTCCATCGCAGCTCGGGACAGATGGTGAGACATCAGGCTGTCGGGAAGCAGGAGCGCCTTGCGAAATGCCTCTCTTGCCTGATCCTCGTGATGGAGAGCACCTTGCATCGTGGCAATGTTGTACCACCACCAACCTGTATAGGAACTGGTATTCGTTTGGCGCTCCGCATTTGCCAGTGATGCTTCGAGCTTC
>Ga0207705_10002074_pt1 | contig 15583 bp, 13 predicted proteins | sample KBSC13metaG_FD_184314 | JGI IMG/M metagenome (GOLD analysis project Ga0207705, IMG submission 184314) | Corn rhizosphere microbial communities from Kellogg Biological Station, Michigan, USA - KBS C1-3 metaG (SPAdes) (version 2) | ecosystem: Host-associated > Plants > Roots > Rhizosphere > Soil ...
CCAGCGCCCTCAAGCGTCGATTCAACACGGTCGTCCTCCCCCTCCCCGCCACCGCGGAAGAGGAGACCGAGATCGTCCGTCAACGCACCGAAAGCCTCGGCCGCGCGTTGGAACTGCCCGCCGAACCGCCCGCCCTCGAAGAGATCCGCCGCATCGTCACCATCTTTAGGGAGCTGCGGAGCGGCGTCACCGAAGACGGCAAAACCAAGCTGAAATCGCCGACATCGACCCTAAGCACCGCCGAGGCCATCTCCGTCGTCAACAGCGGCCTCGCCCTCGCCGCCCACTTCGGCGACGGCCACCTCCACGCCGTCGACATCGCCAGCGGCCTCCTCGGCGCGGTCGTCAAGGACCCCGTCCAGGATTCCATCGTCTGGCGCGAGTATCTCGAGACGGTCGTCAAGGAACGAGACACCTGGCGGGATTTGTATCGAGCGTGTCGCGAGATCAGCAGCTGAGACGGAAGGAAACCTCACCCCAGCCCTCTCCTTGGAAAGGAGAGGGAGTAGGAACCGTCGACCGTTGCCCGCCGCCGTCGACACTCTGGTCCCCTCTCCTTTCCAAGGAGAGGGTTAGGGTGAGGTTCCGCCCAGGCAAACATGACCGATATCTTCAACACTCCTGAAATGACGCCCATCCGCCGCAAACTGAGACGCCAGCCGACTCAGGCGGAGATCGTGCTTTGGTCGAGGCTACGCAACAGGCAGGTGCATGACTTCAAGTTTCGTCGACAATACAGTGTCGATCGAGATGTCACGGACTTCTTCTGCGCTGAGGTTCAACTCGCCGTCGAGGCAGACGGATATACTCATACGTTTGACGAACAATGGAAGAAAGACCAGGTCCGACAGCGTGATCTGGAAGCCTTGGGGATAGTGGTACTACGATTTACGGATGACGAAGTCGTTAACTCGACAGACGCTGTTATCGAGCAGATCGCCACGGTCGCTCTTGGCCTACGCGAGAAGAAACCTCACCCCGACCCTCTCCTTGGAAAGGAGAGGGAGTAGGACCGTCGACCAACCTTTCGCATACAACGGTGCCGCCACCCTCGACACTCTGGCCCCCTCTCCGGGTCAAGGCGAGGGTTAGGGTGAGGTTTCGGACAGCCAATGCCTACGAGACCGAATTGCCCCGCCACCGAATGAACCTAACGCGCAAAGCCACGGTCTAAGAAGGTATGAAGAACTTGATCCGCGCGACAATCGCCGCCATCGCCCTCCTCGCAGCCATCGCCCCATCGACCGTCCACGCCGACGCCGCTAAACTCAGCCCCTTCGACAAGCGGGCGATCCAGTGCGAGCGCTTCACCATCGTCAAAACCGTACGCCAGATCCCGCGGGCCGTCCGCGACGAGCTCGACCGTCAAAACCAGGGGCCGATGTCGATGGCCGATCCGGGGCAGGAGTTCAACTCCACCGACGTCGTCACGCGCACCCTCCCCTCGCGCCGGCTGATCTTCGCGGCCGTTAACTCGAAGTACTGCATCGTCCACTTCGAACATGGCGGCTTCGCCTACACTTGCCCGGTCGCCATCGTCAAGCTGTGGCATCACAAGGCCAAGCTCGTCGGATTCCTCAATGCCAACCGGCCGTACAAAGACCTTGCCGCCCTGAAGAAAGCGATTGCAACCAGCCAAACGCCGGACGTCAGCAACCTCTAGCCTCGCAGGACTCCGGCCGCCCGGTCGCTAACTCTACCGTATGCACTATCGACCGTTTGCCGTCACCGCCGTCGCCGTCTTCCTGTTGACCTCGACCGCCCTCGCCGCCAATCACGTCAGCATCAAGGAGGACGCCGGATGGATCGCGACGGCGGTCTTCCCCGAGATCAGTGGCGACACCCCCGTCGACCAACTCGCGCGCGACCGGGCCGCGGCGATCACGCACAAGCACCAGCACGACTTCATCGTCTGGGCCAAGGACGAGGTCAAGGCCAACGGCAAACCGGACTCGCAGTTCTCCTACCAGAGCACACCCACCGTCACGCTCATGTCGAAGAAGCTTGTCAGCCTCCTCTGGACCAACGAAGCCGACACAGGCGGCGAGCACCCGTCGATCGCCTACGACACCCTCGACGTCGGCCTCGTCCACGGCAAGCCCAAAGAGCTGACGCTCGCCGACCTCTTCAAAGACGGGGTCGACCCCGTCCAGACGGCCTCCCACGCCATCATCCAGCAGCTCCTAAAAGACCCGGACACCACCGACGTCCAGCAGGGCCGCCTCACCGAATTGACACCCGGCCTGGTCGGCAAGTTCTACCTCGGCGACACCGCCATCACCTTCGTCCTCAGCCCCGACATCGCCGCCCGCTACGCCGTCGACGGCATCGACATGGTCAAGATCCCGTATGCGGAGCTGCCTGGATTGGACCCGTACGGACCGCTGAAGCCGATATTGGGAGTAGGGAAAGGGGTAGGGAAGAAGCCGCTTGTCCCAGGCTCCTCACTTCACTATTCTCACTTCGCTATTCACCATTTTCATCCTACCTACGGTACCAGGACAGGATCGCTGTAGAGGTACGGATTGGTCGACGGATCCGTGCCGTTGCGCGAGGAAGCAAGGTTCCAACCTCCGGCCGGGTTGAAGAACACAAACGTCGCTCCCTCCCGTGGATTGCAGGGCCGGTCCAAAGGACTGAGAACGCTTTATTGCATTATCAAATTATCAAAAATTATCTATCAAATAGCATTGACTGCAACCTAATTTAGTGATAATATATGCGCAGGAAGATTACCATGTCCAACAGCGCGGAACGGATTATATCAAAGTTCGGTGGCCAGACTCAACTTGCGAAGGTTGTTGGCCGCGGACAGAGTACGATAGCTTACTGGGCAAAAACGGGAGTAATCCCAGGCAAGTGGCACAAGCCCCTGCTGGAAATTGCCCGGGCCAAGCAGATCAACCTTCATCCGATGGATTTCATGCCCTCGGAGGACAGTATTCATGCGGTAGCTGGAGATCTTTCGCCGAGCGTTGAGGTAAAGCCTGGACTGCCTGTTGCGAGATACCAGGGATATCTGGAATTTGGTGATATCGAAGTATCTTGCTATGTACTTGACAATAACGAACGAGTCATTTCGAGAACTGGAGCTACAGACGTACTGACACGTAAGCAAGGCGGCGGTAATCTTGAGAGTTACATTTCAGTACAAGCTCTTTTGAAGTATATCCCGGAAGACTTGCCAGGGCAGATGATTGAGTTCAGTCTTGAGCACGTGACGAACAAAGTTGTCCGTGGGATGCGAGCCGAGACGTTCCTCCAAGTGTGCACGGCATACGTCAACGCTTTTCGCGACGATGCGCTTACCACAGATCGCCAAAAGCAGATCGGACTGCAAGCCGCATTCATCCTTGCATCATGCGCGAAGATTGGGCTAATCGCACTCATCGACGAGGCTACAGGCTTTCAGTACGATCGGGAAGAGGATGCGCTGAGATTCAAGATGAAACTCTTCATGGAAGAGGAAATGCGAAAGTGGGAAAAGACATTCCCAGATGAGCTATGGGCGGAGTTTGGCCGAATAACGCAGTGGAAAGGCAACGCCCACCAACGTCCGAAATATTGGGGGAAGTTGGTGAACGAACTGGTTTATAGCTACCTTGACCGAGATGTCTTTGATTGGCTAAAAGAAAATGTGCCGAAGCCGAAGCATGGCCAAAACTACCACCAATGGCTCAGTAGCCAGTACGGCCTCGAAAGGCTCATGCGCCACATTTGGATGCTGATCGGAGTGTCTACGACGTGTAAGAGTATGGCCCAGCTCCGCCGAAAGATGGCCGAAAGATACGGGCGTCAGTCGGTTCAGACGACTATATATTTCGGCGACGATTTCAGCGATTAGATAGAGGAACGTAGCTAGCTGACGGCACCATAGCCTTCAACTTATCGGCAGCATTCCACCAATGCGGGTGGCAAGGTTGTCGACTAGGTAACGCCATTACGCTCACCGAGGTGAAATTGGTCTGACGAAGAGACTGTCGGTAAGCTGAGTGAGGAAAACACACACCAAAAAGGGGCGCTCTTTGTGGGGGCGCCCCTTAATGTCCTGCCCTGGGCGCATCACCGTCTCGGAGGACGGGAGAGGCACTTATCAGAGACTACGTGTTTATTATAGCCAAATCTAGAGCGGAACACAACCCCAATTGAGCGAAGTAACTAAAAATATTTCCGAAGCTATTCAGGCCCAGACCCTACAGGAATTCGAGGATTGCATCTCAGTTCCGAGGTTCAGGCCGTACCGGTCGGTGCACTCAGTAGGGGTAGACCCTATGGCAGTATACCTGTGGAACCTGATCATTTCGGAGTCTCTATATCCGTCTCTGCAGTGCTTAGAGGTTGCTCTAAGGAACGCGGTAGATCGAGAGATGACGGTGCTCCTGAAAAACTCCTATTGGTTTGAAGATGCTTACCTTCTCGAAAACTTTGACCAGGAACGCGTCGTAAAGGCTAAGACCGATTTGCGAACCAAAGGGAAAACCGTTGTCCCACAACAGGTAATTTCCGAGCTGACGTTTGGGTTTTGGGTGAGCCTATTCACCACGCCGTATGAGATGAAACTGGTGCGCCCCATCATTAAGCGGGTTTTTCCCAACGCGCCAAAACACCTTCGCTCACCGGACGAAGTATCTCGACGGCTTCAACGGGCAAGGGATTTGCGCAACCGCGTATTTCATCACGAACCGATATGGCATTGGCCAGATCTTAAAGATCGGCATGCAGAGATAGTTGATACTCTTGAGTGGATCAACGAAACTAAGAGCCGAACGCTGAAGATCGTGGACAACTTCGACAGAGTGTATGCGACTGGGTGGAAAGACATAGTGGACGAGTTGGATTTCTTAGTGGCTGAACGGGAAATCGGTGACCTATTTGCTCGCCCTCTCGGCATCAAGTAGCATTGTTTTCTCGATGGCCTCAACGACGTTAAGCTCGCGCTGTGATCCAATCTGAGTGCAATGTCGCAATACCGCCCGACCGATAGGAGAACGCACGTTGGACCCTCCTTGGGATCGAATTGAGAAGTACCTGGAGGCGAACGCGCCGCGGATGTTGGCGGGGCTCATGCCGGGGAGTCGGATGTCGAAATACCGGTGGTGTAATCCGACTCCCAAATGCACTTGGGATAGCGTCATGCAGCGCCTGTCCTCGACAAATCCCCTTGCACCTGCTATAATAGAATTGAATGATAAGAACATATGTTCAAGTGGTTCACACCTTGACAACTGCATAGTCGACCACGCCACCGACGTCGACCCGTCCGGGCTGGCCACCAGCCATAGCCATCTAAGATTTTGTGTTACACCGTCCAATTTGCACCGCTTCGCACCCGTCGACCGACGAAAGCAGCCGCAAAGCTTTGATTAAAATCGTGCGGAAATCAAACGATTCCCATCACAAATGGGCTGGACAATCAAGTTAATCAAGACGACGGACCGGACACCCATCCCACGTGAGCATTGCCGGTCAAAATCTTTTTCAAAATTCTTTTCCAACCTCTTTAGCAACCGCCTCCGCCACGTCGATAGTGGAAATGTAAACGGCGGGGTGGACAGTTTGGCCGCCACGTTGTATAATACGTCAACCGCACCTAACGGGCGGAATACTTCTCGAACTCTAACGAAAGGAGCGCCGGAATGTTGATTACCAAGAACCTTTGGGTCAGCGTCTCGCACATACAACCGATGACTGGTGTACCTAACCATACAACCAGCGGCGCCTTTCGACTCGTCCGGATCTAACTTCGCGTTGACCGCCTGACCGTTCACCACGGTTATGCGCGTCCCCTCGCCAGGTTGCTCCGGAACAGTCGTAAGGCCAGTCGCTTAAAAGCTACTACCTATTTGACGTCTGATATTCGGAGCCAACCGTGTTATTCAAGAACAACATTGCACTCGCCAGTGCCGGCGACCCTATGGCGGTCGCACAACTGACTGACAAACTAAGACCCCGCCTGACCAAGATGGCGGCTTTCTATGCCCGCTCGACGGGCGAAGATACCGACGACCTCCTCCAGGAGGCGTACGTGGGCCTGCTCGACGCGTTGACCAAGGTCGACCTGTCGATCGGGGACCCGGAGCAGTTTCTGCTCAAGCATGCCCGGTGGCGGCTGCTCGATGCGGCGAAGCGGTGGCGCAGGCGTCGCTGTGAGGCGCTCGACGACGACCGGGTCGACCTGCAGCCGACCACGGACTGGGACACGGAAGTGTCCGAGCTGTGGGTGGATGATTTCGCCAGGCAGCTCAAGCCGACGCAGCAGGCGATTCTTCGCTACCTGCTGATTGGGATGACCTGGCGCGAAGCGGGCGAGGGCCTTGGGTTCTCGTCGGCGAATGTCGCCTATCACGTCAAGCAGATGCAGAAGACGTACATTCAGTGGACGGGGGAACGACCTACCCCCACCCCCTCCCTAAAGGGAAGGGAGAAAAATGTCGACCGAACCCACGACCCGATCGCGCCGATCAAGAGCTACGATGGCGGCCCGACCCTGACTTACGGTCCGGTGATGGTGCCGGCATCGTGGCGGCCGATCCCCAAATCCTGGGGCGACCGAGGCGTGCGGGTGGCGGTATGAGGAAGAAGAAGGAAGAATTAACATGGATGAAGGGGATGTACAGGATTTAAGAAAGAACTTTACAGAACTAAATCCGATATCCTGTCCATCCTGTTTATCCATGTTAAAATTCTTTTTTTTCCTCTTTAGCAACCGTCGACCTCGTGTCGATAGTGCACTTGTAAGGGGCGAAATGCCCAATCATTCGATTTCGTAGACCGCATAAGGAGCATGGAAATGTCGACCTCCAACAAGTATTGGATCAATTTCATGAAGAGAACACTGACAGGCCTCGGCAAGTTACGCACAATCGACGGCGCCCTGCGTCGTTACCGGAGTTAGGTTCATTCGCGGTCCGTTGGCACGCCGGCACAATGCCGGGCCTGCTTACCGTCCGCTGATTGCATCCTAGGACGACTCACGCATCCTCCGTGAGTCGATACTCGACCTCGCTACGATGGTCAGACGTCGCGCGCCCGCTTGGGTTGCCCGATTGGTCTTGGCCGTCCCCCGCCAGGTTGCTCCGGTAACAGTCGTTAGGCCCGTCGCTAATAGAGATTAGCTACGTCCCTGTTTTACGCCTGAAGCATTCGGAGCCAACCGTGTTATTCAAGACAGACATTGCACTCGCCAGTGCCGGCGACCCCATTGCGGTCGCGAACGTTACCGACAATTTGAGGCCGCGCCTGACCAAGATGGCGGCTTTTTACGCCCGGAATACCGGAGAAGACACCGACGATCTGCTGCAAGAAGCGTACGTCGGCCTGCTCGAGGCGCTCGCCAAGGTTGACCTGTCGATCGGCGATCCGGAGCAGTTTCTACTCAAGCACGCCCGTTGGCGACTGCTCGATGCCGCCAAGCGGTGGCGACGTCGACGGTGCGAGGCGCTCGACGACGACCGGGTCGACCTGCAGCCGACCACGGACTGGGATTCGGAAATCTCGGAGCTGTGGGTGGACGACTTCGCGGATCAGCTCAAGCCAACCCAACGCGCGATTCTGCGCTACCTGCTCGTCGGCATGACCTGGCGCGAGGCGGGCGACGGCCTCGGCTGCTCGTCGGCGAATGTCGCCTATCACGTGCGTCAGATCCAGAAGACGTACGAGCAGTGGAACAGCCAGGAACCAAAGGTCGACCGCGCGGCCACCGCTCGCTCACGCGTTGTGCGCGTCGCCGTTTAAATTTATCAACGCCCGCGGTTTAGCAAGACAACCGCGGGCGTCGATATGGTTTTTGAAGGCGTACCAAACGTCTTCAGGAAGGAGGCAGAAACCAATGGTCTATCGCACTGCCCCCGGAGCGGGCAGCCTGTAACATGGCACAGGAGGCGCGCAGATCCGGACTGCAAACTTCCGACTCAAGCTTCGGCGCCGGCCGCGAGAAATCGCGGCCGGCGTTTTAGATTTGAGCAGGAGAAGAGGGAATTAACATGGATGAAGGGGATGGATGGGATATTCGGACTTAAAGAATCTTTCCGAAATCCCTTTCATCCCCTTCATCCATGTAAGATAGTTCCGGTTCTTTCTTTCACGTCTTTTCGAATATCAATGTGATAACGGCGGTGCGGCGGATTTTGTAGGCGGATAGCAGTTCGCCCACGAGGCGGGCCGAGTCACCGTCGATGCCCCGGTAGCCGTCGCCGGTGTCGACGACGAGCCCGTGCTCGACGAGGTCGATGAGGCAGTCGCGGACGGAGTGTTCCTGGAGATAGAGGCAGTCGGAGATCTCGACGGTCGACCAATTGCGGCCCGGCGTGAGGCTCAGGCATGCGAGGATTTCTACCGTCTGCACAGAGGCGATCTTTTCACGAATGAATGCTGTCAGTTCTTCCGATATGGTGGTACTCGTCGACACTGTCCTTGCCTGATGAGAGAGATTTAGATGCAACCATTGCTTCAAGTATGATTCTACCAGCAATATTCGTGTTTATGAATATGCCATTGGGTCTAGTTTAGGAAGGAGTAGGGAATAGGTAAGGAAACGGATCTAGCTATTCCCCATTTCCTACTCGCTTCCTCAGGAACAGGTATTCGGCTCAGTATGCGCGGGCGGAGTCGATTCCGATATATAGAGTGTAGGCGCGTAGCGTCTCACGAACCAAATTGCGGTGGCCGCCAGGCCGATAACAACCAAAAAATTTGCGGCGGCCGCCAGGCCGCAAAACCGGTGGAAGGGTGCGTCGGCCCGACTGATTCGGTGACAATGAAACAACAGCCGTCGACAAATGTCGACCGCTAACATAGCATACGGGCCGCCGGTTTCGTCGAACCGGTGGCCCATGCAACCCCGGCAATCAGAGCAGTAATGAACGACGACATTGCCGCCATAATGAAGAATGTAGGCGACGTGAGCTCCGTCCTACTACACAAAAGCCGCAGTATCCTGAGCGAACTCGCTCGACAATAGAATGGATCCCGCGGTCCATGCCTCGGCCGCCAGGTCGAAAATGTGAAGCGCTCACGCGCCGTTGCCCGTGTCTTAGGAAATGAAGACACGGGCAACGGCGTTTTTGGCTTGGTCCTCTTTCAGAGCTTTTTCATAACCTTCCCGCATATAGCATTTTGTCATGAGGGTACTATCCCCTTGGAGAGTTCCATGCAATCTATAGTTTCGCGCCGTATAAAGATATTCCCAACTCTCGCGTTCGCTGCCATTCCGCTGTTCACAGGCTGTGGCGGAGGCGGAGGATCGACGACGCCACCCCCACCACCGCCGCCCCCGCCACCCCCACCTCCTCCGTCGTACTACACCATAACCGATCTAGGTCGAGACTTCGATTTTAGCGGCAAGCTGGCGGTAAATGACGCCGGCGATGTCTGTGGGCAGAACGCGTCGACTCACTCGGCCACGCTGGTTAGAAATGGCGTACACATCATCGTCGGCTTGGGGAGGCCGAGCATTGCGACTGCCGTCAATACCGCGGGTGAAGTCGCCGGTTCTTGCACGGTCGGCGGGGTTCAACATGCCTTTACGTGGACGAACGGCACCAATACGGATCTCGGTGACTTTGGCACGGCGGGATCACACGCGTTCCCCAACATCCAGCCGGTAGGAATCAACGATTCAGGCCAGATCGCCGCCATTTCGGGTTTGGGCAACAGCTTCCATTCCTTGATCATTACCAACGGCGTGTCGCAGGACATTGGCGGACTGGGCGGTGGCCCTTCGATTCCGTCGGGGATCAATAACAGTGGCGAGGTCTCAGGTTCGTCTGGACATCCCTTCCTGTACAACGGCACTACGATGGTCGACATTTCGGACGGTCACGGAGCCGGCAGCGCGGCGGCGATCAACAATCTAGGCGACGTCACCGGTGAGTTCGACAGCACGGATGCGACACCGTTCCTGTACAAAGGGGGCGCTACCACTATCCTGCCATTCATCACAGGATCGCAGTCCATGCAGCCGCGCGGCATGAATGACTCGGACGATATTGTGGGTATTGGGATAATCTCGACTACGGGTGGAGGGTTCATTGAGAAGGGCTTCCTGTACCACAACGGCACAAGCGTACCCATCAGTACCCTCGTCGATCCCACGACAGCATCCGAGTGGAACTTGATGAGAGCGGATGATATCAGCAACAACGGAAAGATCGTCGGCGTCGGATTCTTCAACGGCGCAAACCACTGCTTCCTGTTGACTCCTCCGGCATAGGCTCGCGAAACTGATCCGCCCATTCCGCGTTTAGCAATTCATTCTAGACGCAGGGGTGGGCTGGTCCATGGAATACCTCATACTGGCCGTGGTGGCGATCGTCCTGGTCGGCGTGTCGTGGTATCGAGGAGCGGTGCGGCGGCGTGAGGACGAGCGGGAGGCGGATGCGCGGGCGGCGTTGCGGCGTCGAATCGAGCAGGACCCAGGCAATCTGGCGGCATACGACCTCCTCGGTAACAACTTGCGACGCGCCGGGTTTCTGGCCGAGGCGCGCGAGGCGTATACCGACGCCCTGGCCCGAGTCGACGAAACCACGAACGAAACCGCCCTGCCCTTTCAGCTGCGCTACAAGGTCAACCTGATCGACACGGCCATTGCCGACCGAGCGCACCGGCCGTCGATCGCACAGAGGCTGATGCCGCCGCCGCGCAAGTATGAGATGGTCTTCTGCCAGAGCTGCGGATCGTCGAACCCCACCGACGCCGACCACTGCGAGAACTGCGGGTCGATCCTGCCGGTCGACACGATGGCCCAGGCGTGGACGTTGACCATCAAGAACCTGGGCGCGCGCAGGCCGCTCGTCGACGGCCTTGTGATGATTGGCGTCGTCATCCTCATCCTCCGCGTATTCGTGGGCCTTCCCGGCGAAGTTCGCGGCATGCTCACTATCTCCGCCTGCGTCGTCGCGATCTTCCGTCTGCTCTGGGTACGGTAGGCGCGACAAAGGCCGCCTCCATGGCAGAAGGCGGCCTTTGTGAACGTCGAGTTCCGCGTAGGCGGTGGTCAGCCGGCTGCGTGTTCGGCGATCGGTTCCAACAATTCCTCCACACCGAGCAGGACGATCAGGTCGTCGTCGTGTCCAGACGATTGCCCTCCCTGCCTGGAGATCTTGCCGATGCCTGTGATATACCGGCGGTCTCCTGAATCGAGCAGATCGCACGGCGCTTCGATCGAGTCCTCGTGAATGCGCAGCACCTCGGAAACCGAATCCACGATGAGGCCGGCGCACAGCAGGCCGACTTCCAGGATGACGACTCGACAATGACTCCGTCGATCCTCGCTCAGCGGCTCGATTCCAAAGCGGGCTCGCAGGTCGAGCACCGGCAGTATCCGGCCGCGCAGATTGATGACACCCTTGATGTAGGGCGGCAAGTTAGGCATCGACGTGATCGGCTGAGGAGTCAGTACCGTGTTGATGGCTGCGATGTCGACTCCGTAGACCTCCTCACCGATGTGAAGGGCAACGACCTGTCGTACCATGCTCGATCGACCTTCTACCGCATCTGGTTTGAGAGAAAGCGTGGTCGTCAATGTCGTATCCTCCTATGCCACTTTTCGGAGCGAGAGCGTTGGCTTGCCGGAGGTGCGAGCCTTGGCTGGACCCGACTGATTTTCGCCTACTTTGAAGCGGGATACCAGGTCCGAAAGCCCTTCCGAAACCGCCGATAGCTCCATGGCCGAAGCGCTGAGGGCTTCGACGGCGGCCGTCTGCTCGGTAGTGGTAATGGCGACTGTCGCGACGGAGGCCGATACCTCTTCGGCCGAAGCCGACATCTCCTCGGCAGCCGCGCAGCTCTCCTCAACCACCGAAGCGACGTCGGAGATAGAACGTGATACTTCGTCCGAAACAGCCCTCATGTCCTGTGCCGCGGAGCCGATTTTGATTACTCGCTCGGTAACCGACCCGACAACGGCCTGGATCTGAAGCAGGGCTTCGCCCGCACGCTCGGCGATGTCCGTCTTGGCCTCAACTTCGCGCACTCCGCTTTCCATCGCGGATACGGCCCGTAAGGTTTGGGTCTGTACCGTCTGTATCAGGCCGCCGATTTCCTCCGTAGCGGACCGGGATCGCTCCGCAAGCTTTCGAACCTCATCGGCGACTACGGCGAAGCCGCGGCCGGCGTCTCCCGCCCGTGCGGCTTCGATCGCCGCGTTCAGCGCCAGCAGGTTGGTCTGCTCGGCAATCTCCTCGATGGTCTTTACGATAGAACCGATTTGCTGGGAGGACGCGCTTAAAGTTTGGATCACGCCGGCGGAATCGGCAATGGTGCGCTGAATGGAATGCATTCCGGCAACTGTATCGCGAACAGAGTCCGCACCGGACTGTGCGGCCTGCTTGGCTTCGATCGCTGCCTGTTCGGCTACCTTGGAGTCATTGGCGACCTCGACGACGGATTCGGCGAGCTGCTTGACGAGTTCGGCGCCGCCATGGATTGCGCCGGCCTGGACCTCGCTGCCGCGGGCGACTTCACTAGCGCCGCGGGCAGACTGCTCGGAGGCTTCGGAGACCTCCTGCATGGTTGCGTTTATCTCTTCCGTGGCGGAGGCCAACCGCGATGAGGTATCGGCGAGACCGTTCGCGGCCTCGTCAACCTGGGATGCGGTGGTCTGCATCGACTGAATCAGTGAGCAAAGGCTGTCCTGGGACTTGCTGAAGGATACGATCATCCCCTGCGTGAGCTCGAGCATGCGATTGAACGACGTTGCCAAATTGCCGATCTCGTCCTTGGTCGATATCGCTAACGGCGTGGTGCTCGGGATTACTTTGATCGTTAGATCGCCATGCTCCATCGCCGCGACGGAGGCCGCGAGATCCGTCACGCAGTACGTCTGAAGCCGCTCAAGACGCTCGGACACCTGGTTAAGACTACCGCTGATGTACCGGCTGATAATCGTACAAAGCGCGACGCATACAAGGACCGCGAAAATGATCGAAAACAGGATCATCAGACGGCTGGATTGGTAGCTGGCCGCGGCCTCCTGGCTGTGGCGTTCGCCACTTTTTTCCTTCCAGGTCGAAATGGCATTTATCCGGTCGACCATTTTGAAAAACTGAGTTCGCATTGGCCCGTTGATGAGGGTCGTCGCCTGCTCCCTCTTTCCGCTGTTGCTTAACTCCAGCATCTGCGCTCTCATTGCGTCGTAGGTTTGCCATTCCGACTTGAGGCTGGCGAGATTCTGGCCGTCAACGGTTTCGGTAACGGTTAGCGCATATGCGTCAAGCGACTTGTTGGCTTGCGCCTCGGAGTCTGACATCATTTTTTCGGCCGCGTTGCGGTCCGATCTGCTCTCACTGAGAATATGCCGATATTCGACGATGCGCAACTGACGCGCGTTGGCGTCGAAATCGGCGAGGGCCTGGACGCCCTTGAGCGGATCCGCGACTATTACACTCGTAATCCGATCCATCTGTGCCATTCGGTTCGCCGCAACGCCGCCGATGATCGTTGTCACCGCGATACACAGTCCGAAAGCGAGCGTAAGTTTGAGAGAAGTCTTGAGGTTGTAAAACCAGTTCATCAACAATAACCTTTCATTTTCTGGGATACGTGACTTCAAGAGAGACGTGGGAGAGGCCGCGACCTGCTCCGGGTGGACTCACATTGCTTACTTGAGCGCGTGGGCAGTAAAGCCTCTCCACAAAGTTATTTCATCAGGCTGTATCAAAGATATCGGACTGATATTGCGATATTCTTATAGGTAATTCCCATCGCGTAAGAAGGACATCATATATGAGGAAAAGTGGGATACGGAATAGGCTTCTGACGTGGAAAAGCGCCGGTTGCGTGGACCGGCGCTTTATTTCTTATAGTCGAGGCGGGCGGAAAGGTTACGGCATTTTTAAAGTTTATTACGAGGTGATTCTCCTGCTGATATAAATGCGAGAAGGTGCTGGTCGACCGTCGATTACACCCCATCGACTTGCAGCCCAGCTCCTCTCGCGCTGGCCGCCACACTGCTAAGTGGTTGAAATCGACGGTGTCGATGTGCTATCCTCATGCCTCCTATCAAGCAAGTTTTTCGACCCATTAGCCGACCCAATTTGGGTCGCGCTTTCGATTCGGTGAGGTATACGATGAAGCCCCTCTCTTCCGCCTTCGGAATGGCAGCGCTCCTGCTGCCGGCCCTGGCCTCTGCCAATTCCACATTTATCCAGGCTAACCATGCCAAGCAGCGGGTAGCGTCGATCTCGACGGTGCCAAGCGGCAAGTTCACCATCGACGGCGACCTGGGCGACTGGGCCGACGTGCCTGTGCGCAACGGGGTGATCGACGACGTCCTCGACCACAGCCTCGGGCCGATGACCAGCGCACGCGGGGCGGCGACGTTTCGGTTCGCCCATGACGACAATGCGGTCTATCTCGCCATCGCGGTAGCAGACCCGTCGCTCGTGGCAAGTCCCGATCCGGCCGCGCTTTATAATGGCGACGCCGCGGAAATCTTCCTCGACTTCCGATCTGGCGACAAGCTGGGAGAGCATACGTACGGCGATGGATGTTATCAGATCCTGGTCGCGGCCCCCGTCGACGGGCAGCCGATGCGGCAGATGGCGGGCAATCTCGGCGGCAAGGCCATCGGTCCATACGAAGTGGGCGAGAAGGCCATCGATGGCGGCTACTCCATCGAGATTAAGATCCCCTACTCCAGCATCGCCGGTGTCGACGCGGCGCGTATGACGGAGCCGTTCGGCTTCGACGTCAGCATCGACGATTTCGACATCCTGCCGGACGGGAAGACGGCGGAGCGCGTTAGCTGGTGCTGGTCCGGCGATGCCGACCAGTGGGAGAACGCGTCGGTGTTCGGGATTGCGGACCCGTCGTTTACAGACCCTGCGCCCGCGCCGCTTCTGCGCACGATTCCGGCGGTGTACGAGCCCGGGACTACGATCGGCCTCGCGGACAAAGCGCCTGTGCTGGTGGCGGGGGCGATTGCGCCGCTGTCGACGTCGATGCCGTCGATGGACTTCAAGGTCGGCACGCTGCCCGCGGCCAAACTGGGACCACCGCACACAGAGACGCACGACTATCCCGGCCTCGGCGTCACGATCAACCGCGCCTGGTGGACGACACTTGCGATCCCGGCGGGACCGCACAAGGCAGTCACGAGCTATGCCGCGGGCCTCAAGCAGACCGTGCGGTTCGAGGCAGTGGTCAAGCCGCAACTTGGCGGCAAGCAGGGCAAGCCGTTCGCGAGCGGCCAGGCGGCGGCGAACAAGACGGTCGACAGCGGATACGTGCTGCCCAACGGATGGCGGATCTCGCCGGCGGGTAAGCACATCAAGCTCCCCGGCGACATGCCCCAAAGCTTCGTCTGGCTCGACGCCACCCACCTTGCGGTCAACACCGGCGGCTACCACGACCAGGGCGTCGACGTCATCGACGTCACCACGAACAAGGTCACACAGACATTCCCGGTGAAGCAGACCTGGGGCGCGATGGCCATTGTCGATCGTAACGAACTGGTCGTACCTGGCGGGCATGCAGTCAAGGGAGTGGACAAGAAGACCTTACTCCCTACATTTGCTGAGGCGGTACACGCTTTCCATTGGGACGGCACTACTCTTACCGCCGTTCCGGATGTCCCTATTTCGCC
>Ga0207705_10002078_pt1 | contig 15568 bp, 14 predicted proteins | sample KBSC13metaG_FD_184314 | JGI IMG/M metagenome (GOLD analysis project Ga0207705, IMG submission 184314) | Corn rhizosphere microbial communities from Kellogg Biological Station, Michigan, USA - KBS C1-3 metaG (SPAdes) (version 2) | ecosystem: Host-associated > Plants > Roots > Rhizosphere > Soil ...
TGTGGCCGGGTGCGAATCAGATAGCTTTGATCCTTGCCGGCACCCATGTGCAGTGGAAAGATCATTGAATATTGCGCGGTGGCCGTGTCGTAGGCATTCGCGCGAGCCAGCGTCGCCACCACGCCGACCACGCGGAAACTCGCCTTGGGTGCCAGCCAGATCAACTTGCCCAAGGGATTTTGCTGCGGCCAAAGTCGCTCGGCCAATGTGCTGCTGATGATGGTCGGCATCGGAAAGCCCTTGCCGCTCCCGTCGGCAAGGGACTTCAGTATCGCGTCCGCGTTGACGTAGTCGTCGGAGGCGAAATCCCGGCCCGAAACCAGATGGAGGCCAAGCGTCGGCACCAGATTTTCGCCGAAATAAGTCGCCGCATTCAGCGTGCGATGCGGTTGCGTCGGCGAAAGCATCACGCCGCCGTTCGACGAATACCCGCTGAACGGGAGCTGGTTGGTCATGCCGACCGCTTGCACACCGGGAATTTGTCGCAACGCCGCCATGTCCTCCTGGGCGCGTGCGTAACGGTCGGTGGATGGCGCGATCGGCGCCTGCTGGATCTGCACCAGCTCGTGTTCGGCGATGCCGCTGGGCATCTCCATGTGCTGCATGCGCTGAACGATCAGGAACACGCCGTTGCAGACGATCGCGCAGCTCAGCGCGATCTCCAGCATCAGCAGCCAGATGATCATCTTGTGCCGGCGCAGCGTGGCGAGGATGGGCAGGATGTCCATGTCAGTTGCTCTTGAGTTGCAATGCCGGCGCAACTTTGCTGGCACGCCACGCGGGCAATATCCCGGCCAGCAGGCTGGCCCCGATCGCGAGCGCGAAGGTGGCCAGCAGCATCGCCGGGTCGAGGTGCGCCAACGCCGCGTAATCCGACGAACGGTGTCGAACCAGCCATAGCCCGAGCAACGCCAGCAGCAGACCGCCGATGCCACCAGCCAGCCCGACCACACCGGATTCGGTCAGCAACTGCGCGAACAACGCGCGTTTGGAAGCACCCAACGCGCGCCGCACGCTGAGTTCACCCGAACGGCGCAGGAACTTCGCCAGCATCAGCCCTACGGTGTTGACCAGGCACACCAGCAGGAAGCCGAGCGCGAGCCATGCCTGCAGGCGCACGTCGCTCGGCACCACGCCGTTGTAATCCAGCCACTGCATCAGGTTGCGCAGCTTCACGTTGGGCGCGCGCTGGAAGCGCCCCAACGCCTTCTGCTCTTCCGAGTAATGGACGAGGAATTGCTTGTACGCGGCAGCCTTGGCCGGCGTGTCCAGTTCCACCCAGTACTGCAGCCACACGCAGGTCGCCGACGGATAGATACCACCCGCGCCGCCGGTGCCATTGCCCCAGCAATCATTGGAGCCGTTGTGGTCATAGTGCAGCTCAAGCGCGGTCTGCAGCGGAATGAATACCTGGTCGTAGTAGTTGTACGAGCCCGTGGTGAGATCGTAGAAATGCGGATTGGGCCGCCAGCTGTCGAGTACGCCGACAATGCGGAATGTGGTGCCGCCGATGCTCAAGGTGCGGCCCACGCTGTCGGCGCCATTGAACACCTTGGCGTCGAGCTTGCGCGTGATCACCACGTCGCGTGCGTGCGCCTCATCGTCGGCGCCGGTCCAGCCGTGGCCATACAGGAACGGGGCATCGAACATCGCGAAGAAATCCGCGCTGGTGTAGCGCGCCTCCACGTAGAACGGATCGAGCGATGAGGAATCCGGCTGGATCGGCACCGCGCCGCCCGTCATCAGCGCCTGCCGGTCCGCGCGCTTCGCCCGCAGCAGATTCATGCCGTCAATGAGGGTGACCTGCAGCGGCGGCATCGTGCCGGGCATCATGCCGCGCGCATCCTGCGGGTCGATTTGCGGGTAATACAGCTCGCCGCTCTTGCCCGGCAGCGGATCGCCGGACAGCACGTGCAGCACGGTCAGCGTGGTCATCGACGCGCCGATGCCCACCGCGATCGCCAGCACCATCAACGCCGTCAGCACCTTGTTGCGTTTCAGGCTGCGGAATGCGAGGTCGAGGTAGTAGGCCAACATGAGACGGTCCCTGCGCGATCTTCGTGACCAAGGTTGGAATGGCAAGAAAGATGCCAGCGGCGCGGCAGCCATTTTGCGCGCCGATTCAACGGCTTCGAAATGACCAAACCGCAACAAAAGTGTCCGCGGACACTTTTGCGCGGACAACGGACAGATCGAAGGACCCTTTCAGGCTGTCAGCGTGCGAGTATCGGTGCGACGCTTCCGCCCAGCACCTCGCTGATGTAATCGAGCGCACGCTGGTTGCGCTTGGGCGTGATCGATGCGGTGGTGTCCGCCGGTACCCACAGTTCGAAATCGCGCATGTGCGCGTCCATCGCGGTGGTGAGTACGCACTGGTCGCCGGCCACCCCCGCCAGCACCAGATGTTTCACCTTCAGATGTTCCAGCAAGGCCGGCAACGGCGTCTGGAAGAAGCCCGACTGGCCGGGTTTCAGCACGAAGTAATCGCTGTCGCGCGGCGACAGGTGCTCCGCGAGGGCTGCGCCCGGCGCGCCGTTCCGGCGGCAGTAGTCGATCACCTGATCGAAGTTGGAGCGCCAGCGCCCGAAATTGTCGTTCACGTGGATCACCGGTCGCTGCAAGGCGTCGGCGCGATGGCGGAGGGCGTCGATGGCGCGGATTACCGGTGGCAACTGTTCGAGCAGTTGGTCGCTGCCTGGAAACGCGAAATCGTTGATCACGTCGATGATCAACACGGCGCTGTCGGCGAGTGGATTGTCGGCGCCCATGGCGATCGTCCTTGTCTGCCAGATCGCATCCTCGCTGCGCGCGCGTGTGGGTCATGTGATTCCAACTCGGGGCGCCAAACTGTTACTCGAAATGCAACGACGAGGCGCGATCAGTCCGCCACGTTCAACACTTCATAGCACGCGCCCATGTTGTGGTAGTCGGTCTTGCCGGCCGGGCTTTTTTCGTCGTCGTACTTGCGGCCGTCGCGGGTGAGGATGCGATACCAGCCGCCGTGTTCGTGATCGACGAAATGCGCCCATGCGTACTCCCACAGGCGCCGGTACCAATCCCAATATTTTTCCTCGCCGGTGCGCCCTGCCAGCAGTGCCGCGCACGCCAACGATTCGGCCTGCACCCAGTGGTACTTGTCGTCGTCGCAGATCGAACCGTCCGGCGCGAAGCCGTAGCACAGGCCGCCGTACTCCCGATCCCAAGCGCGCGCGACCGCGGTGTCGAACAGGTGCCGCGCGGTCGGCAACAGCCAGTCGGCGTCGCGATGACGGCTCATGATCAACAGCAGCTTGGCCCACTCGGTCTGATGGCCGGGCTGGAAGCCCCAGGGGCGGAAAAGGTCCTTGGGATTGTCCTTGTGGTAGTCCCAGTCTGTGTCCCAGTTTGAATCGTAGTGTTCCCAAACCAGGCCGCCGGCCTTGGCAGCCTGCCGGCGGGTCATGTGATCGGCGAGCATGTACGCACGATCGAGGTAACGCTGATCATGGCTCGCCTCGAACGCGGTCAGCATCGCCTCGCACATGTGCATGTTGGCGTTCTGGCCGCGGTAGTTGGAGAAGTGCCAGTTCGCGTCGGCTTCGTCGCGATACAGCCCGGCATCGGCATCCCAGTAACGCGTCTCCAGAAGATTCCAGTGTTCATCCATCCACACGGCCGCATCTACGATGCCGGCCATCCGCGCATGGGCATACGCGACCAGCACGAAGGCGGCGCCGTAACAATGGTTGGTGGTGTCTTCCGGTTGGCCGTCGCGCAGCGTCCACGCGTAGCCGCCGGTCGCCGGGTTCCGGTGCGCGTCGCGGATGAAAGACGCACAGTGGCGCACGCCGTCGAAGTATTCGGCGCCGCCGAAAGCGCGCGCGACCATCGCGTAATCGAACACGAAGCGCGCGCTCGAGACCAGGTGCCGGTGCGAACGGTCGTAGATCGTGCCGTCGTCCTTGTAGTAATGGAAGCAGCCGCCGGCCGGATCGAGGCAATGCGGGTGGTAGAACGCCATCGTGTCGCGGATATGCGCGCGCAGGAAATCGGGCGAGCGGAAATCGGGAAAGTCGCTCATGCGTGCTGCTCCAGAAAGGCTTCGACCTCGGCGGACGCGGGCATCGCCGCGAACGAGCCGGCGCGGGTCACCGCGAGCGCGCCGCAGGCAGAGGCGAAACGCAACGTGGTGTCGAGGCGGTCCGTGTCGGCAACGAACGTTTCGAATGCCGCAGCATCGAGACCGGCTTTCGCGAACTGGTACAGGCATCCGCCGACGAAGGCATCGCCAGCGCCGGTGGTATCGACCGCACGCACGGGAAACGTGCGTTGTTCGCCGCTGGCGTGGGGCGTGAACCAGCGCGCCGCACGCTCGCCGTCGGTCACGACCACGAGGTTGGGGTGGGCGTTCCACAAGCGCGCGAATACCGCGTCTTCATTGCCCGTCGAGGCCGCAAGGAACGCGAGTTCCTCCGCGCTCAGCTTCACGAAATCGGCGCGCTCCAGCGCACGCCAGATCGTGGGCGCGGGATCCTCGCCGCGCGGCCACAGCGGCGGGCGCAGATTCATGTCGTAGCTGACCAGCGCGCCGGCGTGGCGCGCGTGGGCCATGCCCTGCAGTGTGGCCGCGGCCGAATCGGGTTCGGTCATGCTGCACGACCCGGCGTGGAAGATCGTGCCTGCGGCAAAAAGGGACGCATCGAAATCCGCGTCGCGGAACAGTAGATCGGCCGAAGGCGGCCGGTAGAAACTGAAATCGCGCTCGCCGTCGGCGGCGTGCGAGACGAACGCCAACGCGGTGTTGGCGGCATCGGTGCGGTGCGCGTGCGAGGTGTCCACGCCGGCTGCATCGAGTTCGCGCAACAGCAGGTCACCGAACATGTCGCGGCCGAACATGCCGACAAACGCAGCACGCCCGCCCAATTGCGCGACCGCGACCGAGACGTTGGCGGGCGCGCCACCCGGGTGGGCTGTGAATACCGGCGCGGCGCCGGAAGGCTTGCCGTGGAAATCGATCAACGCCTCGCCGAAACAGCAGACAGTGTTCATGCGACGCGCGAACCCTTCAGCCCGTAATAGATGATGTATACATAGCAGACCAGCGGCAGCACGTAAGCGTGGTGCACGCCTACGTGGTCGGCCAGTGCGCCTTGGGCGAGCGGGATGATCGCGCCGCCCACGATTGCCATCACCAGCAGGCTGGAAACCTTGCCTGTGAGCGGTCCGAACTTCTCGATGCCCAGCGTGAAAATGTTGGGGAACATGATCGAATTGAACAGGCCGATCGCGACCACGCTCCACAGCGCGACGTGGCCGAAGGTGAGCATGGTGGTGAGCACCAGCAGCGCGGCCACCGCGGCGTTGAACGCCAGCAACTTGCGCGTATCGATGCGCGTCAGCAGCGCCGAGCCGACGAAGCGCCCCACCATCGCGCCACCCCAGTACAGCGACACGTAGCCGGTGGCGGCCGCTTCGCTCATGTTGCCGATGTCCGACAGCGAGAGGTAGTTGACCATGAAGCTGCCGATCGAAACCTCGGCGCCGACGTACACGAAGATCGCCAGCATGCCCAGCCATACGCGACGCAGCTTCAACGCGTCGGCAAAGCGATGCCGGGAATCGTCCGCTGTGGCGGTGTTCTCGAGTTGCGGCAGACGGCAAAGCCACACCACGATCGCCAGCACGAACAGCACGATCGCGATGCCGATGTAAGGGCCCTGCACCAAGTGCGCCTGCTGCGCCTTGTAGGCGGCTTGCGCCGCGGGCGTGAGTTTGGCCAGTTCCGTCGCGCCCAGCACCGCGGCCGAGAGGATCAGGAATCCACCCAACTTCGGCGCGATCGTGGTGCCCAGCGAATTCAAAGCCTGGGCGAGGTTGAGCCGCGCCGATGCATAGCGCGCCGCGCCCAAAAGGCTCACGTACGGATTGGCCGCGACTTGCAGCAGCGTAATGCCGCTGGCCAGCACGAAGAACGCGAGCAGGAACAGCGGATACGACTGCGCCTGTGCCGCGGGCAGGAACAACAAGGCGCCGATGCCGGTAACGATCAGTCCGATGATGATGCTGGCGCGATAACCCCAGTGCGCCAGCACCTTGCCCGACGGCAGCGACATGATGAAATACGCGCCGAAGAACGTGAACTGCACCAGCATTACTTCGGTGTAGCTGAGCGTGAATACCGATTTCAGGTGCGGGATCAGTACGTCGTTCAGCGCCGTGATGAAGCCCCACATGAAAAAGATCGTGGTCATCACCGACAGGGCGACGCGAGTACCGGGCGCGCGCCCTGATGGTGCAGGCGTGTCCGGCAGGCGTTCGCTCATGGGTTCGGGATTCATTGCGATGGATTCCTGCGGGACGGGTGCGCGGATGATGACAGCGTCCGCAGCGCGTCGACACGGACGTGCACTTCGGCCGCGTCGGTTTGCCAATGGACATCCTCCATTTCGCCAAGCGTGGGAGGGGGATGATCCATGCGCGTGGTGATGCGCTGCTTGGCGGAGGCGTGGAATTCGCGCGCACCGGTGGCCCCCGCGATCGCCGCGATGTTTTGCGCGGTGATGCCACCACCCGGCATGATCGTGATGCGGTCGCGCGCTTGCTCGATTAGTTTGCGGATCAGGGGCGCACCGGCCATCGCGTCCGCGGCCTGACCCGAAGTCAGCAGCCGGCCGCAACCCAGCGCCATGATGGTTTCGAGCGCGCGTTCTGGGTCGCGCGCGAAATCGAAGGCGCGATGGAAGGTCACCGACATGCCTCGCGCGGCGTCGATCAAGACGCGGCAACGCGGCACGTCCACGTCACCCTCCGGCGTCAACATGCCCAGCACCACCCCGGCGCAACCGAGCGCCTTGCAGGTTTCAATGTCGCGTCGCATCACCTCGCATTCCAGATCATCGAACACGAAATCGCCGGCGCGCGGGCGGATCAGCACGTGGACGGGAATGCGCAAGCGTTCGCACGTGATCGCGATGGCCGAATGCGAAGGCGTGAGTCCACCGACCTCGAGTGCCGAGCACAATTCCACGCGCGCCGCGCCGCCCGCTTCGGCCGCGAGCGCCGAGGCAACCGAATTGGCGGCTACTTCCAGGACGGGATCGCTCATGCGCCGAGCACGCTTCCGGACTTGATCAGCGCATGCTGGTTTTGGGCATCGCACACCGCGTAAGCGAAGCCGGGCTGGATCGCCCACGCACCGAATTCGCCATCCTTGTTCATCGCGAGGAAGGCGACCTGGATGTCGCCCGCGGTCGAGCGGTGTTTGCGCAGCACGCGCAGCACCGCTTCCTTGCAGGCCTCCTGTGGGGTTCTGCCTTGGCGCATCAGTTCCACCACAAGGAATGAGCCGGCATTGCGGATCACTTCCTCGCCGACACCCGTGGAGGTCGCCGCGCCGACTTCGCCATCCACGTACAGACCTGCGCCGATGATGGGCGAATCGCCCACGCGGCCGTGCAATTTCCAGGCCATGCCGCTGGTGGTGCAGGCACCTGCCAGCTTGCCGCGCGCATCCCGCGCGAGGATGCCGATGGTGTCGTGATTGTCCTTGCCGCCGGGCACGCCGGCGCCGTAGCTGCGCACTTCGCTGTTGATCACCGGCTTGTAATGCGCGGTTTTCAACCACTCGCGCCAAGCCTTGTTTGCGGCCGGCGTCAGCAGGTTCTGTTTCTTGAAACCCTGTTCCAGCGCAAACTGCCGGGCGCCCTCGCCGACCAGCAACACGTGCGGCGTGCGTTCCATCACCCGGCGCGCCACCGACACCGCGTGCTCGACGTCCTCGAGACAGGCAACGCCGCCGCAATTCATGTCGGCATCCATGATGCTGGCGTCCAGCGTGACGTGACCGTCGCGGTCGGGATAACCGCCCAGTCCCACGCTGTGGTTTTTGATGTCGGCTTCGGGCACCCGCGCGCCGGCTTCGACGGCATCAAGTGAATGGCCGCCCCTGGAAAGAATGGACCAGGCCGCCTGATTCGCGGCCACGCCGAAATCCCAGGTCGAGACCACGCGCACGGCACCCTTTGCGGGCGCGCTGCTTGCGCCAGCGTCGGCGACGCCTGCGACGGGCGACAGCGCCGCGGCGGCGGCGCCGAGCGCGGCGGTCTTGAGGAAGCGGCGGCGGTTGGTCATGGGAATCCTCTGCGGTGGCCGATCGCGCGGATGATGCCACGACCGCGCCAAGGATGGCATGACGCGTGTTGCGTATATGGATATATAATCCACCCATGAAACGAGCGAATCCATCGATCCAATGGGACCGGAGCCCAGCTCCGTGACCACCGACGCCGCCTGCAGCGAGTCCCGCGCCGAGCACGAAGCCGGTGCGGCCTCGCATGGAATCGCAGCTTCGCGTGTGCGCATTGTCGGACCCGGTTTCGGCACCGCGCCGGTCGGCAACCTGTATGCGGAGGTCGGCGACGACGAGGCACAGATGGCGCTGGATCGCGCCCTGCAACTCGGCATCCGCTATTTCGACAGCGCGCCGTTCTATGGTCACGGCCTCGCCGAACGCAGATTGGGAAGGGCGCTCGCGGGCGTGCCACGCGACAGTTTTACGGTCTCGACCAAGGTTGGGCGACGCATCGAATCCGATCCCGCGCAGCGCGCGCCGATCAGTGACGGATTCGCGGTGCGTGGCAGCCGGGCGGTGTTCGATTACAGCCGCGACGGCGTCCGGCGCTCATTCGAATCCAGCCTGCCGCGGCTTGGGGTCGATCGTGTCGACATCCTGTTCCTGCACGACATCGGTCGCCTGACCCACGGCGACAGGCATCCACAGATGCTGCAGCAGGCTTTGGACGAAGCGTTGCCGGCGATGGCCGCCTTGCGCGCGCAGGGCGTCGTGCGGGCGATCGGCATCGGGGTGAACGAGGTCGAGGTGTGCATGGAATTGATGCCGCGCTTCGACCTCGACTGCATCATGCTGGCAGGACGCTACACCTTGTTCGAACACGCGGCCGCGCTGCCGATACTGGACGAGGCGCATCATCGCGGGGTGAAGGTGATCGTCGCGGCGCCGTACAACTCCGGCCTGCTCGGCGAGCCGCACGCTCCCGGCAAGACCTACGACTATGCGCCAGCGGGTGCGGATACATTGAAGCGCGCGCACGAAATCTACACGATCTGCAACGAGGAAGGCGTCGACGCGGGCGCCGCGGCGCTGCAATTTCCATTGGCGCATCCTGCCGTATGCGCCGTGGTCGCGGGCATGCGCAACGTGATGGAAGTCGAAAGCACGATTGCGCGCAGCAGTCAGCGGCTTCCAGCGCGGGTCTGGCGACGATTGCAGGCGGCGGGAATCATCGATGCCGCGGCACCGATGCCCGCCGTGGATGCGCCCCGGTGAGTGCGCGGCTCGAAGGCAAGCGTTGCCTGGTCACGGCGGCCGGCGCGGGTATCGGTCGCGCGGCGGCGCTGGCGTTCGCGCGTGAAGGTGGGGAGGTGCTTGCCACCGACATCGATGCTTCGGCGTTGCGATCACTGGCGGCGAAAAACAACGCGATTCGCACTGCGTTGCTGGACGTCACGGATGCCGCGCAGATTGCATCGCTGGTGGAAGCGAATCCTGTGGTCGACGTGCTGTTCAACTGCGCGGGCTATGTGCACGCGGGGACGATCCTCGATACCGATGAGGCCGCATGGCGGCGTTCGTTCGCGATCAATGTCGATTCGATGTTTCATCTTTGCAGGGCAGTGCTGCCAGGCATGCTCGATCACGGGCGCGGCAGCATCGTCAACATGGCGTCGGTCGCGTCCAGCGTGAAAGGCGTGCCCAACCGTTTCGCCTACGGTGCGACCAAGGCCGCGGTGATCGGGCTCACGAAGGCGATCGCGGCGGACTGCGTGGCGCGCGGCGTGCGCTGCAACGCGATCTGTCCCGGCACGGTGAAGACGCCGTCGTTGGAACAACGTGTGGCCGCACTGGGTGGCGACCAGGACACCGTGTGGAAAAGTTTCATCGATCGCCAGCCGATGGGCCGTTTGGGAGCGCCGGAAGAAATCGCCGCCCTCGCGGTGTACCTCGCTTCGGACGAATCGGCATTCACCACCGGCGCAATACACGTGATCGACGGCGGCTGGACGGGGTGACCGCATGAAGCTGGTGCGCTACGGACACGCGGGTCGCGAAAAGCCGGGCATGCTGGATGCGCATGGCGCGCTGCGCGATCTGTCGCAGGTCGTGAGCGACATCGCGGGCGATGCGTTGACGAACGAAAGCATCCGACGCCTGCGCGCGCTCGATCCGGACGCGTTGCCGAAAGTCGAAGGCGCGCCGCGCCTGGGCGGGCCGGTGGGACGCGTCGGCAAGATCATCTGCGTCGGCTTGAACTACGCCGACCATGCCGCGGAATCGGGCCAGCCGGTGCCGGACCAGCCGGTGCTTTTCATGAAGGCGACCAGCGCGATCGTCGGTGCGTTCGATGACGTGGTGATTCCGCCGGGTGCAACCAAGGTCGACTGGGAGGTCGAACTGGGCGTGGTGATCGGCGACGTCGCGCGTAACGTGCCGCGTGAGGCCGCACTCGATCACGTGGCCGGTTACCTGATCGTCAACGACGTCTCCGAGCGCGCCTTCCAGTTCGACCACGGTGGCCAGTGGGTGAAGGGCAAGAGTTGCGACACGTTTGCGCCGCTCGGGCCATGGCTGGTGACGCGCGACGAGGTGCCCGACCCGCAGGACCTTGCGATGTGGTTGAGCGTGAACGAACACCGTTACCAGGAGGGCAACACGCGCACCATGATCTTCGATGTCGCGACGCTGGTCAGCCACATCAGCCGCTACATGACGCTCGAACCCGGCGATGTGATTTCGACCGGTACGCCGCCGGGTGTTGGCCTCGGCCAGAAGCCGCCGGTGTACCTCAAATCCGGCGACGTGATGGAGCTTGGCATCGAACGGCTGGGCATGCAGCGTCAGCGGGTGGCGGCGTCCTGATCGCCATGGACACGCGCGACACGCCTTCGCGAATCGAAATCGGCCGCACGACCCGAATCGTGGCGCTGGAGGCCGAGGACATCCGCTTCCCCACCTCGCGTGGACGCATCGGCTCGGACGCAATGAACCGCGACCCCGATTATTCGGCGGTGTGCATCACGCTGCGTACCGACGATGCTTCGGGGCTTGCAGGCCACGCGCTGGTGTTCACGATCGGGCGCGGCAACGAAGTGCAGGCCGCGGCGGTGCACACGTTGTGCGCATTGGTGGAGCGCCGTGGCGTCACCGAGGTACTGGATGACCTCGGCGGCTTCGCGCGCAGTCTGATCCACGATTCGCAATTGCGCTGGCTGGGCCCGGAAAAGGGCGTGATGCACATGGCCATCGGCGGCGTCGTCAATGCTGCCTGGGACATGGCGGCGCGCCGGGCAGGCTTGCCGCTGTGGCGATTCATCGGCGAGCTGTCGCCCGAACAGATCGTCGCGGCGATCGATTTTCGATATCTCAGCGATGCGCTGACGCCTGACGAGGCGCTGGCGATGCTGCGGCGCGCCGAGCATGGTCGCGACAAGCGCATCACCGAGTTGCTGCAGCGCGGTTATCCCGCCTATACCAGCTCGCCCGGGTGGCTCGGCTACTCCGACGAAAAGCTGGCGCAGTTGACGCGGCAGGCGGTCGCGGACGGCTTTCGCACCTTGAAGCTCAAGGTCGGTGAAAACCTCGAGGACGACAGGCGCCGGTTCACCATCGCACGCGCCGCGGCGGGCGAAAGCATCGCGATTGCAGTGGATGCCAACCAGCGATGGGACGTTGCGCCTGCGATCGAATGGATTCGCGCGCTCGCGCCGTTTCGTCCCGCCTGGATCGAAGAGCCGACCAGCCCCGACGACGTACTCGGCCACGCCGCGATCCGGCGCGCGGCGGCGCCGGTGCCGATTTCCACTGGCGAGCACACGCACAATCGGGTGATGTTCAAGCAACTGCTGCAGGCGCGCGCCGTCGATCTTCTGCACATCGATGCCACGCGGGTCGGCGGCGTAAACGAGAATCTCGCGATCCTCCTGCTGGCCGCGAAGTTCGGTGTGCCGGTGTTTCCGCACGCGGGCGGCGTCGGCCTGTGCGAGATGGTGCAGCACCTCGCGATGGCGGATTTCGTCGCGATCGGCGGATCCATGGACGATCGGGCGATCGAATACGTCGATCATCTGCACGAGCACTTCATCGATCCGGTGCGCGTGCATGGCGGGCGCTATCTTGCGCCGACGGCGCCGGGGTTCTCGACCGAAATGCACGAAGCGTCATTGCACGAGTTTGCGTGGCCGGACGGGCCGGCGTGGCGCTTCAACACCCCTTTCCCTCCGGGAGAGGGGCAGGGGTGAGGGTCCGGCTCGCGCGTGCGGGCCTTGCGCGTGAGCCGGACCCTCATCCGGCCCTTCGGGCCACCTTCTCCCGGAGGGAGAAGCGAATGCACGAGCTTCGCCTGGAAGGATTTGTCCAGAGCAAAATTCAACGGTTACGTGAGGCCAACGTTTGCTTCAGGGAAAACATCCGCGTCATGGGCACCCATTTCTCGCCGGGCTTGGCGAATGGCAGCGGCTGCTGGAACTGCCACATCAGCGCTTCCCAAGCCTGCACGCGCGGGTTCGCGGCATCGGTCGCGGCCTTGGCGTCGGGCGAAAAATCCTCCGGCGCATCGATCACCATCACCAGCCTGTTGCCGGCGCGGACGATTTCGAGATCGTGGATACCGGCCGCACGGATCGACTCGACGATGTCCGGCCAGATGTTTTCGGGCCGGTGCCAGCGTTCGTATTCGGCGATCAACGCGGGGTCGTCTTTGAGGTCGAGCGCGTAGTAAAGACGCATGGCGGTCACGCGGGCCGGGACCGGGCGCGCTGCATCGCGAACAGCAACACGGCCACGAAGCAGCCGAGCGGCACCAGCATCGCGCGGGCGATGCCCGCTGCATCCGACACCGCGCCCATCAGCGCGGTCAGTACCGCACCGCCGATGATCGCCATCACCAACAGCGATGCGCCGAGCTTGCGATCGCTGTCGTTGAAGCCGTCCACGCCAAGCGCAAAGATCGTGGGGTACATCACCGACATGAAGAAGCTCGCGACCACCAATGCGATCAGCCCAATCATGCCCGGCGATGCGATGCCAATTGCACATAGCGCGACATTGATCGCGGCGAACAGCGCCAACAACGTGCGCGGCGCGATCACGCGCATCAACGCGGTGCCGGCGAAACGCCCCAGCGTGAACAGCACCAGCGAGGCCATCAGGTAATCGGCGGCGCGTCGCTCGGGTGTGCCCGGGATGGTGCCCTGGCAGTATCGGATCAGATAGCTCCACACGCCGACCTGTGCGCCCACGTAGAAGAATTGCGCGGCCACCGCGGACAGGAAATGCCGGTCGCGCAGCAGGCGCCCGAAATGCCGCGTGCCGCTGCTGCGATCCATCTGACCTTCGCCGTGCGCGGGAAACGGCACGATAGCGATCATCAGCGCGAACGCGATCACCACGCACGCAATCACCAGATACGGCGTCTGCACCGTCAGCGACTGGCCGATGAAATACGTGTGCCGAGCGGCCGGCGTCATTGCGGCGAGTTGTTCGGGGGTATGCTCGATGCCGTTGAAAATGAAGTCGCGCCCGATCAGGACGCCCGCGATCGAACCCAGCGGGTTGAAGGATTGCGCAAAGTTCAACCGGCGCGCGCCGCCCTCGGGCGGGCCGAGCACCGTCACCAGCGGATTGGCCGAGGTTTCCAGAAAGGACAATCCGCTCGCGATCACGAACAGGCCGCACAGGAAAATCGCGTAGGTCTGCGTGGCAGCGGCGGGATAAAACAGCAGCGCGCCCAACGCGTACAGGATCAGTCCGATCAGGATCGCACTCTTGAAGCCGAACCGGCGCATGCACATGCCGGCGGGAATCGCGAGCAGGAAATAGCCGAGATAGAACGCGCTCTGCACCAGCCCGGCTTGGAAGTCGCTGAGCGTGAACGCATCCTTGAACTGCTTGATCAGGATGTCGTTGAGGTTGTTGGCGACGCCCCACAGGAAGAACAGGCCGACGATCAGCGCGAACGCCAGCAGCGAAGCGCGTGCGGGCGACGCGGTTCCGGTGTCGTGCGGTGTGGTGGCGCTATCGACAGACTGCATGGTGGGCTCTTGCTGGCGTGGTGCCCAGACGCTGACCACCAGCGGGCCAAAGAAGGTCCGATTGCTTGGGTCGTCATTCCCGCGAAAGCGAGAATCCAAGGTCCCTCTGGTGGCACGAAAGGCGCTGGGTCCCGGATACCGCTTCGCGACTGCGTTTGCAGGATAGCAAACGCGAACGCCGTGGATGGCGCGAGTAATTCCGGGATGACAAACAAAGCCAGAGGATCCTTGAGGCTTGTCCGTTGGCGAGTCGTATCAGATACTAGCTTGTGATTCCTTGCGTTGTAAATATAAAATCATGCTTCGCCAATGCACGAAAGGCGACCGGCATGCCAGCCATCAATACCCGCGGTGACGATCATGACCAACAAGCCCGCCAAGTATCGCGCACCCGCGCTCGACAAGGGCCTCGACATCCTGGAGCTGCTGGCGCGCGCGCAAGCGCCGCTGACGATGACCGGCATCGCCGCGGCCATCGGCTATTCCAAGGGCGAGATCTTCCGCATGCTGCAGGTGCTGGAGGAGCGCGGCTACATCGCGCGCGAAACCGAATCGGGCTATGCGTTGACCAATCGCCTGTTCCTGTTGGGCATGGAACGGCCGCCGGTGAAGTCGCTGGTCGAGGCGGCGCTGCCGGTGATGCACCGGCTGGCGCGGGACGTACTGCAGCCGTGCCACCTGGCGGTCGCTTCGGGCGACCAGATGGTGGTGATCGCGCGCGTCGATCCGCCGGATGACCTCGGTTTCGTGGTGCGCGTCGGCCATCGGCTGCCGTTGTCGCGTTCCACTTCGGGCGCCGTGTTGTTTGCGTTCCAGAGTGACGAGGTGCGCGAACACTGGCTTGCCCTGATGGATGCCGCCGGCGCGTTGAGCAAGCGCAAGCGTTTCATTGCGCAGGCCGATGACATCCGTGCGCAAGGTTATGCGATGTTGCCGAGCGGCGACGTCGATGCGGTGACCGACCTTTCCGCGCCGATCCTGCGGCATGGTTTCGCCGCCGGTGCGTTGACGATTCCGTACGTCGAACGCCGTCCGGTCAAGGTGCCGATCAAGGCGGTGCTGGAGCGCCTGCGCGCCGCGGTCGAGGGAATTTCGAAGGAGCTGACGGCGTGAGCGCGCCATGAAAAAGTTCCGGCTGGCTGCGTTGATGTGCGCGTTGGCCTGCCTGACGGCGCCGGCATTCGCCGCACCTCCCGCCACGGCCACCAGTGACACCGAGGCACGGGCGGCCGCCAAGGCCGCGCGCATGCAATGGTTCGCCGACGCCAGGTTCGGTATCTTCATCCACTGGGGCATCTACGCGGTGGACGGCATCACCGAATCGTGGTCGTTCTTCGATGGCTATGTTTCGTATGCCGATTACATGAAGCAGGCGAAGGGCTTCACCGCGAGCCATTACGACCCGCAGGCGTGGGCGGACCTGATCAAGGCCAGCGGCGCGAAGTATGCGGTGCTGACCTCGAAGCATCACGACGGCATGGCG
>Ga0207705_10002080_pt1 | contig 15564 bp, 12 predicted proteins | sample KBSC13metaG_FD_184314 | JGI IMG/M metagenome (GOLD analysis project Ga0207705, IMG submission 184314) | Corn rhizosphere microbial communities from Kellogg Biological Station, Michigan, USA - KBS C1-3 metaG (SPAdes) (version 2) | ecosystem: Host-associated > Plants > Roots > Rhizosphere > Soil ...
TGCATGACGATGTGCTGCAATCGCACGTCGTCAGCATTACCGAAGTGCGAGTGTCGCCCGACCTGCGTCATGCGACGGTGTTCGTGAAGCCACTGCTCGGCCAGGACGAGGAAGCCGTGCTAAGGGCGCTGCGTCAGAACACTGCCTTCCTCCAGCGCGAGGTCGCCCATCGCGTCCGCATGAAATATGCGGCCAAGCTCAAGTTCGTTGCCGACGAAAGCTTCGACGAAGGCACTCATATCGACCGGCTGCTGCGAAGCGACCGCGTGGCGCAGGACCTCGACAGCGAATGATCGATCTCGACCGGCTCTCAGAGCCGATGAGCGGTGACGGCTGCCGCGCAGAACTCTTTTCGGAAGAATATCGCGAACCGCTCAAAGGCGCATGCGCCGAGGAAAAGGACGTGTGGCAGATCTACGCCAACAATTTCGGGCCGGACGGGTTCGATGACAGCATCACCCGCTACACGACCAACCCGAACAATCGCACCTTCGTCCTGTTCAAAAACGACGAGCTTGCCGGAATGTCCTCTTATCTCAGCATCGATCCCAATCGCCAGGTGCTGGAGATCGGCGGGACCTACTACCGCCCGCACCTGCGGGGCACCGGCCTCAACCGCCGGATCAAGGACATGATGCTGGCCCGCGCCTTCGCCTCAGGCATCCGCAGAGTCGAGTTCCGGGTCGATATTCGCAACGGGCGCAGCCAGGCCGCGGTGAAGAAGCTCGGCGCCGTGCGCGAAGGCGTGCTCCGGGCCGACCGCATTACTTGGACTGGTCACGTCCGCGACACTGTGCTGTTCGCGATCCTCAAGGAGGAGTGGCCGGTCTAGACTCCATAACCCGGCGTGGCGGTCACGACCCGAACGCCCCACCTGGCCCATTCCGCATCGACATCGACCTCCATTGCCGCCCAGTCGGCGCGCGTTTCACAGCGGATTGTCTCCATCCTGCTGCCAACGGTTGGGTCGACGCGGAGGCAGTAGCGAGCGCCAGGCGGCGCTGCCGGCGCACCCATCTGCGGCGCCCCGTCCACTGGGATCTGCAGGGTTGCAACCATGATGGCTAAAGCTTCGAGGGCCATATGTTCCTCCATTGTCTGCGCGTCGAACATTAGCCTTAGTTGCGGCGCTGCGCGAGGCCGCTAAGCAGAAGGCGGATGGCCAAGCTCTATTTTTACTATGCGGCGATGAACGCGGGGAAGTCGACGACTCTCCTCCAGGCCGACTACAATTACCGCGAGCGCGGCATGGAAACGATGCTGTGGACCGCGCGGCTCGACGACCGCGCCGGCGAAGGGACCATCGGCTCGCGCATCGCCCTCTCCGCGCCGGCGCACATGTATGACGAGAGCGTCGACCTCTGGGATACGATCACCGAGGAACTCAAGAAGCGCGCGCTTCACTGCATCCTGGTCGACGAGGCGCAGTTCCTGTCGCAGCGCCACGTGCTCCAGCTGTGCGAGGTCGCCGACCGGCTGAGCATCCCGGTGCTCTGCTACGGCCTTCGCACCGACTTCCAGGGTAAGCTGTTCCCGGGCTCCGCGGCCTTGCTCGCGCTTGCCGATGCGCTGATCGAGCTCAAGGCCGTGTGCGAGTGCGGGCGCAAGGCGACCATGAACCTTCGCGTCGATGCCGAGGGGTATGCCGTCGCCGCCGGCGAACAGACCGAGATCGGCGGCAACGACCGCTATGTCGCGCTCTGCCGCCGCCACTTCTTTGAGCGGCTGCGCGAAAGCGAAGCGCGCCAACTGAGCCTGGGGTTACCGCGCAACCCGTGATCCACGGTTGGATCATCCTCGACAAGCCTGTCGGCCTCGGCTCGACCACCGCGGTGAGCGCGGTCAAGCGGATCCTTCGCGAGGCCGGTGAGCCGAAGACCAAGGTCGGCCACGGCGGCACGCTCGACCCGCTCGCGAGCGGCATTCTGCCGGTCGCGCTTGGCGAGGCGACCAAGATCGCGGGACGCATGCTCGACGCGACCAAGACGTACGACTTCACCATCCGCTTCGGCGAGGAGACGGACACCCTTGACGCCGAGGGCAAGGTTGTGGCGACCAGCGACGTTGTCCCGACGCTTGAGGAGACCGAAGCGGTTTTGGCGCGCTTCACCGGCGCGATCGAACAGGTACCGCCGGCCTATTCCGCGCTGAAGATCGATGGCAAGGCTGCTTATGCGAGAGCGCGGGCCGGCGAACAGGTTGAGCTGGAACGCCGCCGCGTGACCGTTCACACTCTCCGCGTCTACGCCTCTCCGCGCGAACTGGACGAAGTAACGCTCTCCGCCACCGTATCGAAGGGCACCTACATCCGCAGCCTCGCCCGCGACATCGCTCACGCGTTGAACACGGTCGGCCACGTCACCATGTTGAGGCGTACCCGCGCCGGACCCTTCTCCCTCGACCAAGCCATTTCGCTGGACTTTCTTGAGGAAGCCGCTAAGGCGCGCCGACTGACGGAGACGGTGTTGCCGCTAACCGCGGCGCTGGACGACATCCCGGCCCTCGCCGTCACTCCCGATCAGGCACAGCTGCTCCGTCATGGGCAGCGCTTGGCCGGGTTCCCCGCACAGCCGGGGCTTCAACTTGCGACGTCGGAGTCCACTCCGGTCGCGCTGGTCGAAGCCACGGCCGACGGCCTCAAGGTCGTCAGGGGGTTCAACCTTTGAAAAGAATGGAGTGAACCGATGTCGATTACCGCGGAGCGCAAGGAAGCGCTGATCAAGGAGCATGCGCAGGGTAAGGGCGACACCGGTTCCCCGGAAGTTCAGGTCGCGATCCTGACCGAGCGCATCCAGAACCTCACCGAGCATTTCAAGAGTCACGCCAAGGACAACCATTCGCGGCGCGGCCTGCTGATGCTCGTCAACAAGCGCCGCTCGCTGCTGGATTATCTCAGGCGCAAGGACGAGACGCGCTACAGCGATCTCATCGCGAAGCTAGGCCTTCGCAAGTAACCGCAAGCGGCCCTTCGTGGGCCGCTTCGCATATGTTCAGTCCCGCAATCCGGTGGGGCGCTCATAGGGGCAAGATAAGCGCCCCAAACCGCTGACGGACCGGAAAGTCCGTCCATTGCTGAACCGGCCGGCATCTGGCCGCCGGGACTGAAGGAAATGAAATGTTCAATACGAAAACTGTCGAAATCGAGTGGGGCGGAAAGACCCTCAAGCTCGAAACGGGCCGCGTTGCCCGCCAGGCCGACGGCGCGGTGCTCGCGACCCTCGGCGAAACCGTGGTGCTTTGCGCGGTTACCGCAGCCAAGTCGGTGAAGCCCGGCCAGGACTTCTTTCCACTGACCGTCCACTATCAGGAAAAATTCTCCGCTGCCGGCCGCATTCCCGGCGGCTTCTTCAAGCGTGAGCGCGGCGCGACCGAGAAGGAAACGCTGACCAGCCGCCTGATCGACCGCCCGATCCGCCCCTTGTTCCCCGAGGGCTTCTACAACGAGATCCTCGTGATCGCGCAGGTCCTGTCCTACGACGGCGAGAACGAGCCCGACATCCTGGCGATGATCGCCGCCTCGGCCGCCCTCACCATCTCGGGAGTCCCATTCATGGGCCCGATCGGCGCCGCGCGCGTCGGCTATAAGGACGGCGAATATATCCTCAACCCAACGCAGGAGCAGGTCCGCGAAGGCGACCTCGACCTGGTCGTCGCCGGCACGCCCAATGCGGTGATGATGGTCGAATCCGAAGCCAAGGAGCTTTCGGAAGAGACCATGCTCGGCGCGGTGATGTTCGCGCACAAGGCCTCACAGCAGGTCTGCAAGGCGATCATCTCCCTTGCCGAAAAAGCCGCCAAGGACCCGTGGGAGCTCGCCACCAGCGACGCCAAGACCGCCGCCAAGGCCAAGCTCAAAGAGCTCGTCGGCAAGGACATCGAGGCGGCCTACAAGCTGACCGATAAGTCCGAGCGCTCGGCCAAGCTCAACGACATCCGCGAGAAGGCCAAGGAAGCATTTGCCGAAGCCGATCCGCAAGAGCAGATGGCGGCGTCGAAGGCAGTGAAGAGCCTCGAAGCGGACATCGTCCGCGGTGCGATCCTGAAGGAAGGCCGCCGAATCGACGGCCGCGACACCAAAACCGTTCGCCCGATCGAGGCGATCGTCGGCTTCCTGCCGCGCACCCACGGCTCGGCGCTGTTCACGCGCGGCGAGACGCAGGCGATCTGCACCACCACGCTCGGCACCAAGGACGCCGAGCAGATGATCGACGGGCTGGAGGGTCTCTCCTACTCGCGCTTCATGCTGCACTATAACTTTCCGCCTTACTCGGTCGGCGAAGTCGGACGCTTCGGTGCCCCCGGCCGCCGCGAGGTCGGGCACGGCAAGCTCGCTTGGCGCGCACTTCACCCGATGCTGCCGTCGATGGAGGATTTCCCCTATACGATCCGCGTTCTCTCAGACATCACGGAGAGTAACGGCTCATCGTCGATGGCGACGGTCTGCGGCGGCTCGCTCAGCATGATGGATGCCGGCGTGCCGCTGAAGCGTCCGGTTTCCGGTATCGCCATGGGCCTGATCCTCGAAGGCAAGGATTTCGCAGTGATCAGCGACATCCTCGGCGACGAGGACCATCTCGGCGACATGGACTTCAAGGTCGCCGGCACCTCTGAGGGCATCACCTCCCTCCAGATGGACATCAAGATCGCCGGGATCACCGAGGAGATCATGAAGGTCGCCCTCGCCCAGGCGAAGGAAGGCCGCGCCCACATCCTCGGCGAAATGGCCAAGGCGCTCGATCACACCCGTGAGGAGCTCAGTGCCCACGCGCCGCGCATCGAGACCATGTCGATCCCGAAGGACAAGATCCGCGAAGTGATCGGCACCGGCGGCAAGGTGATCCGCGAGATCGTCGCGACCACCGGGGCCAAGGTCGACATCGACGACGAGGGCGTGATCAAGATCGCGTCCAGCGACGTCTCCCAGATCGAGGCGGCGCGCAACTGGATCCGCGGCATCGTCGCGGAGCCGGAGCCCGGCACCATCTACACCGGCAAGGTGGCGAGCATCGTCGATTTCGGCGCGTTCGTGACTTTCATGCCCGGCAAGGACGGCCTGGTGCACGTCTCCGAGATCAAGAACGAGCGGGTCGAGAATGTCCGCGACGTCCTCTCGGAGGGCCAGGAGGTCAAGGTCAAGCTGCTCGAGGTCGACCAGCGCGGCAAGGTGCGTCTCTCGATGCGCCTCGTCGACCAAGAGACCGGCGAAGAACTGCCCGACACGCGTCCCCCGCGGGAGCCGCGTGAAGGCGGAGACCGCGGACCTCGCGGCGACCGCCATCGCAGCGGCGGCCGTGACCGGGACCGTGGCGGGCGCGACCGTGGTGGTCGTGATGATCGCGGACCTCGCCGGGATCGCGACGACCGTGGACCGCGCGGTGATCGTGACGACCGCGGACCTCGCGGCGAAGGCCATAGTGACCGCGGTCCCCGCCGCGAGCGCGAGGGTGGCAATGACGAGGGCCCTGCCCCCGATTTTGCCCCCGCGTTCCTGACTGGCGACGACGAGTAAAGCTGGCCCCGCATAGGCCGGAGTCCCGTCCTGACAAACGACAAGGCCCCGCGAGCGACCGCGGGGCCTTTTCTTCAGGATCGGCGAACCGCCGTTCTCGGGAATTTTTCGGTGACGTTGGCCGGGAGCCGCACCTTACCTTTTGTCAACTTGCTGCCGGTCCCCCACGTCGGCAGAAAATGCATCGAGACCAGTCGGCCACGGCAGCGCCGCCCTGCGACGGAACGGGTCTCACCTAGCTGGCGGGGTGGGGAAAGCGAGTATGCATTTCGGTCCGCCAATGCGACCGCCGCGAGAACCGAAGCCAGACGAACTCTCCTACCGACTGTACTTCCTCAATGGTGGGCGCCACATCACGAGTTCGCACGAATTTTTCGCCGCCAGCGACGACGAAGCGATCGCAATTTCGGAAAGCTGGCGTGAAGGTCGCAACATGGAGCTTTGGGAACGCGCTCGGGTCGTCAAGAAATGGGGTGGGTCTGAACCCAGGTCCTCCCGATAGTTCACACGTGCGACTCTTCGTCGGTTTCATGTTCTCATCCGCCGAAAGGCGGACATCGACAGGCTGCCAGCGACCCATCACATCCCCGTCGTGCCGGGCTCCTAGCGCTTCGCTGACTTGCGCCCGCCGAGCTCGACCTGGCCCGACCGCGCGACGGAAGACCAGCCGACCAGCGGACCTCTCACCGCCTGGATCAGCGCCTTGATGACGACATAATACATGACCTGGCGGTAGCCGAAGCGCTGAGGGAGCAGCCAGAACACCAGGCGCCAGTCCTCGACCCGCTCGAGGGCGAAGGCGATGAGTCCGGCGGTGAGGTCGATGGCCGCGAACAACAGCCAGAACAAGGCGATGCGCTGAAGATCTCCAGCTACCGCCGTGTACCCGTGCTCGTGGATCGAGGTGAAGGCTTCGATCACGCTGACCAGGAGAGCGAGATCGATGATCGGCGAGATCACCGCGAAAAGCAGCTGGAACAAGATGGTCTGCGGCAGGCCGACGAAGGCGAGACCGCGCGGACGCCCATCAACCATCACCCGCCGGTGCTTCCACACGCACTGGATGGTTCCATAGGCCCAGCGGAAGCGCTGCCTGGCAAGCTGGCGGAAGCTCTGCGGCGCCTCGGTCCAGGCGATCGCGCTCTGGTCGTACATAACCCGCCAGCCGCGACGCTGCACGGCGATCGTCAGGTCCTGGTCCTCCGCCAGCGTATCGGGCGGGAAGCCTCCGGCGTCGAGGATCGCGCGCTTGCGCCAAGCTCCCACGGCGCCGGGCACGACGGTCATGGCGCCGAGCCGGGCAAGCGCCCGCCGCTCGAGGTTCTGGGCGGTGATATACTCGAGTGCCTGCCACTTCGTGACGGTGTTGATGCGGTTGCCGACCTTGGCGTTGCCCGCGACTGCGGCGAGACGCTCGTCATCAGCAAACCAGCGCGCCAGCCGGGCGATGGTGTCGCGCTCGAACTGGGTGTCGGCGTCGAGAGCAACGACGATCTCACTGGTTGCAAGCGCCAGTCCCCGATCGAGAGCCCGCGCCTTGCCGCCATTCTCGAGCCTGATCAGCCGGACCCGCTTGTCTCTCCCGAACTCCTGCTCGACGATCTCGGACGTCCGGTCCCTGGAGCCATCGTCAATCACGATGACTTCGACCCGGACGCTCGTGCTTGCCAGCACCTGCCGGATCGAGCGCTCGATCACCCGCTCCTCGTTGAACGCGGGGATGAGGACGCTGACGATCGCCTCGCCCGCAGCTTCGGGAGCCGTTCGCTTGCGCTCCCTTGCGGCAGCCAGCAGGGCAAGGCCGGTGAGCGCAACGGCGCGGGCAATACCAAGGCTGATCGCTGCCCCGAACAGGAAGGCGAGCGCGCGTATGGTGAACCCGACCAGCTCGAACAGGCCGAAGTCGATCCGCGCTGCCGCGTGATCTTCCGGCGACAGCGGCGGCATCGCCTCCCGCGGGGGAATCCCGGCGAGCTCCGACACCGGCACGAAGCGATAGCCGCGGGCGCGCAGCGTATCGATGATGATCGGCAGCGCCGCGACGGTCTGACTGCGGTCGCCGCCCGAATCGTGCAAAAGCACGATGTTGCGGCTGCATTGCGAATCCGACTGCTCGTCGCACTTTGTTGGGCCGCTTTCGATCCGCGACACCACGTTGTTGACGATCGCCGGGACACCCGGGCGCTGCCAGTCCTCGCTGTCGACATGAAGCCCGACCGAGACGTAGCCGCGGTTTTGCGCTTCCCACACTGGCAGGACTTCGTCGGCGGTGGTCGGCTCGGCGTCGCCGAAGAAGGGAGCGCGAAATAGCTTCAGCGTTCGCCCGGTGAACGCCTGGAACAGGCGCTGCGTGGCGTTGAGCTCGAACAATGTCTGCGTCTGCCCCGCGGTCGCCAGGTTCGGATGGGTATAGGTGTGGCTGCCGATCTCATGGCCTTCGCGGATCATCCGCTCGAGCAGTGGCCGCTCGGTGATCGCATTCTCGCCGACGATGAAGAAGGTTGCCGGCACGTGCCGGGCCTTGAGGATGTCGAGGATCCGCGGCGTCCACCGCTCGTCGGGCCCGTCGTCGAAGGTCAACGCGACGGCCCCCGGTCGATAGCCGTCGCGAGTGATGGTGTACGGACGCGGCACGCGCAGGAAGTCGACGTTGGAGAGGAGGCCGTTGGGGCCAAACGTCAGCTTGCGGATTCCCGGCGTCGGCAGAGCCGTGATCCTGAGGATTTCCCCGCTGCCTTCGATATCGACGTCGGTCCCCTGCGCCACGTGAGTAAGCCCGCTCGCATCTACGTGCGTTCCAATCTTCCGGCCAAAGATCGACCACAGGCCGGGGTCCTCGGCGCCAAGCCGCCACAATGCGACATCGCGAATCCCGGCGCGGCGAAGCACCGTGATCTCGTTGTAGGCGCTCGCGGCGTCCAGCAGCCACACGACGTGCGGATGACCCTCTTCGTCCTGGTATGCGAAGGTACTGTTCGCGGCGATGCGATCGAAGGTGGGCTGCGCCGAGCTGTCGCCGGCGTCGACCCAGGCCTCTTCGACATTTTCGGGATCGCCCGTCCCGTCATGCCAGTCATAGGCATAGTTGCCGATGGTCACGATCCCCTTGTCGCGCGGGATCTGGCGGACCGCGCTGGCAACGACCGTCGCCCACCATTGCTGCGATGCGATGGGCCCCGGCGGACCGTCATTCGAATGCTCGTCATACGCCATCACGAACATCTTGTCGGACAGTGCGGCGAAGCGCTTCAGGTCCCAATCCTGATCGACCGGGGCGGCGACCGTAACCAGCCAGCCGTGCGCGGCGAAGCGCTGGCGGGCTTCGCGGAGCAACTGCAGGTAATTCGACTGCCCGGCGCGATTGAGGTTCTCGAAATCGAAGACGGCACCCGAAGCATGATTGGACAGGAGAAATGCTTCCAGCTGGTCGAGAAAATGCCGTCGCAGCGCAGGATTGGCGAGCAGGTTTTCGATCCCCGTCTCATCGACCTTGCCGTTGGCGAAGTTCTGCACGACCGGCAGGATCAGCGGCCGATGTGTTGCGGCGTTGATGACGGCGCGGCCGTTTCGGTCGGGAAGGACATTGAACTGATGATTTGGGCCGGTGAGGGTCACCCAGACCGGCGCGAGCCAATCGAGATCGCCGATGTGACGCTGCAGCGAAAAGGTCGAGCTTTCGTCCCACGGCACGTAGAAGCCGACCGCCAGCGGCCGCGCCATTGCAGTGGCCGCGGCGGTCGCGCGCCTCGCCCCGACCTGGCGAGCGCTTGGCGGAGCGACACCGAGCAGCTGCCGGATCGCGGCGTTGACGCGCCGCTGCGCGCGGCCGAGGAGGGTCGGGTTCGGCGTAGGCCGCGCCAGGCCATGTTCCATCGCCACCGGCAATGGCGGCTCTGCCGGGACCACGCGGATGGTTGCGAACAGGGCAGCGACCGCCAGCACGTTGAGCAGCATGAACAGGCCGACCGCGAGCCTGAACCGCCGTCGCCGACGGCCGGTCGGATCGTGGAAGATCTGCCCCTGGACCATTGTCCGACGCTAATTCCAGACGCGCTGGAGCACCAATGACGTTTAATTCATGTAGAGCGCAAAGCGCTGCGATGCGCCGGCGGCTGGTGGAGCTGAGGGGAATCGAACCCCTGACCTCTGCAGTGCGATTGCAGCGCTCTCCCATCTGAGCTACAGCCCCTTGGCCTCCAGCCGGCCGTGCGCCCGATGGGCTCGGGCGCCGGGGAGCGGCTCCCCTAGCGGCGATTCCCCACCCTTGCAATCGCCTGTCCCGCAGCAGCGTCGGCCCGCCGATTCATGCCTGATGTCTGCCCGTTACAACCGGAACGGCCGAGAACGCCTATTCGTTTGATTTCGGGTGAGGAGCCGTGCGGCAGCGCGGCTGCGAACCAGTAGGGAGAACCAACATGGCCTATGACCGCTTCGATCCGCGCGACAGATCGCGCGACGACCGTTCCCGATGGTCCGACGACCGCAACTTCGAGCGTGGTAGCCCGATGAGCGGCGGCTGGCGCGCTGAGCGCCGCGACGGCCCGGACGACCGGGGATTCTTCGACCGTGCCAGCGACGAAGTCGCGTCATGGTTTGGCGACGACGAAGCCGAGCGCCGTCGTCGCGAGGACCGCATGCGCGACGAGCGTGACAGCGGCCGCAACTATCGTGCCGAGAATTTCCGCGACCGCGACCGTGACCGCGACTGGAGCGACAATCGCGGCGCCCTCGCCCGTGGTGATTCGGGTGCCGAAGGCTACAACCGCGGCTGGCGGCGCGAGCTGTCGGGTGGCGGCGACCGCGAACAGAACCGTTTCCGCGAGCGCTTCAGCGAGCAGGGCCGCGACTATCGCCCGTTCGCTGGCGACTATGGCCGTTCGGACAGCGAATGGGACCGTGATCCTTATCGCTCGACGAGCCGCGCCGGGACCAGCGACCTGTCGGACCGCTCGCGCCATGAAGACCCGCACTATCGTGCATGGCGCGACCGTCACCTGAGCGATCTCGACCGCGACTATGACGACTATCGCCGCGAGCATCAGTCGAAGTTCGAAAGCGACTTCAGCAGCTGGCGCGAACGACGCCAGCAGAAGCGTGGGCTGCTCAGCCAGATCCACGAGCATATGGAGGTGATCGGCAGCGATGACGAACATGTCGGAACCGTCGACAGAATTGCCGGCGACCGGATCATCCTCGCCAAGTCCGACCCAGAGAGCGGCGGAGCGCACCATTCACTGAGCTGCTCGGACATCGACCGCGTAGAGGGCGACCGCGTGATCCTCGACTGCTCGGCCGACGACGCGCGCCGGCGCTGGCGTGACGAGCACCGCAGCCGGGCCTTGTTCGAGCGTGAGGACCAGGGCGAAATGGGCCCGCGCATGCTCGATCGCAGCTTCGAGGGCACCTACCGGTAAGACGGTAGGAAGCTGAGCCTCCGGCCAGCGGAGGCCAACCAGACCCGGCGGTGCAATCCCCTTCACCGCCGGGTCTTTCGTGCCGGCGTTGTAACGCATATGCGCGTGTCGAGCAGGAGAACGAGTATGGCACGCGCCTGGCATTTGAAGAGCCGCCCAAACGGCATGCCGACGTCCGACAATTTCGAGCTCAAGGAGACCAGCCTGCCGCCGGTCGGCGACGGGCAGGTCCGCATTCGTAATCGCTGGCTGTCGGTCGATCCGTACATGCGCGGCCGGATGAACGACGTGAAGAGCTACGTTCCGCCGTTCCAGGTCGGCGAGCCGCTGGAAGGCGGCGCCATCGGCGAAATCGTCGAAGGCAAGGCGGACGGCTTCAACCCCGGAGACCTGGTGCTTCACATGGGCGGCTGGCGCGACGAGACGGTCGCCTCGGCCCGGGCGGTCAACAAGCTGCCCAACCTCGGGGTCGACCCCCAGAAATTCCTCGGCGTGCTCGGCGTGACTGGCGCCACGGCCTATTTCGGACTTCTCGACGTCGCGAGCGCGAAGCAGGGAGACGTGGTGTTCGTCTCTGCGGCCGCCGGTGCGGTGGGCTCGGTCGTGGTCCAACTCGCCAAGGCCCGCGGCATGACCGTCGTCGGCTCGGCTGGCGGCAGGGAGAAGTGCGACCTAGTCCGATCGCTGGGTGCGGACCAGGTCGTCGATTATCGCGAAGGACCGATCCTCAAGAGCCTCGCGGCCGCAGCGCCGGAGGGGATCGACGTCTATTTCGACAATGTCGGCGGAGATCATCTCGATGCAGCCTTCGCGCTTGCGCGTAACAATGCGCGATTCGCGATTTGCGGGATGATCGCGGGCTACAACGACCCGAAGCCCGCCGAATTCCGTTTCATCATGCGCGTCATCGCGGCCCGCATTCGCCTCCAGGGATTCATCGTCTTCGACTTCCAATCACGGATGGATGAATTCTACCGCGAGATGGGCCAGCTCGTGACCAGCGGCGCGGTGCATGCGCAGGAGACGGTCGTCGATGGGCTGGAGAGCACGCCCGACGCCTTCCTCGGCTTGTTCCAGGGCGCCAACACAGGAAAGATGCTGGTCAGGCTCTAGAACTTGCAGATGTTCGGGTCGCCGCTCCTGTAGCCGCGCTGGAGCGCTTCCATCCGCTGCGCCGAAGTACCGTGAGTGAAGCTGTCCGGCACTACGGTGCCCTGGGCTTGCCGCTGTAGCGTGTCGTCCCCGATGGCCTCGGCGGCGCGCATGCCTTCCTCGAAATCCCCTTGCTCCATCACCGGGCGGCCTTGGGGATCAACTGCGTTCTTGGCCCACACGCCGGCGTAGCAGTCAGCCTGGAGCTCAACCCTGACCTGCTCGCGATTGCCCTCGGTCTCGCTTCCGCGCGCCTGAACCTGCTGTGCTTCGCTGAGACGGCCCGTGAGGTCCTGGACGTGATGACCGACCTCATGCGCGATCACATAGGCCTGGGCGAAGTCGCCGGGAGCCTGGAAGCGCCGCGAGAGCTCATCGAAGAACTCCGTGTCCAGGTAAATCTTCTTGTCGGTCGGGCAGTAGAAGGGACCCATCGCAGACTGAGCGGCTCCGCAGCCTGACTGGTAGCCCTGCGAATAAGCGACCAGGGTCGTCGGCTCGTATTTCCCGCCGAGCAGCTTGCCCCACGTATCCTCGGTCGATGCCAGCACCTGCAGCATAAAATGCCGCGTGTTGGGATCGAGCTTACTCTGTCCGGCCGGAGCGCTCTGCTGCGATCCGGGCACGAGACTTCCCCCGCCGCCGCCAAGGCCGCCGAGCGAGCTCAAAAGGAAGTAGCCAATCACCAGGACAATGACGCCACCGATTCCGAACCGGCTGGCGATCAGTGGAAGCAAACAGCCGAGAGCGTTGCCGCCGCCGCCACCGAAGCCAAAGCCGCCGCCGCTCCGACCGGTCACATCCTCAAAATTGCTGCTCTCGCGCTCGTCGCCGAACCGCATGGAGTCCCTCCTGCTGCTCCGGCCTAATGCTCGTCAGGGCCAACGGTTGCAATTGGCATCCGACCCGTCATTGCAAGGAGCTGAAGGCGACGCGGCAATTCAGGTGGATTGCTTCGCTTCGCTCGCAAAGACGGAGTGAATGAATGTTTCTGCAAGGCAAGGTCGCTCTGGTGACGGGATCGACGTCGGGCATCGGCTTGGCGATCGCGAAGGCGCTCGCCGCCGAAGGCGCGAAGCTGATGATCAACGGATTTGGCGACGCGGCGGATATCGCCCGTGAATGCGACGAGCTCGGCGCGGTGCATGATGGCGCCGACATGTCGAAGCCGGAAGAGATCGAGCGGATGATGAGACGCTGCGCCGATGAGCTCGGCGAGCCCGATATCCTGGTCAACAATGCCGGCATCCAGCACGTTTCGCCGGTCGATGAATTCCCAACCGAGAAATGGGACGCGATCATCGCCATCAACCTGTCTTCCGCATTCCACACGACGCGGCTGGCCGTGCCGGCCATGAAGCGGAGAAAATGGGGGCGGATCATCAACACCGCGAGCGCGCACAGCCTAGTCGCTTCTCCCAACAAGAGCGCCTATGTGGCTGCTAAGCATGGGATCGCAGGTTTCACGAAAACCGTTGCGCTGGAAACCGCGCGTGACGGCATCACCGCCAATTGCATCTCGCCCGGCTACGTCTGGACCCCGCTGGTCGAGAAGCAGATTCCCGATACGATGAAGACCCGCGGACTGACCCGCGAACAGGTGATGAACGACGTGCTGCTAGCAGCGCAGCCGACAAAGCGCTTCGTGACCCCCGAGCAGGTCGGCGCGCTGGCGGTTTTCCTGTGCCGCGACGAGGCCGCTTCGGTCACCGGCGCGAACCTCAGCATGGACGGGGGCTGGACCGCCGCTTAAGCAGGGCCGGACATGCGGCTCGCCTCCCTCGTCAGTCTCGCGCTTTTGACTGCCGGCTGCAGTGGGATCGGCCAGCCGTCCGGGCTCATGCCGCGGTGGACCACCGCCTACCGGCAGGTGATCAGCCAAAACGACCGCCTCAGGCTTCGTGATTGGCGCGCGTCGTTCGTTGCGGGCCTCGCCGCTGCGCGACGGACCGGCCATGGCGCCGAGATCGACCGTGAAGGGGTGCTGCTCGACCCTGATGCCGCGCTGGCCGGCCCGGCGATTCCGAACGGCATGTACCGGTGTCGCGTGATCAAGCTCGGCGCGACGGGTCCCGGAAACCTCGATTTCGTGTCCTATAGCGGCTTCGCCTGTCGCGTCAGGGCGGAGCGAACGCTGCAGCGCCTCGGCAAGCTCAGCGGGTCGCAGCGTTATGTTGGGCTGATCTTCCCCGGCGATGCCATACGCAATGTGTTCCTCGGAACGCTCGCCCTCGGCGACGAGCTACGGGTCTTGCAATATGGCCAGGACGATCTGCGCGACGTCGCCGGCTATGTTGAGCGGATCGGCCCCAATCGATGGCGGCTGGTCATGCCCCGTCCCCACTTCGAATCTCAAATTGACGTGATGGAACTGGTCCCCGAAGGAGCATCGCAGTGAAGACAATGCTATGGCTCGCTGCCGCAGCCATGACCGCAAGCACGCCCGCCCTTGCCGCGAACCTCTCCGACGCCATCCGCGCCGACATGCCGCAGCTAATGACACTCTACCGCGACCTTCACGCCAACCCCGAGCTGTCGATGCAGGAGGTGCGAACCTCGGCGAAACTTGCGGTCGAGATGCGCAAGCTCGGCTTCGATGTGACCGAACATGTCGGCAAGACCGGCGTCGTCGCCGTCATGAAGAATGGGCCGGGACGAACGCTCCTGATCCGCGCCGACATGGACGCGCTTCCGGTCAAGGAACTGACCGGGTTGCCCTTCGCCTCGAAGGTGCGCGGGAAGACGCTCGACGGGGTCGAATCGGACGTGATGCACGCCTGCGGCCACGACACCCATGTGACGACCTGGCTGGGCACTGCACGGCGTCTCGTCGCGATGAAGGACCAATGGGCGGGAACGCTCGTGATGATCCTCCAGCCGGGGGAGGAAGTCGGCATGGGCGCCCAGGCGATGCTGAAGGACGGCCTGTTCACCCGCTTTCCCAAACCGGACGTGCTGCTGGCCTTCCACGACAGCGCATCGCTTCCGGCCGGCGTGATTGGCGTCACCAAGGGCTATGCGCTGGCGAACATCGACAGCATCGACATCCTGGTAAAAGGCGTCGGCGGCCACGGCGCCTATCCCTACACCACCAAGGATCCGATCGTTCTCGCGTCGCGCATCGTGATGGCGCTGCAGACGCTCGTGAGCCGGGAGAACAACCCGCTCGACCCGGCGGTGGTCACCGTCGGCAGCTTCCATGCCGGCACCAAGCGCAACATCATTTCCGACGAGGCCAAGCTCCAGCTAACCGTGCGCAGCTATTCGCCCGCAACGCGCAAGCTGCTGCTTGACGGGATCAAGCGCATCGCGCGGGGTGAAGCGATCGCGGCGGGCGTTCCCGAAGACCGGATGCCGGTGGTAAGCTTCGCCGACCTCAGCGGCGACGCGACCTACAATACCGAGCAGCTTGCCGGACACCTGCTCGAGCTGTTCGGATCGCATTTCGGCAAGGACCGCGTCGTCGAGACCAAGGCGATCATGGCGAGC
>Ga0207705_10002081_pt1 | contig 15563 bp, 10 predicted proteins | sample KBSC13metaG_FD_184314 | JGI IMG/M metagenome (GOLD analysis project Ga0207705, IMG submission 184314) | Corn rhizosphere microbial communities from Kellogg Biological Station, Michigan, USA - KBS C1-3 metaG (SPAdes) (version 2) | ecosystem: Host-associated > Plants > Roots > Rhizosphere > Soil ...
CGCTGCCGGCGTGCCCGCCAGGTCCATCTGCGGCACCAACGGCGTCACGTCATACCCCAGGTGGAGCGCGCGATAGCGGCCCAGCTCGGCCGCTAGGCGCGGCGCGAAGGCGTTCCAGTCGCGCGGGCCGGGCCTGGTCCAGCCGAGCTCGGCGAGGATCGCAGCGCGCGGCCAGATCATGCGTTCGACATAATCGGTGGTGCGGGCATGTTCAGTCCACTCATTGACCTGCAACCCGATCAGATGCTTGCGCTCCTGCTCGGTGAGTGTGGCCGGCGCGACTTCAAACGCATAGACTCGCTTCCAGTCCATGATCGCGCCCCGGCCCGGCGGCTCGTCGCCCGAATCCGACTGGCGATTGTCGAGATAGAGATCGGGCGCGGGCGACAGCACCGCGTCATGCCCGGCCTTGGCCGCGGTGATCGCACCGTCGATGCCGCGCCACGACATGATCGTCGCGGATTGCGGCACATCGCCCAGCAATATCTCATCCCACCCGATCAGGCGGCGGCCATGCTTTTCGAGATAGTCGCCGATCCGCGCGGTGAACCAGCCCTGGAGCTTGTCGTCGCTGGCGAGGCCCAATTCCTTGCGCTTGGCCTGGATCCTGGGGTTGGCGGCCCATTCGTCCTTGAGCGCCTCATCGCCGCCAACGTGAATGTAGTGCGACGGAAACAACTCCATCACTTCGTCGAGCACATTTTCGAGGAAAGTGAAGGTCGCGTCGTCGGTATTGTAGAGGCTATAGAGGATACCCCAATCGGGGCTTGGGCCCTTCGGCGGCGTCGGCGACGAGCCGAGCTCCGGATAAGAGGCGATTGCCGCGGTGGCGTGGCCCGGCATCTCGATCTCAGGCACGATCGTGATGTGACGCGCGGCGGCGTAAGCGACCACCTCGCGCACCTGATCCTTGGTGTAATAGCCCCCGTACATGATGGGCTTGCCGTTGGCGTCGAAGCCGGCTGCGCCCGCATCCTGCCGCCACGCGCCGATCTGGGTGAGCTTGGGATATTTGTCGATCTGCAGGCGCCAGCCCTGATCGTCGGTCAGGTGCCATTGCAGTACATTCAGTTTGTCGAGTGCCATCCTGTCGATCAGCGCTTTAACGAAGCTGACCGGCTGGAAGTGGCGGCAGCTGTCGAGCATCACGCCGCGCCAGCCGAAGGCAGGCGCATCGTCGATCCGCACCGCGGCGAGCGTGCCGTTGCGGCCCGCTTTCTGGACCAGCTGCCAGAGCGTGGTCGCGCCATAATAAAGGCCAGTGTCGCTGCTCGCGCTGACGGTGACGCCCTTCGGCGTGACATCGAGATGATAGGCCTCGTCACCCTGGATCGCTGCATCCTTGCGGAAGCGGATCTGTAGCCCCTGCCCCGCCGGGAACGCGGTCAGCCCCGAGCGGGCGACAAGCTCGTTGAAGCGGGCGGCGGCGGCCGCCTCGCCCTTAGTCTGGGGATCGAAAGATAAAGAGCTGCCCGCCAGCGCGAAGGCGCCTTTCTGGGGCACGATCGACGCTGGCAGCGGCAGCAGAGATGCGGTCGCCGGGAGGGAATCCTTGGCTTCCGCAACCGCCGCCCCCGGAAAAAGGACGGCGGCGGCAATCATCAAAAGCGGGCGCATCAACTACCTTTCAACCGGTACGCCCGGACTTGTTTCAGAAGCTAACCTTGCCGCCAAGCCAGAAGGTGCGGCCGTTGTTGTAGTAAGCGCGCGGAATGCTGGGATCGCCCACGAAGTAATAGAGCTTGTGGTTGAGCAGATTCTGCGCATCGGCGGTCAGCGCGATGTTGTGCGTCAGGTGGACGGTCACGGACGCGTCGAGCTGGCCGTAATTGTCCTGCCACATCGGCGTACCGCGATCGACGCCCGAGCTGAACTTCGAACGGAAGGTGTAGGCCACGCGCGCGCTGAGCAGGCTGTCTTCGAAATAGCCGGTCAGGTTGTACGTATTCTTGCTGTTACCGTCGATCGTGCCGCCGTTCTTCGCCTTCGCATCCGCGTAGGTATAGTTGGCGATCACGCCGAAGCCGTACCACAAGGGCTGCTGCCAGTTGATCTCGAAGCCCTGGTTATGGCCGCCCGGTCCGTTGACCGGCGCGGTGACCAGGAAGTTCGCTCCCGCCGGATGCTGCAGCGTCTTGTAGAACTGCGTGGTCGTCTGGCTCATGATGTAGGACTGGATGTCCAGGTAGAAGAAGGTCGCCGACAAGAGCGCCTGCTTCCCATAATACCATTCCACGCCGGCATTATATTCCCAGGCCCGGGTGGGCTTGAGGTGCGGGTTACCGCCCGCGGTGCCGGTCAGGGCCAGATCCGAAAGCGAGAAGGCACCGGCGAGCTGGGCGTAGCCCGGCCGCGACATCACCTTCGCCGCCGACGCGCGAAGCAGCAGGTCGGGCTGCAGATCGTAGGTCAGATTGGCGCTGGGCAGGATGTCCCAATATTTATTCTTGTCGTCGACCTCGCCAAAGCTGCCGAACACGTTGGTGATCGTCAGGTTCGGCGCGTTCGGCGAATATTGGACCGTGTTGAGCGAGGTGTGAACTGCACGGACGCCGATATTGCCGCGCCAGTTGCTGTCATTGCCCAGCTTGGCCATCGCATAGGCCGCCTCGGTCGTTTCCGTGACCGAGAAGCTGAGTGGCGGATAGAAAGCGAAGTTACGGCCACCCGCGACGCTATCCAGTTCCGCCTTGACCTTGTCCTCGTCGGCGAGCGGATATTGCGGGAAGCTGTAGAGCCCGTGCGCGAAGTCACTCGGCACCTGGTCGCCGTCATAGACGGTGCCTAGACCGATCTGGTTGGTGCCCGAATATTGGCCGTTACCGCCCCATGCGTAAGCGGTGTAGTCAACCGAACGCTTGTGGTGCGCATAGCGACCGCCGACCTTGATCGACTTCAGGAAGCCATTGTCCGACGCCTGCCATTCGAGATCGGCGCGGCCATAAAGCTCGGTATCGGGCGACTTGATCTTACCGCCCCACGACCAGCTGTAATAATTGTTGAGATAGGCCTGGCTGGTCTCGTCGGCGGGAAGGCCGGGGAAGCTCACGTCGGCAGTCTTGCCGGCGATCGTGTAGCTCATGCCCGAATTCCAATAGGTCTCCCAGGCGAAGGTATCCTTGGTTTCGCCGATGCCCTTGGTGTAGCCGAGCTCGCCCGTGAGGGTGAGGTTGTCGGTCGCATGGTATGCGAAGTCACCATTGACCACGAGCGTGGACGAGAAAGCCTTGCGGAAGATGTCGTCCTGCACGCGACCCTGGACGGCGGTGCCGTCAGTCGTGGTCGGAGCAAAGGTCGCCGAGGTCAGATAACCGTTGTTGATCGTGTAGCTGGTAAGCGCGTTCTTGGGGCCCGGCGTCGAGTCATTGGCAATGTCGCGGCTGACCCAGGCCATCGAGTTTGTGTTGACGTTATCAGCGTCGAGGCGGGTGTAGAGCCCGTTGATATTCACCTCGAGACGGTCGGTCGGCTTGAACTGGAAGGCGATCATGCCACCCTCGCGGGTGCGTTGCTGGCGGAAATAGGCTGCGCCGATCAGATTGGGCGCCGCCACTGTCTGGCCGGTGCCGGCAAAGTTGGTGATGTTCGAGTAGCCCAGGAATTCCTGGCCATCGCGGCGGAAGTCGCGCTTCTGGTAGAAGCCGGCAGCAAGCACGCCGAACGTGCCTTCCGCATTCTTCCAGCTCACCAGGCCGGAAGCATTGGGCGTCCATTTGTTGGAGAGGTCATTATAGACCATCTGCCCAGTCAGCGCGACCGTGCCAGACGCCAGATCGAGCGGCTTGCGGCTATGCAGGTTGATCGTGCCGCCGATGCCACCTTCCTGCAGGTCAGCCTCGCTCGACTTATAGACTTCGAGCCGACCGACGATTTCGGAAGGCAGCAGGCTGAAGTCGAAGCTGCGTCCGCCATTCTGCTGATCGAGCACGAACCAGTCGCCGGTCGCGACCGAGTGGCCGTCGAGCAAGGTCAGGTTGAGGCTGGGATCGGTGCCGCGGATCGAGACATTCTGGTTCTCGCCGAAGCCGCCGGCCGCGGCCGAGCCGGTCACCACGTTCACGCCGGTGAGGCGGCCAAGCGAGTCGGCAACGTTCTTGTCCGGGAATTTGCCGATATCCTGCGCGGTGAGGACTTCGCTGACCATGTCCGACTTGCGCTTCTGGTCGAGCGCCGCCTGGATCGAGGCGCGGATGCCGGTGACCACGACTTCCGGGGACGAATCATCCTTCGACGCGTCCCCCGCCGCTGGTGCTGCGGCCGCAGCGGCTGCCGCCACCACCGTATCCGCATAGGCCGGTGCCGCGACCGCAAGTGCGATCATGCTGACGCCAAGTGCAAAAACCCCTTTATGCTCTTTGACCATGCTAAAGACTCCCCTGCGTTCATCCGTGGATGAGGCCAATGTATGACCAATACGAACCAACCCTGCGACTGTGCGAAACCGATTCACTGTCGATTCCGTCTTCAATGGTTCTAATTAGGACGGATTGGTAACAAGATTGCAATACCAAAAATGACACCACCCGCAATTTTTGGTATTGTAGTGGTATCATTCGTGAGGCAAAGACAAAGCGAACGGAGGGGTTAGCGGATGTTCGTTGAACGGGTCGGACGGTTGTCGGCAGGGGATAGCGCGCCACTCTATCTGCAGCTGCAGCGCGTTCTGCGCATCGCGATCGAATCGCACGTGCTGGCCGCCGACGAGGCGTTGCCGGCCGAGCGCGAGCTTGCCGAATCCTTCTCTGTCTCGCGCGTCACGGTACGCAAGGCGCTGGACGGACTGGTCGATGCCGGTTTGCTCACCCGTCGCCATGGCGCCGGCACCTTTGTTGCCGCACGCGTCGAAAAGAATTTCGCGACCATCACGTCCTTCACCGAAGACATGCAGGCACGCGGCCGCCATCCGCACAGCGAATGGCTGGCCCGTACCGAAGGCCTGGTCACGCCCGAAGAGGCAATGGCGCTCGGCTTGAGCCCGGGAACGCGCGTCTATCGTTTCACGCGTATCCGCTATGCGGACGAGCAATCGATGGCGTTGGAATATTCGACCATTCCCGCGAGCTGCTTGCGCGGCCCCGATGCGGTCAGCGAATCGCTGTATGCGGCACTAGGCGATGCCCGCCCGGTGCGGGTGCTGCAAAGGCTACGTGCGGTGCAATTCACCGCCGAGCAGGCGGAGGAACTGGGGATTGAGGAAGGCGCGCCCGCGCTCGAGATCGAGCGGCGCGGTTATGCGCAGGACGGGCGTACGGTCGAATTCACCCGCTCGCTCTACCGCGGCGATTCCTACGATTATGTCGCCGAATTCGGAGTGGGCGCACCTTGAGCCAGAGCCTGTCGCCCGAATCCACGTTGATGTTCGCCGAAGCCGCCGAATCCGCGGCTGCCGTGCGCCGCCAGCAGGAGCGCAATGCCGACGCTATGGCAAAACTCGGCGCTTTGCTTCGCGAGAAGAAACCGCACACTTTCGTCACGCTCGCACGTGGCAGCTCGGACAACGCCGCGACCTTCGCGCGCTATCTGATCGAAGCGCATGCAGGCGTGCTGACCAGTTCGGCCTCGCCCTCGATCGCCTCCGTCTATGACGCCGCGCCGGCGATGGACGGGGCGGTGATGCTCGCCATTTCGCAATCGGGGCGCAGCCCTGATCTGGTCGCTGCGGCAAAAGCCGCCAAGGCGCGCCGCGCGTTGTTGATCTCGCTGGTCAATGATGAGCAATCGCCCTTGTTCGCGCTCGCCGACGTCGCACTTCCCTTATGCGCCGGCCCGGAAAAGAGCGTGGCCGCGACCAAGAGCTTCATCGCGACGCTGGCCGCGACCTTGCACCTTATCGCGGAATGGACGCGCGATCCGCGCATCACGGAGGCCGTGACCGCCCTTCCCGACCTTCTAGACCGCGCCTGGACGCAGGATTGGTCGCCCGCTTTGCCTGTGCTGGGGCATGCCGCCAACCTCTATACGGTCGGGCGCGGGCATGGCTTCGGCATCGCGCAGGAGATGGCGCTCAAGGTCAAGGAAACCTGCGGCTTCCATGCCGAAGCCTTCAGCGCCGCTGAGGTGCGGCATGGGCCGATGGCTTTGGTCGGGCCCGGTTTCCCGGTTTTGCTGACCGCGCAGGACGACGAAACGCAGGCCAGCGTGCGCGCGCTGGCGGAGGAGTTTGCGGGCCGTTCGGCGCCCTTGCTGGTCGCGGGGCTGAGGGATGCGCCGGGGACAGTGCTTCCGACAATCGATGCGGACGCACTGGTCCAGCCGATCCTGCTGGTGCAGAGCTTCTATCGCATGGTGAATCACCTCTCTGTCCTACGCGGCCGCGATCCCGACCGCCCGCCGACGCTCAATAAGGTCACGGAAACCGTTTGATGGCACTGGCGCTCATCAATGGCCGGATCCTGTTGCCCGCGGGCGTGCGCGAGGATGTGTGCGTGCTGGTCGATGGCGGCCGCATCCGCGCCATCTCGTCCGAACCCACGCCTGACGCGGAGCAGGTCGATCTCGGCGGCAAGCTTCTCTTGCCCGGCTTTATCGACACGCAGGTCAATGGCGGCGGTGGCGTGTTGTTCAACGACCAGCCGACCGTGGACGCTATCGCCGCTATCGGCACCGCACATCGGCGCTACGGCACCACCTGTTTCCTGCCGACCTTAATCAGCGACGATCTCGATGTGGTCGAACGCGCGATCGCGGCGGTGGATGAAGCGATACTGGCGGGCGTACCCGGCGTGCTTGGCATCCATGTCGAAGGGCCGTTCCTGAGCGACAAGCGCCACGGCATTCACGATGTCGAACGCCTGCGCAAATTTAGCGAGCGCGCCTTTGGCCTGCTAACCTCCTTGAAGCATGGGCGCGTGCTGACGACGATCGCACCTGAAGTGGTCGATGCGCACGACATTCGGCGGCTTGCCGCGGCTGGCGTGATCGTCGCCGCGGGGCATACCGATGCGGATTATGACACGGTCCACAATGCGATCGATCATGGCCTCAGCGGCTTCACACACATCTTCAACGCGATGTCGCCGCTGTTGAACCGTGCGCCCGGCGTGGTCGGTGCCGCGCTGGAGGATGATCGCACGATCGCGGGCATCATCGTGGACGGGCACCATCTTCACCCCGCCACCGTTCGGATCGCGCTCAAGGCCAAAGGGCCCGAACGGCTGATGCTGGTGACGGACGCTATGCCGAGCGTGGGTGCGGCCGAACCCAATTTCATGCTGCAGGGCCGCTATATCCATGAGGAAGACGGGCTGCTGCGCGACGATCAGGGCGTGCTCGCGGGGTCCTCGCTCGACATGGCGAGCGCGGTCCGCAACCTGATGGCGCAAACCGGCGCGTCCCTGCGCAATGCGGTGTCGATGGCGTCGGCCGTTCCGGCGCGCTTCCTTGGCCTGAGCGACGAGACCGGCACGATCGCGGCCGGGCTGCGCGCCGACCTGGTGTTGGTCGACGACGATCTCAATGTCCTGCGCAGCTGGATCGGCGGCGAGGAAGCCTGAGCAAGCCGGTTCCATGACGCCGCCGCCGATGAAGCCTTCGGTCCGCGTCGTCGGCCAGAGCCGCCAGCCGGTGTTGGTGATCGACAATTTCAGCGGCGCCCCCCGCGCCGTGATCGAGATCGCCGCGGCGCTTTCGCCTTTCGGCGAGAGCCGCGATACTTATTATCCGGGCATCCGCCGCCATATCACGCCCGCCGACCGCGATGCCTTCGCCTATGCCGAAAGCGTGATCGACGAGATCGGGCCCTTCCTGGGCGACATTTTCGGCTTCCAATGGTTCGACTGGATCGAAGCCAGCTTCTCGATGATCACCGCGGCGCCCGCTGATTTGATCCCCGGCCAGCGCACGCCCCATTTCGATTCGACCGAGCCGGGGTATCTCGCGATCCTCCATTATCTGTCGGATACCGAAGGCACCGCTTTCTACCGACAGCGCGCGACCGGCGTGGAGGTGGTAACGCCGCAAAATGTCGATGGCGTCCTAGCCGCCGCGCGTGCGGCTGCCGCCCACAGCCCGGGCTATTTCCACGGATCGGACGCGCATTATGAGCAGATCGGCATGGTCGAGGGCGTGGCCGACCGGCTGGTCCTCTACCGCGGATCCTTGCTCCATTCGGGCATCATCCCGCCCGATGCAAAACTGAGCGCCGATCCGCGCGAGGGCCGGCTCACCGCCAACCTGTTCGGGCGGGGGCGCTAGGCCTGGGCTTCTGTACTCGCTTCCCGATCAGTACAGTTCAGGCCAATCGTACCCAACCGTATCTGTGCAACCGCGCCCGACCTGGGCACCCGACGCTCGCAACCAGCGAGGTTCGGATGTTCAACAAATATGCCCGCGGCTTTCATCCCGCCCATCGCACAGCTAGGTCGCCTACATGACCCAACGCCCCTTCCTGATGATCGACGTATTCGGCGACGGTGTGTTCGCCGGCAACCCGCTGGCGGTGATCGCCGACGGCACCGGCCTCGATACGGCCGAGATGCAACGCATCGCGCACTGGCTCAACCTGTCGGAGACGAGTTTCCTGCTGCCGCCGACCGACCCACAAGCCGATTATCGCGTGCGCATCTTCACCGTCGATCGCGAGCTGCCCTTTGCCGGCCATCCTACGCTCGGCAGCGCGCATGCCTGGCTCGAGCGAGGCGGCAAACCCAGGACCGATGGCCTTGTGGTGCAGGAATGCGGTGCCGGGCTGGTAACGCTGCGCCGCGACGGCGATCGTCTCGCCTTCGCCGCCCCACCGCGCACGCGCACCGGCGCGCTCACCGATGCGGAGCTGGAGGAAGTGTTGGGCGTACTGCGGCTCGGCCGCGACCAGATCGTTGACGCGCAGTGGGTATCGAACGGGCCGGGCTGGGTCGCCGTGCTGATGGAATCCGCCGACGCGGTACTCGCCGTCCGGCCGGGAGCAGCGCACGATCGCGTCATCGATGTCGGCGTGGTCGGGGCCCATGCCGGCGGCGATGCCGATTTCGAGATACGCAGCTTCTTCAGCATAAGCGGCGGTACGTTGGTCGAGGATCCGGTGACGGGCAGCCTCAACGCCTCGGTCGCGCAATGGCTGTTCGAAAGCGGCCGCGCCAAAGGCAGCTATGTCGCGGCGCAAGGCACCAAGCTCGGCCGGCGCGGACGCGTGTATCTGAGCCAGGATGAGACGGGTCAGGTATGGGTCGCGGGCGCCTCGCGCACCTTGATGTCAGGCGCTGCCCTTTTCTGAACGTTCGCGCCGCGTGACCTGCCTGGGCTCGGCCTTGTCGAGCCAACCACCGGTGAAGCCCGCACGCTGCAGCCCGCGCACGATGTTCGGGTTGCGGCGCATCACGTTCCAGACCAGTCCGGTCAGATGGTTCTCTATCATGCCCAGGATCGGGCCTTGGTCGATGCCGATATAGTCGCCATCGACCCAGCATACGCCTTCGACCACACGACCATATTGCACGCGCTGGCCGCCGGCGAGCGAAGGGTTGAATGAATCCCAGAAGCCATATTCGCTGTAGATCGCCCGACCGTAGCGTACCTTCATCTCCTTCAGCGCCGGAATCACGATCTCCGGTGCGAACGCGATCGACCCCGCTGACGCGGTCGGCGCGAGCGTGCCGTCGTCGCGGTCGTTGGGTCCACGCGCGGAGTAAGAATAAAATTCGCGGCGGATGCCGTCCTGAATGATGGTGAAGTCGCCCGGCCCATCGCACGCGCTCAGGCCCCAGATATTCTCGCCATAGCCTTCCCAGCCGCCGGGATTGCGGATCGCATAATCGCGCTGGACATAGGTGGCGCGCCGGCTGTTCTCGAAATAATCGAGGTCGCGCTCGCGGTTATAATCGTCGCGGATGCCGCGGAAATCGACCCACATGTGGCTGAACTGGAACGCGAACAGCGACGGGAAAGCGATGAAGGGATCCTTGTCGCGTGCATTCCAGGCACGATCGAAATTGCTGGTCCAGCGGTTCCAGGTCTCGGGCTCGATCGGATGCGTGGTCGAACCCATCGCCAGTACGTAGAGCAACAGGCTTTCGTTGAAGCTGTCCCAGTCATCTGCGATGAAGCCGCTCTCGGGGTGCCAGCCCATCGACAGGAAGTTGTGGCGCGGACGCGGCCATGTCCATTCGACCCGGTCGTAGAGCGTCTGTGCGAGTTCGCGGATCTCGCGCTCCTCGTCATGGCCCTTGTCGTAAAAGCTCTGCGCAAACAATGCGCCGCCCAGCAGCAAAGCGGTGTCGACCGTCGAAAGCTCGTTCTGCCCCAAACGCGTCCCGGTCTTGAGGCCGAGGAAATGGTAATAGAAACCCTTATAACCGATCGTCCCAGACTTGTCGGGGCCCTGTTTGCCATTGGCGAAGAAGCGGAGGCAGGCGAGCGTGCGCTTCCGCGCTTCCTCGCGCGACATCCAGCCGCGTGACACGCCGATCCCCCACGCCGTAAGCGCGAAACCGGTCGCGGCGATGCTGGCGAAGGCGACCGTCGGCCAGCGATCGGGTGCAAGGCCGTTATCGGTCTGGGTGGTGTCGCGGAAATAGTTGAAGGTCCGCTTCGCTATGTCGAGCAGCATCGCCTCGTCGCTGGGCGACACCGGTTCCTGCTTGGCCACGCCGATCGCGCGCAGTACCGGTTTGGGGCCGGCACAGCCTGCCAACAGGGCAGCCGAGCCCAGCAGCAGCGAGCGACGATCGAAACGGATGCGGTGGTTGCTCATCGATTCAAAGGCTTGGCCGTTGGAGGCGCCCATTATCCCTTTTGTTGCTACAATCGGCCTAACGAACCAGCCGAACGGTCGTTTGCGTAACCGGTTTCATACTACAAGCGCAACCTCGCCGCAGGATTAACGCGCCTGCCCCAACCGGGCGGGAAAGAAGATCATCGCCCCCGCAGCGACGATCAAGGCCAGCAGCGGCAGTCCGGCGGTGAGCAGGCCGAGCGCATGGAGCACCTGCGGCGGCTGGACGTCGCGCGCAACATAGCCCGCCGCCGACAGCAAACCGCCGAAGATCGCGACTGCGACCCCCATCGTCACTTTTTGGAGCAAGGCAGCGATGGCGAAGAGCAAGACGTCCATGCGGGGCGCACCGGGCCGTCCGCCATGCTCGACCACATCGGGAATCAAAGCCCAGAAGCCGAAAAACAGCCCCTGCCCGCCCCCTTGATAAAGGATGAAGAGGATCTGTGCGGGCACGGCCGCAGTCGGACGCAACACGAGCAGGCCGATCAGCGCGATACCCGCGAGCGAGGCGCTGATCTGCCATTGCGCGCGATGACCGAATTTGGCGGCGCAAGCCATCCAGACGGGGATCGCGACTACGCCTGCAATACTCATCATTGCCAGCGCGTCCGACGCGGCAGCAGCAGAACCCACCTCATATTTGAAGTAATACGGGATTGCGCGCGTCAGAACCGCCATCGACGCGACAGCGCCGCAAATGCCGAGATTGACGCACGCGAAAGCGCGGTTGCCCGCCATCGCCGCGAACGCATCCCGAACGGTGAACTGGACAGGTTGCGCCGACGGGGCCTCCTCCTTTTCGCCCATCCCGCCAACAATCAGCAGTAGGGTCGTCCCCACCGCGCCGAACGCGACCGCAGCGGCGGCATATCCAATCTGCGGGGAATAGCCGATCGCGGACTGAGTACCCTTCGCCACAATCAAGGCCGCGCTTGCGCCGAGGATCATGCGCAAGCCGGCGATGCGCGATCGGCTGGCGCTGTCGGGCGCGATCCGTACGGTCAGCGCGGCATAAGGCACGTTGACCGCAACATAGAGCGTGCGGAACAGCATGTGGCCGATCAACGCGAAGGCCGCGAGCCACGCATCCTTCAGCGGCACGGGCAGATAGATCAGCACGAACGACAGCGCGAGCGGCACTGCGTTCAAACGCACGAAGGTGCGCGCGCTGCGCCGGTCCGCCGCGACCCCTATCACCAGGCCTGCAATCCCGTCCCAGACCGAGGCGACCATCGTGATCAACCCCGCCATCGCCGCCGACAGGCCAAGCGTGTCGGTGTAGAAGAACAGCAGGTAGAAAGTGATGCTCTGCCAGTAGAGGTTGCAGGCGAAATCGCCGCTCGCGAATAGCAGGCTGCGGCCCCAGCCCAGCTTTGCCGCCCCCTGCTCCATGCTCAGTTCGCCTGCACGAACAGATTTGCGGTCAGCCGCCCCTTGCGCGGATCCTCGCTCAGATCGGCATCGGGCGGGATGATGCCCGAATGGAGCATCGACCCGCGATAGATGACCAGCCGATCGGCTTTGCCCTCGACCATCCCGATCTGCTCGTGGAAGCCGTCCGATCCCTGGATATAGCCTTTGGCATTCGCTGCTGCCGCCCGCGCGTTCTCGACGAAACGGGTGGCATTGTCCCTCGTCACCTGTTCGATCCCGGTCAGCCGCTGGCGGTAGAAAGCCGTGCCCGGCGTGTCGCTAAGATAATGGAGCACCGCGAGATAGCCGGGGTCGGTAGAATCGAAATGCGGCGCGCGCTGCGGCGGGGTCAGCCGGTCGGGCGCGGTTGTGACCATGGAGAAGCTTCCCTCAAGCCAATCGAAGCCGTCGCAATCGAAGCCACCCCCGATGAAGGTTGCAGCCTCGCGCAGCAGCCCATGGGCATAAGCGAATGCCTCGGTGTCCGCAGGCATGATGAAACGCCGCAAACCCGGATAATAGTTGCCCCGGTTGGCGGGAAAGGGCGCCAGTGCGGCAGCGATCTCTCGGATCGCTGCGACGTTACCGGTGAAGTCGTCCACGACCACCACCGGGTGCTGGCCTTCGCCAAAGCGATGCAGGGAGGGCTTCATGTCAGGCTCACCGCGGGAACTCTCCTGCAGAGCAGCTGACCCGCGTCTTCGCTTGCGCGCAAGCCTTTCCGCCTCAGGTGGTGAGCGTGAAGCTGACGGGCGTGCCGCCGACCGAGGACGGCGCAACCCACACGTCGAACTCACCCGGTTCGGCGAAACGCTTGAAATCGAGTGGGTGGATGAAGGCGAGATCGTCCACCGACAAACTGAACTCGACCGTCTCGCTCTTGCCCGGCTTCAGATCGAGATGTTTGATCCCTTTCAGCAGCCTCACCGGCTGAGTGAGGCTCGCGACCTTGTCGTAGATATAGAGCTGCGCGACCTCGTGCATCGGCTTGCCGCCATTGTTGGTCACGGTTGCACTGACCGTGATCGAGCCAGTACCCGACAGCGTCGGCGCGCTCACCTGCGTCGGCGAATAAGTGCAGCTCGAATAGGTCAGGCCGAAGCCAAACGGATAAAGCGCCTCATTGGTCACCTCGCGATAGCGCGACTTCCAATTGGCATCGTCGCTGATCTGCGGGCGACCGGTGCGCCGATGGTTGTAATACCAGGGCTCCTGGCCGGATGCCTGCGGGAAGCTCACCGGCAGGCGGCCTTGCGGCGCATGATCGCCGAACACGACGTCGGCGACGGCATTGCCCGTTTCCGAGCCCAGGAACCAGGTCGCCATGATCGCCGGCGCATTCTTGACCGCACCTTCCAGTGCAAGCGCACGGCCATGGCGCAGCAGCACCACCATCGGCTTGCCGGTTGCAGCCAACGCCTCGGCCAGTGCCATCTGCGGTGGCGGGACCACGATCTCGACCCGGGACTGGGCCTCACCCGACATGTTGCTGCTCTCGCCGATGACGAGCACGATCACGTCGGATGCCTGCGCGGCAGAAATCGCGGCAGGGATGCCGCCTTCCAAGGGCTTTTCGTAATCCGATCCGCGCACGACACGCAGCACGCCCTTAGGACCTAGAGCGGCGCGGAAGCCCTCTTCCATCGTCACGCAGCTTTGCACGTCGGGGAAATTGGCCCAGGGGCCCGGATAGTCGTTCTTGTCGGAGATACAGGGGCCGATCAAAGCGATCGACTGGGCCTTCGACAAGGGGAGCAGATTGCCCTCGTTCTTGAGCAGGACCATCGACTTGCGCGCGCATTCGCGGGCGAGTTCGATCGCATCCTTGCGGCGGATGTCGCGCTTCTCGCGCACGACATCCAGCGAGCGATAGGGATTCTCGAACAGGCCGAGCGCCTTTTTGACTCCGAGCACGCGGCGGACCGCGGTATCGACCGTGTCCATGCTCACCTGCCCACCCTTCACCAGATCGGGCAAATGCTTGATGTAGAGCGCGCTCTGCATCGAGATATCGCAACCGGCGTTGATCGCCTTGGCCGCAGCGTCCGGGCCGTCCTTGGCGTAACCGTGCAGGACCATTTCCTCGTCCGAGGTATAATCCGACACGACCAGTCCCTTGAAGCCCCACTCGCCGCGCAGGATGTCGGTCAGCAGATGATGGTTGCCGGTCGAGGGCACGCCGGCAATGTCGTTGAAGCTGGACATGGTCGAGAGGGCGCCAGCCTCGAAGCTCGCCTTGAAGGCGGGCAAATGCACCTCGCGCAAAGTCGTCTCGGGAATGTCGGCGGTATTGTAATCTTGGCCGCCCTGAACCGCGCCGTAAGCCGCGAAATGCTTGGGGCAGGCCATCACGCTGTCATTGTTGCGAAGGTCGGTGCCCTGGAATCCCTCGACCCGCGCCACGGCGAGCAACTTGCCCAGATACGTGTCCTCGCCAGAACCCTCGACCACGCGGCCCCAGCGTTCGTCGCGCGCGACGTCGACCATCGGCGCGAACACCCAATGGATACCCTTGGCCGACGCCTCGACCGCGGCCGCACGTGCAGTACGGCGGGCGAGATCGGGATCGAAGCTCGACGCCTCCGCCAGCGGCACGGGGAACGTCGTCTTCATGCCGTGGATCGTGTCGGCGGCGAAGATCATCGGGATTTTGGAGCGCGATTGCGTGACCGCGATCCGCTGCAATTCGCGCCCGCTTGCAACTCCGATGCCGTTGAACAGGCCGGTTAGCTTGCCCGCGGCGATATCCGCCTTGAGCTGATCCGTGCTCTGCTTGTTGGCTTCCGGGTTGATCGCCGGGCCTTCAGTACGCACCGGATCGCTGTAGATGGTGAGCTGACCGGCTTTCTCCTCGATCGTCATCCCAGAGAGGATCTTCTCGATGAAGGGATCGCCCGCCTCCACCCGGTCCGCCCAGGCGCGCGCCGGCACGACACAGGCGGCGATGGCGGCGGCCGACGCGCCCTTCAGGAAGGATCGACGGGAAGACGAATATGCGGTCATGGCCCCTCTCGTATGCTTGTTCGTATAGCGCCGCCATGAACGACGGCGGCTTGAAGGGAGAAGATGGAGAAGCGGGGAAAAAGCCCCACTCCCATCCATATAGCCGGCCCCTTTTCCGGCCTTAGAAGTTAGGCCACGCTAGCTCCTGTAACCGGTTTCAGCAACCTGTTTAATGCCTGTCCGTTGTCGGGCCTTTGCCGGGCTTGCTATTTTATGTAACCGGATACATTATTAAGACGACCACATGGCAAAGGCTGACGCAGATCGGCCGATGAACCAAACTCAGGGAGGGTGACGGATATGAAAAGCTCGATTGGCCGGAAGGCTATTGTTCTCGCACAGGTGGGGAGTTCCCTGGCCGTAATCGCGGCGGCGACAGTGGTTTTGACGCCGGCGCCGGCGCTCGCACAGGCCGCTTCGTCCACCCTGCGCGGCC
>Ga0207705_10002082_pt1 | contig 15557 bp, 13 predicted proteins | sample KBSC13metaG_FD_184314 | JGI IMG/M metagenome (GOLD analysis project Ga0207705, IMG submission 184314) | Corn rhizosphere microbial communities from Kellogg Biological Station, Michigan, USA - KBS C1-3 metaG (SPAdes) (version 2) | ecosystem: Host-associated > Plants > Roots > Rhizosphere > Soil ...
CGGCTCTTCTCAGCTTCGGAGAGTTCATGCGCGCCGGGCGACAACGCGCGCCCGTCGATCAGCAGCCGGGGCGGCCCGCCCGCCACGTCGGCGATCCACAGGTCGGTGACGTCCACGTCATCGGTCTTGGCCTTGAGGTAGGTGACGGCCGAGCCGTCGGGCGCCAGCGCCACGCCGCGCGCCTGCGGCCCCGACAGGTCCGGACTTGCGAACACCCGCTCCGGCGTCAGGACTTCGGCGTGGGCTGGGCTCATGGGAGCGAAACTCATGGATATGGTGGCGGCGACCGCGGCGACGAAGAGCTTCATGGAATTCCCAACGACTTCGCCGGCGACCACACCGGAAAGCCGGGACCTTGCCAAGGGTTAGCTGCCAGGGCCTGTCCAGGCTGTCAGCGGGTTGAGCAGATACACCGGCGTGCGGGGCGCGAGGCCCAGTTCCTCCCAGGTGAAGCTGAGTTCCGCCTGGCCCATGGCGAAGGACTTGCACGGATCGATCCGCCGGCGCCCGAACGCCAGCGTCACCGTCTCGCCACGGCGCTCCACATAGAAGGCGAAGTCGGGCTTCGCGGTGCAGCCGTTCGACGCCACGCGGATGGTCAGCGCCTGGCGCCCCGCCTGGGCGGAATAGAGCGGCTCCAGTTCGGCCAGGGCGCCCGGCGCGGGCCGGACCGGCGGCGGCGGCTCGGCGACCGTCGCGCAACCGCCGAGCGCCAGGGCGGCGGCCAGGAAGAGCCTGCGATTCATCCCGCCACTCCGCCACATGCGCCGACAAAGCAAAAGGCCCGGGATCGCTCCCGGGCCTTCGCATCATGCTCAAACCTTCGCGTCGCTTAGGACGCGTAGAACTCGATGACGAGGTTGGGTTCCATCTTCACCGGATAGGGCACTTCGGCCAGTTCCGGCATGCGGACGTACCTGGCGCTCATGCCCTTGCCATCGACCTCGATGTAGTCGGGGGTGTCGCGTTCCGGCGATTGCAGGGCTTCCAGCACCAGCGCCATGTTGCGCGAGCGTTCGCGCACCGAGACCACGTCGCCCGGCTTCACGCGGTACGACGGGATGTTCACCCTCTTGCCGTTCACCAGCACATGGCCGTGGTTGACGAACTGGCGCGCCGCGAACGGGGTCGGCACGAACTTGGCGCGATAGACCACCGCGTCCAGGCGGCTTTCCAGCAGCGCGATCAGGTTCTCCGAGGTGTTGCCCTTCCGGCGGGCGGCTTCCTCGTAGATCTTGCTGAACTGCTTTTCGGTCAGGTTGCCGTAGTAGCCCTTCAGCTTCTGCTTGGCGCGCAGTTGCAGGCCGAAGTCGGAGACCTTCTGCTTGCGGCGCTGGCCATGCTGGCCGGGGCCGTAGGCGCGCTTGTTGATCGGTGACTTCGGGCGACCCCAGATGTTTTCGCCCATCCTGCGGTCGAGTTTGTACTTGGCGCTATGGCGCTTGGACATATCGTTCTCTTCTTCGACCCGAGCCGGCCCTTCCGAAGTTGGAAGGGCGATTTCAACGGCGGCTTTCGCGTCAACCCGTCATAGCTCCACGACCGCGCGGTCGCCCGGCGGCGTGGAAGGCGCGGTGTATGCCTACCGGCCTCGGTGGAGTCAAGTTTGCACGCCCGTGCGGCGGGCCAGCGCACGGGCGGCTTCCTGCGCTTCAGCCCACCAGCGGCGGACCTGTTCGCCGGCCTCGCCGGGCCGCGCCAGGCCGACCGCCTGTCCGGCCCACAGCGACATCATCTGCGGGTCGCCGGCCTTGGCCGCGGCGGCCCGCAGCGGCTGGGTCAGCCGGTTCTGCACCGGATAGGCGGGCAGTTCGTCCTCGATCGCCCGCATCTCACGCATGAAGCGGTTTTCCAGCCCGCGGGCGTAGCGGCCGGAGAAGGCCCGGGTCAGGCGCGTCGGGTCGTCGGGCGCGTTGGCGATCGCCGCCTGCCATATCGGCCCGGTGATCGCCTGTTCGCTCAGCAGGAACGCGCTGCCCATCTGGGCGGCCGCCGCCCCAAGCGCCAGCGCCGCGGCCACGCCCCGCCCGTCCATGATCCCGCCCGCAGCGATCACCGGCAGGTCGACCGCGGCCCGCACCGTCGCGACCAGCGCCATCGTGCCCACCAGGCTGGCCTCGATATCGGCCAGGAAATTGCCGCGGTGGCCGCCGGCCTCCATGCCCTGGGCGCAGACGCCATCCGCACCGGCTTCCGCCCAAGCCCTGGCCTCCGCCACGGTGTTGGCCGTGCCGAGCACATAGCTTCCCGCGGCATGAAGCGCCTCGATCCGCTCGCGGCTGATCATGTCGAAGGCGAACGAGGCGATGGCCGGCGCGGCGCGCAGGGTCGCCGCAAACTGAGCGTCGAAGTCGTGGGCGAAACGGTTCGGCCGCTCCGGCAGGGCGACCCCCGCCGCCTCGTACCAGGGCCGCAGCCGTTCCAGCGCGCGATCCAGGGTTTCAGTGTCGGGCGTGGCCTTCGCAGAGACCAGGAGGTTGATCGCGAACGGCGCGTCGGTTCCGGCTCGCACCTTGCCGGCCGCGGCCTCGATCTCTTCGGGCGCGAAGGCGGCTACGGCGATCGAGCCCAGGCCGCCTGCCTGGCTCACCGCCAGGGCCATTTCCGGCGACGAGGCGCCCGCCATGGGCGCCTGGACGATCGGAATCGCCAGGCTCTCGAGCAACGTGGCCAGACTCATGTCGCGTCTCCTGTCTTCGCCCCTGCGGCCTTCTTTTCCGCCAGCTTCGCCAGCACCCGCCCTCGGCCTTTGGACAGCGCCGTCACCACGCCGCGGAAGGTGCGCACCTCCTGGTCGGTGAAGCTGGCGCGGCCCAGCGCCGAACGCAGGTTCTGCACCATCGACGGCCGCTTCTCCGGCGGATGGAAGAAGCCGGCGTTGTCGAGCTCCCGCTCGAAATGCTCGTAGAGGCCCATCATCGCCGCCTGGTCCGCCGGAGGCGGCCCGTTGCGGAAGGCCTGAGGCGCTTCGTCGGCGACGGTCATGCGCCACTCATAGGCCGTGACGGCGACCGCCTGGGCGAGGTTCAGCGACTTGAACCGCGCATCGACCGGCAGGGTCACCACCGCCTGGCAAAGCGCGATGTCGGCGGTTTCCAGCCCCGCCCGCTCGCCGCCGAACAGCAGCGCGGTCTTCAGGCCCTCAGCCGCCGCCGCCGAGAGGTTGCGCGCTGCAGTGCGCGGCGTCAGCACCGGAAGCTGCAATTCGCGGGGCCGCGCGGTCGTGGCGTAGACGAGCTGCCGGTCGGCGATCGCCGCCTCCACGCTGCCGAACACCCGCGCCCCGTTGAGCGGCCAGTCGGCGCCCGAGGCCGAGGCCCAGGCGCGCTCCTGCGGCCAACCGTCGCGCGGATTGACCAGCCGCAGCTCCGACAGCCCGAAGTTCGCCATCACCCGCGCCGCCGCGCCGATGTTCTCGGCGAGCTGTGGCGCGTTCAGGATTATGACAGGGGTCATGAGGGAGGCTTCGGCCATGACCGGGTTACAATCGCTTGGGCCGCGAAGCGCAAGTCCCGCCGGCCGCGGCCTTGGCAGGCGCAGCTTGCTGATGGCCGGCGTCGGCCTGGCGCTGGCGGCCTGCGGCCGGTCCGAGCCGCTGACCGCTTCGCGCACCCCCAGGCTCGACATGAAGCGGCTGGAAACCGAGGTGGGCGCGATCGCCGCCCGCGCGGCGCCTGGCGTGCTGGGCTTTGGCCTGATGAACCTGGAGAGCGGCGAATTCTGGGTGCGGCTGGGCGACCGCACCTTTCCGATGATGAGCGTCTTCAAGCTGCCGCTCGGCGCGGCGGCCCTGGCGGATGTGGACGCCGCCCGCCTGGACCTTCACGAGGTGCTGGCGCTGAGCGAGAAGGATCTCTCGCCGCCGTTGTCGCCCATCGCCCAGGCCTGGCCCGTCCGCACCAGCTACACGGTGGACGAGCTGCTGACAGCCGCGGTCCGCGACGGCGACAACACCGCGGCCGACGTCCTGATGAAGCGCATCGGCGGGCCGGGCGCCGTGACCGCCTGGCTGCAGAGCCAGAAGGTCACCGAGGTGCGTGTCGATCGCTACGCGCGCGAGATCCAGCCGGACACCTACGCAATGGCCTCCTTCCGCGCCGCCTGGAGGACCCCCGCCGCCTTCGCCGCGGCCCAGGCGACGGTGCCGCCCGCGCGCCGCCATGCCGCCACGCTCGCCTACATCGCCGATCCGCGGGATTCCTCCACCCCCCGCGGCATGCTCCTGCTGCTGAAGAAGCTGGACGCGGGCGAGCTGATCTCCCGGGCCTCCACGCGCCGGCTGATGACCCTGATGAGCCAGACGACGCGCGGCGGCGACCGCATCCGGGCGGGCTTGCCGAAGGCCGTCGCCTTCGCCCATCGGCCCGGCGCCTCCGGCACGGATCAGGGCCTGACCGCGGCCTTCAACGACGTGGGCGTCTTCACTCTGCCCGACCGGCGAAGCTACGCGGTGGCCGCCTTCCTCAGCGGATCCACGGCGCCGGAAGCCGCCCGCGCGGCGGTCTTCGCCGACCTCGGCCGCGCCGCCGTCCGCGCCGTGCGCTAGCGGGGAAGGCCGCTCGCCGCCCTCCAGCCTTTGCGTCCGCGCCGGCGAAGGCTATACGGCCCCAACCCGTAGAGTTCGCCCGGAGCCGCTGCCCCTCATGGCAAAGATCAAAGTCGCCAACCCCGTCGTCGACCTCGACGGGGACGAGATGACCCGCATCATCTGGAAGTTGATCAAGGACAAGCTGATCCTCCCCTTCCTCGACCTGAAGATCGAGTACTACGACCTGGGCATGGAAAACCGCGACGCCACCGACGACAAGGTGACGATCGAGGCCGCTGAAGCGATCAAGAAATACGGCGTCGGCATCAAGTGCGCGACCATCACCCCCGACGAGGCGCGGGTGAAGGAATTCAACCTCAAGCAGATGTGGAAGTCGCCGAACGGCACGATCCGCAACATCCTGGGCGGCGTGGTCTTCCGGGAGCCGATCATCTGCAAGAACGTCCCGCGCCTCGTTCCCAACTGGACCCAGCCGATCATCATCGGCCGTCACGCGTTCGGCGACCAGTACCGCGCCACTGACTTCCGGGTTCCCGGCCCCGGAAAGCTGACCATCACCTGGGAAGGCGACGACGGCCAGAAGATCGAGCACGACGTCTTCCAATACCCCGGCTCCGGCGTCGCCATGGCGATGTACAACCTCGACGATTCCATCCGCGACTTCGCGCACGCCTCGTTCTCGTACGCGCTGGACCGCAAGTACCCGCTCTATCTCTCCACCAAGAACACGATCCTCAAGGCCTATGACGGGCGCTTCAAGGACATCTTCCAGGAGACCTTCGAGGCGGCCTACGTCGACCGCTTCAAGGCGGCCGGCATCACCTACGAACACCGCCTGATCGACGACATGGTGGCCTCGGCGCTGAAATGGCCCGGCGGGTTCATCTGGGCCTGCAAGAACTACGACGGCGACGTGCAATCCGACACCGTGGCCCAGGGGTTCGGCTCGCTTGGCCTGATGACCTCCGTGCTGATCACGCCTGACGGCAAGACCATGGAGGCCGAGGCCGCCCACGGGACCGTGACGCGCCACTATCGCCAGCATCAGCGCGGCGAAAGCACCTCGACCAACTCGATCGCCTCGATCTTCGCCTGGACCCGGGGGCTGGAGCACCGCGCCAAGCTCGACGAGAACCCCGCGCTGGACCGTTTCGCCAAGACGCTGGAGCGGGTTTGCGTGGAGACGGTGGAGGCCGGCTCGATGACCAAGGACCTGGCGCTGCTTGTGGGCGACACGCAGGGCTGGCTCACCACCGAAGGCTTCATCGACAAGGTGGCCGTCAACCTGGAGAAGGCGCTCGCCGCCTGATCCCCGACAGTCCGGCGGAATCCGGACTTCATAGGCCGTTCGTTCTTGCTTCGTTCCCGCACGTCGCTATCCTCGCGGCGCGATCCAGGGAGACGAGCGATGACCATCGGCTACATCACCATCGGTTATAATGACGAGGCGCAGGCCGTGGCGTTCTACGACGCCGTGCTGGGCGCCATGGGCTACGAACGCGGGCCGATCGACGGCGGCTGGGCGTTTTACGGCAAGGGCGACGCCCCGGGCGTGGGCCTCTGCAAGCCATTCGATGGCCAGGCCGCGCGCGGCGGCAACGGCGCGATGACCGGCTTCAAGGCCGACGGCGAGGCGCAGGTGAAGGCGGCCTATGCGGCGGCGCTGGCGAACGGCGGGACCGACGAAGGCGCGCCGGGGTTCCGGCCTGCGGAGGCGACCAGCGGCTTCTACGGCGCCTATGTCCGCGACGCGGCGGGCAACAAGCTCTGCGTCTACGCCACCTTGTGAGGACGCCCGGCGGACAAGAAGAAAAGGCCGGGGCGAGCCCCGGCCTTCTCCCAGTCCAGATCAGGCTTTGGTGCGATCAGGCAGCCATGACCAGACGACGACGGCGCAGCATGGCGCCGGACATCCCGAAGCCGCCGATCATCAGCGCCCAGCTGGCCGGTTCCGGCACGGCCGAGTCGGAGATCAGGTTGAAGGTCGCGGAGACGTTCGCACTCGACTGGCTGAACCCGCCGATCACGTGGCTGCCGAAGGTGGCGTCATTCAGCGATACCTGCAGCACACCGCCATTGCCGAAATTCAGCGTCGCCGGCCCGCTCCAGTGCACGGTCCCTTCATCTCCCGGCAGAAAGAAGCCATGGAAGTTGATGGAGGTGAATCCCGTATCGGTGGTGCCGTTGACGTCGCCGCCGAAGTTCGTTGGCGCCGTGAAATTGAAGCTCACCGAGATCGGCTGATCGTTGAGGTCGTCAAAGTTCAGCGCGCCTTCTGGCGTGTAGATGCTGAACAGGTCCAGCGTCGTGGAGCCAGGAGCGGTCAGGTCGAAGCCCACCGAACCGCTGCTCGGGTTGGTGTTCACGATCAAGCCGCTGCCCTGGTTGGACGTCACGTCGAAAGCACCGGTGAAGGTCGTGGCATTGGCCGCGGTCGCCATGCTGGCAACGGCCGCCATCGCCGCAAGCGAAAGCAGTATGCGCATTTTTAGCCCACCCTAAGTTAGGTCACGCACCCACGTGACAGCGAAGCTCCAAGCGAGCTTCTTAAGGTTTGTTAAACTTTGGGCGCGCTGCCGTAAAGCTTGTTTTACATCGAGCTATCATATTCAACCTACAGGGGATTTTCGAAGTCGCGCAGCCGAGGCTTCGGCGTCTAATTACGCGAAATTAAGATTTCACAATCATGCCGCGAGCGCTGACTTGATGGCCTCCAGGCCCTCGCCCGCCTTCGATCCGTCGGGAGCGCCGCCTTGCGCGAAGTCGGGCCGCCCGCCTGCGCCCTGGCCGCCCATCGACGACACCGCCGCCCTGGTCAGCTCGACGGCGTTGAAGCGCGCCTGAGCCTGGCCGGCTACCGCCACGGCCACCGCCGCCTTGCCGTCCGAAACCCCGATGAGCGCGATGACGCCGTCAGGGACCTGCTTGCGGAACGCCTCGACGATTCCGCGCAGGTCCTTGCCGCCGACGCCATCCATGACGCGGGCGATGACCGTGACGCCGCCGATCTCCTCCGGGCCGGCCGCGGCCGCGCCGCCGCCTGCCCCACCCATGGCGAGCTGGCGCTTGGCGTCGGCGAGCTCCTTCTCGAGCTGGCGGCGTTGGGCGTCGAGGGCGGCGACCCGGCCCGCCACTTCCGCAACGGGGACCTTGAACTGGTCGGCAAGCCCGCGGGAGACGGCCGCCTGATCGAGCAGCCAGCGGCGGGCCGCCTCTCCGGTCAACGCCTCGATGCGCCGCACGCCGGCCGCGATCCCCTGCTCCTGGACGATCTTGAACAGCGCGATGTCGCCGGTGCGCGCGACATGGGTGCCGCCGCAGAGCTCCACCGAATAGGCGCCTCCAGCCTCGGACTCAGGGCCGCCCAGCGACCGGCCCAGCGTCAGCACGCGGACGGTCTCACCGTACTTCTCGCCGAACAGCGCCATGGCGCCGGCGGCCATAGCCTCCTTCGGGGCCATCAGCTTCGTCTCGGCCGGCAGGTTCTGGCGCACCACCGCGTTCACCTCGGCCTCGATGCGGTCGATCTCCTGCGGGGTCAGCGGCTGGCCGTGGCTGAAATCGAAGCGGATGCGCTCGCCATCGACCATCTGCCCCTTCTGGGCCACGTGGGGGCCCAACACGTTGCGCAAGGCCGCGTGCAGCAGGTGGGTCGCCGAGTGGTTGGATCGCGTCTGGGCGCGGCGCTCGGCATCGACCGCCAGGCGCACGCGCGCGCCTGGCGAAAGCGCGCCTTCCAAGACCTCGAGGTCGTGGACGAAGAGGTCGCCGGCCTGCTTCTGGACGTCGGTGATGCGCCCGCGGCCCTGTCCGCCGTCAGGCATGGCCCACCCGGCCTCCCCCTGGTCGCCGGCCTGGCCGCCGCTTTCGGCGTAGAACGGCGTGCGGTCGAACACCGCCTGCACCTTCGCGCCGGCCGCCGCGCCGTCGATCTCGCGGCCGTTCTCGACAAGGCTCAGCAGTTCGCCGGTTTCCTCGACCGCCTCATAGCCCACGAACTCCGTGGGGCCGAGCCGGTCGCGGACCGCGAACCACTCGCCCGCCGCCGCCACCTGGCCTGAGCCGGTCCACGCCTCGCGCGCCTGCTCGCGCTGGCGGGCCATGGCCGCGTCGAAGGCCTCCAGGTCGACGGTCAGCCCCTTGGCGCGCACGGCGTCCTGCGTCAGGTCGAGCGGGAAGCCGTACGTGTCGTAAAGCTTGAAGGCCGTCTCGCCGGAAAGCACCTCGCCCTCGTTCAGGCCCGCCGTGGCCTCGTCCAGCAGGCTCATGCCGCGGCCGAGCGTGCGACGGAACCGCTCCTCCTCCTGGCGCAGGGTGTCGATAATCGCCGCCTGCGCGCGCTTCAGCTCCGGATAGGCCGCGCCCATCTGCTCGACGAGCGTCGGCACGAGGCGATGCATCAAGGGGTCGACCGCGCCCAGCAGGTGGGCGTGGCGCATGGCGCGGCGCATGATCCGGCGCAGCACGTAGCCGCGGCCCTCGTTGGAGGGGGTCACCCCGTCGGCGATCAGGAAACTGGACGAACGCAGGTGGTCGGCGATCACCCGGTGCGACGGGCCGTCGGAGGCGCCGCCGGCGCCGCCGACCAGCTCGCGGCTGGCCGCGATGATCGCGCGGAACAGGTCGATGTCGTAGTTGTCGTGGACGCCCTGCAGGACCGCGGCGATCCGCTCCAGCCCCATGCCGGTGTCGATGGAGGGCTTCGGCAGGTCGGTGCGATCGCCGCCCGCCATCTGCTCGTACTGCATGAAGACCAGGTTCCAGATCTCCACGAACCGGTCGCCGTCCTCGTCCGGGCTGCCGGGCGGCCCGCCGGGGATGTGCGCCCCGTGGTCGTAGAAGATCTCCGAGCACGGGCCGCAGGGCCCGGTGTCGCCCATCGACCAGAAATTGTCGGCGGTGGCGATGCGGATGATCTTCTCGTCCGGCAGGCCGGCGATCTTGCGCCAGAGGCCCGCGGCGTGCTCGTCCTCGGCGTAGACGGTGACCAGCAGCTTCTCGGGCGGCAGCTCGAACACCTTGGTGAGCAGTTCCCAGGCGTATTCGATGGCGCCTTCCTTGAAGTAGTCGCCGAAGGAGAAATTCCCCAGCATCTCGAAGAAGGTGTGGTGGCGGGCGGTGTAGCCGACGTTGTCCAGGTCGTTGTGCTTGCCGCCGGCGCGCACGCACTTCTGCGAGGACGCCGCGCGCGGCCAGGGCGAGGCCTCGGCGCCGGTGAAGTAGTTCTTGAACGGCACCATGCCGGCGTTGACGAACAGCAGCGTCGGGTCGTTCTGCGGCACCAGCGGCGCCGAGGCCACGACGGCGTGGTCCTTCGACTGGAAGTAGTCGAGGAACCGGCTGCGGATTTCGTTCAGGCTCGCCATGGACGGAAGCAACTTTTCTCAGAGTTCGACGGGAGGTCGTCCCCCGCCCATTTAGGAACGGCTCTGCGTTTACGGGACTGGGCGAAAAAGGAAAAGGACGCCCGGGGGAAACCCGGGCGTCCTGCTTCGATGTCGAACGCTCGCGCGGGTCGGCGCAGGCGGGCCGGTTGGCGGAGCGGCCCGCCGCGATTGCGGCGCTCGCCAGGGAAGGCTGCTTGAGGCCTATTCTTCGTCAGGCCCCTATTCTTCGTCGGGCCTATTCCTCGTCAGGATCCGGACCGCCGACGAGCAGTTCCTCCTCGATGACCGCCTTGGCGCCGCGGACCGCCTTTTCGATGTCGTTGGCGATGTCCGGATTGCCTTTCAGGAACTCGCGGACGTTGTCGCGGCCCTGGCCGATGCGCTGGCTCGAGTAGGAGAACCAGGAGCCCGACTTCTCGATGACGCCGGCCTTGACGCCCAGGTCGATGATCTCGCCCAGTTTGGAGATCCCCTCGCCGTACATGATGTCGAACTCGACCTCGCGGAACGGCGGGGCGACCTTGTTCTTGACCACCTTCACGCGGACGTTGTTGCCGATGATCTCGTCGGCCCGCTTCACCGAGCCGGTGCGGCGGATGTCGAGGCGCACCGAGGCGTAGAACTTCAGCGCGTTGCCCCCGGTGGTGGTCTCCGGGCTGCCGTACATCACGCCGATCTTCATGCGGATCTGGTTGATGAAGATCACCAGGGTGTTCGTCTTGGAGATCGAGGCGGTGAGCTTGCGCAGGGCCTGGCTCATCAACCGGGCCTGCAGGCCCGGGAGGCTGTCGCCCATCTCGCCCTCGATCTCGGCGCGCGGCGTGAGCGCGGCCACCGAGTCGATGACGATGATGTCCACCGCGCCCGAGCGCACCAGGGTGTCGGTGATCTCCAGCGCCTGCTCGCCGGTGTCCGGCTGCGAGACCAGCAGTTCGTCGAGATTGACGCCCAGCTTGTGGGCGTAGGAGGGGTCGAGCGCATGCTCGGCGTCGACGAACGCCGCCGTGCCGCCCAGCTTCTGGACCTCGGCCACCACATGCAGGGCGAGCGTCGTCTTGCCGGAGCTTTCCGGCCCGTAGATCTCGACGATCCGGCCCTTGGGCAGGCCGCCGATGCCCAGCGCCATGTCGAGGCCGAGCGAGCCCGTGGACACGGACTCGATCTCCACGATCTTGCCCTTGTCGCCCAGCTTCATCACCGAGCCTTTCCCGAAGGCCCGGTCGATCTGCGTCAGCGCCGCTTCCAGAGCGCGCTGCTTGTCTCCGTCTTCCTTACCCACGAGCTTCAACGCTGTTGCCGACATTTTCCAAACCCCTCTATCCCACGATTCCGCCAACCGGCCGGTCAGATCGCGTCTCCGGCTTGGATTCGGTTGTACGCATTTTGTTCCAGGTTCGCAAGACGTTCTCTTTCCTCCAAGCCCGGGGATAATGGCACCGGCCGGATGAGCCGCGTTTTGGGCACTAGCAAATGCGCCCAGGTGCGGAACCCGCTAGAGAGACGGTATGGCGAAAGATGAGGTAAGGGCCTAGGCGGCGCGGACGGCGGCGGCGAATTGATCGACGTCGGAAGCCCCGCGGCTCCGTCGGGAACACTTACGCAAGTATGGGTGCCCCTTTCCTCCAAGCCCTTCCCTGCGCTCACGAGGCCGTCCGGCGACGCGGTGGAACGCCTCGCCGCGGCGAGGCGCGTGGTCAGGGGCGCGCTTCGGCCAACTCAACCAAGTCACGCACCGCGGGGGCGATGGCGACGATCAGGTCGGCTGGCGGCGGCTTGACCAGGAAGGCGAAGATCGGCCGGCTGCTGGCGGCGCGATCGGCCATGGCGCGGGCCAGCAGCGGCCCGGCCCGCGACCGCGCTTCGGCCCCGAACGGGCGCCTGGCCTCGATCGCGTCGAGCGCCTCGATGCCAGCCGCCGCGATCGCGGCCATATCGGCGTTAGCCGGCAGCGCCGCTTCAAGGTCGGGCCGCCCGTTGGCCACCGCGGCGAAGAGCGGCGCATTGTCGGCCCATGACTTCAGTTGCGCGCGCAGCGCCGGGGCCTCACGCGTCTCGCCGCCCGCCAGGCGCCGCACCGAGGCCTCGAACCGCAGGACGGCCGCCCCATCGACCGGCGCCGCGTCGGCCGGTGCGGTCAGCCGCTGCGGCGGCGGGTGGCGTTGGCCGCCGAGCATCGCGCGCAGGGTCTGGTTATGCGACGCATAGCGGCTGGGAGCGACGGTTTGCAGGAATGTCGCCACCACGTCGGGCGCGTTCGGCGCGAGGCGCGTCGCCATCCGTGAGCGGCCGGCCTCGGCCTGCAGGCCGAGCAGATCGAGTTCGGCCTCGATCACCGGAAGCCGCCGTTGCAGGCTCAGTGGGTCGCGCACGTCGCGAGGCGACCAGAACCGCTCCGCGAGCGCCGCGGCGCGCGGCCAGAGCCGGGCGTCCAGCATCTCGTCGGTGACCAGTTCGCTCCAGAGGGCCATCTCGCCGCCAAGCACCAGCGCCTCCTGATCGAGGCTCAGCGGCGGCATCGGCCGCAGTTCCAGGGGCCTGGCCGCCGATCCCGCCAGGGGGCTCGCCTTCTGCAACTGCGCAACCTCGTCGGCCGTCAGCCCGTCCGCCTGTAGGTCGAGAGGATCGACGGCGTAATGACTGGCCGCCGGCATCAACTGATCCAGGTAGTAGCCCGCCGAAACGATCGTCGGATGGCCGGCGGCGACCGCGAGGCCGACCGCGTTGGAATTGCGCCAGGCCTGGACGATCACCTCGCGTGGGATGGGCGTGGCGGCGATCTCGTCCCAGCCGACCGTCGTCTTGCCGTGGCGGCGCAGGATCTCGCGCACGCGCCGGTGAAAATAGGCCTCCATCTCGACACGGGACTTGAGGCCGTGGGCGACCATGAAGGCGGCCACCTCAGGCTCGTGCGACCAGGCCGCCTCACTGACTTCATCGCCGCCCACGTGGAAGTCGCGGTCGGGGAACAGGTCGGCCATTTCTCCGAGCAGGCGCCCGAGGAAGCGATAGGTGTCCTCCGAGGCGGGGTTCAGCGCGTGATCGAAGGCCGCGAAGGGCGCCCCGGCATCCATCCGCGCCGCGACCTGCGGATAGGCGGCGACGATGGCGCCCGTATGGGCCGGCACGTCGAACTCCGGCACGATGCGCACGCCACGATCCGCGGCGTAGGCCACCAGGCCGCGGATCTGCGCCTGAGTATAGAACTCGCCATGCTGGCCCGCCTGGAGCCGCGGATAGCGCAGGCTTTCGACGCGGAAACCCTCGTTGTCGCTGAGATGCAGGTGGAGCACGTTTAGCTTGACCCGCTCCATTGCATCGATCTGCCGCTCCAGCGTGGCCGGCGACATGAAATGGCGAGCGGTGTCGATCATCACCCCGCGCCAAGCGAAACGCGGCGCGTCCTCGATGCGCACGAAGGGAACAGCCGCCGCAGCTGTCCCGGCGCGCACAAGCTGGCGCAGAGTGGCCAGCGCCCGCAGCGCCCCGATCGGGCCGTCGGCGTCAATCCGCACGCCCGCCGCGTCCACCTCCAGGCGATAGGCCTCCCGCTTGGCCAGGCTCACGACGGCGGCGTCGACGGTTCGGCAGCGCACCGAGAGCGACGAGCCCGCGCCCATGGGCTGCGCCAGCCCGCGCAGACGCGCGACGTCGGCGTTAAACCGGTCGAGCGCGCGGTCGATGAAGGGTCGAGGACAGCCGCTGACGGCGGCGACGAACGGTGCGGTGAGCGCCAGCGCGCCTGGCGACCAGGATGCCGTCTTCGGCGCGGGCATCAGCACCGCCTCGGCCCGCGCGGGCGAACCCGCGACCGCGACCAGGGTTGCGAGCAAGGCGAGGACGGCTGCGTGCACGCGAATTCTCCCCAGCGGCCGCGGCCCGCGAAGGGGTTCGGCTTCCAAGGTTCCTCGATTAGAATCCTTAGCCGTCCCTGGCCACAGCGCAGGTCGAGGTCCCGCGTGCGGGTCGCGCCGGAGCGGTCGCCTACTTCTTCACCCACCCGCCGCCGGCGGGACGGTAGTAGTCGCCGGGGCGCAGCTTGCCCTTCACGACGCTCTCGTAGGCCGCGGCGCCGGCGGCGGCGGGCGTGACGCCGTTCTTGGCGGCGGCCTCGGCGTAGAGCTTGGCGCGGCCGGCGTTGGTTTCCTCGACGGCGGCCTTGATCGCCGGGTCGGCGGCGGCGGTCACGAAGCCCAGGAAGCCATCGGCCTGCTCGCCGACAATCCCCGCCGCCTTGGCGGAGTCGACGGTGGCCTTGGTCTGGGCGGACTGGGCGGCGGCGGCCACCGGGAAGGCCAGCGCGGCGGCGATTCCGAAGGCGAAGACGGTGCGGGTCTGCATGCTCATATCCCTCAGAAGAGGTTGGGGTTCTTCTGGATCAGGTCCTTGACGTCCTGGTCCAGGCTCAGCCGGACGTTGGCGTCCAGCTTGGCGTAGATGGTGATCGGGTCGACCTTGACGTGGACGGTCGGGGCGCAGCCGGCCGCGAGCGCCATCGCCGCGAGGACCGCCAGGGCGGCGGGCGCCAGGCCCGCGGGCCCCCGGCCGGCGGAGGCGGCGGCGGATTTCGGAGCGGCGCAGGCTGGCGCGGTCATCGGGGCGTCTCCGTGGGCTTGGTCCCGTCTTTGGGGCCAGCGGGCTGAACTGCAGGTGAACCGTGAAGCCGGCGGTAGTCGGCGTAGTCCGCCAAGAGGTCGTCCAGGTTGAGCGTCATGTCCAGCGTCAGGTCGACGCCGGTCCCCGAGGGCAGCGGCAGGGGCTTGCCCAGGAACTTGCGCCCGATCAGGTCGAAGATCGACAGGCGGATCTCCTGGTGCTGCGGCGGGTCGTTGCGCCCGGTGACGTGGGCCAGGATGCCGAGGCGGCCGTCGGGCCGGCTGGCGATGGCCGCGTTCAGGGTCTCGAAGGCGAGGTTCTCCATGGCCTGGTAGGCGAAGTCGGTGAAGGTGTCGGTGGGCGGCACGGCTGCGGCAGGGCCGCCGGGCGCGGCGACCGAGCCTGCGGCGGCGACCCCGGTGAGCGCCTGGCGGGATATGGACAGGCGCCCAGGCTGGATGGCGTGGACCTCGGCGTCCGCGATGCGGACCTTGCCGTCGGGGACCTGGAAGGGCACGCGCCCGCTTACCCTGGCGTCGAGCTCCACGCGATCCCCGAAGGGCGAGGCCTCGACCAGGTCGTGGAGTTGCACGCCGTCAAGCGTCAGGACCCCGGTCATGACGGAGTCGGGGGAGAGCGGCGCGTGCAGGCTTTCGATGCGGACCTGCCCGCCGCCCACGCTCCCCTGGCCGCCGGTGACGCTCAGCGCCTTGTCGTCCAGGCCGAAGACGGCGGTGAGGTCGGTGATCGGCACGACGGCGGCGACGGACTGCGCGCTGAGCTTCTGGCCGGGCGCGGCGTTCAGCGGCGCGAGGCTGTCGAAGGCGACGACGCCGCGAAGGCCGCTCACCCGCCCGGCGGCGCTCTGGAAATCCAGTCCGTCCATCGTCAGGGTCCCGCGGCTGGTCGCCCCGGCGGGCGTCCAGTCCAGGCTACCGGTGAACTGGACGCGCCCGTTCACCGGCGAGGCGAGCGCGCTGGCGAGCGGCGAGAGCCGCGCCGGCTGCAGCCCGCCCTCGGCGAACACG
>Ga0207705_10002086_pt1 | contig 15535 bp, 15 predicted proteins | sample KBSC13metaG_FD_184314 | JGI IMG/M metagenome (GOLD analysis project Ga0207705, IMG submission 184314) | Corn rhizosphere microbial communities from Kellogg Biological Station, Michigan, USA - KBS C1-3 metaG (SPAdes) (version 2) | ecosystem: Host-associated > Plants > Roots > Rhizosphere > Soil ...
GAGGAGCTGATGGACCTCGGCCGCTTCCTCGTGCGCCTCGACATCTCCGTGCTGGTCGTCGTCGGCGACGCGGGACCCGTCCACGCCGGTGCCGTCCTCGAGGGATCGTGGGGCGAGGAGTCGCGACACGTCGCAACTGAGGAGGACGCGGTCGCACTGTTGCGGGCCGAGCTTCGGGACGATGATGTCGTGCTCGTGTCCGGTCTGTCCCGTGTCCGTGCCGCCTTGGAGGCGTGCGCGTGATCTCCGTCCTCACCGCGGCCATCACCGCGCTCATCGTCAGCCTCATGGGCACGCCCGTCGTGGTGCGCTACTTCCGGCGGCTCGGCTACGGCCAGGAGATCCGGGAGGACGGCCCCGCGAGCCACGCCACCAAGCGGGGCACGCCCACGATGGGCGGCACCGTCATCCTGATCGCGACGTTCGCCGGCTACCTGGTCGCGCACATCATCGCCCTGCGCAACCCGGGCCGCGGTCCGACGGCCAGCGGGCTGCTCGTCCTGGGACTCATGGGGTCGCTCGGGATCGTCGGCTTCCTCGACGACTTCATCAAGATCCGCAAGCAGCGCTCGCTCGGGCTGACCGCCCTCGCGAAGTTCGGCGGCCAGTTCCTCACGGGCGTCGGGTTCGCGATCCTCGCCCTGCAGTTCAAGAACCACACGACGCACCTCGCTCCCGCGTCGACGCACCTGTCGTTCGTGCGCGACTACACGGGCTGGTCCATGGGCGCCGTGGGCTTCGTCGTGTTCGCCTACCTCGTCATCACGGCGACGTCCAACGCGGTCAACCTCACCGACGGGCTCGACGGGCTTGCCTCCGGCTCGATGGTCATGGTCCTCGCGTCCTACGTGATCATCGCGTTCTGGGAGTTCGGCAACGCGTGCACCACCAAGGTGACGGCCGGCTGCTACGAGGCGCGCGATCCGCTCGACCTCGCCCTCATCGCCGCGGCCGCAATGGGTGCGTGCTTCGGCTTCCTGTGGTGGAACGCGTCGCCCGCCAAGATCTTCATGGGTGACACGGGATCCCTGTCGCTCGGCGGGTTGCTCGCCGGCCTGGCGATCACGACCCGGACCGAGCTGCTGCTCGTCGTGATCGGCGGCCTGTTCGTCATCGAGACGCTGTCGGTCGTGATCCAGGTCGGCTTCTTCAAGCTGACCCGCAAGCGCGTCTTCAACATGGCGCCGATCCACCACCACTTCGAGCTCGCGGGCTGGGTGGAGAACACCGTCATCGTGCGGTTCTGGATCATCTGCGGCCTGGCCGTGGCGTTCGGCCTCGGGGTGTTCTACGCGGAGTTCCTCAGCAACGGGCCGTTGAAGTGACCGACTGGCAAGGCCTCCCCGTCGCCGTCGCCGGCGCCGGGGTCTCCGGTGCGGCGGCGGCCCGGGTGCTGCGCGACCTGGGTGCCCGCGTGACCGTCGTCGACGACAAGCAGACCGAGCTCGACGACTTCCCCGTCCAGCGCTCGCTGCCCGAGGAGCTCGGTCTCGTCGTGACCTCGCCTGGGTTCCGCCCGACCGTCCCGATGCTCGTGGAGGCGGCGTCACGCGGCATCGAGGTCATCGGTGAGGTCGAACTGGCCTGGCGGCTCCGGCGCCCCGGAGCCGCGCCCTGGCTCGCGCTCACCGGGACCAACGGCAAGACCACAACCGTTCGGATGCTCGAGGCGATGCTCCGGGCCGCGGGTCACCGGACGGTGGCTGCGGGCAACGTCGGCCTGCCGCTTCTCGAGGCGGTCCTCGACGACTACGAGGTGCTGGCGGTCGAGCTGTCGAGCTTCCAGCTCCACTGGTCGTCGACCGTCGTACCGCACACCGGAGTGATCCTCAACCTGGCGGACGACCACACCGATTGGCACGGCTCCTTCCAGGAGTACGCCCTGGCCAAGGCCAGGATCTTCGCGGCCGACGTCGCCGTGGGCAACGCCGACGACGAGGTCGTCCGCACGTTGCTCGGCAAGGCCCGCGGACGACGCGTCACCTTCACCCTGCAGTCGCCGCGGGCGGGGGAGCTCGGCGTCGTGGAGGACCTGCTCGTGGACCGGGCTTTCCCGGACGTGGCCCACGAGGCAACGGAGCTCGGCAGCCTCTCGGACGTGAGCGTCCCCGGCAGCCACAACGTCGCCAACGCGCTGGCCGCCGCTGCGATGGCTCGCTCCTTCGGCGTACCTGCTTCGGCCGTCCGGGACGGCCTGCGGGCCTTCGAACCGGAGGCGCACCGCAACGCGCTGGTCGTCGCGCGCGACGGGGTCGTGTGGGTCGACGACAGCAAGGCGACCAACCCGCACGCGGCCGCCGCGTCGCTGGCCGCGTACCCCTCCATCGTCTGGGTGGCCGGAGGACTGCTGAAGGGGGCGGCCGTGGACGACCTCGTCCGCGACGCCCGCCCCCGGCTTCGTGCCGTGGTGCTGCTGGGGACAGACCGCGCTGTCCTGCGCGAGGCACTCCGGCGACACGCGCCGGATGTCCCCGTCGTCGAGGTGTCGCGCCTCGACACTGAGGCCATGCAGGAGGTCGTCGCGGCGGCCCGGGAGCTCGCGCGCCCGGGCGACACCGTGCTGCTTGCCCCTGCTGCGGCCTCCATGGACTGCTTCACCGACTACAAGCAGCGCGGGGACCTGTTCGCGCAGTGGGCCCGCGCATGACGACCCTCAGCAACGTGCGGGTCCCGAGGACGAGCACGAAGGACGAGGCGCGCCCCTCGGTGCTTCAGGGCCCCCTGGCGTCCTACTACCTCGTGCTCGTCAGCACCGGCCTCCTCCTCGCCATCGGCTTCGTCATGGTGCTGTCGGCCTCCAGCGTCCGGGCCTACTCCACCTACGGCTCGGTCTTCGCCATCGCCGTCAAGCAGGGCGTGTTCATCGCCATCGGCCTGCCCGCGATGTGGCTCGGCGCGCGCATCCCGGTGCGCGTCTACCGCAAGGTCGGCCTCCCGATCCTGCTGGCCGCCCTCGCACTCCTCGTCGCGGTGCTCGTCCCTGGCATCGGGCGCAACGTGGACGGCGCCCGTCGCTGGATCCCGCTGCCCATGGGCTTCAACCTGCAGCCCTCCGAGCTCGCGAAGCTCGGGCTGACGCTCTGGGGCGCAGACCTCCTGGTGCGCAAGCGAAAGCTGCTCGGGGACTGGCGGCACCTGACGATCCCGCTGGTGCCCGCGGTCGCCATGGTCGCGGTGCTCGTCATGCTCGAGCCGGACATGGGGACGACGATCGTCGTCTCGGCGATCCTCATGTCGCTGCTCTGGGTCGTCGGGGCGCCGGGACGCGTGTTCGGGGTGCTCCTCACGACGGCGCTGACCTTGGGGGCGCTGCTGGCCGTTGCCGAGCCGTACCGGTTGCGACGCATCACGTCCTTCGCCAACCCCTGCTCCACCGCGCAACGCCTCGACCGCGGCTTCCAGGCGTGCCAGGGGTTGCAGGCCCTCAACACCGGTGGTGTCTTCGGCCTCGGGCTCGGCGCCTCGCGGGAGAAGTGGGCAGGCGGCCTGCCGAACCCCTACACCGACTACGTCTTCGCCATCATCGGCGAGGAGCTCGGGCTGCTGGGCACGCTGACCGTCCTGCTGCTGTTCGCCACCCTGACCTATGCCGGGATCCGCATCGCCAAGCGCACCAACGACGGCTTCGCCCGGCTGGCCGCGACGGGCATCACGATCTGGATCGCGGTGCAGGCCCTGGTCAACATCGCGACGGTCGTCGGGATGGTGCCCATCACCGGCATCCCGCTGCCGCTGATCTCCTTCGGTGGCTCGGCCCTCATCCTCACGCTCTTCGGCATCGGCATGCTGCTGTCGTTCGCACGGACCGAGCCGGGTGCGCAGAAGGCGCTCGCGGCACGCAAAGGCACGGTGGCCTCGCGCGTCCTGCGCCGCAGCATCCCCAAGCAGCGCACTGCCGCGCGGCGCCCGGCCACCCGGAAGCGGTGACCGTGCACGTCGTCCTCGCCGGCGGCGGCTCGGCCGGCCACGTGTCGCCGCTGTTGAGCACCGCTGCCGCCCTGCGCCGGGCAGAGCCCTCCGTCGGCCTCAGCGCCCTCGGCACGGCTGAGGGGCTCGAGTCCCGCCTCGTGCCCGAAGCCGGCTACGACCTCGTGGTCGTGCCCAAGGTCCCGCTGCCGCGGAAGCCGACGCCGGACCTCGTCCGGGTGCCCGGCCGGTTGCGCGCTGCGGTCCGCGTCGCGGGCGACCACCTCGACGAGGTGCGGGCGTCGGCGGTCGTCGGGTTCGGCGGCTACGTGTCCGTGCCTGCCTACCTGGCTGCGCGCCGGCGCCGCATCCCGATCGTCGTGCACGAGGCCAACAGCCGTGCAGGGCTGGCCAACCGGCTCGGCTCGCGGTGGGCTGCGGTCGTCGCGGTGACCGTCCCGACCGGTCTCAAGGGCGAGCGCGTCGTCGGCCTCCCGCTGCGACGGGACATCACCACTCTCGATCGGGCTGCCCTCCGGCCCGCTGCCCGTGCCTCGTTCGGGCTGCGCCCCGACGGTCCGGTCCTGCTCGTCACCGGGGGCTCGCTCGGCGCCCGGCGCCTCAACACCGCCGTGACCGCGGCCGCCGGCGACCTGGACCGGGCCGGCGTGCAGGTGCTGCACGTGACGGGGGAGAAGAACGCCGACGACGTCCGTGCCGCGCTGCCCGATCCGCCGCCGTCGTACCACCTGGTCCCCTACGTCGACGGCATGCACAACGCCTATGCGGCAAGCGATCTGGTCCTGTGCCGGGCGGGCATGAACACGTGCGCCGAGCTTGCCGTCGTCGGTCTGCCCGCGGTCTACGTGCCGTTGCCGATCGGCAACGGCGAGCAGGCCCTCAACGCCCGTCCGACGGTCGACGCCGGTGGAGGGCTGCTCGTCGCCGACGAGGACGTCGACGCCGGCTTCCTGACAGGCACGGTGCTGCCGCTCCTGGCTGATGGCGAACGGCTCGCACGGATGGGGGAGGCCGCCGGCCGGCTCGGCCACCCGCATGCGGACGACGAGCTCGCAAGGCTCGTCCTCGGAGCGGCCCGATGACGCGCGTCCACTTCATCGGCATCGGTGGGGCCGGCATGAGCGGCATCGCACGCGTCCTGCTCGCGCGCGGCACGGAGGTGTCGGGCAGCGACGCCAAGGACTCCGTGGCCCTCGCCTCCCTGCGGGCGCTCGGGGCGGACGTGCACGTCGGCCACGACCCTGCTCAGGTGCAGGGAGCCGACGTCGTCGTCGTGTCGACCGCGATCCGCGAGACCAACCCGGAGCTGGCGGCTGCCCGCGCGGCCGGCATCCCGGTGCAGCGCCGCGCAGAGGCGCTCGCCGAGCTGCTCACCGGCCACCGTGCGGTCGCCGTGGCGGGGACGCACGGCAAGACCTCGACCACGTCGATGCTGACCGTCGCTGCGCAGCACTGCGGAGTCGACCCGTCGTTCGCGATCGGGGGCGATCTCAACGAGGCCGGCAGCAACGCCCACCACGGAAGCGGCGACCTCTTCGTCGTCGAGGCCGACGAGAGCGACGGCAGCTTCCTCGTCTACGGCCCGCACGCGGCGATCGTCACGAACGTCGAGCCGGACCACCTCGATCACCACGGGACCGCCGAGGCCTACGAGCAGGTCTTCCGCGACTTCGCGAGGACCGTCACGGGCTTCCTCGTGACCTGCGCCGACGATCCCGGTGCCCGCGCGTTGGCCTCGTACGCAAGGGATCTCGGCCTAGAGGTCCACACGTACGGGACCGCCGAGGACGCCGACCTGAGGCTGCTCGACCTGACGGCGACCAGCGGCTCGGTGGCGTACCAGGCCGTCCTCCGCGGCCGCCGGCTCGGGACCGTGACGGTGGCCGTGCCCGGCGAGCACATGGCCCGCAACAGCGCCGCGGCGCTGCTCACCGCGGTGCAGCTCGGCCTGCCGGAGCAGCAGGTGGTCGAGGGGCTCGCGGGCTATGCCGGCGTGAGACGGCGCATGGAGCTCAAGGGCACTGCCGGCGGCGTGCGCGTCTACGACGACTACGCCCACCACCCGACGGAGGTGCGGGCGCAGCTGCTGGCCGCTCGGGGCATGACGGGTGGCGGCCGGCTGGTCGCGGTCTTCCAACCGCACATGTACTCACGGACCGCGACCTTCGCCGAGGCGTTCGGCGAAGCGCTCTCGCTGGCCGACGAGGTCGTCGTCATGGACGTCTACGGCGCTCGGGAGGACCCGGTGCCCGGTGTCACGGGGGGCATCGTCGCCTCGGCCGTCGACCTGCCGGCAGAGCGCGTGCTCTTCGAACCGTCCTGGACCGCCGTGCCGGCCGCCGTCGTGTCGCGCAGCGTCGCCGGCGATCTCGTGCTCACACTGGGCGCTGGGGACGTCACGCAGATCGGCCCCGAGATCCTGCGCCTGCTGGAAGGGGGTGAGCGGTGAGCTCATCCCACGAGGACGCTCGCTTCGCTCGCGCGCCTGCCCGGAGCCCGGCGTGAGCAGGATGCCCCGGGTCGTGTCGGCGGCGCCGAAGCTGAAGGCCCGAGCCGCGGCCGCGCGCCGGGAGCGGCGCACCTCCTTGCTCCGGCGCAGCGGCTGGGCACTGCTCGGTGTCGTGCCCCTTGCCCTCGTCGCCTGGGTCGTCCTCGGGACCTCCCTGCTCGGCGTGAGCAAGGTCGTGGTCAGCGGCGAGCACCGGCTCACCGCCTCGGAGATCCAGGCGGCCGTGGACGTGCCGCGTGGGACGCCGCTCGCCAGGGTCGATACCTCCGCGGTGGCCCGCCGGGTGCGCGCCCTCGCCGAGGTGGCGTCCGTGTCGGTCACCCGCGCCTGGCCCAGCAGCCTGCGGGTCGTCGTCGTGGAGCGCGCTGCCGCGGTCGCGGTGCCGCGCGGCAAGGTCTACGACCTGCTGGACGACGACGGGGTCCGCTTCGACACCGTCACTCGTGTGCCGCGTGGTGTGGTCGTGCTGCAGACGTCCTCGGACGAGGCGACGCGCGCGGCCGCCCTGCAGGTCCTGCGGTCGCTCCCGGTGTCGCTGCACCGGCTGCTGTGGTTCCTGCGCGCCTCCTCGCCCGAGCAGGTCTCCCTCGTCCTGCAGGGCAATCGCGTCGTCGTGTGGGGGAGCCCTGACGAGTCGGCCCAGAAAGCCGCGGCCACGATCGCCCTGCTCAAGCTGCCCGGCCGCGTCTACGACGTGAGCAGCCCCGCGGTCGTCACCCGCCGCTGACGCGTGGCTGGATCAGCGGGTCCCGCAGACGTCCGCAGCCAGCAGCACCAGGGCCCGGGTCACGGTCACGAGCTCTGCCATGGGTACCGACTCGTCAGGCGCGTGCGCCTCGCGGACGTCGCCGGGACCGTAGTGCACGGTCGGGATCCCGGCGGCCGTGAGCAGTCGCAGGTCCGAGCCGTAGGGGACGCCGTGGACCGCGGGGTCGGACCCGGTGAGGGAGCGGTGCACCGCGGCCACCTGCTCGAGGAGCGGGCTGCCGTCCGGCAGGACGCCCGGGGCGAACTGGCCGCCCCACCACTCGACCTCGACGGGGTGGCCGAGCCCGGCGAGGCAGCGCTCGAGGTCGGCCCGCGCGTCCTCGACGGACTCGCCGAGCGCAACCCCGAGCCGCCCCTCGGCGACGAGCAGGTCCGGCACGGAGGACGGCCAGTCGCCGGCGCGCAGGGTGCCGACGGACAGGGGGTACGGGATCGGCCGATGCGCCATGAGCGGGTGCACGTCGGTGTTGCGCCGCGCCTCGAGCTCGCGCAGCGCCCGGTGCACGTCGACGTAGACGTCGAGGACGTCGAGCCCCTCGTCCCGCACCGAGGCGTGCGCCGCCCGGCCGCGGACGACGAGCCGGAACGTCAGGGCGCCGGCACAGGCAGGCACGACGTGCAAGGACGTGGGCTCGCACACGACGGCGACGTCACCGATGTGGCCGCGGCGCAGGGTCGCGAAGGTCCCGAGGCCGCCGTCCTCCTCGCCGACGACGCTGTGCAGGGCCAGCCGGCCGCGCAGCTCGACCCCGGCCTCGACCAGGACCGTCGCCGCCATGACCTGGCAGGCCAGCCCGGCCTTCATGTCGCAGGCGCCGCGTCCCAGGACGCGATCGCCACGGGTCTGCGCGGCCCAGGGGTCGACGCTCCAGGCCTCCAGGTCACCCGTCGGCACCACGTCGATGTGCCCGTTGAGGACGAGGGTCGGGCCGTCCTCGTGGCCCGTGGACGCGACGAGCCCCCACGCGTCCACCCGGGGCGCCTCCAGGCCGGGGAACCCCGGGGCGGTCGTCGTCGCGGCGAGGTCGATCTCCCACAGGTCCGTGTCCAGCCCGAGCCGGCGCAGGCGGGTGGCGAGTGCGTGCTGGGCGTCGCCCTCCGCCGAGGATCCGGTCACGGACGGGATGCGCAGCAGCTCCTGCAGCAGCTCCATCAGCCGCTCGGGGGAGACGGCGTCGAGCGCGTCCGCGACGGCACGGCTGTGGCTCTCGGCGCGTTGGGTCAGTTGCACGCACCCAAGAGTGACGGATCACAGGCGCGCGTGAAGGGCGAACGCCCGGGAAGGACGTCGGGGTGACCCAGCAGCCACCGGGCTCTCCGCATCCGGAGAGCCCGCCCGACAGCTCGTCCGACAGCTCGTCGGACAGCTCGTCGGACAGCTCGTCGCACAGAGCCCCGGCGCGAGCGCCGGAGCGAGCCCAGCGCGCCCGCCAGAGCATGCAGGTGCTCGCGACGAGCGCGGACGTCTTCGAGACCTTCTTCGACCACGCCCGGATGGGGCTGGCGCTGGCCGACCTGTCGACGTGCTTCGTGCGGGTCAACGAGACCTACGCTGGCCTGCTCGGGCAGCCGCCGGAGGACCTCGTCGGTGTGTCGTTCCTGGAGGCGCTGCACCCCGAGGACCGCGCGTCTGAGCTGCGCCGCGTCGACCAGCTGCTCGACGGACAGGCCGTGAGCCTGACGGCGGAGGAGCGCTACGTCGGTCATGACGGCGAGGTCAGATGGGTGCTGCACGGCGTCTCCGTGGTGCGTGGCGAGACCGGCGAGCCGCAGTGGTTCGCCGTGTCGGCGCAGGACATCACCGAGCGCCGGAAGGTGGAGACCGAGCTGCGCGAGCTCACGGCAGCGCTGACGGAGCGGGCCGTGCGCGACCCCCTGACGGGCCTCGCCAACCGCACGCTGCTGCTGGAGCGGTTGCGCAGCGTCCTCGCCCGGGATGCCCGGACCGGGCAGAGCACGGCGGTGCTCTTCCTCGACCTCGACGGCTTCAAGGCGGTCAACGACGAGCACGGTCACGGGATCGGCGACGAGGTGCTCGTCGCCGTGGCGAAGCGGCTCTCCGCCGCGGTGCGCCCGTCCGACACGGTCGCCCGGCTCGGCGGCGACGAGTTCGTCGTCTTGCTGGAGGGGGCTACGGACGAGGTCATCGAGACCGTCGTCGAGCGCCTCCGCACGGCCGTGGTCGCACCCCTCCCAACCCTCGACCTCAAGGTGGGGGTGAGCATTGGCGTGGCCGTCTCCACCCGCGGGGACGGGGAGCCGCGCGCGCTGCTCATGGCGGCCGACACGGCCATGTACACCGAGAAGCGCGCTGACCGGAATCGGCGAGAAGTCCGTCACACACCGAGCGCGTAGCGGTTGACCTGCCGGGCTCGCGCCCCTACCGTCACGCGGCACGACAGGTTGACATAACTATAAGGGTCTACCTGAGGGTGAGGGTACGCGGCGTCTTCCCTGCGCCACGAGCCCATCCGACCGCTCCATCTCTCGAAGGCGCCCGGGACACGCCCGTGCGCGCGCGACACGAAGGGCCTCCAAGCTCGTGGCTGCACCGCAGAACTACCTCGCCGTGATCAAGGTCGTCGGGATCGGCGGTGGCGGTGTGAACGCCGTCAACCGGATGATCGAGGTCGGCCTCAAGGGCGTCGAGTTCATCGCGATCAACACCGACGCGCAGGCGCTGCTCATGTCGGACGCCGACGTGAAGCTCGACGTCGGCCGCGAGCTCACCCGTGGCCTCGGCGCGGGCGCGGCTCCCGAGGTGGGCCGGCAGGCCGCCGAGGACCACCGCGACGAGATCGAGGAGGTCATCAAGGGGGCCGACATGGTCTTCGTCACGGCCGGCGAGGGCGGCGGGACCGGCACGGGCGGCGCGCCTGTCGTCGCCGCGGTCGCCCGGTCGCTCGGCGCCCTCACCATCGGCGTCGTGACGCGCCCGTTCTCCTTCGAGGGGCGCCGTCGCGCGGGCCAGGCCGAGGAGGGCATCGAGGCCCTGCGCAACGAGGTCGACACCCTCATCGTCATCCCCAACGACCGGCTGCTCTCGATCAGCGACAAGCAGGTCTCGGTCATGGACGCCTTCAAGAGCGCCGACCAGGTGCTGCTCTCCGGTGTCCAGGGCATCACGGACCTCATCACGACGCCGGGTCTCATCAACCTCGACTTCGCCGACGTGAAGTCGGTGATGAGCGGTGCCGGCTCCGCCCTCATGGGCATCGGCTCGGCGCGGGGCGACGACCGCTCGATCGTGGCGGCCGAGATGGCCATCGCGAGCCCGCTGCTCGAGGCCAGCATGGACGGCGCGCACGGCGTGCTGCTCTCGATCGCGGGCGGCAGCGACCTGGGCCTGTTCGAGATCAACGAGGCCGCCCAGCTCGTCGCCGACGCCGCCCACCCCGACGCCAACATCATCTTCGGCGCGGTCATCGACGACGCTCTCGGCGACGAGGTCCGCGTCACCGTCATCGCGGCCGGCTTCGACGGCGGCGCCCCGGCGTACAAGAAGGTCGAGCCGCGCCGTCAGGTCGTGCAGCCCGAGCCGGAGCCCGAGCCCGAGCCGGTGTACGAGGAGCCCGCCGTCCGCCGGTCGACGCCCGAGCCGGCCTACACGCCGCCGCCCGTCGCCGTGCCGGACAAGCCGCGCCGCACGGTGGTCTTCGAGGACGACCTCGACGTCCCGGACTTCCTGAAGTAAGAGCTTGATCCCTGCGGGCCTGCCCCTCCCCGCGCACGGCGTCTTCACCACGCGTGCCGGCGGCGTGAGCCTCCCGCCCTGGGACAGCCTCAACCTCGCCGTCCACGTCGACGACGCCTTCGCCAAGGTGCAGCGCAACCGCGAGCTCGTCGTCGGGCAGCTCGCCAACGACGGGCTCACGGGCCTCGCGTTCGGCAAGCAGGTGCACGGCAACCGCGTGCGCGTCGTGCGCGGGCTGTCGAAGAAGACGAGCCGCGGACTCGACGACACCGACGGGCTCGTCACGACGGTGCCCGGGATCGGCCTGGCCATCATGGGCGCCGACTGCCTGCCGGTGCTCCTGGCCGCAGACGGCGTCGTGGGCGCGGCCCACGTGGGTCGCCCCGGTCTGGCCAAGGGCGTGCTGCCGGAGGTCGTCCGTGTCATGCGCGACGAGGGCGCCGGCGACATCAGCGCCGTCATCGGCCCCGGCATCTGCGGGCTCTGCTACGAGGTGCCTGCCGCGATGGCCGGCGAGGTGGAGAAGGCCGCGCCCGGCAGCCGCGCGACGACGCGCGAGGGCACGACGTCCGTCGATCTCGCGGCGGGTGCCACCCGCCAGCTCGAGGACCTCGGCGTCGCGGTCAGCGCGCAGGGTGGCTGCACCCTCGAGCAGCCGGACCGCTTCTACTCCTACCGCCGCGACGGGCAGACCGGGCGGCACGCGGGCATCGTGTGGCTGGCATGACGAGACGCGACGAGCTCGCGGCCAACCTCGTCCAGCTCGAGGACCGCATCGCCGGGGCCTGCGCGGCGGCCGGCCGGCCGCGGGCGGAGGTGACGCTCATCGCCGTCACCAAGACCTGGCCGGTCAGCGACTGCGCCCTGCTCCGCGACCTCGGCGTCCACGACCTGGGGGAGAACCGTGACCAGGAGGCCGCTGAGAAAGCCGCGCACCTGACCGGTGTCCGGTGGCACTTCGTCGGAGCCGTCCAGACCAACAAGGCCCGGTCGGTCGCGGCCTACGCCGACGTCGTGCACTCCGTGGACCGCCCCTCGCTCGTGTCCGTCCTCGGCGACGGCGCCGTCCGCGCCGAGCGGATCGTCGATGTGCTGCTGCAGGTCAGCCTCGACGGCGACCCCGATCGCGGCGGCGCCGATCCCGAGGCGGTGCCCGGCCTCGCTGAGCACGTCCTCGCGACGGCCGGGCTGCGGTTGCGCGGCGTCATGGCGGTCGCGCCCCTCGACGCCGACCCCGCGGCGGCGTTCGCCCGCCTGGCGTCCGTCGCGGCGGAGCTGCGCTCCGACCACCCGGAGGCCACCGCGATCAGCGCCGGGATGACGGGCGACCTCGAGCAGGCGGTCGCGGCCGGAGCGACGCACCTGCGTGTCGGGACCGCCTTGATGGGGGCTCGACCGGCTCCGCTCCGGTAGTCTGCGACCCACCTTCCCCGTCGTTCCAGAGGAGCCCGACATGCCAGGCACCATGCGCAAGCTGGGGCTGTACCTCGGCCTGGTCGAGGACGACGAGCACGAGGCCTACGACGGCTACGACGAGGACGACGAGCACTACGAGGAGCCCGCCGTCCGCCGTTACCAGCCGACCGCCGCCGGCGCTCCCGCGACCGGTGCCACGCGGCGCTCCTTCGACACCCGCGCCTCGGTCGGCGCGGTCGCGCTCGACACCGCGCCGCGGCCGCAGGCGGCGCACGCGCCCGAGGCCACGCTGGACCGGATCACGACGCTCCACCCGCACAGCTACAACGACGCGCGGGCCATCGGCGAGCACTTCCGCGCCGGGACGCCCGTCATCATGAACCTGTCGGAGATGGATGACGCCGACGCGAAGCGCCTCGTCGACTTCGCCGCCGGCCTCATCTTCGGGCTCCACGGCCGGATCGAGCGGGTCACCAACAAGGTCTTCCTGCTCTCGCCGGAGCACGTCGAGGTGACGGCAGAGGACAAGGCCCGCATCGCAGAGGCCGGTTTCTTCAACCAGTCCTGACGCCCCGAACGCCCCTGCTGCGAGACTGCTCCTGTGACGATCGTCGGCCAGGTCCTGCACACCGTGCTGCTGGTGTTCCTGATCCTGCTCGTCTTCCGCCTCGTGATGGACTACGTGTTCATGTTGGCCCGCAGCTTCCGGCCCCAGGGTCCGCTCGCGATCGCGCTGGAGCTGACCTACACGGCCACCGACCCGCCCATCAAGGCGGTCCGCCGTGTTCTCCCGCCCTTGCGCGTGGGGAACGTCTCCGTGGACCTTGCGTTCATGGTGGTCTTCGTCGTGACCTACGTGCTCATGAGCGTGGTGCAGACCCTGTGACCGCCTTCCCCGACTCCTGGACGTGTGAGCTGCGATGCCCCTGACTCCGCAAGACGTGGTCAACAAGAAGTTCACCGAGCGCAAGGTGGGCCGCGGTTACGACGTCCACGAGGTCGACGCCTTCCTCGACGAGGTCGAGCGAGAGCTCGGCCGGCTGCTCGGCGAGAACGCCGAGCTGCAGCAGCGGCTGACGGCCGCGCCCCCGCCCGCCCCTCCAGCCACGGAGCCTCCGCCCTCAGCACCCATCTCCCCGGGCGAGCCGCAGGAGGCCGCGCTGCGCACCCTGCTCATGGCCCAGCGGACGGCCGACCAGGCCATCGCCGAGGCCCGCGCCGAGGCCGATCAGCTCATCGCGGCGGCCCAGGCCCGGCACGCCCAGATCGACGCCGAGATCAACGCCCGCACGGCCAACGCCATGGCCGAGCTGGACAAGCGCCGGACCGACCTCGAGGCCCGCATCGAGGACCTGCGGGCCTTCGAGCGCGAGTACCGACTGCGGCTCAAGGCGTACCTGGAGGGTCAGCTCAAGGAGCTCGAGGGCCGTACCACCAGCGACGAGGGTCCCGGCGCCGGTGTCCCCGCCGCGGCCCGCACCGCGGCCATCACCCCCCCTCCGCCGCCGTCGGCACCCCCGGCACCCCCCGCGCCTCCCGCGCCTCCCGCCCCTCCTCAGCCGGCCCCCGCCCTGGCCTTCGACCTGCCTCAGGTGCTCCCGCCCGAGTGGGCCGAGGTGGTCGAAGGCGCCGAAGCGCCGCCCGCACCCGGCCCGGCGCTTGCCGAGCACCCGCGCGAGGCGCCTCCCGCGCCGCTGCGGGCCGTGCCGCCGCTGACCACCGAGGGGGCGCAAGTTGGGCCCTTCACCGTCGTCCCACCACCCGGCTCCCCGGTGCCGGTGGAGCAGGTGGACGAAGGCCCTGAACCGCCCGCCCAGAGCTGACCGACCCGCCCGTCAACCCCGCCCGACACAGCATCGCCACCCCGCATCGCTACGATGCTCAGGCTGTTTCCCCTTCCGGAGGACTCTCCCACGTGATCGTCATCAGCGGTGCGCTCGTCGTCGTCGCCCTCGTCCTGCTCGTCATCGGGCTCGTCATCGCCGGCCTCGGCTGGGTCTACGCCTCGATCGGGGTCAGCCTCGCATCGTTCGTGTTCCTCGTGATCGGGATCCTGCAGCGCCGCAAGGAGGTGCCTGGCGCACAGGCCCCGGCGCCCTCAGGCGACGCCTCTGCGGCCACCGGCGCCCCGGCGCTCGCCGTCGCCGCCGACGCCGACGAGGACACCAGCGTCACGACCCTGCCCGGCAGCTACACGCCGCCTGCCGCTGCTGCCGCGGCGGACGCCGTCGGTGGCCAGGTGCTGGTGGTCGCAGGTCGTCCCCGCTACCACGTGGGGGGCTGCCGCTACCTCACGGGCAAGGATGCCGACTCCGTCGACGTCACCGAGGCACGGGCTCAGGGCTTCACGGCGTGTGGCGTCTGCAAGCCGGACTCCGCCCTGACCGCGGCCCCTGCCGCTGTCGCCGAGGCGCCCGTGACCGAGGCCCTCGCGGCCGAGTCGCCTGTGGACGACGCTGCCGACACCGCGGCTGCCGACACCGCGGCTGCCGACACCGAGGCGGCCGAGGCTGCCGAGGTCCCGGCTGTGGCCAAGGCGGCACCGGCCCGGGCGCGCACGACGGCCGCTGGCACGCGCAAGACCGTCGCCAAGACCGCCGCCAAGACCGTCGCCAAGGCTCCCGCGAAGTCCGCCAGCAAGGCGGCCCCGGCGAAGAAGGCCGCCCCTGCGAAGAAGGCCGCCGCGAAGAAGGCAGCGCCCGCGAAGGCCGCGCCTGCCAAGAAGGCGCCGGCGAAGGCTGCGCCCGTCAAGCGGGCCGCGCCCGCCAAGAAGGCCGCGCCCGCGAAGAAGGCGCCGGCGAAGAAGACCACGGGGCGCTGAGGCCCGGAACACCGCACAGCACAACGAAGGCCGCTCCCTCCGGGAGCGGCCTTCGTCGTGTGCGGGAGGGTGCCCGGAGCACAGGGGGGAGGCTCCGGGCACCCCGCCCGCTCCGCGAGCCAGCCCAGCTCGCGGGGGTCGGGGAAGGTCAGAGACGTCGCGCATGGCGCTGCTCCGGAACGGGTCGCGCGGCGGAGGCACCGGCAGCGAGAGGATCTCGCCGTTGGCGTCGAGCCCGCAGAGGCCCAGGACACGGCTCAGCAGCGAGTGCGTGGTCTCGCCCGCGCGCACGCCCTCGGCGGTCAGCAGCACGCGGTAGATGGTGATGTAGTGCCGCACCGGCGTGTCGTAGCTCCAGTCGATGGAGCCGTAGTGGCGCGAGTCGCCGCGGCTGCCGCCC
>Ga0207705_10002087_pt1 | contig 15532 bp, 16 predicted proteins | sample KBSC13metaG_FD_184314 | JGI IMG/M metagenome (GOLD analysis project Ga0207705, IMG submission 184314) | Corn rhizosphere microbial communities from Kellogg Biological Station, Michigan, USA - KBS C1-3 metaG (SPAdes) (version 2) | ecosystem: Host-associated > Plants > Roots > Rhizosphere > Soil ...
CGCGGTGGGCGAGCCCGACGGCCGGGCCGAGGTGTGCGTCCCCGGCGACGGCGCGCCCGTCGAGCCGTCTCCGGAGTCGTCGGTGGGGTAGCCGTCGGTGGGGGCGTCGGTGGGCGACGTGCTGGTGAGAACCTGGGCACGGCTGCCGTGGTGGGTGAGGAGGGTGACCCCTCCTGCGCTCAGCAGCACGACGGCGATGCCGAGGGCGCCGGCTTCGACCCGGCGGGCCGTGCCGAAGGCGGCAAAGGCGCCGACTCCGCAGAGCAGGGCGACACCGAGCACCACGATGCCCAGGCCGTCGATCACTCCCCCGCTCACCCCAATATGTTACCCAACGGAGTTATCCATAAACAATGCGTAGCGAAACGGACACTCAGCTCGCGCGCTGACGTCCCCTCCTGGCCCGCAGGTAGTCCTGCACGACGAACTCCCCCAGGCGCGACGGGTCGGGGCTGAAGACGCGCCCCCCGTTGCGCTGCGCGAGGTGCTCGACGAACGCGACCAGCCGCGGCTCGTCGTCCAGCATGAAGACGTTGATCGTCGCGCCCCGGCGGGTGACCCGCTCGACCTCGGCCATCGTCAGCTCGAGCGTCTCCGGCAGCGGCGGCCAGCAGAAGTCCGCATAGCCGTCGCGGGTCAGGTGGGCGGTCGGCTCGCCGTCGGTGACGACGAGCACGATCGGCTCGGCTTGCGGGTGCTTGCCGAGGAAGCGCCCGGCGAGCATCAGCGCGTGCTGCAGGTTGGTCCCCTGCACCCGTTGCGGGTCGAGCCCCGCGAGCTGCTCGGGCTTGAGCACCTGCGCGTAGTCGCTGAAGCCGATGACCTCGATCGCGTCCTGCGGGAACTGCGTCGTGACGAGAGAGTGCAGCGCCAGGGTGGTCTGCTTGGCCACGGCCCACGTGCCGCGGAGCTCCATCGAGAAGCTCAGGTCGACGAGGAGCGCGACGGCGGCCGTCGTCCGGCGCTCGGTCTCGACGACCTCGAAGTCCTCCACCTGCAGCTTCAGAGCGCCAGGGCTCCGCAGCACCGCGTTGCGAACCGTCCGCACGACGTCGAGCGGCTGCTCGTCGCCGAACTGCCACTGACGCGAGGCCCCCGTGAGGTCGCCCGCCGCGCCCGCGTCGCGGACGTCGTGCCCGCCGCGGCCCTTGGCGTCGATCTGCGAGAACACCTTGCGCAGCGCCGTGGCACCGAGGCGACGCACCGCGCGGGGCGACAGCTCGAGGCGGCCATGCGCGTCGACCTGCAGGTAGCCCTGCTCGCGGAGCTCCTTCTCGATGCGCTGCAGCGCCCGCAGGTCGTCGACAGCACCGCGCCCGAGCGCGCGCTGGACGGCGTCCTCGTCGATGTCGTCGAGCGCCGCGCCCGGGTAGTCCTGGCCGAGCGCCGACTCGAGGTCGTCGAGGTCGGCGAGCTCCTGCAGGGCGGTCGTCGCGTCGCCGAGCCCCAGGCCCTCCTGACCCTGCATGCGCTCCCGCCCGCCCCACTGCAGGTCGGGCCGGGCCGCCCGGAGGGCATCGCCGAGCTGCGCCATCTGCGACTGCATGTCCATGTCCATCGCGCCGGCCATGAGCTCCGAGAGCTCCTGACGCTGCTGCGGGGTCAGCGAGTCCATGAGCCGCTGGGCCGCCGCGGCCCTGCGGGCGAGCTCGTCGACGAGCTCCTCGAGGTTCTGCGGCTGCGCCGGGAAGAACTCCCCGTGCTTGCCCATGAACGCGTCGAACTGCTCCTGCGTGTGCTCTCCGCGGGCGTCGGCCTCGAGCATCTGGTTCAGGTCGGCCAGCATGTCCTTCACGGCCTGCATCGCCTCGGGACTCGCGTTCTCGAGCGCGTTCTTCATCCCCTGGAACTGCGAGTCGAGCACCTCGCGGCGCAGCAGGTCGTCGATCTGCTCGTAGGTCTCGCGTGCGTCTGGGGAGCGCCACTGGTAGGGCTTCAGCTCCTGCACGGCCCGGGCCGTGTCGGACGGCAGCGCGTCGAGCTCCATCTCCGCCATCCGCGCGCTGTCGGACGGGTCCGGGAACAGCGCCGACCGCTCGAGCTCGAGCGCCTCGTCGAGCAGCCGGCGCACCTCCTGCAGCGTCCCGTCGAGCCGGCCCTGCTTGCGCAGCTCCCGCTGCCGCGCGGCGGTCTGCCGCCGGAGGTCCTCGAGCCCTCGCAGCCCGTCGGTCCCGCGGCGGAGCAGGTCCCGCAGCGCGTGCCGGACGGAATCGCCCGCCATGACGCGCTCGCCGATCTCGTCGACCGCCGACGCGACGTCGAACGGCGCCTCGAGCGGGTCGCGCCCGCCGGCCCAGGCGCCGTACCGGAAGGTCACGCGGGGCCCTCCTTGCGTTCCTTCTCAGCCAGGTAGGCGGAGTACGCCAGTCGACGCCGCAGCTTCACGGCCTCGCGGACCGGCCGGAGCATCGGTCGCATGACGAGCAGGTAGACGAGGGCCATGCCGATGAGCAGCCAGGCGTCGGCGACCTGGAGCCATGCCACGAACCAGCCGATGCCGAGGAAGCACACGAAGCCGACCAGGCCAGTGAGCAGCACCCGGCGGCGCAGCGCGTAGGTGTCGGGGACGCCGAGCGTCGGGTCGCCCATCAGCGGCCGTACACGGTCCGGTGGCCGACGGAGTCCTTGGACAGCCGGCGGTTGAGGTGCAGTCCTTCGAGGGCGAACTCGAGGGCAGCGGCGGCCAGCCCCGGCGACTCCTCCTCGATCCCGAGCCGCTGGAGCAGCTGGGCGAGGCCGGGGACGGTGCCGAGGTCGGCGAGCAGCTGCTGAGCGGGTACGAGGTCGCCCGTCTCCAGGACGGCGCCGTCGTCGAAGCGCCCCTGCAGTCCGGAGAGGTCGAGGCCGGCGAGGGTCGACCGGAAGGTGTCGGCTGTCGCCTTGCGCAGGAGGTGGTCGAGCACCTCCAGCTCGCGGCCCTCCTCGGCGGCCTCGAACTCGACCTTGCCCCGCGAGGCCGGCACGACCGAGGGCAGGTCGCAGACCCGCGAGACGGCGGCCTCGCCAGTGACGGCGGCGCGGCGCACGGCCGAGGCGGCGATGGTCTCGGCCGCGGCGACGGCGAAGCGCGCCGAGACGCCGGAGCGCTGGTCGACCTGCGGAGACTCGCGGACGAGGCGGGTCCAGCGGCCGATGATCTCGAGCAGGTGGTCGGGAACGACGACGGGAGTGCCCTCCCACTGCAGGAGCGCCTCCTGCCGGACGAGGTCGAGCTCGTGCGACAGGTCGATCGGGTAGTGGGTGCGGACCTCTGCGCCGAAGCGGTCCTTCAACGGCGTGATGATGCGACCGCGGTTCGTGTAGTCCTCGGGGTTGGCCGAGGCGATGAGGATGAGGTCGAGCGGCAGCCGCAGGGTGTAGCCGCGCACCTGGATGTCGCGCTCTTCCAGGACGTTGAGCAGCGCCACCTGGATCCGCTCGGCGAGGTCGGGGAGCTCGTTGACGCTGAAGACGCCGCGGTTGGTCCGCGGCACGAGGCCGTAGTGCACGGTCTCGGGGTCGCCGAGCGTCCGCCCCTCGGCCACCTTGATCGGGTCGACGTCCCCGATGAGGTCGCCGACCGAGGTGTCCGGCGTGGCGAGCTTCTCCCCGTACCTGGTGCTCCGGTGCTTCCACGCCACCGGCGTCGCGTCGCCCTGCGCGTGCACGACCTGCTGGCACCGGACGCAGACCGGAACGTAGGGGTGGTCGTTGATCTCGCAGCCGGTGATGACCGGTGTCCACTCGTCGAGCAGCCCGACGAGGGTGCGGATGAGCCGCGTCTTGCCCTGGCCGCGCTCGCCCAGCAGGACGAGGTCGTGACCGGCGAGGAGGGCCCGCTCGACCTCGGGCACGACCGTCTCCTCGTACCCCAGTATCCCGGGGAACGTCGGTTCGCCGGCGGCGAGGCGGGCCAGCAGGTTGTCGCGGATCTCGGCCTTGACGGTCTTGTGCACGTGCCCGCTCTCGCGGAGTCGGCCGAGGGTGGTGGACGCGGGTGCCGGTGCGCCGTGGGGATCAGTCACAGGCTCACGCTACGTCCGGTCCCGGGATCCGTCATGCTGTCCCGTCATGGGGCGCTTCGGGGACGGCATCGGCATCTCCGCCGATCTCGTCGAGGCGGCGGAGCGCGCCGTCGCGGCCGCGCTCGCACCGCTCCACGGGCGCCGGCCGGACCTCGCCCTCGTGTTCGTGGCGGGCGACGACACAGCCGCGGCGGGCGAGCGGGCGCTCGCGCTGACCGGTGCCGTGGCGACCCTCGGCTGCTCGGCGGAGGGCGTGCTGGGCGCAGGGACGGGCGTCGAGGGTGTCTCGGCGGTCAGCGTGTGGGTGGGGGTGCTCCCTGGGGCGAGCCTGCGCACCTTCCACCTGGAGGTCATGCCCTCCGAGGGCCGGGCAGCGGTGATCGGCCTGCCCGAGGTGTCGTCCCGCGGGGACGAGCTCGCGATCCTCCTGGCCGATCCGTACAGCTTCCCGGTCGACGGCTTCGTCGCGCAGGCCGCGGACGCGCTGCCGGGCCTGCCGTTCGTCGGGGGCGTCGCCCACGGGCCCGCGGGTCCCGGTTCGACCTGCCTGTGGGTGGACGGCCGCACGGTCGACCGCGGCGCCGTCGGGGTGCTCGTCGAGGGGGCCTCGGCCCGGCCCCTCGTCTCGCAGGGCTGCAGGCCGGTCGGTCCTCCCATGACGATCACCGCGGCGGCCGGGAACCGGATCGTCGGACTCGCCGGTCTACCCGCGTTCGAGAAGGTCCGCCAGGTCCTGTCGTCGCTGCCGGTCCCGGAGCAGGCCATGGCATCGGCCGGCCTGCACCTCGGCATCGCCGCCGACGAGTACGCGGAAGACCACGACTTCCTGGTGCGCGGGATCCTGGGCGCCGAGGGCGAGTCCCTCGTCGTCGGTGGCCTCGTCGAGGCCGGCCAGACGGTGCAGCTGCAGGTGCGCGACTCGGAGGCGGCCGACGGCGACCTGCGCGCTGCGTTGGCCCGCTGCCCAGGGCAGCCGGGGTCCGGCGCGCTGCTGTTCTCCTGCAACGGCAGGGGATCCGCGCTCTTCGGGCCGAGCTTCGGGGGTGCGTCGCATGACGTCGTCGCGGTGCGCGACGGCCTTGCTGCCGACGCGGTCGCCGGCTTCTTCGCCGGCGGCGAGATCGGTCCGGTCGCCGGGCGGTCGCACCTGCACGGGTTCACGGCGAGCATGGTGATCTTCCCGTGAGGGAAGGTGGGTGGGGCCCGTGAGGGAAGGCGGGTGGAGCCCGTGAGGGAAGGCGGGTGGAGCCCATGAGGACGCTGTGCCTCGATGTCGGCGGGACGAAGGTCGCGGGGGCGATCCACGACGGTGCGCTGGGTGAGGTGCGACGCCGCCTGACCGACGCCGATCCGTGGCAGACGATCACCGAGGTCCTCGATCCTCTTGCTGCGCAGGGGATCGACCAGCTCGGCGTGGCCGTCGGCGGCCCCATGCAGTGGCCGGAGGGTGTCGTCAGCCCGTTGAACATCCCGGCCTGGCGGGACGGCTTCCCGCTGCGGGAGCGGCTCGCGGACACGTACGGGGTGCCGGTGCGTCTGCACAACGACGCGCCCTGCGTGGCGATCGCCGAGCACTGGCAGGGCGGCTGGGGGGTCGACGACCTGCTCGGCATGGTCGTGGCGACCGGCGTCGGCGGCGGGCTCGTCCTCGGCGGCCGGCTGGTGGACGGTGCCACGGGCAACGCCGGTCACCTCGGGCACTTCGTGGTGGACCCGGACGGACCGCCGTGCGGCTGCGGTGGTCGGGGCTGCCTGGAGGCCGTGGCGCGCGGCCCGGCGATCGTGGCGTGGGCCCAGGCCCGCGGTTCGAGGGCGCTCGACGGGGTGGCGCTCGCGAAGCTCGCGGCCCACGGCGACCCCCTTGCGCTGCAGGCGTTTGCGCGTGCCGGCAACGCTCTCGGGGTCGCCATCGCCTCGGCCGTCCAGCTGCTGGACGTGAGGGTCGTGGCCGTCAGCGGGGGCATCGCGCAGGTGCCGTCGGTGTGGCCGACGCTGCGTCGCACCCTGGCTGTCCACGCGCGGCTGAGCTTCGCCCGGGACGTGCGCGTCGAGCCGGCGCGCCTCGGCCCGGAGGCCAGTCTCCTCGGTGCCGCGGCCCTGTTCGAGGATCGCTACTGGCAGGCGGCAGACTGACCGCCGTGACGATCCCTCTGGTCGGCCTGACCGAGATCGAGCGGGCCCGCGCGCTGCTCGCCGGCGTTGCCCGCGTGACGCCGCTCGAAGGGAGCCGCGCTCTGAGCGATGCGGTCGGTGGGCCGGTCTTCCTGAAGTGCGAGAACCTCCAGCGCACCGGGTCGTTCAAGATCCGCGGCGCCTACGTCCGCATCGCCGGCCTCACTCCCGAGCAGCGGGCTCAGGGCGTCGTGGCGGCGAGCGCCGGCAACCACGCGCAGGGCGTCGCGCTGGCCGCCTCGCTGCTGGGCTGCACGGCGACAGTGTTCATGCCGACCGGTGCGCCGATTCCCAAGGTGCAGGCGACCAAGGCCTACGGCGCCGCCGTGCGCCTGACGGGTAGCACGGTCGACGACGCGCTCGCGGCAGCGGCGGTGTTCGCCGAGGACACCGGTGCGACGCTCATCCACCCCTTCGACCACGCCGACGTCATCGCCGGCCAGGGAACCGTCGGGCTCGAGGTGCTCCAGCAGTGCCCCGAGGTCCGCACGGTCGTGGTGTGCACCGGCGGCGGTGGCCTCGTGTCCGGCGTCGCGGCAGCGGTCAAGGCGGTCCGGCCGGACGTCGAGGTCATCGGGGTGCAGGCATCGGGCGCCGCGGCGTTCCCGGGATCCCTCGCGGCGGGGCACCCGGTGCGCCTCGCGTCGATGGCGACGATGGCGGACGGCATCGCGGTCGGCTGCCCGAGCGAGATGACCTTCACGCACGTGCGGGAGCTCGTGGACCGCGTGGTCACGGTCGACGACGACGCCCTGTCGCGCGGGCTGCTGCTCGCGCTGGAGCGCGCGAAGCTCGTGGTCGAGCCGGCCGGTGTCGCGGGGCTCGCCGCCGTGATGACCGACCCGACCTCGTTCACGCCGCCTGTCGTCGTGATCCTCAGCGGCGGCAACATCGACCCGCTGCTGCTGTCCAAGGTCGTGCGCCACGGCCTGATCGCCGCCGGGCGCTTCCTGTCGATGCGCGTGCGGATCCCCGACCGGCCGGGTGAGCTGGCCCGGCTGCTCGGCGTGCTCGCCACGGCGGGCGCCAACGTGCTGGACGTCGAGCACTCGCGCACGGGCAAGGAGCTGCACGTCGACGAGGTCGAGGTCGAGCTGCAGGTCGAGACGCGGGGCAGCGAGCACGCCGACGCCGTCGTGGCCGCCCTCACCGACGCCTCGTACCGGGTCCTCCCCGCCTGACCTCGAGCTTCCTCATGGATGAGAAAGCCGGGAGGCTCGGGGTCCATGAGGTAGCTCGCGCGGGTGGCGTGGTCCATGAGGTTCCGCGACGTCAGGCGGCGTACATCCACCCCTTGAGCGTCGTCCGGACACAAGCTACGACGTAGGCCGGATCGTGCACGATCTCCGCCCAGGAGAAGCGGAGCAGCAGCCAGCTGCCGAGCGTGAGACCGTTCTCTCGTCGTCGGTCGGTGTTGCGTGCGTCGCTGGGATCGTGCCAGCGGCGGCCGTCGCACTCGACGACCAGGCGGTTGTCCCGCCAGAGGAAGTCGACCCGCCCGACTCCCGGGAGCGTCTGCTGGGACTCCGGGCGGATGATGCCGCTCTCGAGCATGAGCACCCGGAAGGCCGACTCGAGCACCGACCCGCACTCCGGGTCCGACCACTCGACGACGGTGCGCATGCGCCGGTACCCCCGCTTGCCGTGCCGCCCGCGTACCGCCTTCTTGAGCTGCGCCAACGTCACCGATCTCGCGCGCATCGCGCTGTCGGCGATGGCGACCGCTTCCCGCATCGGCAGCACCACAGCGCAGTGCAGGACGGTGTCGACCGGGCTCAGGCCGGACATGGGCGCATATCCAGCGTTGCGGTGCTGCACGACGTCGCGGGTCTCGAGCTGGGTCACGCTGATCCCAGGCCTGCTGAACCAGCTTCCAGCAGGCAAGGCGATCTCGACGCCGTCCGGTTCGACGAGGAGGTCCCAACCACGGAGCAGGCACATCGTCCGACCGGCGACGCACGCGTTCTTGCTCACCCCCAGCATGACCTCGCGGACCTCCTCGAGATAGGCCAGGTCCAGCTGGCCGTTCGTCAGCAGGTAGGCGGCGCGCTCGGGCCGCGGTCCTCGGGCGTACACGCCCCTGCGCCGCCGGAAGATGACCTTGCTCTTGACCGCGTCGGTGATCGCATCGTCGGTCCACCCGCCGGCCAGGAGGTGCTGACGGTTGGCAAGGCCTTGCCGGTACGCAGGGAAGTCCACGTCGAGATCCATGACCGAAGGCTCAGCCGACGGGCGAACGGCCGGCGGCTCCTCAGCGCGAACTGTGGACGTAAGCGGGCACCTGTGGACGCGAGGAACCCCTTCGATGCGCCAGCACCTCCGGAATTCCGCATGCACCCTGAGCCAGCGGGCTTTCTCATCCATGAGAAAGCCCGGTGGGGTCACCCCTGGTAGGGCTGGACCTCCTTGACGGTGACCGTGAGGTTGCGCGGGCCGAAGGTGACCTGGTCGCCGGCCTTGTGGCCCGCGATGGCCTGGCCGATGGGCGACTCGGGCGAGTAGACGTCGAGCGAGCCGATCTTGCCGCCTTCGTCGGTCGCGTTCTCACGCGAGGCGAACAGGAACGTCTCGCAGTCGTCATCGCCGTAGTCGACGGTGACGAGGCAGCCCTCCTCGACCACGTCGCCGGCGGGGACGTCCCCCACGCGGACCTCGCGCAGCAGCGCGGTGAGCTGCTTGATGCGGGCCTCGAGCTTGCCCTGCTCGTCCTTGGCGGCGTGGTAGCCGCCGTTCTCCTTGAGGTCGCCCTCCTCGCGGGCCGCCTCGATGCGGCTGACGATGTGCGCCCGCTGGGGCCCGGTCATGTCGTCGAGCTGAGCGAGAAGTCGCGCGTGCGCCTCCTGGGTGAGCCAGGTGCTGGCGGTCGTCTCGGTGCTCACAGGACGTCTCTCCTCGGATCGGCAGCGATCCATGTTAGGACGGCCGGCAGGAGAGCACCTCCGCGGCGACTGCTCGGCGCTTCGTCGCCATGCGGTCGGATCGGTGCACGGTGCGGCTCGTGTCGGACGTTATGCGCACGACGGAGCTTCCCACCTCGGCGTTGTCGCGGTCGCGTGCCTGCAGCACGCACTGCACGGCCCGGTGCGCCTCGACGGCCACGCTGTAGCGCACCGTGACGACGCTGTCGGAGCCGACGGCGAAGCCGTCGTTCGTGAAGGGTGCGCGGCTCCCGGCGTAGTGCCGGTAGCCCACGAAGGAGAAGGCGAGCAGCGCGACGACGAGCAGCGCGCCGCCGCCGACCCGCGCCCACAGCGGGAGCGACCGGGGCTCGTCGTACCTGCCGGGAGGGCGGCGCAGGCCGGAAGGGCTCGTCATCGGTGACAATGATGCACGTGACTGAAGCTGAGCCGCTCCGCTTGGTGTGCGTGCACGCCCATCCCGACGACGAGTCGAGCAAGGGCGCCGCGACCATGGCGAAGTACGTACGGGAGGGCGTCGACGTCCTCGTCGTCACCCTGACGGACGGGTCGCGCGGCTCGGTGCTCAACCCCGCGCTCGACACTCCCGAGACGCAGGCGAACATCACCGAGATCCGGGCCAAGGAGATGGACACCGCGCGCGACATCCTCGGTGTGCGGCAGCTGTTCATGGGCTGGGTCGACAGCGGCCTGCCCGAGGGCGACCCGCCGCCGCCGCTTCCGGACGGCTGCTTCGCCCTCGGTGACCTGGAGGAGCAGACCCGGGCGCTCGTCGAGGTCTTCCGCAAGGAGCGCCCGCACGTCGTGACGACCTATGACGAGCAGGGTGGCTACCCGCACCCGGACCACATCCGCTGCCACGAGGTGTCGATCGCCGCGTTCGAAGCGGCGGGCGACCCCGAGCGGTTCCCGGAGGCGGGCGACCCGTGGCAGCCGCTGAAGCTCTACTACAACCACACCTTCCACAAGGAGCGGCTGGTCGCGCTGCACGACGCCCTGCTCGAGGAGGGCCTGGAGTCGCCCTACGCCGACTGGCTGGCGAGCTGGGAGGACAAGCCGGAGGACGCCGGCCGCCTGACGACCCGGATCCGGTGCGGCGAGTACTTCGGCACCCGCGACGCCGCGCTCATCGCGCACGCCACCCAGGTCGACCCCAACGGCCGCTGGTTCCACGTGCCCCTCGAGCTGCAGCAGCGGGTGTGGCCGACCGAGGACTTCCAGCTCGCGAGGTCGCACGTGTCGGCCGACCTGCCCGAGGACGACCTCTTCGCAGGCCTCCGATGATCCTCGCCGGGGAAGGCGTGGACGGCGTCAGTGCGGGCTGGCTGGGCTTCCTCATCGTCGTGCTGCTGTGCATCGTGACGTCGCTGCTCATCCGCAACATGAACGCGCGGCTGCGCAGGCTCCCGCGGTCGTACGAGAGCCCGGAGGACGAGGGCGAGAAGCCCGACGGCTCAGACTGAGGCGAGGAACGCGAGCACGTCGGCGTTGGCCTGGTCCGGGTAGGACACGAGGAAGTTGTGTCCCGCGCCCTCGTAGGTCACGAGCTTCGCGTGCGGGAGGGTCTCCGCGAGCTCCGCGCCCCACTCCGGCTTGACCGTGCGGTCGGCGGTCCCGTGCAGGACGAGGGCGGGCACGTCGAGCCGCGCCACGTCGCTCTTGTTCACGGAGTACGCCCGCAAGGCGTCCTGCTGCTGGACGACTCCTGCCCGGGAGGACTTCATGGTCCGCAGGACCTCGAGGTCCCGCGCGACGGCCTCGGGCCCGGCCGCTGGGCCGTAGCCGCTCGTGCCCATGAGCCGGCGCAGCACGGGGCGCGGAAGGTAGGCCATGGCGTTGAGGGCCTTCGGTGCGCGCGGCTTGGCGTCGTCGAGGATGCCGGTGCAGCCGAGGATGAGCGCGCTCACGCGCTCGGGGCTCTGCAGGGCGAGCTGCAAGGCGACGACGCCGCCGAGGGAGACGCCGTAGACGGCTGCGCGGTCGACACCTGCGGCGTCGAGGACGGCGACGCCGTCGGCGGCCATGTCCTGGATGCTGCCGTGGCGGACGGTCTGGCTCTCGCCGATGCCTCGGTTGTCGAACCAGATGACGCGGTGTTCGGCCGCGAGCGCATCGATGACGGGATACCACATCGCGCTGCTGTAGGTGGCGCCCATGACGAGCAGCACCGCGCTGCCGGATCCCTTGGCGTCCCAGGAGATCCGGACACCGTTGTTGGTCACGTAAGGCATCAGCTCAGCACCTTCAGTGCGAAGTCGCCGTAGGTCGAGGCGACGTGGTCCTTGGTGTACGGGGAGTCCGGGGTCCACCACTCGACGGCACGGACGCCCATGGCACCGATGGCCTGCACGGCCAGCGCCGACTCCGCGACGCCGAACGCCTTCAGCTGGATCCCGCGCTCTATGACGTCGAGCAGGATGCGCGCGTTCTCGGCGCGCATGGCAGTGGCCGTGGCCATGCTCTCGCCCGTCAGGGCGCGCAGCTCGCGGTTGGTCACCCGCGCGAGCTCGGGGTGGTCCAGGTGAGCGAGGACGTGGGCGACGACGACCGCACGGACCTGGTCGACGGGATCGCGACCCGCGTCGAGCAGAGCGCCTTTGAGCCGCTCGCGGTGCACGTCCAGCCCGATCTTCACGAGCTCGAAGAGCAGGTGCTCCTTGTTCGCCACGTGGAAGTAGAGCGCGCCGGGCTGCTGACCCAGCTCGGTCATGAGGTCGCGGACCGACACCGCGTGGTAACCGCGGTCGCCGAAGAGGACGAGCGCGGTCTCGAACAGCCGCAGCCGCGCACCGGTGAGATCGGCGCGCTCCGGGAGCAGGCCCCGGCTCTCGCGGGTCTCCACGTTCACGGCAGCTCCTTGTTGAACGAACGTACAACCCACAGTATGCGGTCCGCTTGACGTAACGACAACACTCTCGCATCCTGGGATCAACGGAAACTGAACAATCGTTCAACAGAGGAGTTTCGCATGCGTGCCCGTCTGGCCCTCGCCGGCGTCGTCACCGCGCTGTCCGTTGCCGCCTGCGGCTCGACCGTGCAGCTGCAGGGTGCGACGACCGCGGGCGGCGACGGCCTCGGGACACCGGGCGCGTCCGGCGCTGCCGGCAGCGACACGGCTGCCTCCACGGCCGGCGGCGCCGGCGGGACGGGCGTGTCTGGCGCGCCGGCCGGAGGGGGCACGGGAGGCGCGGCGGCCGGCTCGTCGACTCCCGGCCCCGCGAGCGCGGCGACGTCGGGTGCCACGGGAGCGCACGCGGCGGGAGCGACGAGCAACAAGCCGGTGGAGATCGGCATCGTGATCTACCCCGACGTCAACGCGGCGGCGAAGTCGCTCGGTGGCTCGGCGAACGTCGGCGACCAGAAGGCCGAGGCCGACACGGCGATCGCCTGGGTGAACGCCCACGGCGGGCTCAACGGGCACAAGCTGGTGCCGGTCTACTTCTCTGTCAGCCTCACGAGCACGCAGCCCTACTCCCAGACGTACCAGGAGATCTGCGCGACCTTCACGCAGGACCACCACGTGGCCGCGACCATCTTCATCGGCAACGCCGAGAACGGCCTGCCTGCCTGCATCACCAAGGGCCACAGCCTGCTGCTCACCCACGGCCACTACCTGCGGACGCTGCAGGAGTACGCGAGCTACCCGACCATGTACGCCCCCGAGGAGGTCAGCAGCGACCGCGTCGCGCAGGCGCTGGTGAACCAGATCGTGGGCCGCGGGATCCTCAAGAGCGGCGACAAGCTCGGCGTCCTCGTCATGGACTACGCGGGTCCGAACCGGGCGCTCAACGCGATCGTCACCCCGCAGCTGAAGGCCAAGGGCATCGAGGTCGTCAGCTACTCGGTCCCGTATCCGAAGTCGACCCCGGACATCGGCAACTCGGTGAGCGCCGTGCAGTCCGCCGAGCTCGCGATGGCCTCCCGCGGCGTGAAGGCCGTGACGTTCTTCTGCCCGGGCTGCTTCAACTTCTTCATGCAGGACGCCGAGTCGCAGGCCTACTACCCGCGGTACGTCCTCACGAGCTACGACGACCTGCTCAGCACGGTCGCCGGCAAGAACCACGGACGTTCGCTCGGCAACGCGGTGGCCCTCAGCTGGAGCCCGGTGCAGGACGTCAGCACGTTCTCCCACCCGGACGTCGAGGCGGGCAACGCGACCTACGCGCTGTGCCGCAAGGTCGAGCAGAAGAACATCGCCGACGACGCGTCCCTCTACGCCTCCCTCGCTCTCTGCGGCGCGGTGCAGGACCTCTATGCGGCGGCGCGAGCCAGCGGTACAGGTGCCGTGACTGACGCGACTCTAGCGGCCGGCCTCGGCCGGCTGGGCTCGACGCACGCCGGCGCCGCCAACTTCGCAACCGCTCTGAGCGGGCAGCGCCACGACGGAGCCGCGGCCTTCACGACGATGCACTACGACAGCGGCTGCGACTGCCTCGCCTATGACGCGGCGAAGCCGATCGCCTTCTAGTCCTGCGGTCTGCGGCGCGAGCGCTTGATCTCCGAGCGCTGGCGCTTCACCTCGAGCCGTCGCTCCTTGCTCGCCCGCGACGGACGGGTCGGCCGGCGCGATGCCGGCGGCGGTGCGATCGCCGCGCGGATGAGGGCGACCATCCGCTCACCCGCCACGGCCCGGTTCTGCAGCTGGCTGCGCTGGTCGCTGCTCTGGGTCGTCAGGACCGTCGGGCCGCGCTCCGCCGCGCGCGCCAGCAACGGTTCCGGGAGCACGCGCGCGAGGTCGACCGTCAGCTCGGCGCGGCTGTCGGTCGTGTTGACGCCCTGCCCTCCCGGGCCCGACGAGCGGCTGAAGCGCCAGACCAGCTCGGCATCAGGGACGACGAGGCCGGGCAGCACCTGGAGCGGGGGCACGAGGGCTCAGCGTGCCACGGCTTGGCGGACGAGGGCGTCCGCGGTGAGGACCCCGAGCGGGCGGTCACCGTCGCGCACCTCGACTCGGCCGCCGCCGGACAGCAGGGCGACGAGTGCCTGACCGAGGTCCGCGCCGGCGGCCAGGGTCGTCTCGGCCGTCCCGGCCTCGAGGCCATCGGTCCGCAGCGGCAGCACCGACAGTGCCTTGACCAACCGGTCGGACCCCACGAAGCCGGCCACGAAGGGGCTCGCGGGCGCGGTGAGCAGCTCAGCCGGGGCGGCGTACTGCTCGAGGTGGCCGCCTTCGCGCATCACCGCGACCCGGGTGCCGAGGCGCACCGCCTCGTCGATGTCGTGGGTGACGAGGACGACGGTCGTCCCGACCTCGGCCTGCACCCGGAGGAACTCCGTCTGCAGCCGCTCCCTCGCGACCGGGTCGACAGCGCTGAACGGCTCATCCATCAGCAGCACCAGGGGATCTGCGGCCAGCGCCCGGGCCACGCCGACGCGCTGGCGCTGCCCGCCGGAGAGCTGTGCGGGGTAGCGGTCGCCGTAGACGCGGGGCTCGAGACCGACGAGCTCGAGCAGCTCGTCGGCGCGGGTGCGGGCCCGGCGGCGGTCCCAGCCGAGCAGCCGCGGGACGGTCATGACGTTGTCGCGCACCCGGTGGTGGGGGAAGAGCCCGACGTTCTGGATGACGTAGCCGATCCTCCGGCGGAGCTCGGTCGGATCGGTCCGCGCGACGTCCTCGCCGTCGATCCACACCGACCCGGACGTCGGGTCGATGAGGCGGTTGACCATCTTCATGGTGGTGGTCTTGCCGCAGCCGCTCGGACCGACGAGGACGCACACCTCGCCGCTCCCGACGTCGAGGGACAGCTCCGCGACCGCGGTCGTGCCGTCCGCGTACGTCTTGGTGACCCGGTCGAGGCGGATCATGGCATCGTCTGGCACGTGCACCATCTTGACGCACCGAACCCGTGGTTCAGCGCGTCGTTCCTGCAGCAGAACAAGGACTTCCTCTGGTCGGCGACGCGGGAGCACCTGGTGCTGGTCGGACTCAGCGTGGCTTTCGGCCTGCTGCTCGCCGTCCCGCTGAGCGTGCTCGTCCAGGGCCACCGGCGCTGGTCGGCGCTGCTCGTGCAGACGACCGGTGTGCTCTACACGATCCCGTCCCTCGCGCTGTTCGCGCTGCTGGAGCCCGTCACCGGCCTGACCGTGACGACCGCGGTGATAGGGCTGACGAGCTACACGCTGCTGGTCCTGGTCCGCAACGTGCTCGCCGGGCTCGAGGGCGTCCCCGAGGAGGTGCTCGAGTCGGCCCGCGGCATGGGCCTCGGCCGGTGGCGCACGCTGGTCACGGTCGAGCTTCCCCTTGCCATGCCGACGATCCTGGCGGGGGTACGGGTGGCGACCGTGTCGAACGTGGCCCTCGCGACGGTCGGCATCGTGGTCTCCCACGGAGGCCTGGGACAGGTCATCTTCCAGGGCCTGTACGCCAACTTCTACCGCGCCGAGATCCTCACCGGCACGTTGCTTTGCGTCCTGCTCGCGGGCGCCGCCGAGCTCGTC